>JACXTT010008357.1_pt1 | contig 14369 bp, 6 predicted proteins | sample 9270951 | NCBI WGS metagenome assembly JACXTT01 (sample SAMN15532306, study PRJNA645909) | rock metagenome | isolation source: weathered quartz diorite | place: Puerto Rico | collected 2017-06-21 | reverse complement strand
GCCAACGTCGCAATGAGCGGGTGCCCGCTTTTTCCAAGCGCGCTCGGCGCCATCGACGTGCCGTGGCGGGTCCGCGTCGACGTGCAGGCGTTGATCGAACGCGACAAGAGCGTCGGGCCACTGAGTGCCCTGTGGCAGGATCCCGTGTCCGTCGCGCGACAGCTCCTGCTCTACGGCTGGGGCGCGCGCGACGTGGTGCTTCCGTTGCTGGTCGGAGCAGCAGCGATTCCGGTGGCGCTCGTCGCGACGGCCGTGCGACGCGGGCGGCGCGCGTCGCTGCCGTGGTGGATCCTGATCCCACCGCTCGCGGCGCTCGTCTTTGCCGCGCGCCTGACGCCCATGCCGCGTTATGCCGGGGCTACCATGTGGACCTTCGGGATCAGCGCCGTCCTGATCGCTTGTGGCGACTGGCTGCGGCGCACCAGGCTCGGCCGCGCGGCGGCTGCCTGTGCTGTCGTTGCAATGGTGATCGCGGTCGCGTCGCCGGCGGAGGTCGACGTGTCCCCGCGGGACTTCGAGTCGGCTCCGACGCTCCCGATCGACCGCCGCACGCTCGCGAGCGGTCTCGCGATCAACGTCCCGCGCGGCATCGACGCCTGCTTCGCGGCGCCGCTTCCCTGCGCGCCGCACCCCGACCCACGGCTCGCGCTTCGCCGTCCGGGCGATCTCGGCAGCGGGTTCGCGATCGAGGACGCGAGGACGACCAATCCGTCAGCTCCTTAGCGGCCGCACCAATTGCACTTGACATCCGCGATCGGACGGCGGTACGCCCACAGCTGAACGGTGCTGGCCACGTAGGAGAGAGCCATGGCGTCCCGTTTGGTTTGGCTCGCCGCGTTGCTCATCGTCGCCGGTTTCGCGACGCAAGCCGCCGCCAAGGACGTTTGCCTCACCGACCAGTTCAACACGAGCTACGTCTTCAGGAAGGTGAAGAAGCTGAAGGCCGGCGTGGCGATCCCGCTGACGGAGTTCCGGCTCCTCGTCAACCAGGACGTTCTCCCGATCGAGGGGACCGCGATGATGAAGACCGACGGTACGGTGGTCGTCGGGATGACGGTCCACGGCCTCGGCACTGCGCAGGCGGCCGACGTGCTCGTGCGTTGGACGGCGGCGGACGCCAGCCTCGCCGGGAGCGGGCTCTACGACGTGTCCCCCCTCGACGGCCCGGAGGGGGGCATCACGTTCACCAGCGTCGACTGCGGTACCGTCGCGATCCCCTGACTCGCCGTGGCGGCGCGTCCTGGTGTGACGCGTCTCGATGCATTGCCGCGCGCCTCCCTCCTCCTTCGGTGCGGGCCCGCGCCTTCGCGAGCGTCGTCCAAGAGTCGTAGGTATCTCCCGCATCGGCAGGATTGTCGGTGGCGTGACGACGCGGTACTGGGAGCCGGGCGTCGAGGGAGGGGGGCCTCGGCACCGAGGAGGGTGTCACGAAGTCGTTCCTCGGGCTGCCGACCATCACCGCTCTGCTGGCCTTCTCCTCGTTGTCTGCGCACGGCGCCACCGTGAAGCAGCCACTCCACGCGACCGGCGTCGCATCGGGTGCGCAGGGACAGGCGAGCATGTCCGTGACCGGAACGGCGCGGCGCGGTCGACGCGGCAAGCTCAAGGTGCTCGCCCGCGGCCTTTCTCCCGGGAAGAGCTTCGACATCAGCGTTGCGGGCGTCCGCATCGGCACCCTGACGACGAATGGTGCGGGGACCGGGATGGCGGGCTTCAGCAACCCACGGCGAGGTCACGCCCAGCTCCTCGGCATGGATCCACGGGGCCATCTGCTCGAAGTCAGTGACGACCAGGGCGAGGACGTGCTCGAGGGCGACATGCCCGACGACACGCAGGGCCAAGGTGACATCCAGTGCTGTCTCCCGGACGACGACGGCACGGAGTGCGAGGAGACCTCGCCGGCCGAGTGCACCGCCGAGAACGGGATGAACATGGGTGCCGGGTCATGCTTCCCAGACCCCTGTCCGACGTCGCCTCCATCCGAGGACATCGTGTGCTGCATCCCGGACAGCGAAGAGCCGGCGTGCGACGAGACGGACGCCGCGGACTGCGCCGCCCAGAACGGGGCGAACCTCGGGGCGGGCACCTGTGAGCCGAACCCGTGCGCTCCGACGATGCCGGGAGTGATCCGCTGCTGCGTGCCGGAGAACGACGACGCGCAGGGGGACGCGAACCAGCAGGGGAACGCCGGCGAGTGCGAGCAGCTGACGGCTGCGGATTGCAGCGACGAAGGCGGGACGTCGCAGGGCCCGGGGTCGTGCGAGCCCAACCCGTGCGTCTCGTCGGCGAGCGGCGCGTTTCTCGATTAGGCTGCTGAAGAAGGGCGACACGACAGAGGGCGCCGGGGGTCCCCGAGCGCGGACTCGGGCGGGTTCCACGGCCGCCTCGACCCGAGGCCGCGGCATGCGAGTCCGGACCGCCGGGGCTCCCGAGCCGCGCTCGGGGACCCCCGGCGCCCGACCACGTCGCCCTTTTTCAGCACCCGGTCATTTGGGGCACGGACCGCTCGAATTCACGAGCGATCCCTCGTCCATGCAGCGGCTCCCGCGGCCTTGGTCGTGCGGGACGCACACGGATACACTCCCACGGCATTGGCCGCCGCGGCCGTCATCGGCGACAAACCCGACGTGATAGACGCGGCCGTCTCCCGCGCCGTTGCGTTCGGCGCGCACCGTTGCCGTCGCCCCACCCACGCCGACCCCGGCCGGGCACTTGCTGCCGATGCTTCCGAGCGGCTCGTCCTGCGTGATGCCGGTGATGGTGACCGAGACGGGGTCACCGTCGGGATCGGTGACGCCCTGGATCGAAACGGATACCGAGCGGCCGTCCGCCGGCCACAATGTCGCGGGCGCTGCCACGGCACGGGTGCATTCCGGTGGGCGGTTGAGCTCGCACGCATCCCCTACGAGGTTACCGTTGCTGTCACGCTGGTCGGGGTTGAAGACGGTCGGGCAGTTGTCGAAGGCGTCGGGTATCTCGTCCCCGTCCTGATCTTCCAAGGCATGGATCACGAGATCGGGCTCGCAGTGGCTCGCGAGACGGTTCGGGCAGTCATTATCCATGCGACAGACCCCGTGCTCGCGGTGGCACGTGCCGCCTTCGCAGGACGTCCCCGGCTTGCAGTCCGTAGGCGCCGCACACGGCGTGCCGACATCCTCGACGCAGTGGCCCGCCCCCGTGAATACGGTCGCCCCGCCGTTCCGCTTCACGAGCGGCCCCAGCAGTCGGTTGAAATTCTGATTTCCGACATTGCACACCGCTGGCGCCGTACATTCCGCGGTGCTTCGACAAGGCCCCTGGAGCTCATGGCACGTCCCCTCGCCGGGGATGCCCGGCGTCGGCTGACAGAACTCGCCGGTCGGGCACGAACCCGACTCGGTCGGGTTGCACGTGGTGCCGCGGTCGACGATGCACCCGCCCGGCGGTACGAAGCACGCGCCGCCGGCACAGTTGGCGTCGGTCGCGCACGCGCCGCCGGTGGTCGTGCACACGCCGGTCTTCGCGGCCGCGAGCGTCGTCACCAGCCCCGCCTGCACGCCGCCCGGGACAATCGCGGTGCGCGATGACGCGGCGTCGGATGAGACGGCGACCCCGGCGGGACCGCACATCCCCTCGGCTTCTGCCATGGCCACGTTGAAGGTCTGCACCACGAGGTCGTCAGCAGTCCCGTTACCGTTGAGGTCCGTGCCGCCCGTGGGGCACCCGGCGTCGACCAGGGGACCCGTCTGCTCGCACTCGAAGGTGAGGAACGTGACGGTGCTGTTGAGCACCCGGTAGGGCACCCGCGGATCGCACGCTTCGAGGAGGCATGGCGTCGCCGCCTGGTGGCTGTTGCAGAGGAGGCCCGTGGACGGATCGAAGACCTCGAGCACGTCGTGGCCGCCGGCGACATCGCTGGCTCGGAAGGCGACGAGGCCCTTGGCAGGGGCGGGGGGCGGCGGTGGTGGACCGAGCACGAAGTCAGCGGCAGCCCGCGCCGTGACCGGGGCCCCCGGTCCGCCCATGAGCCGGCGCTTCTCGTCGGCGTCGTAGACCTGCAGGACGCGATCCGTGGTATCGCCGTCGCCGTCCAGGTCTTGGTTGCCCTGTGCCGCCTCGGGCGTGATGAAGGCTACGATGCTGCCGCCCACGTCCACGGTGTCGGCGGCCTGCCCGAGGTTGATCCAGTCGGCGTCGCTCGTGGCCGTGACCGGAGCGATCTGCACGACCGTGTCGGCGGTGTCACCGTCGCCGTTGAAGTCCGTGTGGCCCTGACCCGCCTCGGAGACGAGTGCCGCCAGCCACCGGTCCGAGAGCGCGGCCGCCGTCGCCGCGCGGCGAAGGTTCAGGGCAGGGCCCTTGCCGGGCCACAGCTGCACGACCTCATCGGTCGTGTCCCCGTCGGCGTTCAGATCGATACCCGCGGGCTGCCCCGGTGCCCCGGCCGCCTCCGGCCTGAGGAAGACCGCGTTCCCACCCGACACCGCCGTCGCATCGGCAGGCCCGAGGACCACCGGCGCCACGCTGGAAGCGGCGGTATCGAGCACTCGCAACACGGTGTCGTCGACATCGCCGTCGCCGTCGAGGTCGCCGGAGAGATCGAGCCGATCGGGCCCGCGCACGAACACGTCCGCGGTCGCATTCGTGTCGCCGCCGACGAGGTTGGAGGCGTAGCTCGCGAAGGCGACGAACCGGCCATCGGCGGAAATGGATGGAATGGTGGAGCCGCCGTTGCCCGGGGTGCCGGCCGCGTCGGCGACGCTCGATCGCGCCGTCATGCCCGTCAGGCGGTCGTGGACGAACACATCTCCCACCCCGCTGGTCGCTCCGGTGGCAACGAAGTTGGAGAAGGCAACGAAACGACCGTCGGTGGAGATGGATCCCTCGAAGGAGAAGAGCTGGGCGCCGTCCGAGGCGACACTCACCCGCTCGGTACTCGGCGTACAGCCCGCGACGGAACTTCCATTCGAGACGCAGCGGTCGCGAACGAAGAGGTCCGCCGTCCCATTCGTGTCGCCGCTCACGAGGTTGGAGGCGAAGCTCACGAAGGCGATGAAACGACCGTCCGGCGAGATGGACGGGTTGGAAGAGGACGCGCTTCCCTGTGTGCCGTCCGATGCGACGCTCACGCGCTCGGTACCTGGCGTGCAACCCTCGACGGGCTTTCCATCCGAAGTACAGCGGTCGCGGACGAAGATATCGACCTGCTGGTTCGTATCGCCACCGACGAGGTTGGTGGCGTCGCTCGCGAAGGCAATGAAGCGGCCATCGGCCGAGATCGATGGTTGGATGGAAAAGCGGTTACCCTGTGTCCCGTCGGGCGCGACGCTCACCAACTCCGTCACGCCAGTCAGCCGATCGTGGACGAAGACGTCATAGACGTCGTTGGTATCGGCGCTGACGAGGTTGGTGGCGACGCTGTCGAGGGCGACGAAGCGGCCGTCCGCCGAGATCGCCCCGAAGGAGAAGTCATTGCCCTGTGTGCCGTCGGAGGCGACGCTCGCCCGCTCGGTATGCGGTGTACAACCCGCGACGGGGTTCCCGTCCGAAACGCAGCGGTCTCGGACGAAAGCATCCTCTACCGCGTTCGTATCGCCTGCGACGAGGTCGGAGGCGAGACTGTCGAAGACGACGAACCGCCCATCCGCCGAGATGGAGTGCACGCCCGTGCCGCTGCCGCCGTTCGCCTGCGTGCCGTCGGAAGCAACGCTCACGCGCTCGGTCGTACGCGTGATGCGGTCATGGATGAAAACATCCAATGTCCCGTTCGTATCGTCACTGACGAGGTTGGAGGCGTCGCTGAAGAAGGCGACGAAACGGCCGTCCCCCGAGAGAATGCCCGCGGAGGAGAGGTCGTTGCCCTGTGTGCCATCGGACGCGGTGCTGACGATCTCGGTCTGCTGCCGCGCTACACGTGCTTCCACGGTGCGGAAGAACACGCGCCCGTTGGAGATGGCGAGACTGCGGCCGTTGATCATCGGAGCGGCATCGGCCGTGATCGGGGTGCGATCGCTGGTGAGCTCGTCCGACCCCAACCGGAAGACGCGCAGGACAGTATCGAATACCGTCCCGTTGCCGTTCGCGTCCTGATTCCCCTGCGCCGGCTCCGGTTCGAGGAACGCCACAACCTCACCCTCGGCCGCCACCGCCGGGAAGCTGAACGGCGGTTGCCGTATCCGGGCTACGGCCCTTCCTTCAGCGCGCCCTTGCGGCCCCACCGCTCCGATCGCCTGATTTCGCCCGGTGGTCCGGTCGACCAGTGTCACGACATGGTCGGTCGCGTCCCCGTCGCCGTTGAGGTCCTGCCCGTCGATCGCCTCTTCCTTCACGAACGCGAAGGTCGACTGCGTCTCGATCAGCCCGTCGAGCGGCACCGGGTCGAGCGCGCGCGCCTCGAAGGTCGCGCACTGCCCCCCGGGGCAGGTGGTGCTATTCGAGCAGGTTGCCAGGGCATTGGACCCCCCGACGCAGGTCCCCGTTCCCTGCCCCGGAGCTGCCCGCAGGACTACCGGGCCCGTTCCATCGAGGAACCGATCGGCAAAGACGAATATCCCGACGCCGCACTCCCCACCGGGACAATCGGTATCGGTCCGGCAGGGCTGCCCCGCCCGTGCTCCGTCGTGGCAGGCAGCTTCGCCGCAACTCCCGGCCGCTCCGCCGCAGTCTTGATCTTGCGTGCAGGGGGTGCCGTCGCCGGTCGTACACGCGAGAAACCGCGGTGCGCATGTGCCTCCCGGACAGTCGCTCGGCGCGCCACACGGATGATCCGCCGCGCTGCCTCCCGCGCACCGGAGCGCAGTCGTCCGCCGCGCCACGCGAAGCACCGCTCGCAGCGCATCGGTGGTGCCAAAGAGCGTCGTGGAATCGGTGCGATCCGTCTGCGGGTCGAAGATGGGTGGGAGCTTTCGGCCAGTCGAATAGTCGAACGAGCTGAGGAAGGCGGAGTCGGGGATATGAATGGCCTTGCCCGTTCCCGCCACGGCCTCCAACGGCGTGTTCCCCCGGACCGGACGTGCAATGGGCAGCTTCGGATCGACCCGAACGCCACCCCAGTCGACCGGGATGAGGAGGTTGCCGGCCGTGTCCACGGTGAACCGCAAGTCACGCACCGGGACGGGTTGGCACGGACCCGCGGGCGGGACGTCGGTGCACAGCGCCTGATAGTTGTTCAGGAACGGCAGCGCCGTGAAGTGTGGGAACGTGGGATCGGGCGTCGTCCCGCAGGTACCGTCGGCAGCGAACAGCGTGTCGACACACGCGAGGAGACCGGACTGCCTGGTGCAGGGCTCGGTCACGAGGCCGCATGGGACGGGGTCGCTCGCCTGCGTGACGGCGATGCTCGCGGGCCCGGTGAGGGTCAACGCATCCGTCGCCTCGCGGACGAGAGCGTCCGTGTCGGGGAAGGGGAACCGCAGATGCTGCGGGTCGGTCACCTCGACGGCGATCGGGTGCTGCGGCCGATCGATCGGCAGACAGGTGGTGACCGCGCCGGGGCACGTGCTCGCGCCGACTGCGGCACAACGCGCGCTCGACGCGAGCATGACGACGTTCCGTGGACCGCGCTGCGGCGGCGTGAAGATCACCGTGACGACCTGGTCGGTAGCGGTCGTCGAAAAGGTGCGCTCGACCGTGTAGCAGGTCGGGTCGAGGCCAAGGGTCACGAAGTCCCCTGGGCCCGCATACGGGCGATCGATGGTGGTCTGGCTCGCCCGGAAGGTCTGCGTCGTACCTGGGATGATGTTGCAGGCCGCCCGAGCGGGCGTGGACAGGAGCGACAGGAATGCCGCGAGCGGCAAAACTGACCGGAGCCGATTCGGCTCGGCGACGAGTGTCCTCAAGGCTGCGGGCGACTGTCCCACCGCCATTTCAGCGCCGTCAAGCGATAAATGCCGGTGAGGAGGCACGTGATGCCCGGCGACGCGGTATGGTCGGGGGCGACGCCCTGCAGCGCTGCAATGCACGGATGCGTCGCAATGCAGACGTATGCGTCGGGACGGCTGCTCCACCCCTCCGCGACGCCAGTCTCGGGCACTGGCACAGCCCTTGCCTGTCGGCGGAGATGGAACCCGCATCTGCCATGAAACAGCCCATGGAGTTGGTGCGCTCGCCGGCACTCGAAGAGACGGGCGAGGACGAGGCCCTGGAGACGCACATCGGGGAGCCGCTCGAGCGCGTGCTCCGGGGTGGGGATCCCTTGGGGCCGGTCGAGGCACTCCTGGTCGCACGCCAGCTGGCGGACGCGCTTCGCTGCGCCCACGAGAAGGGCGTGATCCACGGCGCCCTCGCTCCCGCGAGGGTGCACGTCTATCGCGGTCTTCCCGTGCGGGCGCTGCTCTCCGGTTTCGCGACTGACGCGCATCCGGTGCTCGGTTACTCGGCGCCCGAGCAGCTCGCGGGCAAGGACGCGGACGCGCGGACCGACGTCTTCGCGCTCGGCCTCCTGATCTTCGAGCTCCTCGAGGGAAGGCCGTTCTTCTCGGGCGAGGAGACGGAGATCCGGAACGCATTGCTCGAGAGTACGGCGCCGCTCCTGCCCCGATTTACCCGCATCCCCCCCGCCGGCGTGCCGGAGCTCGTTGCCCGCGCGATTCGCCGCGCCCCGGCCGAGCGTCCGCCGACCATGGAGTGCATGCGAGACGAGATCGACGCATGCCTCGGGCGGCTGAGCCGGACGGGCGTGGGGGGGACGCCGCGTTCTCGGCGCACGCGCATCGCCGGTGCGGCGATCGTCGTCGTTGCCGGGCTCGCGCTCCTTCTCGCCGCGCCGCGGGGCATCCCGACCGCGCGCCACGGCGTGACGGTCGTACCCGAGGATGGCGGCGGTGCCTCCCCTGCACCGCGTCCGGCGGTCGAGATGCCGGCGCCGGCCGGCGGCAAGTCGTCGGCCGACTCGCCCGTCGCAATGCATGGGCGATCCCGAGAGAGCCGGCCCGCGCCGACGCGGACGCTCAGCTACCAGCCGCCTCCCGGCCGGCCGATCACGATCACGGCGGGCGGTCCCGTGGATTTCGCCGTACGGGGCGCTGCCCGAGGCGTGGACGACGGCCTCGGCTACGCCTGGTTCCTCGACGGGAAGCCTGTCGGTCGCGGGCGGAGCTGGCGCTTCGTCGCGCCCCCGGCCGCGAGCGCGACGCGATACACGATCGAGCTGCGGGCGGCGGACGCGGGCGACCGCTCCGCGCCCCGGGTGACGTGGCGACTCGAGGTCGCACCGCGCATGTCGAGGACGAACGTGCACGAGTGGCTCGAGCGTTTCGCGGCGGCGTGGCAGCGTCGCGACCTGGCGACCCTCGAGCTCTATGGCATCGCCCCCACCGAGGCGGCCCGGAACGAGTGGAAGAGACAGCTACCGCGCCGCGACGATCACCGCATCGTGATCGCGAACGAGAAGATCCGAACCGACCGGAAGTACGCCACCGTGGCCTTCGACCTCGTCGAGCTCGACGAGCGGGGAAGGATCGTCTCGTCGCGGACCGACTCCTTCGCGCTCGAGAAGCGCGCAGACGGCTTCGTCGCGCTCCGCCGCCGCTAGCCGCTCAGGGAACCTGCGTGACCGACAGCACGTCCATCTGGATGAACTGCCCGTCGTAGGCGGTGGGCGCGGGCGGGATGTCGGGAACGACGATCGGCATCCCGCGGGCGTCGCGGTTCCTGATCTGCCGTCCGTCGATCGGATCCGCCGTGAGGGTGACGGTCGCCCCGGTCGCAACGCGTACCGTCTGCGTGTAGTCGATCGCGAAGCAGTAGAGGAGGCCCGCCGTCCCGGCGTTCAGGAAGTACGTCTGCGCGGGGCTCGATATGTCCAGCCGGTAGACATTGTACTCGGCGGCGGAGGGCGTGCCCCCGGTGTACCAGAAACCGTCGCGGGTGCCGCCCGTGTACGTCGTCTCCTCGACGACACCCCGGAAACGGAGCACCGCATCGTACTGCGCGCCGGGGAGGCCGCCGAGCGTCGCTGACGTCACCGTCCGGGCCGTCGTTCCGCAGCTCTCCGGCACGTCGCCGGGCCCCGTGCAGGGCAGCTGCCACCGCAGCCCAGAGAGCGATACCGCGACGGCGGTGCACGTCTGGCCGTCGCCCGAATAGCCGGGATCGCAGACACACCGTGTGCCGCTGCACGTCGCATGCGTGCCACACGACGACGGGCAGGTCGCACACCCCCTCGTGCCGCACGCGTCGCAGCAGCTGGGAACAGTCCCGATGCACGCTGCGCCCGGCTTCGGCGCCGTACACTTTGCGGCTGGTTTGAAACGGCACGCCGTCTTGCCCTTCTTCGTGGTGCGACAGCAGGCGACGAGGCCGGGCTTCCCGCACGTGGACCTCGCGGCGCACTTGACGACCCGCCCCCGGCACTGCTTCGGCAGCGTCCCGCGCTTGACCGCCGCTTTTGCCTGGACCGCAACGCACGAAACGTACGCGCCGTGCGTCGCCGTCGCGCAACCCGTCCCCATGTCGGTGCACACCTGATCCGCGGTCGCGCGTGTCGCCGCGACGGCAGCGGGGTCGGTGCACGCTCCGAAGCTGGATTGGCGCGCGGCGAGGACGAGCAGGAGGGCGACCCCCGCTCCGAACCTACCGGCCATGGCTTCCGCTCCTCTTCCCCCCCCACCCGCAGCGCCCCGATCCTACGCCGGAGACCGGACCGTCTCCAGCGCGCAGCCTACGGGTAGACGAGCCCCTGGCGGGTTCCCCGCAGCGCCGCGCTCGTCGTCAGGCATTGCCCGCCGATACCCACGGTCACCCTCAGCGTGGTGCTCTCGGGCGGACGCATCCGCACCTTCTTTCGGCCCCCGGTCGCGAAGAGCACCTTGCCGGTCTTCACGACCAGCCGCCCCTTCACGAGTCCACCCGCGAGTCGTCCACTCGGGTCCCGAAAGACGAAGCGGTGGCCGTTTCCGCGGCGCCTCCAGCTGGAGGACGGCATCACGCTGCAGAAGAGCTCCCCGTGGTCGTCGGCGATCTGAAGCGTCGCGTCCTGCGCCACCGGGTCGAGCCCGGACGGCGCGGGCGTCGACGAGACGGCCTTCAGCGCGAGCGCATTGTGTCCTCGGCTGGAGATGCGCCGGACCAGCATCCTCCGGAGCCCGAGCGACCACGGCTGGGCGCAGCAGTCCGGGTCCTCGTAGTCGACGAGACCGTCGCCGTCGTTGTCGAGGCAGTCGCCACAGATCTCCCTCGCGACCGCCCCGGGCGGCTGGAACTCGTAGGCGCCGCGGTCGTCGAACGCGCGCGGCCCGGCGCCGGTGTCGGGTGTGCCGGGATCGTCCTGGCGACCGTTCCCGTCGCCGTCCGCGGGTGACTCGCCGCTGGCGCCCGAGTCGGCCGAGTCGATCGCCGGGGAACCGGCGAGCAGGTGCAAGTCCCCGCCGTCCGGCGCGCGCCAGCGGGGATCGGCCTCGAGGCCGTGGGCCTCCTGCCCGGTGGCGGCCACGAAGTCGGCGAGCGAGTAGGACGTCGTCGTCCCCCAGACGACCAGAGCGCTTCTGTCGCTCAGGTACACGAGGTCGTAGTCGAGCGTCGCGCCGGCCGTGGAGGTGGGGTCGACGCGGATGTTGCCCGTCGATCGCGGACTGTTGATCCCGTTGTCGACGCTGATGTTGTCGGCGATGGTCGCGCCGCTCGAGGATCCGTATAGGCTGATGCCCGAGCTGACGTTCTTGTAGACGCTGTTGGAGACGATCACCTCGCCGGTGGATTGGAACGCGCTGATGCCGTGATCGCCGTTCCGGTACGACGTGTTGTTGCGCACGAGGTTGCCGTTCGCGCCGGCCGTGAAATCGATGCCCGAGTCCTCGTTGTCGTGGCTCACGTTGCCCTCGACCAGATTTCCCGTGCTGCCGGAGAGATGGATGCCCGCCGCGGCGCGCTCGTATCCGCGCGCGTTGTAGGAGGTCTCGTTGTGCGAGACCGTCACGCCGGTCGTGCCGTTGGTGAGAAAGATCCCGAAGTCGGTGTTGTGGTCGACCCGGTTGCCCGTGACCGCCGACCTCGTGGTCGCGTTCAGGCGGATTCCTCGGCCCGTCTGCCCCAGGACCGGCTGACCGCAGTAGCTCACGTGGTTGTTGCTGAGCGTGATGTTCGAGGCGTTGGAGACGCTGATGCCGTCCGCCGCCGTGCGCGTGATGTCGAATCCCCGGACGGTGATCCAGCTCTTGCCGGAGATCGTGAAGCCGTTCGCCTTCCCGGTGATGGTCACGGCGGCGCCGGACGCAGTCGTGAAGACGATCGGCGCACTCGACGTGCCGGACCGCGAGGGCGTGACGTCCTCGATGTATGTGCCCGCGTCGACGACCACGGTCTGGCCGGCGACGGCCCGGGCCGCGGCCGCGCCGATCGTGCAGAAGGGACGCGTCGTGGAGCCGATACCACTGTCGGTGCAGCTCGCTCTGCCTTGGTCGACGAACAGTGTCGTTGGTGCCGCTCGGCCGGCGCTCGTGCAGAACGCGAAAAGAGCGACGCTGGCGAATGCCGTGGTCAATTGGCGGCTCGCCATGCTCCCGAGGCCGTAACATCCGAGTCCCGATGCTGTCCATGAATTTCTGGCGACGCGGACAGCGGTATCGCAGCCGACACTGCGACTGCTGACGAGCTTGATGTCCCGTGAACGGGCGCGCCGGTGGCGAGAATTTGACGCTTCGTGGAGCGCCCCTCCCTGAAACTCCGCGGCCCGCGAGCGGGCTGCCAGGCGAACGCGGCGGCATGACTCTTGCCACGTGCGGAGCGGGGTGGGGCCCAAGGACTTCACGCCGTTAGCGCAGATCGCAAGCCTCGAGCGCGAGCGCCGCGTGGCGCAGGCGCTGCTCGAGATCGAGAGCCTCGATCCCCACACGGTGCTCGACCGCGTCTGCCGCCTGACGGTCGAGCTCATGCCCTGCGACCGCGCGACGGCCTACCTCTACAGCAGCCGCCAGCGCGCCTTCGTGCCCGTCGCCGATGCGGGGACGCCGCCACACATCGTGCAGCGGTTCGCGCGGAAATACTGGTTCGGTCAGAGCCGCGCCGGGGACACGCGCCCGATCATCCCGTTCCGGGACGAGCTGGTTGCCGGCCGGCTCGGCCACGCGACGCGTGACGACGCGAACGTCGAGATGCGCGAGCTCCTCGACGCGCTCGAGCAGTACGCCGTTTGCCTCGCTCCCCTCCGCTCGACGACCCGCGGATCGATCTTCGTGAGCCTCGACCGTCCGCCCGACTTCGACAACACCGCGTTCCGCATCCTGGAGAGCGTCGCGCGGCAGGCGTCGAATCTCGTCGATCACGCGCGGGCGTTCCAGAACACCCAGCAGTCGGCGCGGGTGCGCGCCGGCATCGCCGCGCTCGCTGCTGCGGTCAACCTGGAGACCGATCCGGCGCGCGTCGCGCGTCTCGTGAGCGCGGAAGGCGCCGCCCTGTTCCGGCTCGGCGTCGCGGCGGTACTGCTCGCCGAGCGCGGCGGCCTCGTCGTCCTCGGCGCGCACGGGATCGCCGCGGACGGGCTCTACCTGCCGCTCGGCGAGGAGACCGCGGTCCTCGTGAAGGCGGTCCACGAGGGGACGATGGTCTTCCAGAACGAGCTCGCGGACACCGCGATGCGGAACGGCCCCCTCTGCCGGGATCTGGGTCTGGCGTCGGTCCTCGCGCTGCCGCTCGTGGGTCGGGGCGGGAGCCTCGGATGCCTCGTCCTCGGCGACGCCGGCCGCGCGAACGTATTCAGCGAGGACATCGCCCGCGAGACGCTCGTGCTCGCGCCGATCGCCAGCGCGGCCCTCGAGCGCGCGACGCTCTTCCAGGAGCTCGCCAGGACGCGCGACGCCGCGCTCGCGGCTGCCCGGCTCAAGTCCGAGTTCGTCGCCAACATGTCGCACGAGATCCGGACGCCGATGAACGGCGTGATCGGGATGGCTGACCTGCTCGCCGAGTCCCAGCTCGACGAGGAGCAGCGGGATTTCGTGACCACGATCCGCAGCTCCGCCGAGGCGCTCCTCACCGTGATCAACGACATCCTGGACGTCTCGAAGATCGAGGCGGGCCGGATGACGATCGAGCACATCCCGTTCGACCTCCGGGTCGTGCTGGAGGAGGTCGCCGAGCTCTTCGCGCCGCGCGCCGCGAAGAAGGAGATCGAGCTCACCTGCGCGGTGCCCCCAGGGCTGCCCGATCGGCTGGTCGGCGATCCGCACCGTCTGCGCCAGGTGCTGACGAATCTTCTCGGCAACGCGATGAAGTTCACCGAGGCGGGCTGCGTGACGCTCGAGGCGAGTCTCCTCGGCGAGCGCGCGGCCCGGGCGCGCATGCGGCTCACCGTGCGTGACACGGGCATCGGGATCCCGAAGGATCGCCGGAAGGCGATCTTCGACAGCCTCACGCAGGCCGCCGGCCGCACACCGCGGCGGAACGTGGGGACCGTCGTC
>JACXTT010008356.1_pt1 | contig 14369 bp, 27 predicted proteins | sample 9270951 | NCBI WGS metagenome assembly JACXTT01 (sample SAMN15532306, study PRJNA645909) | rock metagenome | isolation source: weathered quartz diorite | place: Puerto Rico | collected 2017-06-21 | reverse complement strand
CGGGTGGCGGCGCAGCTGCGGCCGGTGCGGCGCCGGCGAGCTCGGAGCCGCGCGCGGAGCGGCCGACGAGCCAGCCGGCGATCGCACCACCAGCGGCGAGCGCGGCGAGCGGGATCGCCACAGGTTCGCCTAGATATTCCAGCCGGCGAACGGATCGGACGGCGCCGATGGCGCGGCGGGCATGGCGCCCGAGCTCGTGGCGATGGTCGCTGCCTGTGAGCTCGAGGCCGGCAGGCCGGCAGGCGATGCCGGCGCACCGGGCGCGGCGTGGCCGAGCGAGGGCACGCTGAACGGAAGGGCGAACACACCCGAGCCCAGGAGCCAGCCGCCGAGCGCGGCGAGGCCGATCACGAGCCAGGGCGAGCGGGTGAGCTTGCGGACGTTCATCGCTTCCTCGAATGGATCTTGTGGTAGCGGGTTTTCACGTGCGCGGCGCGGTTGCCATAGAAGCGCCCGCATTGTCGACACTGATAGGCGGCCATCCGGTCAGTCTCCGAATAGGTCGGTGAGCCGCTGCCGGCCAGGGTTGGCGCCGTTGTAGGCGTCCACGACGCTGCGCGGCTTGGGCGTCTTGTCGGTCGGCTCGAGGAGGGTCGCGCGCTGGACGTTCGGCCGGCTCGCGGCGAGCCCTGCGGATCCGCCCCATGCCGGCGGCCCGGCTTGACTGACGATGATCCAGCCCTTCGGGTAGGCGTCGGTGTTGTAGCCGGTGCCGCGCCCCTCGATCAGATCGCCGGGCAGGTGCGGCACGAACATACTGACGATGTTGCCGAAGCCACCGAGGCGGGAGCGCCCGGTCGCGGGCACGAGCTCGGGTAGATCGGCACCCTCCGAGCGGGCGCCGGCGAGCCACTGATCCGCGCCGCTGTCGCCCCAGTCCTCCGAGCCGGCGAGCGGCGAGAGGCTCTGTTGCACGCCGACGGTGGCGCGGCGCACGGCGGAGGCATCGGAGTACGCGACCTGGGTCGGCATGGCGTGCGCGAACCGGCTCGAGTTGCCGCGGAAGCGATCGACGAGCTCGCCGTAGGAGGGCGAGGGCGTCAGCGCCCCGGCGACGAACGCGAGGAGGGCGGTGGGGCCGGGCAACCTAGCGCCCCTGCAAGGTGCGGAAGCCGGCGTTCACGCCGCCGAGGCCGCTGCGGATGAAGGCATTGAACGCGCCGGGGTGGGTCGCGACGAGGTACAGCCCGATCAGGGCGAAGCCACCCAGGATGTAGCGGTCAACCGTGTCGAAGATCCGGCCGAAGACGCCGCCGCCGATCATCGTCGTTTCTTGCCTCCACTGGCGCCCAGGGCGGGCGGGGTGAACGCGGCGGCGAGCGCGTTATCCGCTTGGGCGATGAGCGCCGTCGCCGCCGGCACGTTGGTCAGGATGACGTAGAGGATGATGAGCCCTAGGGCGCCGGTGATCCAGCGCGGCTCCACGAGCCAGGCGCCGTACAGCAGGGCGAAGGCGGCGATGATGCCGATGATCCGGGGGGTCCTCATGCGTAGGCGCCTCGCGCATCGCCGCCGGGCGGGTAGGGCAGGAGGGCGTCCCCGGCGGCGCCGGTCGGTTTGGCCGCCGGCGAGCCCGTCGTACTCGAGCTCGCCGGTGGCGTTGCGGCAGGTGAGAACAGGAAGCCGAGCCAGCGATCGAGATTGCCGGTCAGGTAGCCGATCAGCGCGAGCGAGCCGATCAGGAGCAGGGCCAGGCCGCCGGCGCTGCGCCCGTTCACGGTTGCGGGGTGGCCGAGCCGTCGGCGTTGACGACGCTCGTGGCGCTCGGCTGGCCGGGCGGGGTGGTGGTGTGGAATGGATCGCCGGGGTTGAGCGTCGGCGGCTGGTAGGCGACCAGAGCGATGCCGGCGCCGAGGACGGCGGTCACGGCGGCCGCCAGCTGCGCCACGGTACGCGGGTCGACGCCGCCGACGAGGGCGATCGCGGAGAGGAGCCCGACGACGGTCGTCGCGAGGCCGAGCCAGAGGTTCGTCGGCCGGCCGGCGATCATCGGGCGGCGTGGTACAGGACGGCGGCGGCGAGCCCGAGGAGCAGGATCATCATCCAGCCGGCGGGCGTCGAGAACAGGCCGGTGCCGATGGTGGCGGCCGATTCGATCGCTTCCGACTGGCGCGCGACGACGCGCTCGGCAAAGACGGGAATCGCGCGATCCTGGGTGCGGATGCCGCCGATCCCGAGCACGACGGGGTAGATATCGGCGGTCGTCATGGTCCCGCCGTAGGCGACGCCGGGGAGCGGCTCGAAGCGCGTACTGAACATCAGCGGTCAGCCCTTCCGGTGGCGGCGATGGTGGCGCCGGCCGATCTTGGCGCGGGCGGCCCGGATGCGGTCATGCATCGGGCCGGTGTGCGGCTTGGCGCCCCGGTAGAGGCCGCACACCGTGCACTTGACGCGCATGGCGGCTACGCCGAGCCGCCGGCCGGACCGCTGAGCTTGATGATCTGCTCGAGGAAGGAGCGGATGTCGGACACGCCGGCGATGGTCGCGCCACCCAGGGTAAGGACGCTGGTGAGGTCGTTGAGCAGGAGCGTGTTCACCGCGTCACGCGGCGAATCGCTGTTCCACAGGTCATGCGCGTAGAGGCCGTCGGGCAGGTCGCGCACGTAGCGCTCGCGCTGCAGGTAGGCGAGCAGCTGCCGGCTCATGTTGTACGGGACTTCGTTCTGGTTGAACTGCAGCTTGGCGTTCGAGACGTTCGTGCCGTCGGCGGCGCCGTTGGTCCAGACGTCGTGGATCAACCGGGCGATGGTGTTGCCGCGGGGAATGGCGATCTGTTGATCGCCGTTGGCGGTGATCGTCTGCGGGCCGAGCTCGGTCCAGACGTGGATCCGGCTCAGGTCGGGGTAGTCGGCCGCGCTGCGGGGGATCGTGAAGAACTCCACGAACGGGGTCAGGGTGCCGGTCAGGGTCGCGGTCGCGGCGCCAGTGACGAGGATCGGGGTATTGCGGCTCGCGGTGGTCGAGTAGACCGCCGCGCCGAAGGTCGCCTCGATCTGGAGCACGGTATCGGGCGCCGCCGCCAGGATCAGCCCGACCGGATCGCGCCAGTCATCGGCGAGGCCCAGGGGAATCTCGAAGCCGAAGTTCCAGGTGTTCGCGCCGGCGCTCGCGGCCGCGGCGTAGGCGGCCGCGGAGAACGCGCTCGCGGCAGGGCCGGGCACGGTCGCGTTGTCGGGGATGCGGGGTCGGCCGCCGATGCCGCCGTAGCCGTACGCCGTGAACAGGCTCGAGATCATCGCGCCCCAGCCGGTCATGTCGAACAGGGCGGTGTTGCCGTTGGCCGTGAGCCGGAGGCGGGTGAGGATCGACCAGGGCGCCTCCGCGCCCATCGCCGCGGTGCCACCGCCCAAGGTCACGGTGAGGGTGCCGGTGAACAGCAGAATCACCCGCTTGAGCAGGCCCACCTTCGGCAAGATGCTGAACAGCGTTTGACCCGCCGCGTAGGTGATCGGCGGCGCCGGGATGATGTTCTGGCGGGTGGCGGCGTTGAAGCTCACGGGGACGGTCCTCCGGGGTGTTGGGGACCGCGGTCGCTCGGGCGAGGGTCGAGCTCGGCGGCGATCAGAGCTAGACGGACTGCACCACGTCAGAGAGGCCGGGGACCGGGAACCGGCCCAGGATCCACTTGAGGCCGATGATTCCGGCGATCGAAAGCGCCGTCACCATCACGAGGTTTCCGAGCGTCGGGCGCACCACTGGCCGAGCCTCCTGTCGGTATGTCGGCAGCCGGGCGAGGGGTCGGCGCCAGGTCGAGCGGGCGGTAGCGTACGACACGGCCGCCGCCGGCATAGGCGTAGGCGTACGGCTCGGCCGGGCGCTCCGCGAGCTCAGCGCCGTAGAACGCGGCGAGCTTGGCCCGGTCGCCATCGCCGGCGAGGTCGAACGCGAAGACGTGCTCGGCTTCGGTCAGCAGGACGTTGTGCACGCCGATCGGGCGTTGCGTGACCGAATAGACGGGCACGAGCTTGGCCGCGCCCTGGGTGATCGCGCGCTTATAGGCGGGCAGGATCCAGGCTTGGTTGCAGAGCTCCATCGCTTCGTCGATCACGAGCGCGGTGCACGACGCCGGCTCACCGTCGGGACCGGAGCAGCCGCGGTGGGCGAGCACGCGATCGATCACGGCGCCGACGTCCTCGCCGCGGTGGGCGGCGGGGTCGGGCCGGTACACGACGCGGCGAGCTCGTTGCGGCCAGGTCTGGCGGAAGGCGGCGAGCCCTTCGACGGTGACCGACCGGGGCAGCACGAACAGGCGTTTGTGATCGATCACCACGACGCTCGAGTAGCCCGCGATCATGATCTGGACCAGGGTCGTTTTGCCCGACTGGGTGCGACCGACGATCAGCTGGCGGGTGGCGCGGCCTTGGGCATCGCGGCCGATCGTCGTCGGCAGGCTCACGGCCGGCCGCGGCCGGCCGGCGGGCGTCGGCGGACCCGGCCGACGGGCGGCTCATGGTCCCAGCAGCGGCGCCGGGCGGTCATCGGACGGGGGTCACGGAATGACTTGCGAACCCGGTCAATCCCGTTGCAGGAAGGATGTAGACCGGGCGTGGCCCGCCGCACCAGCGGCAACGGACAGGCGGGCGGCCGCCGTCGGCGGGGAAGCTGAACGGGCGCCGGCAACGGCGACAGCGGGTGACGCGATACGGCCGCGGCGTTGGGGGCTCATCGCCTCTACTGACCGCGGCCGGCTCGGTGTCCGCGTGCCGTCGGGTTGATGATCGCCCGCCGGCCTTGCGGCCGGTCAGCGATCGTCGCGGCGATGGCAGCCGAGCTCCCCTCATCGGGGCGCTTGAGGCACGAACGGCGGTCACGATAGCGCGGCGGCGCGCGCCCCGCCGCCGGTTGGCCGGGCGGCCATGAACACAGCGAGCGGCGGTCGCAGGGCGTGTCGGCGGTGACAGGCCGGGCACCCCCAGGTCAGCGGCCGGGCCGGCAGCCGCGGGATCAGGCTCACCCAGCCGCAGCCACGGCAGCGGACGGAGGTCAGCCACACCGGCGCGAGGACGTACAGCGCCGGACCCTCGAGGTCATCGATGACGATCGCGTCAGGCTCGGCTTGGCGGAAGGCGTCGGTGACGCGCTCGAGCTCGTGCCGCTCGGCGCGGTTCACGCCGGCGGCGGGGCGTCGACCGGCTCGAGGACGACACCGCCACCCTCGAGGAAGCGCCAGGCGTAGCGGGGTAGGGGCGTGCCGGGGGCGTGATAGATCATCGACTCGAGGGCGTACGCCGATGCGCCGATCATCGCCTCGAGGGCGGCCGGATCGACGTCAGCTAAACGCTTGAGCAAGCTGTCGCGCAGGCTCGGCAGCCACGGCCGGATCGCTTTCATCATCAAACGTTCCGGTAGGGACGCCGTTGATTGATCCGGCTCGCGCACCGTCCAGGTGAACAGGGCGAGGGTCAGCCCGCGCAGCTGGTGGCGCAGGTGCGCGGCTCGGGCCGGGTCGACCGGGGAGCCGGATCCCGGCGAGCCCTGGTCGTACGTCGGGGTCGGGTCGGTCTGCATGGCGGGCATCCTCCGCGAGACGGGTCGAAATGACAACGGCGAGCCCGCCCAAGATCAGGATCCAGTCGCCGCCGGCGTCGAGCGCGCGCGCGATCGCCGCGTGCTCGTTGATCTTGCGGGCCATCGCCCCGGCGAGCCGCTCGCGCTCGAGCGGGCGCAGCCGCCAGTGATCGCCGCGGCGATCGGCCATGAAATCGAAGGGCATCGACAGCAGGTCCGCGATCTGCGCCGGGTCGACGGTGAAGCCGGCGAGCTCATCGGGCGTCGGTTGGGGGAGGTCCTCGAGCTCGCCGCCGGCAGGCGCGTTCTGCGGGAAGTCCGGGACGATGAACTGGGGCGGTGCTACGTGCCCGTTTGATCGCCCCGGAGAGCCCGCACCGCCGCGACCAGGAGCTCCCAGGGCGTCATCGAGAGGGTTGCGCGGCCCGGCTTTCGGCGGCGGCGCCGGCGGTTTCGCGCGAGCGCGGCCCATCGCCCGCATCCGCTCGCGCCATGCCTCCTGTTCCTCTGGCGGCAGGGCGGCGAACTTCGCTTTGCCGGCGGCGCGCATCGCGGCGCGATGCGATTCGGACAGGCGGCGGCGCCCGTCGGCGCTGGTGGAAACGATGGTCGGGTCAGGCATCGGGTCCTCGAGTTGCCGGCCGGTCGATCGCGTCGGGGTCGACCCTCGCCTCCGCGTCGACCGGCTCGGGGCCGAGTCTAGCCCGGCGCAGGAGCTCGCCGGCCCGATCGAACACAGGCGTCGGCCAGCGCCCGGTATAGCCCGGCGGCCGGTCGGTGTAGTCGCGGCGCAGCTGCTCACGGACGGCCGGATGCAGGCTCGGGTCGTCGAGGAGGCGGCGGGCGGAATCAATCCGGCCGGCGAGGGTCGCGGGGTCGGTGAGCTCGGCGTCGGACAGGCCGCGCGGCGGCGGCGGCGGCAAGGTCACGGTGACGAGCTCCACGACGTCGGCGGCGCACAGCCGGCAGCGACCCTCGAAGCGGGCCGACAGCGACGGCGCCCAGGACGGACCCTCGATCCAGGATCGACGGCCAGCGCGGAGACGGTGCCCGGAAGGGCAGCGGGCGTAGAGCACTCGGGGCGGTCCCCTCCGGGGACGTCGGGCGGTGTCGGCATCGCCGGGGTAGTCCGGCCAGGCCGAAGGGCGGCTAGGCCGAGCGCCGGCGCCGCTCTTGCGCCGGCGCCATGCCGCTTCGAGTCCCTCGCGTGCGAGGTACGTCCCGAAGGGACCAGAGACAGAATCAATTGGTGTACGCCGCGGCCCGCCGGGGGGGCCGGCGAGGCGGGCATCGCGGGCGGCTTTCGGGATCCAGACGAGCAGCCGGCCGCGACAGCCGGGGGAGTACCGCCGCGGCCGGCGCTCGGGGTCAAGAGGCATCGCCGGCCAGGCTCGCCAGGACACGAGCTCGAGCGATCGCAGCCGGCTCAGCGCGTGCCAGCAGCGACCGCGCGAGCTCCCGGTCAGGGTCGAGAGCTTGGTCAGGGTCAGGTCGCCATGCGACCAGGACCGTCGGGGCCGGCTCAGGAGCCACCAGAGCGACCATTGCAGGCCGGTGAGGTAGACCGGCCCGCGTGGCGCGTTGACCGACCAGCGGAGGGCGTTGCTGCGGCCGGTCATGGCGTCGTGCCGCGGCGCCGGGCGTGCCACTCGGCGGTCCGGGTGAGTCGAGCGGCGCGGTAGGCGGGGTCGGTTCGATAGCGCTCGCGGCAGGCGGCGTTGGCCCGGTCGCGCATCGCCCGCACCGCGTCGGGATGCTCCGATTCCCATCGGCTCGTTGAGGCCGGCCGGCCGGGATGCCGAGCGCGATGGCGTCGATTGCGCTCGGCCGAACGCGCACGCTCGTAGGCTCGAGCGTCGGCGTGATCGCGCGCGGCCGCGGCACGCCCGCCGGCGTAGAGGGCGCCAGCGAACTCGCCCGGCTCGGCAACGTAGGCAGGGTCAACGCCGCCGTTGTGTCGGATGCGGTGGTAGCGGTTGTCGCGCGCTCGAACGCGGGCGTATTCGTCAGCGTCGGCACGGATCCGCGCTCGGGCGCGAGCGGCGGTGGCCCGCGTGACGTCGCCGTTCGTCGCGCGGTACTCCCGCTGTTCGTCAGCGCGCTGCGCCCGCCGGCATACCGTCGAGCAATAGCGCCACTGACGCGGCGCGCCCGGCGGGATCGCCCGCCGGCATCGGATACATGGACTGCCAGGGCCGGCGCGGGTCATCCGACCCGGAGCGGCTCGCGCCGCGCCTCGAGGATGCGCGTGCCCGGATGCATGATCGCGGCGATCGCCCGCGCCTCGCGTGGGGTCGCGGCGACAACATGGCACGTCGAGTGGCCTGCGTACTCGCGGCGCTGGTAGTCGACCGCGTAGACGGTCGCGCGCTTGGTCCTCACCGGCGCGCCCGATCCTCGCGAGCACCGCACCGTCGGCAGCACCAGGCGTCGTCGTCGTCGTCACAGTCCCACCACTCGTGCAACAGCGGATGACATGGCTCGGGGTCGACTGACCGACCGTCGGGCGCCTGCAACGGCGAGGCGACGCGAATCAGGCGGTCATCCCGTTGCAGGGGGTCGGGAGCGTGCGGATCCTCGCGATCGCGGAGAGTCGTTGCAGCCGCGCGAGCGTGCAAGGCGGCCCTGGTCTGCCGATACATCGGGGTTATGTCCGCTCGGCCGGACGCGATTCGCGGGTGTCGAGGATGCGGGCAATGACGAGCAGCTGCCCGGCGATGAAGGCCAGCCGCCGGCCGGCGTCGGCCAGGGTGCCGTCCTGGTAGGTGTGGCCGGCGAGGGCGGCGCGCTTGGACAGGAGCTCTACGTCCATCGCGGCCTTGCGCACCGTCGAGGCGATCGGGACCATCATGCGTCGGACCAGGCTGTCAATCAGAAGGGGAGCTCGTCGGGCGGCGCCGATGGCCGCGGCGGTCGATCACGCCGGAGGCTCGAGGGCGACATCGCGGCGCGGTTGGTGTTGCCTTGGGTTGGGCAGAGCCACATCGCCCGCCGCTTGGACCAGACCATCCAGCGCCGACAGTGATCGCAGCGGGGCGGATCCTGCCACTCGTTCATCGGATCGCCGCCGGCGCATCGGGCCGGCCGCGCCGGCGCGCCCGGTGGGCGTCGATCCGGCACATATCGCCGCGCCGGCGGCAGTAGGCGCGGGTCACGGCGCCGCCGACGTAGCCCACGGGCCGATCGAGCGACAGGCCGCACCAGGCGCAGCGCTCGCGATCGGACGGGGTGTGGTCGCGCGACGGGCAGACGATCGCGAGGTCAGAACGCGGGTTGCGATACCACCAGGACACGCCGGCGCGGCGGTGGGTCACCAGGCGTTGATTCGGATGCTCGGAGCAGTAGCCGGGGGTGTGCGCCGGCGCCTCGAGCTCGATCATCGGTCGGCCCGCCGGGCGATCGCCACGAGCACCGGCAGCGTGCACAGGACCATGAGCGCTTCGATCCCCTCCCAGCCGGGGAAGCCCTGTGAGCCGGGGAGCAGCTGCGCGGTGAGCGAGCCGGGGCCGATCAGCCAGGCCGGCCGGGTGAGCGCGGCGAGGATCAGCAGCGCCCAGCCAGCGAGGGCGGCGGTCATCGGCGGCCGCCGATCCAGGCGAGGAGCCGGTCAATCGCCTCGCGATCGCCGCCGGCGAGGAACATGCCCCGGTAGCGGCGAAGCTCGGCAACGACGGCGCCGGCGCCCATCGCGGAGCCGACGAACAGGCCGACGAGCAGGGCGCCGATGATCGCCAGCACGGCGAAGCCGAACGGGATCATCGGTCGATCCGGTAGAACGCGAACGGGGTGCGCAGCGGGTGGCCGGCGAGGAGCACGCGGCGCGCCGAGTCGGCGTCGTAGCCGTAGCCGGCGAGCCGTTCGACCGCGCCCTTGAGGGTCAGATATGCCGGCGTGTCACCGTCGGCCGGTTGCCAGAGGACAGGATGCTCAGCGTCGCAACGATCGCTGAACGGTTCGCGGCGCTCGGTCATCGGAGCGCCGCCCAGCCATGCAGATGCGCGTGCAACTGCTCGAGGCGATCCTGGTCGATCGCCGCCGGGTTCAGGGCCAGCCGATGAACGTCGATCACATGGACGACGAGCAGCGCTAGCGGCTCGAGCATCCTGAACGGGTGCGGCGGATCGGGACGGGTCTGAAAGGGCAGGCCGGGGCCGAGGTCATCGACCAAGGGGGGGGGCCCGTTGCGCATGGTGCCTCCGACAGCTATGCCGGCGGTCGGACGGCTGTCGGCACACCCGAAGCCGCCGGCTCGGACGATCCTAGCGACTCGGCCGCCGGCGGGGAAGGGGTACGTTTGCCGAGGAACACATCGCGCTCGGCCGGCGTGAGGGGCGTCGTGCGCACGCCGTAGGTGTTCGGGTAGGTGGCGAGCTCATCCCAGGCGCGCCAGAGCCGTCGGCGCCGCCACCACAGGACGAGCTCGCGGCCGACCCAGGCCAGCAGGGCGAGGCGGGCGAGCAGGCGGATCACGGCGCGGTTTCGACTTGGAGGCACACCGCGTAGTTGCCGCCGGAGCCATCAATGTTCAGAGCGATGCCGGACGTCTGCAAGGTCACGAGCTCGAGGTAGTCGCCGGCGATGCAATCGACCAGGCCCGAGATTGACATCGACGTCACTGAGCCGTTGGGGTTGGGCTTGGTGGCCTTGCCGAGCACGTAGTCGGTGCCGTTCTTGCGCACGTAGCAGGCGCGGTAGCCGGCGGTGTTCGCGGCCCAGTTGGCGCGGGCCATGACCCGGTAGCGGCCCGTCGTCGGGACCGTTATCCGGGTGTTGTTGGTCGCGTTGTCGTGCCAGTTGCCATCGTCCCAAAGCTCGTTATTGAGCGCGATCGCGGTCAGGGTCCCGCTGGTCGTGCTCACGGTGCCGGACTGGTAGGCGTGGGTGCCGGTGGCGGTGTCGCGTTCGACGGTCAGCTGCGCCCCGACTCCGTTCGCGACGATGACCGACAGGGCGGCGGCGGTCTGCGGGTCACCCAGGAGCGCAACCGTGTCGTTCGCGGAGAGCGCGAGCACGAGCATGAAGGTCATGCCGAGCGGGAAGCCCGACGTGTCGACGGTCACCTCATAGTCGAAAAACAGGGCGCCGGCGCCGTTGATCTGAATCCCGAGCAGGGTGCCACCGCCGTCGTTGGTCGCGGCCCACTGGGCGCGCCCGGTGACGAGGTAGCGGGCGGTCGCGGGGACGGTGATCTTGCCGGTGCCGGTGTTGCCCCATCCGCCATCGTCGAACACGCTCACTTGGAGCGCGATCGCGGTCAGGGTCGAGGCGGGCAGAGATTGGTCCGCGTTGGCCCGTAGTTGCGTGCCGGTGAAGCTACTGAGCTCGGCCATGAGCTCGGGCGCGCGTTCGTCCGGTTGCGCCGGCACGGTCGTGGCGGGGGTCGACGCCGCATCGCAGCCGGCGAGGGCTTGGAGATACTGGCCTGCCGCGAGGACGGCGACCGCGACGGCCGTGATCTCGATTTCGGTCACGGTTTCGCGGTCGGCGGTGTATTCGGCGACGGCGGTGCCTGAGACACCGACCTGCACGCGGATGAAGGTCACGCCAGCGACGCCGGTGCCGGGGACGCGGACGGCGGCCCAGGCATGGACGCGGCAGGCCGGCGGGATGGTGAAGCGCGACGGGACGCCGGGATCGTGCACGTTGTCGGGGTCCCAGCGTTCGGTCGCCACGGCGAGCGCGTTGAGCGCAGGTCCCGACAGGGTGACCGAGCTCGCCGGGCGCGCGGCGGCGCTGGTGAAGCCGGCGCCGCCGATCACGCCGCCGAGGCCGTCACCCAGGAACGTCACGCGGGGAGCTCGGCCCAGAGCAGGCCGAGAGACACCACCAGGGCGGTCAGGGTCGCGGACGCGGCGAGGGCGCCCCAGGCGCCGGGCGGGATGATGAAGCCGCCGCCGATGTCGATCCAGCTATTCGCGAGCTCGATCGAGGCGCCAGTGGCCGCGGTGATGCCGGCGGCGATGACGGGGAACAGGCCGGCGCCGGCGTTGGCCGGGGTGCCGATGCGGTACACGCCGCCGAGCCCTGAGGCCGGCCCGCCGACGAGCATGTTCTGCAGGGCGTCGATCGCGGTCGTGGTGCCAGGCGCGACGGCTTGGCCGCCGTTGCCGGTGAGCCCGATCGCGCCGGCGACGGTGCCGACGGTCGTTTGAGCGCCGAAGCTCACGCCGAGGATGTGGGCGTCAATGCCCGAGCTCGGCTTATTCCAGAGGAGCGGCCCGCCGGTGCCGGCGGCGGTGCCGAACGCAACCGGGGCGGTGACGGTCGCCATTGCCGCGTAAACCCTGCCGGCCTTGACGAGCGCCGCGTAGCGGCCCAGGAGCTCGGACACGGCGAGCTCACCCATCCAGCCGGCGGGCGCGCCGGCGGTGGCGCCAGGGTTCGCGCGGCCGGGGAAGGCCAGCGGCGGGGCGGTGATGTTGGGCACGGTGCGAGCCTCCCTAGTTGACGATCGCGGCCAGGACGGGATCGGCGCGGAGGGCGTCGAGCTCATCGCGCACGTTGAGCCCTGCCTGTAGGAGCAGGTTATTGACGACGAGCTCGCGCAGGATCAGCCGGAGGAGGGTCGCGGTGTCATCGGTGGCCGGAGTGTCCGTCACCGCGACCGCGCCGGTGACGCTCACGGCCGGCGTGCCGTCGACGGTGACGTGGCCGAGCAGGCGCCCGGCCCGGTCGGTGACGTCGACGCCGGCGGGAACGGCGACACTGATCGGTTGGCCGCCGATCGTGACTGTGCCTGTGATCGCGACGGGTTGCCCGTCGATGATGACGTGCGTCGCCGCGCCGGCGCCGCCGGCGGGTTGGAGAACGTCGACGCTCATGCGCTGACTTCGGTGATCCGGGCGGCGCCGGCGGCCGCGGACCAGACGCCGGCGACGTCACCCTGGTAGACGTCGGGATCCTCGAGGACGGCGGTCTGTGCCGGGCCCAGGTGGACAGTGAAGCCGGCCAGGCTCGCGACCGGCCCGAGGGCAATGTAGAGGTCGGCGGTGGAGTCGTTGACGATCGTGAGCGAGCGGCGCGACGGGTTGGCGGCGGCGAGCAACTGCGAGCCGGTGGCCGCGGCGATCGAGCGAATCGGGGTGTACGAGCGCTGCGCCAGGAGGCGCGCCGGTCGGTCGGGGTAGAGGTCCGACCAGGGCAGGCCGCCAGGCTCGGCCGGCTCAAGCCGGCGCGGCGCCAGGATGGTGCGCAGCCGCTCGAGCACGTCTCAGGCCGGCAGGCTAAAGCCGGACGCGCGGCACTTGACGTTACCGCCGGCGGTCACCAGGCGAAGCCTGTTGCCGGCGAGCTTGGATTCATACCACTTGGGCACGAGGTTTTCGGCCATGCCGCCGTTCGCGGCGAAGAAACCATCGACCGGGCGCTGGTTCACCACGTCGGATTCGTCGACGATCGCGACCCGGTTGGCGGTGTCGGTCGACACGACGGCGCTCACCAGGTAGAACTTGAATCCGACACCGGGGTCATACAGGAGGGTCGTCGCGGCGCCGGCGACGGTCAGATCCCGGTCCCAGGGGATCGCCCCGGCCGGGAGCTCGGGGTACGGCGAACTGTTGACGATCGAGACGGGCGCGGCGCCGGCGGCCGCCGCGGCGCCGTCGGGGTAGATGTCGGTGAAGGCGACGGTGTTGGTCATGCGCTAGAGCCTCCCGGTGTCAGTGTGACGTACAGGCCGAGGACGATCAGGACCAGAATCGCGAACAGCCAGAGGATCGGCGTAAGCGCCCCGGCGAGGCCCGACAGAACGGCATTCACCACCGTTTCCGGGCCGATATAGCGGCCGGTCGATTGACTCATGGCGAGGGCGAAGTCACGCACCGCGCGGCCGACGTAGGTCGAGGGATCGAGGCCGGCTGTCGCGAGATCGATGCCGCCGGCCGCGGCGCAGGAGCTCATTTTGACCGCGAGCGCCGGTGTGATCGTGTCCCACGGTTGCGCCCCGATGCAGGCGTACCAGGCGTCAAACTGCGGCTTGGTGATGCCGATCGAGCCGCCGGGGCCGGGCGCCGGTGCCGAGCCCTTGCCGCCGATCGTGTCGATGAGCTCTTGGCGCGACCACACGGTCAGGGGGTCGACGAACCGGCCGCCGAGGGTCAGCGCGAAATGGACATGCGGGCCGGTGGCATCGCCGGTGGTGTCGACGTAGCCGACGATCGAGCCGCGGTCGACGGACTGGCCGACGGTCACCGCGACCCGCTGCTGGTGCAGGTAGTAGGTCGTCCGACCCTCGCCACCGTCGACGGCGACGGCGATGCCGGCGGCGCCGGCGGCGCCTTGCCAGCTTGACCACCAGGGCGGCGAGGGATCGCGGCGGGTGTCGCCGGCGTAGATCACGCGGCCCGAGGCGACGGCGTGAATGGGCGTGCCCGTCGAGGCACTCAGGTCGATCCCCAGGTGGGTCGGGTAGGTGAAGCCGCGGACCCAGCTAAAGGCGCTCACCGGCGCCGCCGACGGCGCAGCCGGGCAATGTGCGGGGCGATCGAGCTCCCGCCGTAGGGCGGCCGCCGGAAGTGATCGCGGACGCGCACGAGCCGCTCAGTGAGCCAGCCCGGCCAGGGCGGCGTCGGCGGGTTGCGGCGGTACTTGTCGACCTGGACGTAGGTCGCGTCGTCGTGAACGCGCCTGTGCGAGCGATGGGGCCGGAATGCGCCCCGGATTCCTTTCCTCGAGGTCGAGGGGTTGGCCCGCTGCCGCAGGTTGCGCATGTGGCGTGTCGAGGTCGCGTGCAGGGGCCAGGAGCGGTACCAGGAATGGCAGACCGTGCACAGGTGCCGCGCCACGGCTAGCGCCGCCGGCGGCGCCGGCCGAGCGTTCGGAGGGTGATCGCCAAGCGGGCGCGGCGACCGAGCGTGCCGGGC
>JACXTT010008355.1_pt1 | contig 14369 bp, 16 predicted proteins | sample 9270951 | NCBI WGS metagenome assembly JACXTT01 (sample SAMN15532306, study PRJNA645909) | rock metagenome | isolation source: weathered quartz diorite | place: Puerto Rico | collected 2017-06-21 | reverse complement strand
CGGATGCAGTTTCTTGGCAAGTTTTCGGTATGCCTTCTGGATGTCGGCCGAGGAAGCCGCCGGGGCAACGCCGAGAACCTCGTACGGATTTCTCACGACCTACTCCGCAACAAACATTGGTCCGCCCAAATCATGAGGGCGCAAAACCACCCGATTTGCAATACCGTTCGGCATGGACCGGCGCGGTCGCCGCCAACCACCGCATCGCCGTTGCGCTACGACACATGCCCCGGATCGATATACTTCGGCATGTTCTTTTCCTGCTGGGGCGTCATTCTGGCGGTGTCCGGCTTGCCCGGGACTCCCCTCGGGCCGAGCTGCGCGCGCGCCATGTCGTCCTCACTCAGGCGGGGCTTGCCATCGTCGAGCTGCCCGTTACCGCCATGACTTGGTCCCATCTGCTTCCTCCTGCGGTTCGATGCTTGAGAGGTCCCGCGCCCGCCGGGGATGTCCCGGCGAGGCGCGGATGCTTCAGCTCACATTGCTCCGCGCCATCGGCTCGGGTCTCGGCTTCGCCCTGCCGCTTACCGTCCCGGCCGAAGCTCCAGGCTCTCGAGTCCCGCGGCGACGCTGAGGCCGACCTGGCCCTGCACGCTCAAGGGCTGCAGCGCGACCGAATTGTTCGAGCCGCCGATCAGCACATTGCCGCCGAGGCCGATGCCGACCGCCGCGCTGGCATCGGCGCCGGCATAGGTGCCGGCAAGATCGCCCGGTCCAAGCCGTGTCACCGGCGCAAACACGGTCCAGGCGAGCGAGGTTTCCTCGGTGATGCCGATATCGATCCCGATCTTCTGAATGACGGCGATGTAGCGATCATCCGGCACGCGGTCGGCGCGCAGCACGCATCCAAGGTTGGTCACCGAGCCCACGATGAAGCCGATGCTGGCGCCGCCACGGCACTCGAGCACTCCGACCTGGACCCGCTGCATCGGCTGCTGCGCATCGACAGCCCCCACAGACGCAGTGAGCATGGTCGCGGCAATGGCGGCAAGGACGAACGAACGACGCATCAGGAAGACTCCCCATTGAGAAAGGTTGGCAGGTTGTGGGCGGGATAGGTCAGTATGGTACGTCCGACCGGGCGCACCGAAGCCTCACATCTCCGGCGCACGCGATCTGAAGAGCCCGGTCATTCTCGTGGTCGAAGCAACAAACCTTCGAGGCTCGCCGCGATGCCGCGGCTGGCCTCGCTCTGCCCCTTCACGGGCTGCAGCGCGATCGAACCGTTCGGGCCACCGGACAGGACGCTGCCATCGGCGACGCCGCCGATGCGAACATAGGGGCCGGCGAGGCCGCCCAGCGCAGGCTGCGCTGCGGCCGCAGACACGACCCAGGCCAGGGCGACTTCCGTAGCGCCGATATCGACGCCGAGATTCTGTATGGCGGCGACATAAAGATCATCCGGCACGCCGTCGACGTGCAACGCGCATCCAAGATTGGTCACCGATCCCAGGATGAAGCCGACGCCGCCACCTCCGCGGCATTCGAGCACTCCGGCCTGCACCTGCGCGTCGGCGGCACCGATCGATGCAGTCAGCATCGTTGCCGCTGTTGCGGCCACGACGGCCAATCGACGCAATGAAGGATTTCGATCCAGCGATGTCCACATGGGTGTGCTACTTTGCATGAAACTTGATGGCGGCATGGGTGCCATCGCAAAACGGCTTGTTCTTCGACTCGCCGCAACGGCAAAGCGTCACGCGATTGCGCACCTCATACGCCGCGCCGTCTGCGGACGTGATTGCGATTCCGCCGCGCAGCCACAATGGCCCGCTGCAGGCCTCGGCCGGGTCTTCGATCAAGCCGATCGACGGTGCAAGCTCGGGTTCGAGCGCAGTCCCGGTCGCCCTGTCCCACGCAACCAGCCGCCCCGACGGGCAGCTCTGGACCTGTCGAACGAACGTCGCGCGCACCTCGGGGTCATCGGTGCCTGCAACCTGGCTCCAGACCTGGCCGTGAGGGTCGCAGAACCGCGCGAAGGCGCACAGCTTCTCGACATCAAGCAGCGCCAGCGATGGACCATCGAGGATCTGCGCCCGATCGCGGAACGGCGTCCGGTCGGCGACCTCGGTCCCGTCGAAGCCGACCTTTGCGTGCGAACCGTCGCAGAACGGCTTCTTGTTCGATTGGCCGCACCGGCACAGCGAATATCTCGACCCGGCTGACGGCAACTCCCTCTCGATCCAGGCCTCCGACGATCCATCAGAGTCGGTTGCGATGATTTGCTCGGACAGCTTGATGCCGCCGGTCACCATGTAAGGACCGTTGCGCGTGACGGTCACACCTACCGCGCTGTCGGATTTTGTCACCGGCCTTCTCCTGATCCCAGCCGCCGGATGTCGCGCCGCGCCACCGTCCTGCGTCGCGGTGCCTGCCCGGCATCCGCGCTGCGAGACCTTGACGTGGCGCAACATCCCGTCTCGCTACATCGAGACATCATGCCGACTTCTTCTTGTCCTCGTCGTCGATCTCGGTGAATTCGGCATCGACCACGTTCTCGTTGCCCGACGGCGGCGCGCCGCCGGACTGCGATTGTGCGTAGACGGCCTCCCCGAGCTTGACGGATTGCTGCTGCAACGCGCCGGCCTTGGCGGTGATCGACGCTGCGTCGTTGCCCTTCAAGGCTTCGCGGAGGTCCGCCATCGCATTCTCGATCCCGCGACGATCGGTGTCCGACAGTTTGGCGCCGTGCTCGGCCGCCGCCTTCTCGGTCGCATGCAGGATCGTCTCGGCGTGATTCTTGGCCTCGACGGCTTCCTTGCGCTTCTTGTCTTCGGCAGCGTGAGCTTCGGCGTCCTTGATCATCCGCTCGATGTCGGCCTCTGAAATTCCGCCGGACGCCTGGATCTGGATCCGTTGCTCCTTGCCGGTGCCCTTGTCCTTGGCCGAGACATGGACGATGCCGTTGGCATCGATGTCGAAGGTCACCTCGATCTGCGGCGTGCCGCGCGGCGCCGGCGGAATCCCCATCAGGTCGAACTGCCCGAGCAGCTTGTTGTCGGCGGCCATTTCGCGTTCGCCCTGGAAGACACGGATGGTGACTGCGCTCTGGTTGTCCTCCGCGGTCGAGAACACCTGGCTTTTCTTCGCCGGCACCGTGGTGTTGCGCTCGATCAGGCGCGTGAACACGCCGCCCAGCGTCTCCAGCCCGAGCGACAGCGGCGTCACGTCGAGCAGCAGCACGTCCTTGACGTCACCCTGCAGCACGCCGGCCTGGATTGCCGCGCCGATCGCCACCACCTCGTCCGGATTGACGCCCTTGTGCGGCTCCTTGCCGAAGATCTTCTGCACGACCTCCTGGATCTTCGGCATCCGCGTCATGCCGCCGACCAGCACCACCTCGTTGACGTCCCTGGCGGTCAATCCGGCGTCCTTGAGCGCATTGAGGCATGGCTCGATGGTCTTCTGCACGAGATCCTCGACCAGCGATTCGAACTTCGCGCGTGTGAGCTTGATCACCAGATGCTTCGGGCCGCTGGCATCCGCCGTGATGAACGGCAGATTGATCTCGGTCTGCATGGCCGTCGACAGCTCGATCTTGGCCCTCTCCGCGGCCTCTTTCAGGCGCTGCAGGGCCAGATTGTCATTGCGCAGGTTGATGCCCTGCTCGCGCTGGAATTCGTCGGCCAGATAGTTCACGAGGCGCATGTCGAAGTCTTCGCCGCCAAGGAACGTATCGCCGTTGGTCGATTTGACCTCGAACACGCCGTCGCCGATATCGAGAATCGATATGTCGAACGTGCCGCCGCCGAGATCGTAGACCGCGATCTTGCTCTGCTTCTTCTTCTCGAGCCCATAGGCGAGCGCGGCAGCGGTCGGCTCATTGATGATGCGCTGGACCTCGAGGCCGGCGATCTTGCCGGCATCCTTGGTCGCCTGCCGCTGCGCATCGTTGAAATAGGCAGGCACCGTGATGACGGCCTGGGTGATCTTCTCGCCAAGATTGGCCTCCGCGGTCTCCTTCATCTTCTGCAGGATGAACGCCGAGATCTGCGACGGCGAATAGGATTTGCCGTCAGCCTCGACCCAGGCGTCGCCATTCGAGGCCTTGATGATCTTGTAAGGGACCAGACCCTTGTCCTTCTCGACCATCGGGTCGTCGTAGCGGCGGCCGATCAGCCGCTTCACGGCGAAGATCGTGTTGGTGGGATTGGTCACCGCCTGCCGTCTGGCCGGCTGTCCGACCAACCGCTCACCGTCGCTGGTGAAGGCAACGACCGACGGCGTGGTGCGCATGCCCTCAGCATTCTCGATGATCCGCGCGTTCTTGCCGTCCATCACGGCAACGCAGGAGTTCGTCGTTCCCAGATCGATTCCGATGACTTTGGCCATCACGCACTCCCTGATTCGGGTTTCGTTGCTGGGCCTTCCGCCAACACTTGACGCGCGGCGCCCAGATTTGGTTCCCGCGCCGGCTCCCGGCGCAGCGGTTGTCGGCCCACAAGGACAGCAACACTCCCCAATTATGCGTCGTAACCATGGGCACCGGTGCTTGCGTCCGGTAGGAGCACGCCATGCGAATGCTCCGCGATATGGCAGCGCTCCGTCTCGTCGCCCCTCTCCGGCTTGCTCACGCCACGAATGATGACGATGTCGTCAACGACGTCGATGCCGGCCCTCATCGGACCGTGATGCGCGCCATCCTGCACCGGAGCACCGCGCCTTTCGTGGACTCTATCGAGCAGGCGATTCATTTCACGATCGAACGAGAGCAGCGGATGCGCCAGGCCATGCTTCGGGGAATCATTCGAATGAACGGGAGCCGGGAAATCTCGCGCCATGAGGTCAGCCTCATCACCACCGATGCCGAGATATCGTTAGCAACCGGCGTGCCACTCCTGACGCAAAGCAATATCAATAGCTTAAGATTCAACTTTGCTGCTCTCTAGACAGTTTGTCCGGGCCTGGGAGACAAACTGTCCATTTGCGACGGGCCGCAACGCATCGACCGCAACTGCATCGACGCGATTCGGATCGGCGTCAGTCACGCCATTCGATATCTGCTCGATGACATGCGCGGCAGCGCGCATTGCGCGATCGATCGACCAGCGCATTCGGGCACGCAACTTCCGTCATTGACACTCTTCTGAAAGGGTCACACGATAAGAGAGAACGGCACGGTAACGTTCGCCGCCACGACCGGTTACCGAAGCGAGTATATCAATTGATGGATGTCATCGTTCCCGCCATCTGTCGACGGCGTGAATCCATGGCACCAAAATAGTCGACGAGCGTTGTTGCCCTGAGGTGCCACGATGGACATAGAAAAATATACCGACCGCGTCCGCGGCTTCATCCAGTCGGCACAATCGCTCGCCATGCGCGAGGGCAATCAGCAATTCACGCCGCTGCATATATTGAAGGTGCTGCTCGACGACAATGAGGGCCTCGCGGCAGGCCTGATCGATCGCTCCGGAGGCAACTCCCGCGCGATCCTGAAGGCAACCGAGGAAGCTTTGGCCAAGCTGCCGAAGGTGAGCGGCGCCGGCTCGGGACAGATATATCTCGCACCGGAGACCGCACGCGCCTTCACCGCGGCGGAGCAGGCCGCGGAGAAGGCGGGCGACAGCTTCGTGAGCGTCGAGCGTCTGCTGCAGGCGCTCGCCGCCGACAAGGACAGCGACGCTGGCAAGCTGCTCGCCAAGGGCGGCGTCACCCCGCAGAATCTCAACGCCGCGATCAACGCGCTGCGCAAGGGGCGCACCGCCGACAGCGCCTCCGCCGAGAACGCCTATGACGCGCTGAAGAAATATGCCCGCGACCTGACCCAGGCCGCGCGCGACGGCAAGCTAGATCCGGTCATCGGCCGCGACGAGGAAATCCGCCGCACCATCCAGGTGCTGTCGCGGCGGACCAAGAACAACCCGGTCCTGATCGGCGAGCCCGGCGTCGGCAAGACCGCGATCGTCGAGGGCCTGGCGCTGCGCATCGTCAATGGCGACGTGCCGGAGAGCCTGCAAGACAAGGCGCTGCTCGCGCTCGACCTCGGCGCACTGATCGCCGGCGCAAAGTATCGCGGCGAGTTCGAGGAGCGGCTCAAGGCCGTGCTGCAGGAGGTGACCTCGGCCGAAGGCGGCATCATCCTGTTCATCGACGAGATGCACACGCTGATCGGCGCCGGAAAGACCGACGGCGCGATGGACGCGTCCAACCTGCTGAAACCTGCGCTGGCGCGTGGCGAGCTGCATTGCATCGGCGCGACCACACTCGACGAGTACCGCAAGCATGTCGAGAAGGATCCGGCGCTCGCCCGACGCTTCCAGCCGGTGTTCGTGTCGGAGCCGACGGTCGAGGACACGATCTCGATCCTGCGCGGGCTGAAGGACAAGTACGAGCAGCATCACGGTGTCCGCATCTCGGATGCGGCGCTGGTGGCGGCAACGACGCTGTCGAACCGCTACATCACCGATCGCTTCCTGCCCGACAAGGCGATCGACCTGATGGACGAGGCCGCCGCGCGCCTGAAGATGCAGGTCGATTCCAAGCCGGAAGAACTCGACTCGCTGGATCGCGAGATCATCCGCCTGAAGATCGAGCAGGAGGCGCTCAAGAAGGAGAGCGACCGCGGCTCCAGGAGCCGGCTGGAGACGCTGGAGAAGGACCTCATCGATCTGCAGAAGAAGTCGGCCGACCTGACCTCGAAATGGCGGTCGGAGAAGAGCAAGCTCTCGGATGCGCAGAAGATGAAGGGCGAACTCGAGCAGCTCCGCACCGAACTCGCCAATGCGCAGCGCAAGGGCGAATTCCAGAAGGCCGGCGAGCTGGCCTATGGCCGGATTCCCGAGCTTGAGAAGAGGCTTGCCGCGGTCGAAGCCAGCGAGGGTTCTTCGGCCAGCGAGACCGTGACCGCCGACAACATCGCGCAGGTCGTCTCGCGCTGGACCGGCGTGCCGGTCGACAAGATGCTGGAAGGCGAAAAGGACAAGCTGCTGCGCATGGAGGAGATGCTCGGCAAGCGCGTCGTCGGCCAGGCTGAGGCCGTTCGCGCGGTGTCGACGGCGGTGCGCCGCGCGCGCGCCGGCCTCCAGGACCCCAACCGGCCGATCGGCTCGTTCATGTTCTTGGGGCCAACCGGCGTCGGCAAGACCGAGCTCGCCAAGGCGCTCGCCGAATATCTGTTCGACGACGAGACCGCGATGATCCGCCTCGACATGTCGGAATACATGGAGAAGCATTCGGTGGCGCGGCTGATCGGCGCGCCGCCCGGCTATGTCGGCTATGACGAAGGCGGCGCGCTCACCGAGGCGGTGCGACGGCGGCCGTACCAGGTCGTGCTGTTCGACGAGATCGAGAAGGCACATCCCGACGTCTTCAACGTTCTGCTGCAGGTGCTGGACGACGGACGCCTCACCGACGGCCAGGGCCGCACCGTCGACTTCCGCAACACGCTGATCATCATGACCTCGAACATTGGCGCGGAGTATCTCGTCAACCAGCCGGAGGGCCAGGACACCGGCGTCGTGCGCGAGCAGGTGATGAACATGGTGCGGGCGCACTTCCGCCCCGAATTCCTCAACCGCATCGACGAGATCATCCTGTTCCACCGGCTGCAGAAGAGCGAGATGGGCCGGATCGTCGAAATCCAGTTCGCGCGGCTGCGGAAGCTGCTCGAGGATCGCAAGATCGAGCTCGAGCTCGAGCCGAAGGCGCGGGACTGGCTGGCCGAGAAGGGTTGGGATCCCGCCTATGGCGCGCGGCCGCTGAAGCGCGTGATCCAGCGCAGCGTGCAGGACCCGCTGGCCGAGATGATCCTCGCCGGCGACGTGCGCGACGGCTCGGAGGTCAAGATCTCCGCGACCAAGGGAGGGCTCACCTTCAACGGCAAGAAGCCCGAGAGCGCGTCCACGGACGAATTCGAATCGGTGTGAGGAACGCCTGCAGGCCGGACTGCGTTGCAGGCGCGCAATGTCTTTGCCGCGTCGTCAACCGGCATCATGGCGATGCGGAACTCAGCGAACGGAGGACGCCATGTTGGAGCAGAAGATCAAGGAAGACATGGAAGTGATCGGCGCCGATGGCGTGCATGTCGGCACTGTCGACCGCGTCGTCGGCAATCGGATCAAGCTCAAGAAGCGCGACAGCAACGAAGGGATTCACAGGGGGCACCATCACTATATCGAGCTCGGCTTCGTCGCGGGCGTTGAAGGCACCAAGGTTCGGCTATCAGCCATCGCCGCTGTTGCAGTCACCCTCGAGGAGGAGCGATCCGGAAAGCCGGTTGATCCTTCCGCGGAATCCTAGCCATTTCGAGCTCTTGTAAAGCCAACGCTTGCGTGCTCCTCTCCCGCTCTCTTGGTCGTCCGCCGAGCGTCTTGCCCTTGCTCTCTGCAGTCGTGGAATAACAGTTTAAGTCAAGGAGAGATGCGTGCCATCAGCCGTTCCGCAACCGGTCGCTGCGAAGCTGACGCGCGCCGCCATCTTCCTCGTCGTCACGCTCAAGCCCGATCCGGACCATGATGCCGTGGTGCGCGCGCTGTGCGGCGATCTGGCCGCGCTGTTGCGCGCCGTCGGCTTCCGCGATCTCGAGGGCCGGTTGTCATGCGTGATGGGGATCGGCTCCGACGCATGGGACCGGCTGTTCGGCACAACGAGGCCGAAGGAGCTGCACCCGTTCCGTGAAATCCACGGCGTCCATCACGCCGTGGCAACGCCGGGCGATCTCCTGTTTCACATCCGCGCTGTGAGCATGGACCTCTGCTTCGAGCTGGCGACGCAGATCATGGCGCGGCTCGGCGACGCGGTCGCCTCCGCGGACGAGGTGCAGGGCTTCAAATATTTCGACGAACGCGATCTGCTCGGCTTCGTCGACGGGACGGAGAATCCGGAGGACCAGGCCGCCCTCGACGCCACCATGATCGGCGACGAGGATTTAGCCTTTGCCGGCGGCAGCTATGTGATCGTGCAGAAGTACCTCCACGATCTGACGCGATGGAACGCACTGCCGGTCGAGATGCAGGAGAAGATCATCGGCCGGACCAAGCTGTCCGACATCGAGCTGGACGATGCGGTGAAGCCGACTTCGGCGCACAATGCGCTGACGACGATCGTCGAGAATGGCGAGGAGCTGGACATCCTGCGCGACAACATGCCGTTCGGCGATGCCGGCAAAGGCGAGTTCGGCACCTACTTCATCGGCTACGCAAAGTCGCCGCACCGGGTCGAACAGATGCTGGTGAACATGTTCGTCGGCCGGCCGCCGGGCAACTATGACCGCCTGCTCGACTTCAGCCGTGCCGTCACCGGCACGCTGTTCTTCGTTCCGTCGGCGACGTTCCTCGAGAATGCTGTGGGCGCGGCTCCCGCGCCGGCTGGGCCATCGACGAACAATGTCGACGCCGACCGGGCGTCCACAGCAAGGACGCCGCCGTCCGATGGCTCGCTCGGGATCGGCTCACTGAAAGGAGAGGCTGGACATGAATAACCTTCATCGGGGACTTGCCCCCATCTCAGACGCGGCATGGGCCCAGATCGAAGAGGAAGCCTCCCGCACGCTGAAGCGCCATCTGGCGGCGCGGCGGGTTGTGGATGTGGACGGCCCGAAGGGGACGGATTTCTTCGCGATCGGGACCGGCCACCAGAAGCAGATCCAGACGCCGGGCGACGGCGTGGAAGCCGCGCAACGCGACGTCAAGGCGCTTGTCGAACTGCGCGTTCCGTTCGAGCTCTCGCGCCAGGCGATCGACGATGTCGAGCGGGGCGCCAATGATTCCGACTGGAATCCGCTCAAGGACGCCGCGCGCAAGATTGCCTTTGCCGAGGATCGCGCGGTGTTCGACGGCTACGCCGCCGCCGGCATACAGGGCATCCGCCCGGCCAGCAGCAATCCGGTGCTGACGCTGCCGTCCAGCGTGAAGAACTATCCCGCCGTGGTCACGCAAGCGGTGAGCGAGCTGCGGCTGGCGGGCGTCAACGGCCCCTATACGCTGCTGCTCGGCACCGAGCCGTACACCGCGATCGGCGGCGCCACCGACGATGGCTATCCGGTGCTGCAGCACATCCAGCGCCTCGTGGACGGCAAGATCATCTGGGCGCCGGCGATCGAGGGCGGCGTCGTGCTGACCACCCGCGGCGGCGATTTTCAGCTCAGCATCGGCCAGGACTTCTCGATCGGCTATCTCAGCCATTCCGCGAGCAGCGTCCGCCTTTACTTCCAGGAGTCCATCACCTTCCTGACCCTGACATCGGAGGCGTCGGTGGTTCTGGCGCCGGAAGTGAAGAAGAAACCGGCCTAGCAGCAGGAGCCATCGGCGATTGCGAATCCGAGGAGGAGACCCGCAAATGCAAGAATACGATCTCTACGTCAACGCGAAGAAGGCATCGGTGGGCCTCTATGTCCGCAAGGGCGCGGGCCTGCCGGATCTCGCCGATGCCAAGGATTGGGTGTTCGACGGCACCTCGACGCAGGCCAATCTGCCGGCGGAGCTCGTAAAGCAGATCGAGGCCAACGGTCACGCCTTCCGCAACATGGATTGAGCTTCAGGGAGCCGTCGCGCATTGCGCGGGACACCGGCTCCTTCGGCACCGGAGGCTATCAACGCCGCTCCACGGCGGCGGCGTTTGGTCCGCGGCGGTTCAGGACAGCAGAGGCCCGACGCGGGTCGAACGCGCGGTCGCCAGGATGAGGCGCTTGTCCGCGCAGAGCGTGTTGTGGAATGCAGTGATGCGCCAGCCCATCGCGGTCTTGACCACAATCAACGATGGCCGCGCCCGGTAGGTGCCCGCGGCCGGACCTTTCTTCACGTCGAGGCGCGACACCAGGTGGACCAAGGCGACATCGGGCGCGAGAAACCGCAGTTGCTCGATCATGGATACGATGGAGCTATCCCGATAGATGCTCGCAAAGATATCGCGATGACCCTCGGCGATGGCATGCCTGCCGCGCTGGTGGTCGCCGTTGATGATCACGGCGTCCGCCTCGTCGGTGAACAACGCGGCATAGCCGTCGGCGTCGTGCGCGTTCCATTCCAGGCTCATCCATTCGATGAGCGAGGCGATATCGGCCCTTGCCCGTCCCGCATCGGCAGTCACGGCACGCTCCCCTGCATGGTGATCGAACGGCGTTCTCGAGGCTACGCGCGCGATCGCGTCATGTCGTTAGCTGACCGCGAAGGCGCTTGACGGCCGGCGCACGCAGCCCACAATTTGCCCCGATGTGACGCGAAAGCACAGAGTGCGTTATCCCGGCGATTTGTCGTAGCGCGAACCAGCGTTTACCGGGCGCGAATTCTCACGCTGATGTGAAACACCAATTGCCGCCTGCGCCGACAGAAATCATGCGTGCCGGTGTTTATCAGCGAGACCCGTCCAGACCCGACCCATTCACAGACCATCATGCGGATATCTGACGAACGCGAGTTTGCCGGCTCGGATCATGTTTTAGTGAAGACGTTTGCAATGGAGTTTTCATGTCGAGTTTCGCGACCAGGATCGCCCTGCTCATCGACGGCCCCAATCTCGAAGCTACGGCGAAGGCACTCGGCTTTCATATCGATTATCGACGGCTGTTGAGCGAATTTCGCGCTATCGGCACGGTCGTCAGGGCATTCTATTACACCCCGATCTCCGACGACCCGGAGCATCGCACGGTGAACGCACGCGCGGACTGGCTTGCCTACAACGGCTACACCGTCGTGGCCAAGAGAGCGACGGAGTTCAGCGACGGCCCCGGCCACCGTGCGATCAAGTGCAGGATCGAGATCGATCTTGCCGTTCAAGCGATGGAGATCTGCCCTCACGTGGATGAAATCATGCTGTTCTCCGGGAATGGCAAATTCCGGGTCCTCGTCGAAGCGCTGCAACGCCGCGGCATTCGCGTGACGGCGGTCTCGACCATGGCAAGCCGCACGCCCATGATTGCGGACGATCTGCGCCGCCAGGCCGATGCGTTTCTCGACCTGATCCGGCTGCAGCGACGGCTTGGCCATTTGCCGACGGCGGCCGCCGATGTCGAGCCCCTGCAATATGCGCAGTAGGCCATCAGACATCGAGGATCAGCGTCACTCCGTCGCCGATCTTGATCCCCTCGGCCTTGAGAACCGAGCGCTTCAGTGGAAGGAGATACGATTTGCGCTTCCGATCGGGAAACAGCGAGGCCTGCCATCGCGTCGTACCTATCGTGGCAGCGACCTTGATCCAGCCCCAGTGCGTCGCGAGGCCGATGGTGAGTGCCCTGATCTCCGCGGCCTCGCTCGGAGGCAGGGTGACGAAATGCCGGGCCGCGAGGCCGTCATAGCGCCAGATCGTGCCCGCGATCTCAAATCTTCGATGGCTTCGCTGTAATGGCACCGGTTTGCTCACGCAGGTCGGCGGCGTCCTGTCGGCGGTCGCGCCAGTCCAAGACAATGACGCGATGAGATGCCAGGACACATGCAACCCACCTTCATGAAGGCGGCCATGGCCACGCCCGATCACCGCACGCTTGCGATCGCGTTCAATCGTCGAACCTGGGAGCTCATCGACAACAAGTCGCGTTCGGTCGAGGACACCGAGGAGATGATCATGAGCGCCCATGCCAGCCTTGCGCACTGGCTGAAGGCCGGAACCGGCGTCAACCAGCAGCGCGGGGAATGGCTGATCGCGCGCGCCTACGCCGAGGCCGGCCGCCTCGAGCCGGCACTGCATCATCTGCAGCGCACGCGCGGGCTGACCGAGGTGCACGCGGCGCAGTTGAAGGACTTCGAATTCGCGTTCGTCGATGCGCTGGCCGCGCGCATTCAGGCGCTCGCGGGGAATCATCAGGAAACCGCCCGGCTCTACGCCATGGCCGTTGCGCTGGGTGAAGGCATTGTCAACGCCGCGGATCGAACCGCCTTCTTCGTCCAGCTTGCCGAGGAGCCCTGGTACGGATTCAGGGCCTGAGGCAGATGCGATCACCGACGCCGGATCCAATTTGAGGTAACTGCAATGCTTCGTGCCCGCAAGCAGCGATCACGCGCTGGTCCTTTCAGTCAACGCGACGGCCCGTACAGGCAAGCCGCATCGCGACGTCAGCACTAGGATCACTCGCAACATTCGCTCTCGGCCCGCGCTTCTCGTCTGGTGATACCCGATATGATTGATGACTTCAGCTCGCATCGCGTTTCCTCCATCATGGCTCCGGACACCGAGCAGCCGTCGATCTGGCGCGCGTTCTATGCCCAGCAGGGCTTGCACGTTGACAGCCAGCACGGCGCGGAGGGCCCGGTCGATATCGAGGCGACGATGCGCGCGCTTCCCGACCTGCGGACGGCGATCTTCACCATTTCGCCGGCGCAGGCCGCGATCAGGGCGACCGACCAGCATGCCGTGATCCTGCTGATCAATATCGACGGCACCGGCGAGGTGTCGCAGTGCGGGCGCAAGGTCGCGCTGGAGCCGGGCGATGCCACACTGCTCTCCAGCAAGGATGACGGCTGGTTCGTCAAATCGTGCAGCCGCTGGATGTCGGTGGCCGTTCCTGCGGAAGCGCTCAGCAGGCGCACCGTGATGTACCCTCGCCACGCCGTGGCGCGGCGAATTCCGAGCGACACCGCGCCGTTGCGCCTGCTGTCGGGATATCTGCAGACCGCGATGCATCAGCTAACCTCGGTTGCCCCCCGCCTGCAGCACTGCTTCACCGACCATGTCCACGAGTTGATCGCACTCACGGTTGCTGCGATCGACGAGGATTGCCGCCAGGAGGCGGCGAAGGGTCCGCGCGCGGCGAACCTGCGCAGGCTGCTCGCGGAGATGGAGGTGAGCTTCGCAAATCCGGCGTTCACGCCGATCATGGCGGCGAACCGCCTCAAGCTGTCGATCCGCTACATCCAGTATTTGATGAAGGAGGCCGGCACGAGCTTCACCCGGCGGCTGCTCGAGCTTCGCCTGCAGGAAGCGCGGAGACTGCTTGCAAGCCTGACCGGCGAACGACGATCGATCAGCGATATTTCCCGTGCCTGCGGCTTCAACGACGTCTCCACCTTCAGCCGCAGTTTCCGCCGTCGTTTCGGCGGCGCGCCAACGGCGTTTCGGCCCGCAGTGACCAGAGGCTCCGAACGGCACGATCCGGCCGTTCAACCCGGCGGCTGAACCGCGCGGATCGCCGGCCTCGGCGCAACGCGGACAAAATGTCCGACGGTATTTTGTTCGGGCATCCGCAAGGCCAACACCATCCGTCGCCCGCAAAAGAGTGAACAGTCATTCATCATTCGGCCCGATTCCACGCGCCGCTGGCGATGTGCCTCGTTGAACCCCGACCGTTTGGGAGTAAGTTGAGCAGGGCAACTGTGTTGGGAGGCCGGAACGCATGCCGACAAGAGATCCCTTCAACTGGATGCTGTCCGAGGCGATTGAATCGCTGACCCGTGCGGAGCGCCTCCAAAAACGACTGTTCACCCTGCAGCAAAGTGCGG
>JACXTT010008354.1_pt1 | contig 14370 bp, 15 predicted proteins | sample 9270951 | NCBI WGS metagenome assembly JACXTT01 (sample SAMN15532306, study PRJNA645909) | rock metagenome | isolation source: weathered quartz diorite | place: Puerto Rico | collected 2017-06-21 | reverse complement strand
GAATGGCGGTGAACAAGGCGGCCGCACCATGCGCAGTTTTGGAACGGCCGCTCCTCTCGAGGCCGGTCGGCAGCTTGAGCAGTTTGTTGCTGAGCGAGATGACGATCATGGCCACCAGTCCGAGCATGGCGATCTGGGGGTCGAAATTGAATTCCCGGGCGATGTCGGCCGGAACGTTGGCACCGGCGGCGAGGGCAACGATCACAAGAATCAGGGTGAACTTGAGATACTTCACCAGCGCAACCGCTATCACCGCTATCAGGCCGCCGAGGAAAAAACGCCGGTCGATGTTGATCCAGTCCGTCCACTCGGTCGGCAGGTTGGCGCCGATGCTCAGAAGTACAACAACAATAACGAGACCCCAGTCACGTGGCGATTCTTTTAATATGACCACTACATCTCTCCTGTTCTGATTCCTTATGAGGCCATCGCCGCCGTCAGATGGCGATGGAGCGGGCCCAGCCCTAAGTCTAGATGCATTTTCCCCCGTGTGAAACCCGCGATATCACCGCGTCGGACAGCGTCAAAATCAAGATCCTCCCGCATAAAGGGCCCCGACAGCCGGGGCTTCATCCGGTCCCATTCCCGAGCACGCGACCCAGCCAGCGGGAAATGTCGCGGATTTCGTCCGGGACCACGGAATGCCCCATGGCGTATACGCGCCACTCCGGGGCAAGGCCGCGGGCCGTCATGAGCCGCTCGGTCTTCTCGGCCGAGACAAAGGGCACCATCTGGTCTTCGGTGCCGTGCGCCAGGAATACCGGCACGGCGGTGTTGGCCGGATGAATCTCGGCCATCAGATTTTCGGCAAACGGGACGGGCGCCGAGAGAGACAGGATGCCGGCCAGCGGCCTGGGGTAACGCAGGCCGGTATGCAGGGCGATCGCACCTCCCTGGGAAAAACCGGCGAGCACGATGCGCTCCTCGGGAATGCCACGACGCGCCTGTTCCTCAATCAGTCCCCGGAGAATGATTTGCGATTCGCGCACATGATCCGCGTTCTGCTCGATGCCATGCGGCGTCATGGCGATGTCGTACCAGGCGCGCATGATGTATCCGCCGTTGATCGTCACCGGCCGCATTGGCGCGTGGGGAAACACGAAACGCACGCCGGGCTTCGACGGCAGATGAAGTTCCGGGACGAGGCTTTCGAAGTCGTGACCGTCGGCGCCCAGGCCGTGCAGCCAGATAATGCAGGCGGACGGGTTCGGTCCCGTTTCCGCCACCACCGGAACTTCGTCGCGCGGGCGGATGTCCATTCGCGGTCAGTTTTCCCCGCGATAGACGCAGCCGGCGGTGCAGGTCTCACGCACGATGACTTCGGACAAGGCCGGCAGCGCGGGCTTGAGTCGGCGCCAGATCCAGCGCGCCAGGTGTTCGCTCGTGGGGTTCTCCAGGCCTTCGATCTCGTTCAGGTAGTGATGATCCAGTTGCTCGTAGAGCGGCTGAAACGCACGGCTGACGTCGGCGAAATCCATGATCCAGCCCGACTCCGGCTGCACCGGTCCGGCGACGCGAACCTCGATCCGGAAGGAATGACCGTGCAATCGGCGGCATTTGTGATTTTCCGGAACATTCGGCAGGTGATGCGCCGCTTCGATGGTAAAGATCTTGAAAATTTCCACGGAAATAACCCGCCTGGGAAAACCGGACAAGTTTAACGGCTTTCTCGTTCCGCGGAAACCGCCCGGGCTCGCCGCCGTGACCCGTCGGCGCTAGAATATTTTCCCTGTTTCCCGCGCGCGCTCGTCACACCGGTAAAAATCATGGCCCAATCACTTCTGCCACTGATCGTCGAGCCGACGGAATTGGCCGGCTACCTGACCGCGGAAAACCTGTTGCTCGTGGATTTATCCCGCTCCGAAACCTACGCCCAGACGCATGTCCCCGGCGCCGTCCATCTCGATTACCGGCAGATCGTCGCCGCGCGCCCGCCCACCATGGGAGCGCTGCCGGACGAAGCGCAGTTGAGCGAGACGTTCAGCGCCATCGGCCTGACGCCGGAGAGTCACGTCGTGGCCTATGACGACGAAGGCGGCGGCCGCGCCGCGCGACTGCTGTGGACGCTGGACGTCATCGGCCATCGGCACTATTCGCTGCTGAACGGTGGGCTGCATGCCTGGCTCAACGATCGGCTGCCGGTCAATGCCGAACCGGTGCAACGGCCGCGAAGTCAATATGTGGTGAAGTACATCGATACGGTGATAGCCGACAAAAACTACATCGTCGGCCACCTGCGCGATCCCGGTATGGTTATCGTGGATACGCGCACGCCGGCCGAATATCGCGGAGAGACGCGACGCGCCGAACGCGCCGGCCACATTCCGGGCGCGGTCAATTTTGACTGGGTCAACGCCATCGATCAGTCACGCAGCCTGCGGCTCAAACCGGCGGAGGATTTGAAACAGACCTTGCTGGAACTGGGCGTGACGCCGGAAAAGGAAGCGATCGTCTATTGCCAGACGCATCACCGCTCGGCGCATACTTATATGGTTCTGAAAAGCCTCGGATACCCCCGCGTGCGGGGATATCCGGGTTCGTGGTCGGAATGGGGCAACAGCCCCGAAACGCCTATCGAATGAACGGCCACCCGACGTCGCGACGATAATCCGGCTGCCTGCCGTCCAGCCGCGCGAGCTGTCGCGTCGCGCGATGACGAACCAGCGCAGCGTAGATATCGCCGCCGTACACCATGGCCGCGGTTTCCCACCGATCGGCATCGCCCGTCTGCGCGGGTTTCAATGCCGTTATTTTTCTTTTTAACGCCTTCAACCACTTCATTATTTTTATGACTCCTCGTTCCTCCAACACCTGGCAGTCCGGGCGTTGTCCGATACTAATGGCAATTCCTGTGCCACTCATGACAAGAAATCCGCCCCATTCGATCAACGTTCTGAATTAGCGAGCAGTTTGATCAAATAATGCATTGGTCGGTCTCATGAACACCCGCGACGAGCGGTCGACTTGTAAGAAGAGCCTTACACAATATTCGTCCCGGAACGTGTCCTGACACATGAATTTGTCTTCTGATCGGATACCGTGATAATTCTTGTCGCTATCAATCAAGGATTTATGTGTACATCGAAATCAGATGCGCGGTCTTTCAGTCGTCCGGTAGAATGTAAAAAAGTCCGACTGAATATTTTCAGATTCCCGGAGAGGTATTCTTATGATGAACAGCACATGGGTTCTGGTAGCCCACCGGGGCGGTGCACGGGTTTTTGAAAACAAGGGGCCAGGAAAGGGCCTGGACCTCCTGCATGACATTCCCCACCCCGAGGGCAGACTGAAGAACAAGGACATCGGCGCCGACAAACCGGGACGCAGTTTCGACAGCCGCGGCCAGGGCCGCCATTCCCTGAGTTCCGAACAGGAAGCCACGGAGCACCTGGCGGAACAATTCGCCAAACATCTGGGCACGCTCCTGGATGACGGACGCCACCGGCAGCGTTATTCGAAGCTGGTGCTGGTGGCTGAACCGCGCTTTCTGGGCAGCCTGCGCGCCGCCTTGAGTTCCTCCACCGCGGCGCTGGTGACGGCCACCCTGGGCAAGGACCTGGGCGGCGTCGAACCGCATAACATGCCCAGACATCTGGCCGACACACTCCGGCTCTAGCCACTCCCCGCGTCGTCCCTCCGGTCATTTCATCGAGGAATGACTGATTTTGCGCGGCCGGCGAGCCGGCCGGCTGCGCATCCCGGGGATAAAAAACATCTACACTTGATGAGGGAGAGCATTTCAGCGCCGGGGTTGAACCACAAGCCATGAATCAGCGGCAACGATTGGCAGAAGACCTGCTCCTGCTCCGTGAGCGGGCATCCAGATATGCGTTATATGGCGTGTACATCGCCAGCGCCAGCGTGATCATCGCCACGCTGCTGGTGAGCTACGTGATGGTCGACGCCGTCACCCTCGACGGCATCATTCTCGCCCAGACCTCCAACATCGCGCTGTGGACGGTGGATGCCATGCCGTTCCTGTTCGCCATGTGGGGGCAGTACGCCAGCTTCCGCATGGCACGCGAGGCCAACGAGCTCGTGCAGCACAAGACGCAAACGCTGCGCGAAGCGCTGACCCAGGCCAATTTCACCAGCAAGGCCAAGAGCGACTTCTTCGCCAAGATGAGCCATGAGCTGCGCACACCCATCAACGGCATCATCGGCATGAGCGACCTGATGCTCGAATCGAGGCTCTCCGACGAGCAACGCCGACATGCGGAAATCATCAAGTCCTCCGCGAGCGGCCTGCTGACGCTGATCAACGATCTCCTCGATTTTTCCAAGATCGAATCCGGCAAGCTGGTGCTGGAGGAAATCGAATTCGATCTGCGTGAATGCATCGAAAAATCCGTGGCCTTGCTGGCACAACAGGCGCACATGAAGGGGCTTACGCTCACCAACCTGATCCAGCCGGACATGCCGACCCGCCTGCTCGGCGACCCGGGACGACTGCGCCAGATCATCATCAACTTGCTGGGCAACGCGATCAAATTCACCCACCACGGCGAAATCGTCCTCAGTGCCAAAAAACTGCCTGGGGAGACTTCCGGTCGCATACAACTGCATATCGAAGTCGCCGACACCGGCATCGGCATTTCGTCCCGGGACCAGGCAAAACTGTTTCAACCCTACAACCAGGCCAAAGCGTCGACCACCAATCGTTACGGTGGCACCGGTCTCGGCCTTGCCATCACCAAGGAACTGGTCGAGGCCATGGGCGGACGCATCGGCGTCAAGAGCGAGGAAGGCAAAGGAAGCATTTTCTGGTTCGCCATCAATCTGCGGAAACCCGCCGCCGTTAAGATCGCCCCCATGCCCCAGCAAGTCAGCCTCAAGGGGTTGCGCGTGCTGGTTGCCGAGGGGAACATTCCGGCACGCCTGGGCCTCGTGGAGCAGCTCAAGGCGCTGGGAATGGACGTTCAATCCATCGGCAACGGCAATGCCGCGCTGCAGATGATCCGCTCGGCGGCGGATTCCAGCTTGCGCTTCGATCTGGTGATGGTGGACATGTTCCTGCCCAATCTGAGCGGCGAGGAACTGGGGCACGAGGTCAAGTCACACGTGGAAATGCGCAATACCGTCCTCGTCATGATGACGTCCGCCGGCGTACGCGGCGATGCACAGCGTCTGAACCAGGCGGGTTTTGCCGGCTACTTCGGCAAGCCGATACCGACCGAGGATCTGCCCGATCTGCTGAAAGCGGTCATGGCAACCCGGGGGATGGAGGAGCAGGAGCGCCAGCGCGCCGGTCTCGTTACCAAATACACTCTTGCTGAAAAAAGAAAGATGCATTCGCGCCTGCTGCTGGTCGAGGACAGTCCCGTGAACCGGGAGATCATGCTCAACATGCTGTCGCGGCTCGGGTACGCCACCGACATTGCCGAGAACGGCCGCGCCGCTATCGAGGCGGCGCGGCATAAGTCCTACGGACTGATTTTCATGGACCTGCATCTCCCGGATATCAGCGGCATACAGGCGATTGAATCCATCCACGCCCTTTCCGGCACGGTTGCCAAGACGCCCATCATCGTATTGACGGCGGGCGCCACGGATAACGAAATCGAGCGCTGTCGCGCGCTCGGCGTCAGGGATTTTCTGACCAAGCCCGTGGACGCCGGTGTTCTGGCTGACGCGCTCAAGAGCGCAAGCCTCATGCCCTCCGCTTCGCCCGGCCCGGCCGGTGCTGAATCCGCGCCATCCGGGGACTCATCGTCCGATGTCACGGCCAATCCCGATCCGAAACTGGTGGAAATCTTCGTCAGGGAAGCCACGCAACGACTGGCCTCCCTGCGCCAGGCCTTCGCGGCCTCCGACGCGCAACGCGCCGCGCGCGAAGCACACACCCTCAAAAGTTCGAGCGCCTATTTCCAGGCCCACGCCATGCACGAAGCCGCGGAACAACTCGAAAAAATGGCGGACAACGGTCAGCTTGGCAAGGCGGAATCGGTTCTGCAGGCGCTGGAAAGCGCGTACGCCGCCCTGCGCGCGCGCCTGGAAAGAGACAGCATTTAAATACGTCCGAGATATTCCCGCAGCCGCGAAACGCCTTCGCGCATATTCTCGATCGTGGTGGCATAGGAAAAACGCACGTGCCGCGTCGCAAGGTGACTCCCGAAGTCCAGTCCCGGCGTGATCGCCACGCCGGAACGCTCGAGCAGATCAAGCGCAAACGCCTGACTGTCGTCGGTGAATCGCGACGCGTCCGCGTATAAATAGAAAGCCCCCTGTGGCACGGCCGGTATCCTGAAACCCAGTCCGCGCAGGGCCGGGAGCAGATAATCGCGCCGTTGGCGGAAAATATTCCGGCGTTGCACCAGCACTTCCTGCACCGCGGGAGTAAACGCCGCGAGCGCCGCGTGTTGCGCCACGGTGCTCGATGCCAGGAAAATATTCTGCGCCAGCTTGTCGATCGCGGGAATGTACGCCGTCGGCGCCACCAGCCAGCCCAGGCGCCATCCGGTCATGCCGTAATATTTGGAAAAACTGTTGACCACGAACACTTCGGGCGAGTGCACGAGCGCGGTGACGGCTTCGTTCGCATAGACCAGGCCGTGATAAATCTCATCCACGATCAGCATGCCGCCGAGCTGCTCCACGGTGCGAGCGATCTCGGCCATTTCTCCCGTTTCGATCAGGGTGCCGGTGGGATTGGACGGCGAAGCCAGCAGCACCGCGACGGTATGCGCCGTCCAGTGCCGGCGAATGAGGTCGGCGTTGAGCTGATAAGCCGTCGTGTCGTCTACCGGTACGCTCACCGGCTCGCCCTCGAACAGGCGCACGAAATGGCGGTTGCAGGGATAACCGGGATCGGCCATCAGCACCTGGTCGCCGGGATTGAGGAGTGCCGCGAAAATCAGTTGCAGCGCGCCTGAAGCGCCCGGCGTCACCACGACCCGTGCGGGATCGGGACGCGCGTCGGCCGGATAACTCGCGGCAATGGCCGCGCGCAACGCGGGCAGTCCGAGCGCGGGCGTGTAATGCGTATGCCCGGCCCGGAGCGCCGCGATGCCGGCCTCGATGATCCCCGGCGCGGTCGGGAAATCCGGTTCGCCGATCTCCATGTGAATGATGGAGTGCCCCTGCGCCTCCATGGCGCGGGCGCGCGCCAGAATATCCATCACGTGAAACGGCTCGATCCTTGCCAGGCGTCCGGCAAACGGCTTCATGCGGTCGTCCGCAACTGCCGGAGCAAACCGAGATCGAGGCAGGATGCGCCGTTCACGGCGCGACCGGACAGCACCTGAAACGGCCGATCAGGATCACCGAGCTGGTCCAGTACAATGGCTGCGCCGGAAAAATCGTGAGCGCGTGTGTAATCGTTCACGGTAATAACCGTCGCGAGGCCCGCGGCCTGCGCCGCGCGCAGGCCGTTTTCCGAATCCTCGAACGCCATGCATTGCGCGGGCGCAAGATGCATCCGTTCGAGAACGTAATGGTAAATATCGGGAGCCGGCTTCTTCGCCGCTACCACGTCACCCGCACCGATGACCTCGAACCACGAATCGGCATCGGGCGACAGTGCGTGGCGCAGCAGTGCGGTGACATTGTCCGGCGTGGTGGTCGTGGCAATGGCCAGACGCACGCCGGCCTCACGCGCTTCCTCAAGCAGACGCCGCACGCCGGGTCGCAACGGTATGCCCCCGTGTCCCAACAGGCTGGTGTAATGGCGTGTCTTGGCGGCGTGCAATCGCGCGACCAGCGCGTCGAAATCGGCCGGCTTCGCGTAATCGGGACGATAGCGGTCGATATAATGACGCATGCGTTCCTTGCCGCCGGTGACCGCCAGCAACTGGCCGTACAGATCCGCGTCCCAGCGCCAGTCCAACCCGGCCTCGCTGAAGGCCCGGTTGAATGCCACCCGGTGCCCGTCACGCTCGGTGTCGGCCAGCGTGCCGTCTACGTCGAAAATCAGCGCTTCAAGCGACACGGAATTCTCCACAAAACCGCGATAAATCTGTCATAAAGCCCAGTGCAATTTCGGCATCTATACTCTACGGTTGCGACCCCCGGGGGTTTCTGGTATAGATTCGCGCTTATTTTTTTACCCCCCACCCTTCCGGGGCCACATTATTGCAGGAGTTGAAGCATGCCGGCCAGAAAAAAGAAGGAAAAGGAACAATCCGTCTCTCCCGTTTCGGGCATCAAGCCCTATGCGGCGAAGAAAGGCGAGAAATACATGAACAAGAAGCAGCAGGAGCATTTTCGCTCCGTGCTGAACGCCTGGAAATCGGAACTCGAAGAGGAAATCTCCCGCACCGTGCAGCAGATGCGCGACGTGCCGGAAAATCCGCCCGATCCGAACGACCGCGCGAGCCAGGAAACCGACATGTCGCTCGAGCTGCGCTCGCGCGACCGCGAGCGCAAACTGATCAAGAAAATCGACGAGGCCATCGAGCGCATCGACACCGGCGACTACGGCTACTGCGAAGTCTGCGGCGTCGAAATCGGCGTGGAACGGCTGGAAGCGCGTCCGACGGCCGAGCTTTGCATCGACTGCAAGACGCTCGACGAGATTCGCGAGAAGCAGATGGGTTGATGCCGCCCATTTCATTGTCACTCCCTCCAGCCCCTCCACGATAAATTCTCCCGGCCGAGATCGCCTTGCCCAAGATCCTGATCCGCAACGCCCGTATCGCGCGCCCGGACGGATCGACATTCGAAGGCGACCTCCTGTGTCACGACGGCGTCATCGAGCGCATCGCCCCGCAGATCAGCTCGGCGGCGGACGAAACGATCGAGGCCGGCGGGAATCTCCTGCTCCCGGGGGTCATCGACCCGCAGGTGCACTTCCGCGAGCCGGGCAAGGAATACAAGGAAGACCTCGGCTCCGGCTCGCGCGCCGCGGTGAAGGGCGGCGTCACCAGTTTTCTCGAAATGCCGAACACCGACCCGCCCACCACGAGCCAGGCGGCGCTGGACGACAAGTTGCGACGCGCGGCGGAAAAATGCGTGGCCAACTACGGTTTCTTCATCGGCGCCACGCCCGATAACCTCGACCAGATCAACCGCGCCAACCCGGCCTGCGGCATCAAAATATTCATGGGCGCGAGCACCGGCAGCCTGCTGGTGGACAAAGCGGAGGACCTGGAGCGTATCTTCGCCAACGGTTCGCGCCTGATCGCCGTGCACGCCGAGGACGAGGCGCACATCCGCGAACGTCGTGAACGGTTCAAGGATCGCCACGACGTGGCGGTGCACTCCGAAATCCGCGACAACGAATGCGCCTTGCGCGCCACGCAGCTGGCGCTGGATCTCTCGAAAAAATACCGCCGCCGGTTGCATATCCTGCATCTCTCGACGCACGAGGAAGTGGAATTGCTGCGGCGCGACAAACCCGCCTGGGTCACGGCCGAAGTCATCCCCAATCACCTGCTGCTGAACGTGAACGATTACGCGCGGCTCGGCGCACTGGTGCAGATGAACCCGCCGATCCGCCGCCCGGAAGACAATGCCGCCCTGTGGGCCGGTCTGCGCGACGGCGCGATCGACTTCATCGCCACCGACCACGCGCCGCATACGCTGGAGGAAAAACGCAAACCCTATCCGCAATCGCCGGCCGGCATGCCCGGCGTGGAAACCTCGCTGCCGCTGATGCTGACGGAGATGAAGGCCGGCCGCTGCACGCTCGCGGAAATCCAGAAGTGGATGTGTCACGGTCCGGCCGCGGCCTACGGCATCCGCCACAAGGGCAAGATCCTCGAGGGCTGGGATGCCGATCTCACGCTCGTGGACATCGAACACGCGCGGGCGGTGCGCAACGGGGAAATGTTCACCAAGGTCCGCTGGTCGCCGTTTGACGGGCGCGATCTCACCGGATGGCCGATCTGCACCATCGTCGGCGGACAGGTGGCGTTCGATCGTGGAAAAATCCGCGACGACGTGCGCGGCCGCCCGCTCACATTCTCCTGACCTGGAAAGAAACTTCTCATGGAACTCCTGCTGCTGGTCAAAGCGCTTATTCTCGGCGTCGTCGAGGGTCTGACCGAATTTTTGCCGGTTTCCTCCACCGGCCACCTGATCATCGTCGGCGATCTGCTCGATTTCAACGATGACAAAGGCAAGGTCTTCGAAATCGTCATCCAGTTCGGCGCCATCCTCGGCGTGGTCTGGGATTACCGCGTCCGCGTCGGCCACCTCATCACCGGCATCGGTAACCGGCACGAACAGCGATTCATCCTGAACCTGTTCATCGCTTTCCTGCCCGCCGCTGTGGCGGGACTGCTGCTGCACCACAAGATCACCACGTATCTCTTCAACCCGCTCACCGTCGCCGGCGCGCTCATCACCGGCGGCATCCTGATCCTGATCATCGAGCGCCTGCCGATGCGCGTGCGCGTGAACAGCATGGAAGACCTCGGACCGTTCGACGCCCTGAAGATCGGGATTGCTCAGACCTTCTCGCTCTTTCCCGGCGTCTCGCGCGCCGGCGCCACCATCATGGGTGGCTTGCTCACCGGGCTGTCGCGCACCGCGGCGACCGAATTTTCCTTCCTGCTGGCGATGCCGGTCATTTTCGCGGCCACGTTCTACGAGCTGTTCAAGAATCGCGAGCTGCTGCATGCCGCGGACATCCCGCTGTTCACCGTCGGTTTCGTCATGTCGTTCGTGACCGCGCTGATCGTGGTCAAGGCGTTCCTGAAATTCGTGTCGCGCCATGACTTCACCTCGTTCGCGCTGTATCGCATCGTGTTCGGGCTGCTGGTGCTCGCTTATTTCTGGTAACACACGTGGTCGAGAAAATCATCGCCCTCCTCGCCGGCTTCATCATCGGCACGATTTCACGCCTGGGTTACGGCGGCATCGTCCTGCTCATGGCGATCGAAAGCGCCTGTATCCCGCTGCCTTCGGAAATCATCATGCCCTTCTCCGGCTATCTCGTGTCCACCGGCGAGATGGACCTGTGGCTGGTGGGCCTGGCGGGCGCCGTCGGTTGCGTGCTCGGCTCGATCGTCGCCTACTACGCCGGCGCCTGGGGCGGCCGGCCGTTCATCGAGAAATACGGGAAGTACATCCTGATCTCGCACCACGACCTCGACCTCGCCGACCGCTGGTTCCGGCGTCATGGCGACATCACCATTTTCATCGGGCGCCTGCTGCCGGTGATACGCACCTTCATCGCCTTCCCGGCCGGGGTGGCGCGCATGAATCTGTGGCGGTTCAATCTCTACACCTTCGTCGGTTCCTATCTATGGAGCCTGGGGCTGGCCTGGATCGGCATGAAGCTGGGTGAGCACTGGAACACGCTCGGGGTCTATTTCCACCGCTTCGATGCCGCCATCGGAGTCATCCTGCTGATCGCCGTCGTGTGGTACGTCCGGCGGCACCTGCAGCACATGAAGCGCTGAAATTGGCGGTTTTCCCGGAAATTGCGTGAATTCCGGGGAAATCCCCGGCATTCGGCACTTTGAATGTGCCGCCCGCGTGCACTATGTTTATTCCTAATGGATACGCAAACCCCGGGCGCCGGCAAAGCCGTGCTGGACGCCGACATCCCGCCGAATCAGGGAGCGAATCGCAGCGCCGAAATCGCCGCCCCCGCCGCCGAAAAGGTCCGGGTGCTGGTGGCGGACGACTCGCGCGTTATCCGCAAGGCGATCAGCAAAATTCTCAGCAATGAATTCGATCTCGTCGAGGTCGGCGACGGCGAAGCCGCGTGGGAACACCTGCTCAAGGACGGTGCCGTCGAGGTGCTCGTCTCCGACATCGAAATGCCGAAACTCGACGGCTACTCGCTCATCTGTCGCATCCGCGCCGCCGAGGCGGAGCGCGTGCGCAACATTCCCATCATCGTCATCACCGGCGCCGACGACGAACTGACCCGTGAACGCGCGTTCGCCTGCGGCGCGACCGATTTCATCATCAAACCCATCGACGGCGTGCAATTGCTGGCGCGGACCCGCGCCCACGCCAAGCTCGACCAGACCACGCGCAAGCTCGAGGAAACCTCAACCGCGCTGGAAGAACAGACCGCCGTCGATCCGCTCACGCAGCTCCACAGCCGGCGTTATTTCATGCAGCGCGGCGTGCAGGACATCGCCTACGCCAAGCGTCACAACAGCGACGTCTCCATCATCCGCATCGACATCGACAACTTCCGCGCGCTGTACAAGAAACACGGCGACCAGGTCAGCGATCAAATCCTCGTCTGGCTCGCCAAAATCCTGGTCGCGTCGAGCCGCACCGAAGACACTGTCGCACGCACCGGCGGGGGCGAGTTCGCGATACTGGCGCCGTCCTCGGGACGCATGGAGGCCGCAGTCCTCTGTGAACGGGCGCGCGCAGCGGTCAATGCCCAGCCGTTCCAGCATGAAACCGTCACGATCCCGCTCACGATCAGTCTCGGCCTGGCGACGCTGGGACGCGATCCCGGCGAAACCGTCGAGGAACTGACGGCGCTGGCGGAACAGCGCATGACGCTGGCCAAGGCAGCCGGCGGAAACCGCCTCGGCGTCAGCTACCAGGAAGAGGCGCCCAAGCCGGAAGAGGCCATCATCGAGCAGCCCGATCTCGAAACCGCGCTCAAAATGCTCGGCGCCAACGAGGGCGGCAAGCTGGTGCCGTTCCTCCCGGACCTGGTCACGCGCTGTCTCCCGCTGCTGGAATTCTGCAACCGCAAGCTCGATCTCGGCCTCGGTTTCGCCATCGAATCGCTCAAGGAAAAGATCGCGGATATGCGATAATGTTCCGGATACACCACGACGGTCCGGATCATGAGCAACAGCAACACGTTTCACCAGGCGTTCCGCGGCAACTTCAGCAGTCTGCTGAGCTGGCAGCAGCTCGATGAATTCTGGAACGTGGTGCGACACAATGCCGGCGCCGGCTGGTATCTCTACGCGATCGGCACCCCGGCACCCACGCAACCTGCCTCCGCCGCGGATGTCGTCAAGTTCATCGCCGAAGTGGACAAGCTCCTGCACGAGGAACACTACGAGGATTATTGCGGCATCGTGTACACCGACAGCAGGGAGGCGCCGACCATGATCAAGATCTTCGACCCGAACAATCTCGGTGTGTCCTGCGGCTACAGCAACAACCCGCCGTTGCCTGGCTGGCTCATGAGCCTGATTCCGCCGCAGCCGCTCGAAAGCCGGCGTCCGCTCCCCGCCAGCCGCGAGCGCTGGTGGCAAACCCTCTGGACGTGAAGTAACCCTATCCTCGCCGCATCCATGGACGGATGTTTCCAACCCGCGTGGTGGTGCCGCAGTCCGCATGCCCAGACGCTGTGGGCACGGCTGGCGCGCCGCCTGCCCGATGTCATGCTGTGGCGCGAACGCCTGGAGCTGCCGGACGGTGATTTCATCGACCTGGACTGGACCGAAAAAGACAGCGGTCCGATCGTCATCATCCTGCACGGTCTCGAAGGCTCGTCCGAATCGCCGTATGCACGCGGACTGCTGCGTGCCCTGGAGCAGCGCGGATGGCGCGGCGTCGTGATGCATTTCCGTGGATGCAGCGGCGAACCGAACCGCCTGCCGCGCAGCTATCACTCCGGCGATATCGGCGACCTGGCGTTTTTCGTCGACACACTTCAGCGCCGTGCACCGCATACGCCGCTGGCGGTGGTGGGATTCTCGCTCGGCGGAAATGTGTTGCTCAAGTGGCTGGGAAAAACCGGCGTCACGCTCCCGATCCGCGCTGCGGTGGCGGTATCGGTGCCGTACGTGCTGAGCGATGCCGCCGCGCGACTGCAACGGGGATTTTCGCGGCTGTATCAGTGGCAGTTGCTGCGCTCCCTGCGTCGCACCGTGGCCGAGAAACGACGCCGCATGGATTTACCGCTGAAAATCCGGAGTTTGTCGGCACTCAAGAGTTTTCGCGACTTCGATGAATATGTCACGGCACCGCTGCACGGGTTCGACAGCGCCAATCACTATTACACCGTGTCCAGCTCCCGTCAGTATCTCCGGGGAATCACCACTCCCACGCTGCTGCTGCACGCCAGCGACGATCCCTTCATGACCCGGTCGGCCATCCCCCGTCCGGACGAAGTGTCCGAAACCGTGACACTGGAAGTTTCCTCTCATGGCGGGCATGTCGGTTTCGTCGCGGGCGCCTGGCCGTGGCGACCGCGTTACTGGCTGGAGGAACGTATCCCGACATATCTGGCGCAGTATTTGTAGATTGGGGTGCGCCGATCCACGGCGCACCCGTTCGGCGGCATGGAAGTCACCGGACTTCCATGAATACTCCGCCTCACCCTCGGGCTCGAACACGGTCTCGCTTGAAAGCTCCCGGTGGGTCTACGGTACTCGGCACGCGTTACGGGGATTTAAAGTAATCGCGCCGCCAGTAGGTATAGGCCGCGAATCCCCACCAGCAAAAAACCACGACGATACTGGTCAGAACCATGGCTTGCATGAGCATCAT
>JACXTT010008353.1_pt1 | contig 14370 bp, 12 predicted proteins | sample 9270951 | NCBI WGS metagenome assembly JACXTT01 (sample SAMN15532306, study PRJNA645909) | rock metagenome | isolation source: weathered quartz diorite | place: Puerto Rico | collected 2017-06-21 | reverse complement strand
GGCCCGGATCAAGAACTGGCGCGAAATCTGCCCGGACCTGATCATCCGCTCGACCTTCATCGTCGGTTTCCCCGGCGAAACCGAGGAAGACTTCCAGTACCTGCTCGACTGGCTGACCGAAGCCCAGCTCGACCGCGTCGGCTGCTTCCAGTACTCGCCGGTCGAAGGCGCGCCGGCCAACGACCTGGGCCTGGACGTGGTCCCGGATGACGTCAAGCAGGAGCGCTGGGAGCGTTTCATGGCTCATCAGCAGGCCATCAGCAGCGCCCGCCTGCAACTGCGTATCGGCCGGGACATCGAAGTGCTGATCGACGAGGTCGACGAACAAGGCGCGGTCGGTCGTTGCTTCTTCGACGCCCCGGAAATCGACGGCAACGTGTTCATCGACGGTGCCGGCGATCTCAAGCCCGGCGACAAGGTCTGGTGCCGCGTCACCGATGCCGACGAATACGACCTGTGGGCTGAAACGATCTAAGCTGTAAAAAGACTGAAAAGCCCCGCACTTTCAACGAGATGCGGGGCTTTTTTACGTCTATAGTCTGGTTCATGAACAATAACAGCAGCGACGCAAGGAGTCTGTTGCATGCGCCAGCTCTCGGTCATCCACACCCCCAAGCCCGGCGACTACCCGGAGCTGGCCCGTCTCTGGGAAGCCTCGGTGCGCGCCACCCATGATTTCCTCCCGGACAGCTACATCGAACTGCTGAAGAACATGCTGCTGACCCATTACCTGGATGCGGTCATGCTGATCTGTACCCGCGATTCGCGCCAGCGCATCACCGGGTTCGCCGGAGTCGCGGCAGGCAAGATCGAAATGCTCTTCATCGATCCGAAAGAGCGTGGCAAAGGCCTGGGCAAGCAGTTGCTCAGCTATGCCATCGAGCACCTGAACGCCGACGAACTGGACGTCAACGAACAGAACCCCCAGGCCATCGGTTTCTACTTCAAGCAGGGCTTCGAGGTGATCGGTCGGTCGGAGAAGGATGGCATGGGCCAGCCCTACCCTTTGCTGCATCTGCGCCTGAAACGCTGAGTGCGACATAATGTTGCCGGGCTTAACCGGCGCCAGGCAGGTACAATAGCCGCCCCCCTTTTTTACGGCCGCCGTCATGTCTGAACCCATTCGCCTTTCCAAACGCCTGATCGAGCTGGTCGGCTGCTCCCGTCGGGAGGCTGAACTGTTCATCGAAGGTGGCTGGGTCACGGTCGATGGCGAAGTCATCGACGAGCCGCAGTTCAAGGTCGATGCCCAGAAAGTCGAACTGGACCCCGAGGCCAAGGCCACCGCGCCGGAACCGGTCACCCTGCTGCTGCACCAACCGGCCGGCCTGGACCTCGACAGCGCGCTGCAACTGCTGCGCGCCGATACGCTCTCCGAGGAACACCGCTATGGCAAGCGCCCGCTCAAGGGGCATTTCCTGCGCCTGACCGCGAGTGCCGACCTGCAAGCCGGCGCCAGCGGCCTGGTGGTGTTCACCCAGGACTGGAAAATCCTGCGCAAGCTCACCGCCGACGCCGCCAAGATCGAGCAGGAATATGTGGTGGAGGTCAGTGGCGACATCGTCGAACACGGCCTCAACCGGCTGAGTCATGGCCTGACCTACAAGGGCCGCGAGTTACCCGCGGTCAAGGCCAGCTGGCAGAACGAGAACCGCCTGCGTTTCGCGATGAAAAATCCGCAACCGGGAATAATCGCGCTGTTTTGCCAGGCCGTCGGGCTCAAGGTCGTGGCCATCCGCCGAATCCGTATCGGCGGCGTTTCCATCGGCAAGGTGCCCGTGGGCCAATGGCGCTATCTGTCGGCCAAGGAAAAATTCTAACCCCTTTCAACGTCGCGCCGATGCGCGGCGTCCACCTCTCAGGATGGCTCACATGATTCACAACGATGTACTGCGCAGCGTGCGCTACATGCTCGACATCAGCGACAACAAGGTCGTCGAGATCATCAAGTTGACCGGCTTCGAAGTGAGCAAGGCCGCTATCGTCAGCTACCTGAAAAAGGATGAGGAAGAGGGCTTCGTGCACTGCCCGGACGAGGTCATGGCGCATTTCCTCGATGGCCTGGTGATCTTCAAGCGCGGCAAGGACGAAAGCCGCCCACCGTTGCCGATCGAGCTGCCGGTGACCAACAACATCATCCTGAAGAAACTGCGGGTTGCCTTCGAACTGAAGGAAGACGACATGCACGCCATTCTCAAGGCCGCCGAGTTTCCGGTGTCCAAGCCCGAGCTGAGCGCGCTGTTCCGCAAATTCGGCCACACCAACTACCGTCCCTGTGGCGACCAGTTGCTGCGCAATTTCCTCAAGGGCCTGACGCTGCGCGTTCGCGGCTGATCCGCTTCGGCGTGCATGGCGCATCATTGCGCCGCCCAATAGTGGCTCCGCTTTTGACACCTGACGGCTAGGGTATGGACACCTTTTCGCACTCAGGACTCGCCATGCACCCTTATTTCTCCCTGCAAGGCCGCACCGCGCTGGTGACCGGCGGCACCCGCGGCATCGGCAAGATGATCGCCAAGGCCTTTGTCGAGGCCGGCGCCCACGTCTACGTCTGTGCCCGGGATGCCGAAGCCTGCCAGCAGACCGCCGATGAACTCGGCGCCCTGGGCCACTGCCGGGCCCTGGCCGCCAACCTGGCAACAGAGGAAGGGGTGCAGGCCTTGGCGACACGCCTGGGCGAGCAGATCGATCGGCTGGATATCCTGGTCAACAACGCGGGCACCACCTGGGGCGCGCCGCTGGAAAGCTATCCGGTGAAAGGCTGGGAGAAGGTCATGCAACTGAACGTGACCTCGGTCTTCAGTTGCATCCAGCAGTTCCTGCCGTTGCTGCGCAAGGCCGGTTCGGCGGCGAACCCGGCCAGGATCATCAATATCGGTTCGGTGGCGGGGATTTCCTCCTTCGGCGAACAGGCCTATGCCTACGGCCCGAGCAAGGCCGCCCTGCATCAGTTGTCCCGGATCCTGGCGCGAGAGCTGGTCAGTCAGCACATCAATGTCAATGTGATTGCGCCGGGGCGTTTCCCGAGCAAGATGACCCAGCATATCGGCAACGACGAGCAGGCGCTGGCCGACGACACGGCGTTGATTCCCATGCAGCGCTGGGGTCGCGAGGAGGAAATGGCGGCGTTGGCGATCAGCCTGGCGAGTACCGCCGGGGCCTATATGACCGGGAATATCATTCCGCTGGATGGCGGCTTCAGTCTGTAACGGATGGAGTGAGCATTGTAGGAGCAGCCGGTCGACGCTCGATTGCTCGCGATAGTAGCCAGGACACCGCGGGGTATCAGATGCCCCGCGTTATCGTTGACGTCCATCGCGAGCAATCGAGCGTCGACCGGCTGCTCCTACAGTAGGCCAATACCCGCTCGCCACAGACATCAATTCCCCGGGAATGCCGGGATCAGATCCCGGCCCGCAACACACTCTCGGGCAGCGCCGCGCCGCGCTCGACACTGGCCGCCACGGTCTCGATCAGGTCATCCAGCTCATAGCCCTGCGCCGCCAGCCATTGCGGGTCGTAGTAGGTGGTGGCGTAACGCTCGCCGCCGTCGCACAGGATCGCCACGATCGAACCACTCTCCCCCGCCTGGACCATCTGCCGCGCCGCTATCAACGCGCCGATCAGGTTGGTACCGCTGGAACCCCCGACCCGACGCCCCAGGCGCTGCGCCAGATAGTGCATGGCCGCCAGGGACAAGGCATCCGGCACCTTGACCATGGCGTCGATCACCATGGGCAGGAACGACGCCTCGACCCGCGGGCGCCCGATCCCTTCGATCCGCGAACCGCAGTCCAGGCGCAGCCCGGCATTACCGGTCTGGTAGAAATCGAAGAACACCGAACGCTCGGCATCGGCACACAACACCCGGGTGCAATGCTGGCGATAGCGCACATAGCGACCCAGGGTTGCCGTGGTCCCGCCGGTACCGGGGCTGGAAATCAACCAGCTCGGTTCCGGGTAACGCTCGAAACGCAGTTGCTGGAAAATCGACTCGGCGATGTTGTTGTTCGCCCGCCAGTCGGTGGCCCGCTCGGCGTAGGTGAACTGGTCCATGAAATGACCGCCACTCTCCCGGGCCAGGCGCTCGGACTCGGCATAGATCTGTGTCGGGTCCTGCACCAGGTGGCTCTTGCCGCCGTAGAAGGCAATCTGCGCGATCTTTTCCTGGGAGGTCGTGGCCGGCATCACCGCGATAAAGGGCAAGCCCAGCAGGCGCGCGAAGTAGGCTTCGGAAATCGCCGTCGAGCCGCTGGACGCCTCGATCACCGGCGCGCCCGGATGCAGCCAGCCATTACACAGCGCATAGAGGAACAGCGAACGCGCCAGGCGGTGCTTCAGGCTGCCGGTCGGATGGCTGGATTCATCCTTGAAATACAACTCGATGCCCGGCAGCCCCGGTAGCGGCAACGGGATCAAGTGAGTATCGGCACTGCGCTGGAAGTCGGCTTCGATGATCCGGATGGCTTCCCGGGCCCACTGTCGGTTGTCGATCATGCTGGGTTACTCGTCTTGGAACGGATGCGCTCGAAAGCACTGACGGATGACTGCGCCACTGGCTCATGGCCAAGCCGTTGAAGGATAAAGACAGATCGGGCCTCTGACAGGCCCCACCGCGATAATTCCTTAACTATAAGAAGTTTCCTACGCAGCGCACAGATACAGTGAAGACGCATTTAGACACACAACTGCTAGGCTCTTTGCGATCGGCGCCCAATCAGCAGCTTATAACAAAAAAGAATATAATTTTTGTTTTAACAACTAACAGTACGGGTTAGGGTGTCCCACCTTTTGCATTCATCGATGGAGAGCGACCTTGCCTCTGCGTAGCACTTTCACCCGTTTCTTTCAGTTGGAAGCTGCCAGCGGTCTGCTATTGATTGCCGCCGCAGCCCTGGCCCTGATCATCAACAACTCGCCGCTGTCGCACCTCTACGGCGGCCTGCTGGACGTGCCGGTGGTGGCACAGGTCGGTGCCCTGAAAATCGCCAAGCCCCTGCTGCTGTGGATCAACGACGGCCTGATGGCGCTGTTCTTCCTGCTGATCGGCCTGGAGGTCAAGCGCGAACTCCTCGAAGGCCATCTGTCCAAGCCATCGCAGGTGGTGCTGCCGGGCGCGGCGGCCATTGGCGGCATGCTGGTGCCGGCGCTGATCTACTGGTTCCTGAACCGCGACAATCCAGCGGCGTTGGGCGGCTGGGCGATCCCCATGGCCACCGACATCGCCTTCGCCCTCGGGGTGCTGGCCTTGCTCGGCAAGCGTGTGCCGGTGTCGCTGAAACTGTTCCTGATGACCCTGGCGATCATCGATGACCTGGGTGCCATCATCGTCATCGCGATTTTCTATTCCCATGAACTGTCGACGCTGTCGCTGGTACTGGCGGGGGCCTGCCTGCTGGCGCTGATCGCGATGAATCGCCTGGGCGTGGTCAAGCTCGGGCCGTATCTGGTGATCGGCCTGATTCTCTGGGTCTGCGTGCTCAAGAGCGGTGTGCATGCGACGCTGGCCGGCGTGACCCTGGCGTTCTGCATCCCGTTGCGCACCCGCAACGCCGAAACCTCGCCGCTGTTGAGCCTGGAGCATGCGCTGCATCCCTGGGTGGCGTTCGGTATCCTGCCGCTGTTCGCCTTTGCCAATGCCGGCGTATCCTTGGCCGGCGTGCACCTGGAAAGCTTTACCCATCATGTGCCGCTGGGCATCGCCGCGGGCCTGCTGATCGGCAAGACGGTCGGTGTCTTCGGCCTGACCTGGCTGGCGGTCAAGGCCGGCCTCGCAGCGCTTCCTAACGGAGCCAACTGGGGGCAAGTGTTCGGCGTAGCGATTCTGTGCGGGATAGGTTTCACCATGAGCCTGTTCGTCGGCTCCCTGGCGTTTATTCCAGGCAGCAGCGAATACGCGGGCATGGACCGCATGGGCATTCTCACCGGCTCGATCCTGGCAGCCCTGATCGGCTATGCCGTGACGGCCATGGCCAGTCGCAAGCCGAGCATGAGCTGAAGACCGGATCCTGCTAAAAAGAAAACCCCGACCAGTTCCCTGGCCGGGGTTTTCTTTTGACAACCGATCGTAAAATCAGTGGGTAACGCGGCTGGTACCACCAACGGTGGCAATACGCACGCGCTCGCCGACCCGGAAGACTTCGTTCGGCTGAACTTCCTGCACATAGGCACGCATGCTGCCGTCATCTTCACGAACGGTGATTTCAACACCCTGGGCGCTGGTCAGGCCTTTTTCGGCCATGTTGCCCAGTACGCCACCGGCGACCGCACCGACCACCGCAGTCACGATGCTGCCACGGCCACCGCCGATGGCGCTGCCGCCGACACCACCAATAACTGCACCGGCACCGGCACCGATTGGCGAGTTGGTGCCTTCGATTTTCACCGGACGCAGCGACTCGATGGTGCCCATGCGAATGGTCTGGACGCGACGCGCTTCGTCACGGGAATAGGAATCGCCCGTCAGGCTGTTGGTGCAACCGCCCAGCAGCATGGCCATCGTGGAGAAGGAAGCAATCAACAAAACAGACTTACGCATAGGATCAACTCCATAGGATATGACTTTAATTAAACTCCGCAGCTTGATCCCTGTCACGGCAGCGCACGGATAAAATGGTTTTCATTCAGCACCCGTACAGCCTCGGCGCCCAAGTAAACGGGGACATAGGGTAGCGCGATTTCGATCCGCCTGCCCGGGCTGCCCAGCAGTTGAAACAATCAGCGACAACTGAATCGCTGCGACAACCACCGCAACCGGCCAAGAACCGACATGGACTACTTCATCATCGCAATCACTACGGCAGCCGGACTGTATTTCCACGGCTGGCTGTACATCAGGATAAGACGCTGGACGGACCGCGACCTGGCGTTATCGCTAGCGGGAGACAACGAATTATACAAAAAGTTCATGCTTGAACGCCTGGCCGCGGCCAGGGAACAGAAGATCAAGCGCCGGGACCTGCAGCAATGGCTTGAGGCCGCTGCTGCAGATTATCCGGATCAGCGCTTGGACAAACACTCGCCAGGGGGTGATCAGGCGAGCGGTTTTTCAACGCCGCCCGATCGAACCGCAGACAACTCGCGCAATTAAGGCGCGAGACGCCGACGTGTCCATTCCGTCCCCACCAGACGGTAGTCGAGACGGTCATGCAGGCGGCTCGCGCGCCCCTGCCAGAACTCGATGCGCTCCGGCAGCAAACGATAACCGCCCCAGTGCTCAGGGCAATGGGGCTGTGTGTCGCTGAAGCGCGATTCGGTATTCTTGAGCAAGCCCTCGAGTTCCGTCCGGTCGGCAATCACCTGGCTTTGCGGCGAGGCCCAGGCCCCCAGCCGGCTGCCCAGCGGACGCACCTGGAAGTAGGCGTCCGACTCCTGCGCCGAGACCTTGACCACCCGCCCCTCGATCCGCACCTGACGCTCCAGGCTCGGCCAGAAGAAAGTCATCGCCGCAAAGGGGCGAGCCGCCAGTTGCTGGCCCTTGTCGCTGTCGTAGTTGGTGAAGAAGGTAAACCCCGCCTCGTCCAGCCCCTTGAGCAACAGGATGCGGCAATGCGGGCGCCCTTCCTCATCCACCGTGGCCAGGGTCATGGCATTGGCCTCGACGGGCACCTGCTCGGTCTTCACCGCCTCGGCGAACCACTGGTGGAACAGCGCGAACGGCTCGGCCGGGGCCAGGGCCTCGGTGAGGCCGTCACGGGTGTAGTCGCGGCGCATATCCGCCAGGGTTTGAATCACGGCGCGTTCCTTCTCTATCGTCAGGTCAGTTCTTGGTCGAGCTGTCGGCGCTGGCGTCTTTCTTCGCCGGCGCAGCTGCCTTGTCCTTGTCCGCTGCGGCCTTGGTTGCCGTCGCTTTCTTGACCGGCGCTTTCTTGTGGACCGGAGCTTTCTTGGCCGCGGCCTTGCCCTTCTTGGTCGATGCCGCGCCTTTCTTCGTCACAGGCGCCGGGGTGGTTGCCGGCTTGACGTCCGCAGCCGCCACCTGGGTGACCGGAGCCGGAGGTGGAACCGGAATGCTGTATTTGCTCAACAGCGCGACCATGGTGTTCTGCGGGGTCAGGATGATTTCCACGCGACGGTTCAGCGCACGGCCTGCGCTGCTGTCGTTGGCGGCACGCGGCATGTCCGCCCCCACGCCACGCAGCATCAGGCGATCACGGTGCAGGCCGCTGAGGCCGAAAATCGCCGCCACGGCCTGGGCCTGTTGCTGGCTCAGGGCCTTGGTCGACTCGGCGCTGGCGCTGTTGTCGCCATGCCCCAGGATCACCACGGCGGTCTTGGGGTCACCCTCGACAGCCTTGGCAACTCGGGTGAAGGGAGTGAGGGTGGCCGGCAGCAACATTTCCGGACGCTTTGGATTGTAGAAACCATCTACCGGGGCAATGACCACCAACACGTTTTCACGCCGTTCCAGCTTCAGGGAAGTGTTCTGGATCGCGGTACGCAGGCGCGGTTCGTAATCGTCGAGCCAGGCCTGGGTGATTTTCGGATCGGGCATCGGCACAGCCTTGACGACCGGCGGCTGGGCAGCTTCCTTGGCCTGCGCCTTTTCCGAGCTGCCGAACGGCCACCACCAATGGGTGGCAGGTTCCGCCTGTGGCGCCGGAGTCGTTGCGGCGGCAACCGCAGTAGCCAGCGGCACCGGCTTGTCCTGTGGCTTGGCAGTTGGTGTGGCGGCCGAGGCCGCGGGTGCTTTGGCAGTAGCTGCCGCCGTGGCCGGGGCTGGGGCAATGCCCTTGTCCGCACTTTGTGGAGTTTGCGCGCAACCGGTCACGGTCAGACAGATGGCCAGGGCGAGAGACTTGTTCGATGACATGGGAGATCCACAAAATGAGGTAGAGAAACAAGGGCCTTCAGGCCCTATGGAACAGTGTAATAGAAAGCAAAAAAGTCACAGGGTTCCGGCCTACGACTTTAATCGGGCATTCTACAGACAGGCGGCTAAAATCCGCACCAGCTTCTGTGCCCGTGGGTCCATCAATACGTAAGGGCCAAGGGTATTGGTCACGAACCCGAAGGCGACATCGTGCTCCGGATCGGCAAAACCGACGGAGCCGCCCGCACCCGGATGGCCGAAGGCTTTTGCACCGAGGCCGAAGGTGGCGTTGGCCACGTCCGGCTGATCGAGCATGCAGCCCAGGCCGAAACGGGTCTGGGTCAGCAGGGTCTTGTCCATGCCAAGGCTGTGCTGGCGCGTCAACTCATCCAGCATGTCAGCCTCCAGCAGACGGCCGTCGAGCAGTCCGCTGTAGAACCCCGCCAGGCTGCGTGCGTTGCCATGCCCGTTGGCGGCTGGCTGCTGCATGCGCCGCCACTCCGGCTTGTTGGTGCTGGTCATGATCGACGGTGGGTTGGTGAACGCCCGGGTGCTCATCGCCTCGGGCTCGCGCATCGTCACTTGCAGCAGGCGCTGGGCCGCGGCGTCGCCGACGTTGCCCTTGCCCCGGGCGATATGGGCCACGCGATGGAACTCGGTGTCCGCCAGGCCGACGTGGAAATCCAGGCCCAACGGCTTGGCAATCCGGGCCACGATGGATTCACCCGGCCCGCGACCGTCGGCGCGCCGCAGCAACTCGCCCACCAGCCAGCCATAGGTGATCGCGGCATAACCATGCCCCTCGCCGGGCGTCCACCAGGGCGCTTCGGCCGCCAGGGCGTCGACCATGGTCTGCCAGTTGTACAGCGCCTCGGGGGGCAGCAACTGGCGCAAGGCTGGCAGGCCGGCCTGATGGCAGAGCAACTGGCGCAGGGTGACGCCGTCCTTGCCGGCGGCGGCGAATTCGGGCCAATAGTGGGCAACCGGAACATCCAGTTGCAACTTGCCCTCGGCCACCAGTTGCAAGGCGGTGACGGCGGTGAAGGTCTTGGTGCAGGAAAACAGGTTGGCGATGGTGTCGCTGTGCCAGGCCTCGGCGCCGTCCTTGTCGGCGGTACCGGCCCAGAGATCGACCACGGTTTCACCGCCGACCTGGATGCAGAGCGCGGCACCGCGCTCCTGGGGATCGTCGAAAAGGGCCGCGAAGGCTTCGCGCACCGCCTCGAATTGAAGCTCGAAATAACCCTGAATCTGCACCCGTGAATCTCCTGCCGCAACACCTTACAAAGTGGCCTGCATTGTTCCAGCGATTGATGGGTTTGGGAACAGACGTGGATCAGACAATTCGTAACACCTTGCAAGAACTGTCGGACGCTGTGGGGATGTGCTGTAGGAATTGGAATAACCTACCGAAAACACCACGAAACCCTGTGTAGGAGCCGAGCTCGCTCGCGATGGTGGTTCAGGCACCGCGGGGTATCAAGCACCCCGCGTCATCGTCAACCCCCATCGCGAGCAATCGAGCGTCGACCGGCTGCTCCTACAAGGGGATCGATTACTGGCCGTTGCCGGAATGGCCGCCGGGATGCCCGGCCTCCTCCCCGCCCGCACTGCCCGAGCGCCCCTTGCCGCCGGCGTCGTCCTGATCAATGCCCTTGGCGGCTTTCTGCTGCGCTTCCACCTTGGCTTTCTCGGCTTCCTTGTCGAGCAGCGCAAGGGCCTGCAGGTTGCTTTTGCGCACGCTCTCGACAAAGCCCTGGAACGGCACATCGGTAATGCCCACCAAACCGAAATGACCGTTTTCACCGTCCAGCAGACGACCGGTCACCGGCTGGTCGAGGTACTGGAACCAGTGCACGCCGACAATCGAAGGCTCGGACACCGCCTGCTTGAGAAACGCGGCATAGGCCGGACCACGATCCTCTTCCCGGGCCAATTCGGTCACCCCGCCCCAGAACGGGCCGCGATCCTTCGAGCCGAAGTTGAATTCGGTGATCAGCACCGGTTTGTTCAACGCCTCCAACTGATCGAAGTCGTAACCGTCCTGGGGCTTGAGGGTGTAGAAGTTGAAGCTCAACACATCGCAGTACTGCGCGCAGGAAGCCACGGCCTCGGGCGTACTGACGGCAAAACGACCGCCCAGCAACAAGTGGTTCGGCGCATGCCACTTCAGCGAGTCGGAAATGGTCTTGAAGTAGGTGTCGGCAAACACCTTCTGGAAATACTTCAGGTCCGCCTCGATCTGCGGGTGCGCGGGATCAGGCAGAGGCGCCTCGAAGCCCGGGTCCTCCATCTGCTCCCAGGTGGGAATTTCCACGCCCCAGGCCTTGGACAGGCCCTGCTGGTTGCGGTACTTGTCACGCAACTGCTTGAGGAAGGCACGCTTGGCCGGTACGTCGGTGGTCATGCGCAAGGTGCCGTAGGCCAGGGCGTAACGGGACTTCGGATCGTCGCCATGAGCGGCCCAGGCCAGTTCGTTGTCGGCGAAATAGCCCACCAGCCAGGGGTCGTCGCGATGGTCGCGCGTGGCAATCGCCACCGCGCGTTCGGTGGCCATGGCAAAACGCGGATCGAACGGATCGGGCATGCCGCCCCACCAGTCGCTGCCGGTGCTGATACTGGCGTAGTCGCCAACAATGGACAGCGGCAAGGTGTAGGGCACGCGGTCGTTCGGACCCAGGGCCGGATCGCTCCAGTTGCCAACCGTGTTGAAACCCCAGGCCTGCAGGCGGTCCAGGGTATGTTTCCGCCAGCGCTGCGCGTCCAGGCCCGGAGCACAGGGCACCTGGGGCTGCGCCGATTCGGCCGCTATGCACGGCGCACCATAGGTGCGTTGCAGGTTGGCGCCATAGAAATCGAACCAGCGCCCGGATTTGAACACCCGGCCCTGGGAGGTCCCGGTGGTGATGCTGTTATCGGCCTTGCCATAGTAGGCGGCCAGGGGCTCACCCTCCTTGGGCAGGTCACTGAACATGCCTTCACGACCCTCGACATAGGTCTGCTGGTCGTGGGCACTCACGGTATTCACGCCCAGGGAGTAGAACGGATGCCCTTCCGGGGTCACCAGGTACCAGCGGCCGTCCTGCTTTTCAGTACGGAAGAAGCCCGTGGCCTCGAACAGCGGCCCCTTGAGCGAACCGCCGAACTTGTCCCGGGCACTGTGCTCGCGTTCGGCCAACCAGGTTTTCAGTTGCTGGCCTTCCTTGCTCGCGGCGGCCTTGAGCTGATCGTCGCTGCTGACTTTTTCTGGCCATTTGGCCCGGGTGGACTGGCCGTAGCCATCCGCCAGCGTGCTATAGACGGCCTTGATCACATCGTCGCCACTCTGCACGCCAAAACGCTCCAGCAGGATGTTCTGGGCGACCTTGGGCGCATCCATCGACAAGGTCACGGAGACCACCTGCTGGCGATCCAGTTCACCCCGGCTGCTGGTCAGCAACACCCGCTGGCCATCAACGGTCATCGGCATCGGTGGACCGGCGCGCATGCCCTGGCTCAACGGTGAACTGGCCTGCAGCGGCACCAGCAAGGTCTGGGCGGGGCCGGCCGGCAGGTTCACGCGGCTGGTGAGGGTCTTGCCGTCACTGCTCTGGATCGTCACATCGAGGGTCAGCGCCCAATCCATCGCACTCTGGATCCGCAGGCTCATGGCACCCGCCTGGGACCAGTCCCAGGTCCCGGCCTGGGGCGTGAGGCGCAGGCTCGGTCGCGTGGCCGGGTTGAAGGTGATCCGCCGCAGCACTTCGCCTTCAGCCGTCTGCTCCGCGTTGTATTGCGGCAGGTTGGCATCCACGGTTGCCACCTGCACCACATCGGCGGGACGAACAAAGTTGAACAGCGTCTGTTGCCCCGCCGGCGCAGCCCATAGCGGCGCAGCGAACAACAAGGCGAAAACGGCGGGCAGCGTACGGCCAATCATATGAATCAAACTCTCCCTTACGGCCACTCAAAGGCCAGCATGGCGCCGACAGGCGCCATCCGTAGACAACAAAACTGGCAATTTAACCTACATCACATTAAGAAATTTCCCGCCGGAATGGCGGCAACGCATTGAGGATAGCTTTCCCGTAGCGTTGGGTGACCAAACGCCGGTCGAGCAAGGTGATGATGCCCCGGTCCGCCTCGGTGCGCAGCAGGCGACCACAAGCCTGGACCAGCTTGAGGGAGGCGTCCGGCACGGAGATTTCCATGAACGGATTGCCGCCCCGGGCTTCGATCCATTCGGCCAGTGCCGCCTCGACCGGATCGTCCGGGACCGAGAAGGGAATCTTGGCGATCACCACGTGTTCACAGTAGGCGCCGGGCAAGTCCACCCCTTCGGCGAAGCTGGCCAGGCCGAACAGTACGCTGGAATCTCCGCCATCGACCCGGGCCTTGTGCTTGTTGAGGGTCTCCTGCTTCGACAGGTTGCCCTGGATGAACACCTGCTTGCGCCAATCGCGATCCAGGCCGTCGAACACGTCCTGCATCTGTTTGCGCGAGGAGAACAGCACCAGGGTGCCCTTGGAGCCTTCCACCAGTTCCGGCAGGTCGCGAACGATCGCCGCGGTGTGCGCCATGGCGTCGCGCGGATCGGCGTTGAGGTCCGGCACTCGCAGCACGCCGGCATCGGCGTGATGGAAGGGGCTCGGCACCACTGCCGTCACGGCCTTCTTCGGCAGGCCGGCACGCATGCGGAAACGGTCGAAGGTGCCCAGGGCGGTCAGGGTCGCCGACGTCACCAGTGCGCCGTAGGCCACGTTCCACAGGTTGCGCCGGAGCATTTCCGCGGCAAGGATCGGGCTGGCATTGACCTCGATATCAAACAGCGCACCGCTCTCGGCCAGGCTCAACCAGCGGGCCATCGGCGGGTTGTCTTCCGGGTCTTCGGCGGTAAAGGCGGTCCACAGCTCCCAGTTGCCCTGGGCCCGGGACAGCAGGCTGCCGAACAGCGGATACCACTCCTCGGCCTGGTGGCTGGCGATGCCGATATTGACCTCGCCGTCCATGCCCTCCTTGAGCAACTCGGTCAGGCGGGTGAAGAGGTCGTTGAGGCGGGCGAAGCCTTTCTTCAGCTCGATGCCCATCTCACGGATATGTTCCGGAATCACCCCACCGACGAAGCGATGGCGTGGCCGCTCGCGGCCCTCGGTGTCCTCGCCGGTCTTGAAGTCGGCCAGTTGCTCGCAGGCGCTGAACATGAACTGCTGGTGGGTCTTGATCTCCCGCGCCAGTTCCGGCACCTGCTCGATCAGCTTGCCCAGGTCGCCGGGCAGCGGATGCTGGGCCAGCAGCTTGGTCAGGTTCTTGGCGGTCTGCTCCAGCCAGTCGGCGGTGGAGCGCAGCCGTGTGTAGTGGGCGAAGTGGCCGATGGCTTTGTCCGGCAGGTGGTGGCCTTCGTCGAACACATACAGGGTGTCGCGCGGGTCGGGGAGGACCGCGCCACCGCCCAGGGCCAGGTCGGCGAGGACCATGTCATGGTTGGTGACGATCACGTCGACCTTGCCCATGCCTTCGCGGGCCTTGTAGAAGGCGCACTGGCCGAAGTTCGGGCAATGGCGGTTGGTGCACTGGCTGTG
>JACXTT010008352.1_pt1 | contig 14371 bp, 8 predicted proteins | sample 9270951 | NCBI WGS metagenome assembly JACXTT01 (sample SAMN15532306, study PRJNA645909) | rock metagenome | isolation source: weathered quartz diorite | place: Puerto Rico | collected 2017-06-21 | reverse complement strand
AACCATCGCATACTGCGCTATGCCGACGTACTGCTCATGCTGGCAGAAGCATCCAACGAAACCGGCGATGGTGCTACGGCTGCTGCCATGCTGGAAAAGATCAGGAACCGGGCAAGCGGTAACCTGGGCACCGGCCGTACCATACTGCCGGTAATTCCTTATACCAGCCAGGCGCAGATGCGCACGGCCATCAAGAATGAAAGAAGATGGGAGTTTGCTATGGAAGGCTACCGGTTCTACGACCTCGTACGGTGGGGCGATGCCATTACTGTGCTTTCCGGTTTGGGCTACCAGGCCAGGAATGCCTTGTATCCCATACCGCAGCCTGCCATCGATTTATCGGGTGGCGTACTGGTACAAAATCCTAATTATTAAGAACAGTATTCTAAAATAATTGTCATGAATTACTCTATCAATAAACTTTCCGGGATGCTGCTGGCGGTTTTGGTACTGGGCATGGCCATCGGCGCCTGCCAGAAAATTACACACCCTGCCCTCGGGGCATATCCCAAGGATGCCAATCCCCCGGGAGGACCATTGAAATTTTATGCCGCTTATGATGCTACCGATGTAGATAGTGTGCGGGCCAATTACGGGGTAGACAACAATGCCACGATTGTATCCGGCGGTGTAACAGGGATGGCGGTACAGTTTACCAACAACGGTTATGTATCCTATCCATCGGCAAATGACTTTGGTGCGGCTACCAACTTTACCATATCGTTTTGGCTCAATATCACCCTGGCTAAAAAAGACAATGTAAATGCCGATGGTATTCTGGCCTTTGCCAGCTCTACCAATTTCTGGGGCAACGCTACCTTTTTTGCCGACCATACCACGGGAGGTAATTCCGATTCCATGGATTTAAAAATGCACTTTGCCAATGGCGCTTCGGGCGATAACTGGGACTTTGCCGGCTATACCGGCTCTGCCCGCTGGCCGCACATGTACGATGGCAAATGGCACCATTTGGCTTTTGTATATGATGCCAGTGCCAAAACGGCTACCCTGTACCGCGATGGTGTGCAGTTTGATAAGAAAACCGGCGAAACCATTGCTTTCGACGGCAATGCTTCCCAGCTAATCGTGGGCGGTTTCCAGGAAGCGGCCGGTATCGTGTCCAGTTATTCCAGCAATACCTGGATGTCGGGCTTCCCGGGCATGATTGACAATGTGCGCCTGTACGGTACGGCATTATCGGCTACCGATGTAGCCGCTTTGTATAGCAATAAGCAGTAGGGTATACCCCAACCTGCCAATCATTCGTTGATAGTTGATAGATGATAGTTGATAGCCCGCCGACCCCCTATCAACTATCATCTATCAACCCTTCTTAATCACGCGTATGCTGATAAAAATCATTTTCCGCCGCGCTACAATGGTCCTGGCGGGTATGATTTGCTGCGCTTTCCTGTTGGTAACCTGTATGAATGATGAAACCGTCCATACTCAACCTGCTGAAGCCAACAAGCTAAATTACGAACAGTTTGCCGGGTCACAGGCCTGCGCGGGCTGCCATAAAAGCATTTTCGATTCACACACGCATACCGCCCATTATCTTACTTCCCAACCCGCTTCAGAGCAATCCATCAAAGGGAGTTTTGAAGCCGGAAAAAATACCTTTGCTTTCAACCCTGCCGCATGGGTAGCAATGGAAAAAAGAGACAGCCGCCTGTACCAGGTAGAGTATGTTAACGGGGTGGAAAAAATAGCGAAATCAGTTGATATCGTCATTGGCTCGGGCAAAAGGGGACAAACATTCCTGTCCTGGGAGAATAATAAACTCTTCCAGCTGCCGATAACTTATTTTACTTCCGCCCACCAATGGTCCAATAGCCCGGGTTATTCCAATAAGGTTAACTTCAACCGGCCCATCACCTCGCGTTGCCTGGAATGCCACAGTACCTATTTTGATAAAATACCCGCTTCGGGCAACGGGCAGGAAGCATTCTCCACGTCAAACATCATTTACGGCGTAAGCTGTGAGCGCTGCCACGGGCCGGGCGCAGCGCATGTACAATTTCAAACACAGCACCCGGACGAGAAAAAGGCGCGGTATATTATTACTACTGCCGCATTTACAAGGGCGCAAAAGCTGGATATGTGCCGGCTTTGTCATGGAGGCAGGCTGGCTAAAACAAAACCTTCTTTTCAATTTGAAAGCGGGGATACGTTATCCCATTTCTTTGTAACCGATACGCTTGCAAAAGACGTAACTAATATTGATGCGCACGGCAACCAGTACGGGATGCTCACCGCCAGCAAATGTTTTAAAATGAGTAGCATGACGTGCGGCACCTGTCATAGTCCCCACAACAATGAAACGGGCAATACCGCCCTGTTTTCACAGCGTTGTATGAACTGCCATAGCGCCGCCAGTAATAATTACTGTAAAATGGCCGGAAAGGCCGGCATGGAAAACATAAAAAAAGATTGTATATCCTGCCACATGCCAGAACAGTCTTCCAGGGCTATCATGGTATTGTTGCAGGGGCAGGATATACCAACCCCGGCGCTGATGCGTTCACATTTTATAGCTGTTTATCCTGTGGCGGCTGCGCCGGCACCTAAATAAAATTATCTTTTCCAAAGGGAATATATGTATAAACCCCAACGAAACGCTGCTTGTTTATTCCTGGTTGTCCTGGGCTTTTTCTCCTGCCATCAACCGGCTACGTTATTTGCCAGCCTGCCTTCCTCGTCTACCCATATTACGTTTCAAAACAACCTGGAAAAAAAAGAGCTGTTTAATATCCTGTACTATTTGTATTACTACAACGGGGGCGGGGTGGCCATTGGCGATATCAATAACGACGGGCTGCCGGATATTTATTTTTCTGCCAACAGCTGCGGGCACAATAAGCTCTACCTCAATAAAGGCCATTTTGAATTTGAAGATATAACCGATAAGGCCGGGGTAGCGGGCACGGCCGACTGGTGCACCGGCGTAACCATGGCAGATGTAAACGGCGATGGGTTGCTCGATATTTATGTTTGCGCCTATGCCGGCGCTCATAATATAAAAGGCCGGAACCAGCTGTTTATCAACAACGGCAATGGCACGTTTACTGAAAGCGCAGCAAAATACGGACTGGATTTTTCAGGTTTTTCCACGCAGGCTGTTTTCTTTGATTATGATCACGACGGCGATTTGGATTGTTATTTACTAAACCAGTCGCAACAGCCGCATGCCAATATTAAAGACACGTCAAACCGCCGGACCTTTGATCCACTGGCCGGCGACCGCTTGTTGCGCAATGATATGAACACTGCCGCGGCAAAATTTACCGATGTATCTGCACAGGCCGGCATCTATCAAAGTAGCTCGGGCTATGGCCTGGGCATCGCCGTAGCCGATTTTAACAACGACGGATGGGATGATATTTACATCGGCAATGACTTTCATGAAAACGATTATTATTATCGGAACAATGGCAACGGTACGTTTACCGAAAGCGGCGCAAAACACTTTAACCACTACAGCCGTTTTAGCATGGGCAACGATGCTGCCGATGTTGACAACGACGGCCAGGTAGACCTGTTTACCGCCGACATGCTCCCGCCCGATGAAAAGACATTGAAAACATACGGCAGCGACGAAAACCCGGATATGTACCGGGTAAAGCTCACCATGAACGGGTACCAGGACCAGTACTCCCGCAATTGCCTGCAGCGCAATAATGGCGATGGCGTTAGTTTCAGCGACAGGGCATTACTGGCCGGCGTAGCCGCAACCGACTGGAGCTGGAGCCCGCTGCTGGCCGATTTTGATAATGATGGTAACAAGGATTTATTGGTGACCAGCGGTATTATAAAACGCCCCGTAGACCTGGACTATGTGCTGTTTGAAGGCAGCCTTAAGGCCAAAGGCATGAACAAGACCGACCAATATGATGATGAAGCCATTAATGCCATGCCCGATGGCAGTTCACATCCATTTCTTTTTAAAGGCGATGGGAAAGGAGGCTTTAAAGATGCCAGTGGTGCCTGGGGCACTGCAAAAATGAAAGGCTATTACAATGGCGCGGCCTATGCCGACCTGGATAACGACGGCAACCTGGATTTGGTCATCAACAGCCTCAATGCCCCGGCCCTCGTGCTGAAAAATACTGCCCCGCCAAAAAATTACATTGCCCTTACGTTTAAAGGCGAGGACATGAACCGGTTTGGCATCGGGGCCAAAGCTTATCTCTTTACTGCTAAGGGAATGCAGTACCAGCAGCTCATGCTCACCCGCGGCTTTGAATCGTCTTCCGAACCGGTACTGCATTTTGGGCTAGACACACTTGCCGTGGCCGACAGCCTGCTCATTGTATGGCCCAACCAGTCTTACCAGGTAGTGAAAAACATTCCTAGCGGCTCCCGTCTCAGCGTTTTGCAGAAGGAAGCATCGGGCCGCTTCGATTACCATCGCTTTTTTCCATCGCCTGCTCCTGCTTTTGAAGATGTTTCCGCTAACGTGCCCTGCCACTGGACGCATATTGAAAACGAGTTCAACGATTTTAATATTCAATACCTGCTCCCGCATAAAGAAAGTACGCGCGGTCCTAAAATAGCAGTAGGCGATGTCAACAAAGACGGGCTGGACGATTTCTATGCCTGCGGCGCCAAAGGCCAGCCCGGTGTATTGATGGTACAACAAAAAAACGGCGGCTTTCTTCCTTCCGATACCGCCCTGTTTAACCGCTATGCCATCTGCGAAGATGTGGATGCGGCCTTCTTCGATGCCAACGGCGACGGCTATCCTGACCTATGGGTGGTAAGTGGTGGCAACGAAACACCGGTCAGTGCAACCGCTTCAGCCGACCGGCTGTATATCAACGATACAAAAGGGCATTTCTCCCTTGCCCCCGCTGCGTTTACACCGCAATATGACAATAAATCCTGTATTGCCGTGGCCGATATAGACCACGATGGCGATATGGATGTATTTATCGGCAATCTTGCCGCACCTACCAAATACGGGCTGCCGGTGTCCTCTTCGCTCTACATCAATGATGGCAAGGGAAAATTCAGCCTCGATTCAAATCAACGGATCAATCTTTCCGGCATCGGTATGGTCACCAGCGCCTGCTTTACCGATCTCAATAAAGACGGCTGGCCCGACCTCGTCGTAAGCGGCGAGTGGATGCCGGTAAAAATATTCATGAATAACAAGGGGCATTTTACGGAAGCGGATATACCCCATTCCACCGGTTTATGGCAAACTCTTTTTATGACTGATGTAAACGGCGATGGATATCCCGATATCCTCGCGGGCAATTGGGGCCATAATTCAAAGCTATGGTCGGGTAAAAACGGCCCGTTGAAATTATACGTCAAAGATTTTGACAACAACGGTTCCGTTGAGCAGGTCATGTGTTATACCGTTGATGGAAAGGAATATACCTTCCTGGCAAAGGATGAGCTGGAACGTGCGCTGCCGGTACTGAAAAAAGCTTACCTCAGCTACAGGGAAGTGGCCGGGCAAACGGTACAGTATGTATTCTACGACCTGTTTAAAGATTATACTGAGCTAAAGGCGGAAGTACTGGGTTCCTCCTGTTTTATAAACGATGGGAAAGGCGGTTTTATACGCACCGACCTGCCGGATGCCATGCAACTGGCGCCGGTGTTTGCCTTCCAGGCGGTTAATGATCATGGTGTGCCCGCATGGCTGGCGGCGGGTAATTTTTATGGGGTGGTGCCCTATGAAGGCCGCTATGATGCCTTGTATCCTACTATTGCGGGATATGACCATAAAACAGCTGCATTCCGTTCTTACAGCTTGCTTGCCGGTATCAATGGCGAATGCCGCGACGCCAAATGGATCAACTACGGTCCCGGCGGAAAGTTGCTGCTGCTGGCAAGAAATAATGGAACACTGGTTTTCCTTAAACCCAAATCGTAAATAACATGATGGCTTTTGATAACGATACTATGCTTGCAAAAAGAATAAAACAACTGCTGCTTTTGCTCATTTGCTTACCGGCAGCAGGCATAGTCACGGCACAGCGCAAAGCACGTCTTACCCCAACCGATGGCAAATCCATCCCGGCAGTTGGCGTTATCAGGGGCTTAACCGATGATCAGCTGCTGGAAGTAGTAGAGCGGCAAACCTTCCGCTTTTTCTGGTACGGTGCCGATCCCGTTAGCGGGCTGGCGCTGGATCGGAGCACTACCACCGGGGCGGCGCATGATATGGAAGATAGCAATGAATGGAAAAACGAGCCGGATACCAGCCGCAAGGCATTTGGCCCCAATGCCTGCGCTATCGGCGGCACCGGTTTTGGCATTATGGCCACCATCGTAGCGGCCGAACGCCACTGGATTGGAAGAGATACCGCCCTGGGCCGCCTGGCAAAGATTGTCGGCTTCTTACAGAAAGCGGATTGTTTTCATGGCATCTTTCCGCATTTTATGGATGGGCATACCGGTAAAGCCATCGGCTTCGGCCCGCTGGACGATGCAGCCGATATCGTTGAAACCTCTTATCTTATGATGGGCCTGCTCTGCGCCAGGGAATATTTTGATAAAGATACCCCGCGCGAAAAAGGGATCTGCGCCACCATTGACCAGCTCTGGCAAGCGGCTAACTGGAACTGGCATACCAACAACAGCAATAAATTGTATTGGCACTGGAGCCCCAACAATGGCTTTGGCATGAACTTCCCGGTACGGGGATGGAATGAATGCCTGGTTACCTATATTCTTGCTGCTTCCTCGCCCCATCATTCCATTGCAAAGTCGGTTTACGATACCTGCTGGACCGGTAGCAACGTATTTTTAAATGGCAAAACCTATTACGGTATGAAACTGCCGCTGGGCAATTATGACTGCGGCGGCCCCCTGTTTTTTGAGCAATACAGCTTTATGGGCATCGACCCCTCAGGGTTAAAGGATGCCCTGGGCATCGACTATTCGATGCAGGTAAAAAATCACACACTTATCAATCGTTCCTATTGCATCGAAAACCCTAAAAAATACAAGGGCTACAGCAGTAAATGCTGGGGCCTCACGGCGGGGGATAATTACAATGGCTATGCGGCCCACTGCCCCGAAACGGACCTGGGGGTAATACAACCCACGGCGGCCATTTCTTCCATGCCCTTTACCCCCGTGGAAAGCATGGAGGCTCTGCGCTATTTCTATTACAAGCTGGGAAAAAAGATATGGGGCAGCTATGGTTTTACCGATGGCTTTAGCATCGACCATAATTGGTATGCCCAAAGCTATCTGGCCATTGACCAGGGCCCCATTATTGTAATGATAGAAAACTACCGCAGCGGCCTGGTATGGAAACTGCTGATGAAAAATAAAGATGTACAAAACGGGTTAAAACGCCTGGGATTCAGCAGTCCCTGGCTGAGCGCCCGGTAAACAGGTTAATAGTCGATAATACATGAAAAAACAACTTATCACACTCCTGGTCATTGCAGGCAGCCTGCAGGCCATAGCGCAACAGCAAACCTACTGCAACCCCATTAATATCGATTATGGGTACACGCCCATTCCCGATTTTACCCAATGGGGCCGGCACCGCGCCACCGCCGACCCGGTTATCGTGACCTATAAAGGCGATTATTACCTGTTCAGCACCAACCAGTGGGGCTATTGGCGCAGTACCGATATGCTGCACTGGCAGTACAATTCCCGCCGGTTTTTACGTCCCTGGAATGCAGGATACGATGAGCTCTGCGCGCCTGCCGTAGGCGTGATAGGAGATACCATGATCGTTATAGGGTCTACCTATACCCGCAATTTTACACTTTGGATGAGTACCAACCCGGCCGGCAACGAATGGAAACCCCTGGTGGACTCGTTTGAAATAGGAGGCTGGGACCCTGCTTTCTTTACCGATGACAACGGGCGCCTGTATATGTACAGCGGCAGCAGCAACCGGTTCCCCGTATATGGCATTGAGCTGGACCGGAAAACGTTTCGTCCCATCGGCGCCAGGCAGGAAATCTATTTCCTGGAATCCTGGCGCTATGGCTGGCAGCGCTTTGGCGAATACATGGACAATACCTTTCTCGACCCCTTTATCGAAGGGTCGTGGATGACAAAACACAACGGCAAATACTATTTCCAGTACGGCGCTCCCGGAACAGAATTCAGCGGTTATGCCGATGGGGTAGTAGTGGGCCCGCACCCGCTGGGCAATGAGTTTGTGCCGCAATCCGATCCCTTATCCTTTAAGCCCGGCGGTTTTGCTACCGGCGCCGGTCACGGTGCCACCTTCCGGGATAAATGGAACAATTACTGGCATGTATCTACCATGGTCATTGCCGTAAAAAATAATTTCGAGCGCCGCATCGGTATATGGCCTGCCGGTTTTGATAACGATGGTATCATGTACTGCAATACCGCCTTTGGCGATTACCCGCACTTCCTGCCGCGAAACAATGCCGCGCTGGACAACGCTCCCACAGGTGGCAGCTTTGCCGGCTGGATGCTGCTCAATTATAAAAAACCCGTACAGGTGTCTTCCACGCTGGGCAGCTACAATGCCAACAATGCCGTGGATGAAAACATCAAAACTTACTGGAGCGCCGCCAGCGGTAATAAAGGCGAATGGATACAATCGGATCTTGGCGCGCTTTCTACCGTGTATGCCATACAGGTCAACTATGCCGACCAGGATGCAGACAGCAACCGCCTGGGCAAATTCAACGGCCAGTACCACCAGTACAAACTTCATTATTCCACCGATGGCCGCAAATGGGAAGTACTGGCAGATAAAAGCGACAACAAAACCGATGTGCCCCACGATTACATAGAACTGGACAAACCGGTAAAAGCAAGATTTATCCGGCTGGAAAACATACACATGCCCACCGGCAAATTCGCCCTCAGTGGCCTGCGGATATTTGGCCTTGGCAATGGCGAACGCCCCCCGCCGGTAAAACAATTGATCGTACTGCGCACCGAAAAAGACCCGCGCAGCGCCTGGATAAAATGGAGTCCCGTGGGCAATGCCTATGCGTATAATATCTATTACGGTACCGACTCCCATAAACTGTATAACTGCATCATGGTACATGATGCCAATGAATACTGGTTTAAAGGAATGGACAAGCTAAAGCCCTATTATTTCAGCATAGAAAGCATCAATGAAAACGGCATATCAGAAAGAACCGCTGTTATAAAATCCGAATAAGACATAAAATAATACGGTAAGACACTATAAATAGCAAACCAATGATCAGAAAGTTTTTCCTTATCGCCATGATAGCTATAGCCGTGCAGGCGCAGGCGCAAACACAACGTGCAAAAATGAACGCCTTTGTGGACGGCCTTATGAAAAAAATGACCCTCGGAGAAAAGATAGGGCAGCTGAACCTGCCCGGCTCCGGCGATATTGTAACCGGGCAGGCCGCCAATTCAGATATTGGCAAAAAGATTGAAAACGGGCAGCTGGGCGGTTTGTTCAATATTAAATCAGTAGCGAAGATCAAAGAAGTACAGCGTGTGGCGGTAGAAAAAAGCCGGCTGCACATCCCGCTCCTCTTTGGTATGGATGTTATTCACGGCTACGAAACGGAATTTCCCATTCCGCTGGCGCTCAGCTGCACCTGGAATATGAATGCCATTGAACGCAGCGCCCGCATTGCGGCCACCGAAGCCAGCGCCGACGGTATCTGCTGGACCTTCTCACCCATGGTAGACATTGCCCGCGACCCGCGCTGGGGCCGCATTGCCGAAGGCAGCGGCGAAGACCCTTATCTCGGTTCAATGGTAGCCCGGGCCATGGTAAAAGGTTACCAGGGCGATCTTTCAAAGAACAACAATATCATGGCCTGCGTAAAGCATTATGCCCTGTATGGCGCGGCCGAAGCCGGGCGCGATTACAACACTACCGATATGAGCCGCATCCGCATGTACAACGAATACCTGCCGCCCTATAAAGCCGCTGTACAGGCCGGCGCCGGCAGCATTATGGCTTCTTTTAATGAAGTAGACGGCATTCCCGCTACGGGTAATAAATGGCTGCTCACGGAGGTGCTGCGCCGCCAGTGGGGGTTTAAAGGTTTTGTGGTCACCGATTATACCGGTATCAATGAAATGATGGCCCATGGCATGGGCAACCTGCCCGCCGTGTCGGCACTGGCGTTAAAAGCCGGTGTTGATATGGACATGGTGGGAGAGGGGTTTTTGACCACGCTGCAACAATCGCTGAAGGCCGGAAAAATAACTTTGCAGGACATCAATAATGCCTGTCGCCTCATCCTGGAAGCCAAATACAAACTGGGCCTTTTTGATAACCCGTATAAATACTGCGATGAAAAACGGGCGGCCACCGAAATATTTACCGAAGCCAATCTCCGGGCGGCCCGGGAAATAGCAGCGGAAAGTTTTGTACTGCTCAGGAATAAGGGCAATATCCTGCCCCTCAAAAAAGCCGGCACCATTGCCGTTATAGGCCCGCTGGCAGACAACAAAGAGAATATGCCCGGCACCTGGAGCGTAGCCGCCGATTTTTCAAAAGCCGCTTCCCTGCTCAGTGGAATAAAAGCCATAGCAGGCGATAACGTAAAGCTGCTCTATGCAAAAGGTTCCAACCTCGATGCCGATCCCGCTTTTGAAGCAAGAGCCGGCATGTTTGGCAAGGCATTGGGAAGAGACAACCGCCCGCCCGAAGAAATGATCAAAGAAGCCCTGGAAACAGCCGCCGGGGCCGATGTAATCGTAGCAGCGCTGGGCGAATCGGCTGAAATGACCGGCGAAAGCAGCAGCCGGAGCAATATCGAAATTCCCCAAACACAAAAAGATCTCTTGCAGGCATTGATAAAAACGGGTAAGCCCGTTGTACTGGTATTATTTACCGGTCGCCCGCTGGCCATTAAATGGGAAAGCGGGCATGTACCCGCCATCCTCAATACCTGGTTTGGCGGCACCGAAGCAGGTTATGCCATTGCCGATGTATTGTTTGGCGATGTAAACCCCTCTGGTAAACTCACTACCACCTGGCCGCAGAACGTGGGACAGGTGCCCCTGTACTACGCGCATAAAAACACCGGTCGCCCCCTTGGTGAAGAAAAATGGTTTGAAAAATTCCGCAGCAATTACCTCGATGTAAGCAACGACCCCGTTTATCCCTTCGGGTACGGATTAAGCTATACTACGTTTACGTACGGCGATATTAAACTCAGCCGCACGTCGTCGAAAGGCAATCAGCCCCTCACCGCCGGCATCACGGTTGCCAACACAGGCCCGTACGATGGAAAAGAAATAGTACAGCTGTATATTCGCGATGTGGTGGGCAGTATTACCAGGCCGGTAAAAGAATTGAAAGGCTTTCAGAAAATTGCGCTCAAAGCCGGCGAAAGCAAAACCGTTTCGTTTACCATTACGCCCGACGACCTCAAGTTTTATAACTATAACCTGGTATATGATTGGGAGCCGGGGGAGTTTGAGATCATGATTGGCCCCAACTCGAAAGACGTAAAAACGGCAAAAATAAACTGGACGAAATAATTAGCTAAAGGCAACCCCTTAAGCCGCCTTACAGGTAAAAATAAAATAACATACGTATTGTAATTTAGTGTAATTTATAGACGGATTAAATACCAGTCTTATACATTATGCCTGCCTGGTTGCCGGCAAGATTCCGTACAACTACGTATGGCAGGTATATAATAAGTAACTAATTTTAATTTAGCTCCCGGAAGTTATCCCCGTATATCTCTTTCAAAGCAAGCGTTGCAACCCCAAAGACCAGCCCCACCAGGTTGGTCATTGCATGAGTTTTTATCTCCTTGGTAGCTCCATCCCGGCCCGTGTAAAAGAAAACATGATATGCGTTTGCAAAACCAGTACGTATACGCAACTGTTTTTACGATGCAGTATAGGTATATAAATACCTGTCGTTAGCTTCTAACTCAAAGTCAGCTGTATGAAAATGCTTCTATACGCATTGCTGGGAATAACATGTTATGCCCTTCCTGCCAAAACCGGTAACCCTGTTGTTGTTAAGAGCCCGGTCAAACCGGGTGTGCCGGTTGCAAAGGGTTGGAGAAACAAAGACGACCGGAATATGGCGCAAAGCCTGGAAGCGCAATTGCAACGGCGGATTGACGAAGACAGTACAAATTTATCGTACGCAGTGCAACAACTTGGCAGGGCAGGCAGAAGAAGACAGGCTGAATGGCGGCAAAAGACAACCGAAAGCGCCGCAATAGTGGAACTTTTGCGGGAAAGCAGGAACGAGCTGAAAAAAATAGACAGCAGCAATACTTTTTTTACGTTTGAATATACCCGGGAAGGTGTTTTGGGATATACCTGCCGCGAAGCGGACAATACCATCGTTATCCATTTTTTAAACGACATCAATGCCATACACGAGTTAGTGCATGCCTGGCAGATTTATACCGGTAAAATCAGCGTTATGGGCTGCCAGCGGTTTGGGGATGCTACGATAGAACAATATTGTCGGCCCGAAATAATGGCTTACAGGCGGCAATTTGCGTTTGACTCGGCATCGATGCGGTTGAATGTGAAATCCTGTATGGGTGAAGTACGGAACTTATCCGACATTACCAATGAATGGTTGCTGGGGCTCCAGGATCAAAATGGCAATTATATTTTTTGGGAAGTAATACAGCGATTTTACCCCGTCAGAAGCCAGGAGGAATGGGAAAAATTCCTTAAGGCTGGCCGGGCCTTCCCGGCCAGCCCGCAATAACCTATTTCGCTACATCTATCTTCACCTTCTTATTCTTGATCTTTTCGTTTTTAATCAGTTGCAGCGTATTCGGTACCTTCGACTTACGTACCGCCACAAACGAAAAAAAATCCTTCACCTCTATCAGTCCCACATCTTCTTTTTTCAACTGGCCTTTATTGGTCAGGAAACCAACGATATCCACTTTATTCACCTTATCCTTTTTTCCGGCGGCCACAAACAGGGTAGCCCATTTGGGCCGTTCCGGCAATACGCTTTCCTCCGGCAGCGTAATGGTTGCTACTGCTGTAGTAATATATCCCGGCAGCTTTTCTTCGGGCGATAATACCAGTATAGCCGTACCGCTGGCTTCCATCCTGGCCGTGCGGCCGTTGCGATGGGTAAACACCGCTTCATCCGGCGGCAGGTGATAATGTATAATATAGCGGATATTGGCCACATCCAGCCCGCGGGAGGCCAGGTCGGTAGTCACCAGCACGTTCACGCTGCCGTTCCTGAACTTGCACAAAGCCACATCGCGCTCAGGCTGCTCCAGCGCACCGTGATAATAACCGGCCACAATGCTTTTTTCTTTCAGAAAAGCGGCCGTCCTATCTACCGATTCCCGGTGATTGCAGAATACAATAGTGCTGCGGTTGCCAAGATAACAGATCAGCCGGAACAGGGTCTCCAGCTTATCTTTGTCCGGGCTCGCCACCGTTTGAATGCTCAGCGCCGCCGATGGCTTACCGCTCAGGAAATTAAGCCGGGCAGGCGATTGCAGCCCCACAAACACAGGTATCGCTACGGCATCGGTGGCCGAGGTAAGAATTCGCTTCTTCAACGATGGCAGCTCGCCCACGATAAACGACATCTCATCGAGAAAGCCCATTTCAAGCGACTTATCAAACTCATCCAGCACCAGCGTATGGATGCCGCCGGTTTTGATATTGCCCCTTCGTATATGGTCGGCCAGCCTTCCCGGAGTTCCGATAATCAGGGCCGGGGCTTCCAGCAGGTTGTTTTCTTCTGTTTCCCGCAGGTGGCCGCCATAGCAGCAGGTTACCTTAAAACCCGTGCCCATGGCCTTAAAAACCTGTTCTATCTGCAGGGCCAGCTCGCGCGAGGGCACAATCACCAGCGCCTGCGTAACCGGGTTGTTGCTGTCCAGCAATTGCAGTACCGGCAGCAGGAATGCTACCGTTTTGCCCGAACCGGTGTCCGACAGCAGCACTACATCCGCATGTTGTTCATTTGCCTCAATTGAAGCTAACTGCATTTCGTTAAGAGCCTTGATTTTCAGGTTGGAAAGCCATTGTTCCACCGGTAGCGCATTCTTTTCCATTCCTGCAAAAGTAGGCTTTTGCCATAGGTATGCCATAGCTTATTATCGCCGCCCGGTCCCAGGCCCGCTGCTATAGCTGGGGCATACCTGCATACGTATTATCTTAGCGCCATGAAAACCGCAACGATTAATGAACTAAAACAGGAATTGATCCTCGTTCCCCCTGCAAAAGTGCAGGAGCTTTGCCTGCGGCTGGCAAAGTTTAAAAAGGAAAACAAGGAACTGCTCACCTACCTGCTGTTTGAAGCGCAGGACGAGCAGGGCTATACCGGCAGCGTAAAGCAGGAAATGGATGAACTGTTCAAAGATGTCAATACGGGCAATGTATACTTTGCCAAAAAAACCATCCGTAAAATACTGCGCATCGCCAATAAGCACATCCG
>JACXTT010008350.1_pt1 | contig 14372 bp, 14 predicted proteins | sample 9270951 | NCBI WGS metagenome assembly JACXTT01 (sample SAMN15532306, study PRJNA645909) | rock metagenome | isolation source: weathered quartz diorite | place: Puerto Rico | collected 2017-06-21 | reverse complement strand
CGGCGGAGAGATGCTCGGTCGGCGCCTCGCCGGCGAGGCGCGAGAGCATGTCGCGGTGCGTCCGGTAATGCTGCCGAAGAACCTCGATCTCCCTCGACCGATCCCCTCTGCGAACGCTCACCGTACCGAAATCGTCGGACATGGACGTGCATCTTTGCAAAAAGCGGGACCGGGCGCAAAAACGAGCGGTTACATCGGCAGCCAGTACGCCACTTTGATCAGCACGACGTCTTTCGATCGCGCGTTGCGCAGCGCGGAGACGTCGCGGCGCACTTGGAAGTCGCCGAAGGACTGGCTGTCCGCGCGGTTCTCATTCCAAACGACATAGAGCGCTGAGCCGGGGCGGAACTCCCACCGCACCACCGCGCTGCCGCGCAGGCTGCGAAAGTTGAAGTCAGGGTTTCCACTGTAGCGGTACGGCGTGTACTGCGCCGAGCGCGCCCGCGCCAGCGCGCGGAAGTCGTGGTAGTCGCCGGTGGCCACGAACGGCTGCAGATAGAGCTGGAAAGACAGGCGCGAGCTGGCTGTCCAGTCGACGCGCGTGTCGAGGCCGAAGGTCCGCTGATCGAATCCGGCGAAGACATAGCGTTTGCCGTAGGTCGCCGTGGCCGCCGCGTCGTCGAACTGGTCGACGTACTGCGCATAGTCGTATTCGCGGTAGAACGACGGGCCGATGCTCAGCTTCAGGTTGGTGGTCGGACGATAGACCGCGCTGATGCGACCTCCCTGCTCCCATCCCCCATCGCTCGAGGTCCAGCGCTCGACCGAAGTCTCGAAGGAGATCTTCTTCCGGCTGTCGCTGCCGAGGCCCACGCCGCCGTTCCAGGTTGACGGGCGCACCGCCAGCGGGCCGCCGCGCGTCTTGCGGTCGTCGAGCACGCGGCCGTCCGCGCCTCCCCACCCGAACATGTACCAGTAGTTGTTCGCCTCCACGTACCAGTTGCCGTAGATGCCGTTGGCGATCAGGTCGTGGCCGAAGCTCCAGTTCTGATACTTGCCGACCCAGAGCTCGCGGTCGTGGAAGTGCTTCCCTTTGTCGAGATTGACGTACTCGATCACGGCGTGCGAGGTGATCTCGTCGGCACGCTGCATGAAGCCGACGTCGTTGGTCTCGTATCCCGGCGAATAGGCAGAGATCTGCAGGTTCGGCCGCCACTTTCCCGTCTGCTTGCCGAGCATGGCGCGCCCGCCGAAACCGGTGAGCGAGCGGCGGTTCGGATCGAAGGAAGCGTAGTCGTTGTCCGGACGGTCGTACTCGTGCGCCGGGCCGCGCTGCGTGCGGGCGATGGCGTCGGCGGAGCCGGAGACGCGCGTGGCGTCGACCAGCCACTCCCACAGCCAGTCCTTCTTGTGCAATTGCGTGTAGCCGTCGACGCCGACCGCGGTCGCCTCTTTCCGCAGGAACTGCAGCTCCTGGGGGAGGCGGCGGTTGACGTCGGTCAGGATGAAGCCGATGCGCGAGTTGCCGTACTCCTTCGTGGTGCGCGCCACGATGTAGTTGCTCATCGGCTCGACCACCTTCGAATCGCGCAGCGACGTCTTGCCGAGGCCGGCCGCGGTCTCCGGCGTGTAGGCGACCTTGGCGCGCTCGGAGTTGGTGAGCGCGTCGAGGACGCCAACGGACCAGCCGTTGCCCACTTTGCCGGAGAGCTTCGCCGCGCCGAGGATGGTCGTCTCGCCGGGCGCATCGATGTAATCGCCGGTGATGTCGCCGGTGGCCTGCGGCTTGCGGCCGATGCGGCGCGAGTAGAAGAGCGACGGGCCGAAGAAGTTGAAGTTCGCCCGAAAGTGCGCCGGACCGGAGCCGAAGCTGAAGATCGACGCCCCCTCGGTGAAGAACGGACGCTTCTCCGGGAAGAAGGTCTCGAACTGCGAGAGGTTGAGCACGGCCGGATCGACCTCCACCTGCCCGAAGTCGGGATTGATCGTGCCGGTCAGCCGCAGCGTGGAGGAGAGCGAGTACTTCACGTCGACGCCGCCGGCCATGCGATAGTCCGTGGGGCGCGTGAACGGATCGCCGGCCGGGATGCGATTGGCCAGATCGGAGCGCGCTACGCCGTAAGGAACCACCTCGATCGCGCGCTCGGGATGAATGCCCTCGATGCCGGCGAGGTCGGCGAAGCGGGAGACCGTGCCGGTCTGGTTCTTCGGCGTGTTCACCAGGTAATCGACTTCGTTGTTCCTGGCGATGCGCCGCGCGAAGTTGACGCCCCACAGTTGCTGCGCGCGCTCCTGAAAGCGCAGCTGCGAATAGGGGATCTTCACCTCGACCACCCAACCGCCGGGCACGATCTTCGCGGCCGACTGCCACACGGCATCCCAGCTCCAATCGTCGTAGATGTCGTTGTACAGATTCATGTCGATCTGCACGTTGGAGGGGTTGACCCAGAAGCCGGCGCCGGTCAGGCGGTCGTGCTGCGCGTCGATGTAGATGCGGAACCAGTCGGACTCGAGGTTGTTGTCGCGCCGGCCGAGCAGCGTGGTGACGGGAGCGGAGTCCTCCATCTTCGCGGCGAAATAGATGGCGTTGTCGTCGTAGGCCACTTTGACGATCGTCTTCTGCGTGGCCGGCTTGCCGTCGTCGGGATCGTGCTGCGTGAAGCCGGTGATCTCCGGCGCGCTCTGCCAGACTTCGTCAGAAAGATCGCCGTCGATGACCGGCGGCTTCACCGCGCGCACCGCGCTCACCGTGACGGGTGGCGCCGGCGCGTCGGCGGCCAACCGCGTGGTCGATGCGACGATTGCCAGGAGGAAGCCGGCGCGAACGTTTCTCATCTTTTCCTCACCTACGGGAGTGAGTTAGGTTGTACGGTCGGTTGCTAAGACGTATGCGACTACGAAAGGTTGGGTAGTTGGTCGTTCGCAGTTGGTCGTTCGTAGTTGGTCGTTCGTAGTTGGTCGTTCGTAGTTGGTCGTTCGTCGTTGATCGTTCGTCGTTGGTCGTTTGTGTTCGTCATTCATCGTGTCTCTACTCGCGGTGTCGCGCCAACGTTTACGATCAACGACGAACTACGAACTACGAACTACGAACCACGAACCACGAACCACGAACTCATGAGAGTCTTTATCGGCCAGATCAACCCCACCATCGGCGCGCTCAGCGGCAACGCTGAGCTCATACGCCGCGCGTACGACCAAGGGGTGCGGGCGGGGGCGGACGTGGTGATGGTCCCGGAGCTGGCGGTGGTCGGCTATCCGCCGCGCGATCTGCTCGACCGCACCGTGTTCATCGACGCTGCGTTGCAGGTTCGCGACTCCCTCGCCGCCATGACCGGCGAGACCGCGCTGATCTTTGGCTGCATCGCGCGCAACGAGTCGTGGTGCGGCAAACCGCTGCACAACAGCGCAGTGGTGGCGCAAAAAGGCCGCATCGTCACACAGCAGCACAAGGCGCTGCTGCCGACCTACGACGTCTTCGACGAGCTGCGCTACTTCGAGCCGGTGGCCAGCGTGAGCGCCTTCGATCTCTGCGGCCGCCGCGTGGGGGTGAGCATCTGCGAGGACTTCTGGTTCGACGACGAGATCCTGGGCACGAAGCTTTACTGCAATAACCCGGTCGATCAGCTCGCGCGGCAGGGCGCCGAGGTCCTGCTCAACATTTCCGCGTCGCCGTTCAACGCCGGGAAGCGGAAGTCGCGCTACGAGATCTTCGCGCGCATCGCCAAGCGGTACGAGGTGCCGATGGTGTACGTCAACCAGATCGGCGGCAACGATGAGTTGCTCTTCGATGGATCGTCCATCGTCATCGACAAGAACGGTCGGACGATCTTCTGCGCGCCGGCGTTCGAAGAGAGCGGCGCGCTCGTTCATCTGCGTGGCGCACCGTGCGAGTCGGTACTGGCGCTCGACACGGACGAGGAGATCGCCCGCGGGCTGATCCTCGGCCTGCGCGACTACATCCGCAAATGCGGCTTCCAGGAGGTGGTGATCGGCCTTTCCGGCGGCATCGACTCCGCCGTCTGCGCCGCCATTTCCGTCGAGGCCCTCGGCGCGAAGAACGTCACCGGCATCGCCATGCCGTCGCGCTTCTCATCTCGCGGATCGCTCGACGACGCGCGCGCGCTGGCGGATAACCTCGGCATCGCCTTCCACGTCGCGCCGATCGACGGCATCTACCAGCCCTACGAGCACGCCTTCAACAATCTATTCGGCGTGGAGAAATTTGACACCACGAACGAAAACGTGCAGGCGCGCATCCGCGGCAACATCCTCATGGCCTGGTCCAACCGCACCGGCGCCATGGTGGTCTCAACAGGAAACAAGTCGGAGCTGGCGGTCGGCTACTGCACGCTGTACGGCGACATGGCCGGCGGACTGGCACTGCTCGGCGACGTCTACAAAACGATGGTCTATCGCGTGGCCGCGTGGCTGAACCGCGAGCGCGAGATCATTCCGCGGTCGTCGATCACCAAGCCGCCGTCGGCTGAGCTGCGCCCCAACCAGACCGATCAAGACACGCTGCCGCCGTACGACGTCCTGGACGGAATCTTGAAGCTGTACATCGAGGAGTGGAAGGAGACCGACGAGATCGCCGCCGCCGGATACGATCGCGCGCTCGTGGAGAAGATCCTTCGCGCCGTCGACACAAATGAATTCAAACGCCGCCAAGCCGCGCCGACCATCCGCGTTTCGTCGAAGGCGTTCGGCAGCGGGCGGCAGATGCCGATCGCGCAGCGGTGGAGGCGCGAGCCGGCGAAATGGGTGAGATGACCATGAAGAGACTTCTTGCAGCAGCGCTTCTCCTGGCCGCGTGCCGCTCGACCAAGGCGCCGCCGGCGCCGCAGCCGGGCCCCGTGCGCCCGCAGCCGCAACCGGCAGCAGCCGTCTCCGCGGCGAACCTGGTGGACCACGAAGGCGACTCCGTGGAGACCGCGGTGGCCGTTCCCTCCGACGCGTCAGACGGCGGCGTGCCGTTCGAGAACGAATGGATCTTCAAGCGCTTCGGAAAGTTCCGCCGCTACGCCGGCGGCACCGGCACGCTCAACGGCCGCCGGTACGACGTTGTGAAGGTCGAGCTGCCGGGCGGTGAGAAGAAGCAGGTCTACTTCGACATCACCGAGACTGGGACCGCTGGAAGCCGTCGCAGCCGTAGGATGTCATCCCGAGCGGGAGCGAGGGAACTGGGGGGCGGGCGGCGCACATCGACTCATTCAGCGCGCCGCCCCTTCCACCAGATCCCTCGCGACGCTCGGGATGACAAACCCCGGCCGCGCGGCCGGGGTTCTCGGAGATCCTTCGCTTCGCTCAGGATGACGCTGCGCGTCACTTGACGCAGTTGCGCACGGCGTTCGAGTACTCCATCTGATAGGCGTAAGTGTGGCCGCCGACCGTCTCGTCGAAGAGGAAGGCGAGGTTCGTGCCCCACGCGCACTTGTCGTCCGCCTCAAAGCCGACGCGGTCGTACCAGGCGTTGAGCTGCGGGTCGGTCATCGACTCGCGCGTCTCGTGGACGACGAAATGCTCCTGATCGTTGAAGGCGGTCCAGTTGGATTTTCCGTGGCAGCCGGAGCAGCCGGGATACGGCTCGATCGAGTACTTGTAAGAGGTCGACAGGTTCACGCCGTCGCCGTTGCTATGGTAGGCGCAGTACTGCAGGTTCGGGCCGCCGCAGGAGGTTGCGCCGGTGCCGTCATCCGAGTAGTAGCCGGAGGGTATGAACACCTCGTAGATGGTGTCGGTCCGGCATCCGCCGGGCGAGGCGGCGCATGCCGCGGCAGCTTTTTGCTGCACCATCGAATCGGTCACCCGCGTCGACGGCGGAGGCGTCGCATCGAAGACGTCGGGCTGCGTACCAACGAATCCGGTCGAGCCGGAGCTGCGGTACTGGCTGAGCATCCCGATGTGCTTGATCATCCCGTTCGGATCGCTGCGGAAGGAGCGAATCTCTGCGACGTACGGGTCGGTCGTGTTCGAGGCCCAACCCCAGAAGATGAAGACGACCTTGGCGTTGGTCATCACCGGACCGCCATGGTCGATCAGCCGGCCGGAGCCGCCCGGAGTGGCGAAGTTGCTCGGGCCGTTGTCGCCCTGGTTGTCACCCTGTTGATCGCCCTGCTTCGCCTGGTTGGCCTCATCGTGGATTCGATCGGTAATATGCCTCTTTTTCCCCGCGCCGTCGGCAAATGCGGCGAAGGACACCAGAGACAGACAGAACAGCAGACATAGCGCCTTCTTCATCGGTTCGATTCTCCTCATCCTCTTGAATTTTTCGGAAGCGTGACCGGCGACTACTGCAATCGCATGCCCAGGATGCTGCCTCGATGGAAGTGATTGAAAAATATACGATACCCTCCGCCGCGGGCCGGTGCAATCCGGTTCATTTGCTGACCCTTTCGTTCAGGCTTGACCCACGTATGGCTCAAAAAGGCGCCCTTCCGTTACTTCTCCTCCTCACGCTTTTCGCATGCGCGCGAGCCCGCGTCACGCGCGAGGCGTGGGCGCAGATGAACGCGGCGGACAAGCAGCTCTACGTGCTTACGCTCATCGGCCGCGAGAAGGCGAAAGAGCAAAAAGGCGGCAACGATCGCGTCTTTGCATTGCCGGCCGAGGAATACGTGAAGCGAATCGACGAGGCGTACGCGCGCGGCGACGTCCGCGACGTCGACGCTGTCTTCGGGGAGATGGGAACGCGGCGTTGACCATGCTCGCGCCACATCCGCCGCTTCGGAATCTTCAGTGAGTACTCTGCTCGGCGGCCTCTTCCTGCTTTTCCCGCAGCCGGTCGATCTGAATCTGCAGGAACTCGTGCAGCGACTTTTCCTGGTCGGGCGGAATGGCGTTGAAGGAGATCGCCGAGCGGAAGACGTACTCCGGCCCGGTGTCGCCGCGCCGCACCTGCACCACCGAGCGGAGCACCTGGCAGGGGATGTAGATCCCGCCGTAGCTGGGGAAGATGAGCGTGCCGGGACTGCCCGGCCGGATCGGCGAGCGATGGATGACCGCGGCGCCGCTGAGGCTCAAGTCGATCAGCTCGCCGTTGATGTCGGAGAGCTGCACGGGGATGGACGCAGTCGGAGTGCGCTCTGCGCGGCGGCGTTCTCGACCGGTGGCCACGAAAGGGATTATAGGGGGGTTGCCAGTTGCCAGTTGCCTGGAAAGAACCGCCGCTGGCAACGGGCAACTGGCAACTACGACGGCACGATCGTCGCGCGATCGCCCCGGCCAAGCTGCAGGAGCTCTGCCGCGCTTGCGTTGGTCATCGAGATCTCGATGCAGCCGCTCGAGCCGATGATGAGAAACGGACCGTCGCCCGCATCGCCGTACGCGCGCGCGAAGCGGGTGATGGTGTGCGCGCCGGCGCGCGCGGTGAAGCGCGCGAACGGCAGCCGCGCCGCTTCGATGTCCGTGATCAGGTTCCCGAAACGGTCGACGACCACGATCGTGCCGGCGGCGCGGGCGCAGTCGTATGACGGCGGCCGGTAATCGAGCGTGACCATGGTGTCGACGCGCGGCCCCAGCTCCTGCAGCGGCATCCCGTTCGCCACCGCCGCCGCGACCGGTGCGAAACGGTCGCGCCCGTGGAAGGTCGCGCTGCCGTCCGGGAGAAACAGCGATTCGTTCTCCACCGACACCGCCGGCGGCGCGGCGACGAGCGACAGCACGCCGTTGTCCGGCGCGAGGAACGTCCGCCCGTCGCGCTCGACAGCCAGAATCCGCCGCGACGTTCCCACGCCCGGATCGATCACCACCACGAAGATCGTCCCCGCCGGCCAGTACGGCACCACCGCGCGCAGGAACCACGCGCCGCCCCAGACGTCGAAGGGCGGCATGTCGTGCGAGAGATCGGCGACGGGCGCGCCGCACCGCGAGGCGATCACACCCTTCATGGCGGCAACGTACGGATCGCGCGTGCCGAAATCGGTGAGCAGAGCGATGGTCACGCCGACCAATATACTTGCGCCGTGTTCCGCACCGTCCCTCCCCCGCCCCAGCGCCTGCTCGTCTTCGCGCGGCTGCCGGAGCTGGGGAAGGTGAAGACGCGGCTGGCCCGCGCGATCGGCGAGGCGAAGGCGCTCGCGGTGTACGAGGCCATGCTGCGCGATCTGCTCGCCTCGATCGGCCGCGCCTCCGAGCGTACGGAGGTCGAAGTGATGTGGGCGCCTACGGAAGCGGCCAACGGCGAGCGCCTGGCGCGCGCCTTCGGCGACTATCCGACGGCCATGCAGACCGGCGACACGCTCGGCGACCGCTTGGCCATGGCCTTCTCCGAGCGCTTCTTTTTTCATCGCACGGAGAAGATCGTGGCCATCGGCGTCGACGACCCGCGGCTGTCGCGCGCCACCGTCGACCACGCCTTGGCGCTCCTCGAATCGTGCGAATGGGTCCTCGGCCCCGCCACCGACGGCGGCTACTACCTCATCGGCTGCCGCGCCGCCGCCTTCGACTCAGCCGTGTTCGCCGGCGTCGAGTGGGGATCCGCGACGGTGCTGCGCGAAACGCTCTCGCGCATCGCCGCCCTGCAGCAGAGCGTGGCCATCCTCCCCGAGCGATACGACATCGATGTGGAGGATGATCTGCGGCGGTTCGCCTCCGACGGCGACGGCGGGGCCTTGGGGGATTTGTTGCGGGAGTGGGGGTGGGCAGCGTGAGAGGAGAGACGAGGAATGTTAAATGTTGAATGTTGAATGTTGAATGTTGAATGGCAGCTCGGAAACCATTCAACATTCAACATTTAACATTTAACATTCCCGTTCCCCCATTCCCCTATGAAGATCCTCACTGCCCAACAGACGCGCTCCATCGATCTCCGCGCCACGGAGCGCTTCGGCATTCCTTCGCTGATCCTGATGGAGAACGCCGCGCTCGCCGTGGTGGATGCGATCTTCGAGCATTACCGCGACTGCGAGCGCGTGGCCATCGTCTGCGGCACGGGGCAGAACGGCGGCGACGGGCTGGCGGTGGCGCGGCATCTGGAGAATCGCGGCGTGGTGCCGTCGCTCTTCATCGTCGGCGAGCGGAGCAGGTTCAAGGGCGACGCGGAGACGAATCTGCGCATCTGCGAGCGGCTGGCGCTGCCGATGCACGACATCGTCGATACGGACTCGCTGGAGAACGCTCTCGTCTACGCGAGCGACGCGGACGTGGTGGTCGACGCGCTCTTCGGCACCGGCCTCAATCGCGCGCCGGAAGGCATCTACGCCGAGGTCATTCGATCGATCAATGAGCTGACGTTGCCGATCGTGGCGGTCGATCTCCCCAGCGGCGCGAACGCCTCGAGCGCCGCGCCATTCGATCCGTGCGTGCGCGCGGCGGTCACCGTCACCTTCGCCGCGCCGAAGATCTGCCACGTCTTCGATCCCGCGGCCAGCCTCTGCGGCGAGGTGATCGTGGCCGACATCTCCATTCCCGAGGCGGCGCTGGAGGACGAAGGGGTGACGCTGGCACTCACCACGCCCGCCGACGTCCGCCCGCACCTCGCGCCGCGCCTGGCCGACACGCACAAGGGAACGTACGGCCACGTGGCCATCATCGCCGGCTCGCCCGGCCGCAGCGGCGCGGCGGTGCTCGCCGCGCGCGGCGCCATCCGCACCGGCGCGGGGCTGGTCACCGTGATCACCGACCGCGAGACCGCGCCGTTCATCCACGCGCATTCCATCGAGTCGATGACGGCCAGCGACGACGCCGCCATCGCCGGAAAAGACGCCGTACTGATCGGGCCTGGGCTGCGCGACGATAAGCAGTCGTACGCGCGCGTCCGCGATCTGGCCGCGAAGATCGAGGTCCCGCTGGTGATCGACGCCTCGGCGCTCAACGCGTTCGCCGGCCGGCTGGACGAGATCAATCCGCACAACCGCCCGCGCATCCTCACGCCGCATCCGGGCGAGTTGGCGCGGCTGGTCGGCAGCGAGGTGAAGTCCATCAATGCCGCGCGCGTCGACGCGGCGCGGGACGCGGCGCGCGCGGCGAACTGCGTCGTCGTGCTCAAAGGGCACCAGACGCTCATCGCCGACCGCGACGGCCATGTGCGCGTCAACCCCACCGGCAATCCCGGCATGGCCAGCGGCGGCATGGGCGACGTCCTCGGCGGGATCATCGCCGCGCTGCTCGCGCGCGGTCTCGACCCGTTCGACGCCGCATCGACGGCGGTCTACCTTCACGGCTTCGCCGGCGATCTGCTGCGCGGCGAGGCCAGCGACACCGGCCTCGCCGCGAACGATCTCGCCGAGCGCATTCCGGCTGCGATTCTTGGAGTGCGGCAGCGATAGCTACCGCTTTGAAAGCGGTGGCTACGCCACCGCACTCCGAAGCGGCGGATGTGTGCGGGCGGGTGCCTTCTTCACCCCACCCGCTCCAGCGGGCACCGCCGCCTTCGGGTACATCTGCCCGATGAACTTCTTGTCGCCCGGCGACATCTCGGTGTTGTTCGGCATGGCCTGCCCGCCGATGATCAGCTTCGCCGGGAAGGTGTAGAGCATGATCGACTTGATGTCGAACTTCGTGGCGTTCAACTGCGCGATTGAGTACTTCTGCACGATGTTGAAGTCGATCTCGTCTCTCGTCCAGTTATTCGGCGGACCGCTGAAGGTGCGGTAGACCTCGGGGAGGTTCCACTTGATCCCGCCCGAGGGGTTCTGATGCTCGTGGATCGCGCCGAGGGCGTGGCCGAATTCGTGCGTGACCACGCGGCGCCATTCGGTGTCGGACGTCCCGTCGCGCAGCCAGCCGAAGTTCATGGTGGCCTCGGACAGAGAAAACGCGGAGCGCACCAAGCAGTCGGTGCCGACGGCAGACCATGAGCCGGGATCGGCGACGAAGGAGACACGGATCTCCGCGTTCGCCCCCGCCTCGAAATCGAAAATCACATTGGCGAACTTGCTCCACGAGGTGGCGTATTTCTGCGTCTGCGCCCGCTGCTTCTTCATTCCGTCGATGAAACGGACGCCGATCTTGCGGCCGTTGTCCCACCGCTTCCCGGTGAAGATGGCCATCTTCATCGGATGGAAGGAGGCGCCAGGCGGTAGCACCAGCGGCGGCGGCTCGTTGTTCTTGTTCTCGCTCACCGCAAGGCGCGCCGCCTCGAGCTTGTGGTGCGACGGAAGCGGACGATCGAAGCAGATTCGGATGGCCATGGGATCCTCCTGCATCGTAGTGCTACGCGGCCGCGGAACGTTTCATGGCGGCTACAATCGCCGGCCATGCCTGAACGGCGCTGGAGCTGCGCGACCGAGGAGGAGACCGCCGCGGCCGGCCGCGAGATCGCGCGTCTACTGCCTGGCGATGCCGTGGTGCATCTGGTCGGCGACCTCGGCAGCGGCAAGACCTTCCTGGCCCGCGCCATCGCCGGAGCCCTCGGCGCCGACCCGCGCGAAGTGGCGTCGCCGTCGTTCGCCATCGTGCACGAGTACCCCCTCCCCAACGGCCCGCCCGTCATTCACATCGACGGTTATCGCCTATCCGAGAATCGCCGCGAGTGGCTGGAGATCGGCATACCCGAGCTCCTGGCCGGTCCGGGCGTGAAGCTCATCGAGTGGCCGAAGCACGCCTTCGAAGAGTTCGAGGAGGGGCACGTTGAAGTGCGCATCACGGCGCGGGACGATGGGGGGCGGGAGATCGCCTACTCCGACAGCACCGTCTCTTCGGGCGCGTCGGTGTAGCTCTCGAACTCGAGGCGGTAGCCGTCCGGATCGATGACCGTGGTCACCCACATGCTGTTGCCGACGAAAGGGCGCGAGGCTTCGATCCCGCGCGCGACGACGTCGCGGTAGATGGCCAGCGCGTCGTGGCAGAGGAAACAGATCGACACGCCTTCGCCCACTTGCCCCCGCGGCAACCACGAGTCGTGTCCTTCCTTCCGGAGCTCCTGGAGCATCAGCGCCGCATCGCCGATCTCCAGCCAGCACCAGCGGAGCTTTCCCTCGTCGATCCACTTGTTGGTCATCCGGAAACCGAGACCGTCGAGGTAAAACCGCAGCGAGGTCTCCATGTCTGAGACCCTGAAGAAAGGGACGGCCTGCTGGACGTTCGGTTTGCGTTCGACAGTCATGGCGCGAATCTACTCCAGTATCGCGGCACTCTCCCGGCCGGCATTCCCGCGATTTTCGGAGTGCGGGCGTCCCGCCCGCGCCGGCCGGGCGTCTCGCCCGACCGTCATTCGCCGACGGGCGAGACGCCCGTCGGGTGCGGCGGCCGCACTCCGTATCACCAGGCGGCGTGACCACTCTGTTCGTCGCCAGATCGTTGTCGTTGCACTAGAACAGCATGCTCAGTAGCGAATGACGATGGGAAGATCCGGTTGCAGATCTTTCGTCACGCCCTGCTTGCCGTCGTCGAGCGTTACCTCCAGCAGCCAACGGCCGCCGACGTCGAACTTCGCCAGTCCGTGGTCGGCGATGTACGCCGCCGCGGGCGGGAAACGGTCGGCGGCGGGCGCGACGACGCGCACGCCGGTGAGGCGCATCGTCGCGCCGTTGGCGCTTTCGCGCGCGCTCGTGGGGTGCGACGAAATGGAGAGCGAGACCGCCTTCGGCATCTCCTTCGGCGTCATGATCTCGATGAACGTCCCCTTCTCCATCCACTCTGCCGAGACTCTCCACGTGGCGAAGGGGAACGTTTGCGGTGTCGCCGGCGTGCGATCGAACACGACGCCGATGGGCGAATAGCCCGTCTCGCGCCATGCCGACTTCAAGCGAAACTTCTCCGCTCCAGCTTGCAACGCCGGCGCAACGGGAACGGTCGGGTCGGGATAGATGAGCTCCAGGAAGCCGTTGAGAAACTCCACGGTGACCGACGCCGTCCCCTGACCGTCGTGGCGATTGATCGCCGGCGCGATGCGGAAGCCGGCCTTCTCCAGCGCCTTCCGCTCCGGCGCGCCGGTTGTCACCACAACCCAAGCATGGCTGAGCGCGAGAGGCGGCGCGGCGGCGGCGCCCGACGCGGCCGCGGTCACGGCGGCGAGAAGAAGGCTTGCGATCATCCCACGAATTTATATCCCATCCCATGCACGGTGAGGATCACCTCCGCGCCAAGCTTCTGCCGCAGCGAGGCGACGTGCACGTCGACGGTGCGCGTGACCGGCGTGGCATCGTAGCCCCACACCTTGTCGAGCAGCTCGTCGCGCGAGAGGACGGCGCCGCGATGGTCGACGAAGTAGCGCAGCAGCTTCAGCTCCAGGCTGGAGAGATCGACCTCCCGGCCGTCGCGCGTGGCCACGGCGCTGCGGAAATCGACGCGCACGGGACCGAAGAGCAGCGTGTCCGCATTCGGCGCGGCGCGGCGCGCGCGGCGCAGCAGCGCCTCGATGCGCGCCAGCAGCTCCATCATGTCGAACGGCTTGGTCAGGTAGTCGTCCGCGCCGAGCTTGAGTCCGAGGACGCGGTCGATGATCTGCCCGCGCGCCGTGAGCATGAGGATGGGCGTCTCCACGCGGCGCGCGCGGAGCTCGCGGCAGACGTCGAAGCCGTTCTTCCCGGGTAGGGCGATGTCGAGCACCATGGCGTCGAACGCCGCGCGCGTGGCCGTGGCCAGCGCCCGCTCGCCGTCGCTCTCCACCGTCACCTCGAAGCCCTCGCTGGCCAGGCGGTCGCGAATGGTGAGGATGAGATTCTCCTCGTCTTCCACCAGCAGGATGCGGCGCGCCAGCTCAGGCATGCTGCGGCTCGGGAAGGCGGAGCACGAAGGCGGCGCCGCGTTCGCGTCGCGCGGCCACCGCCACGCTGCCGCCGTGCGCTGCGGCGATCTGCTTGACGATGGTCAGGCCCAGTCCGCTGCCGCGCACCCGCTCCGCACCCCGGCCGCGGTAGAACGGCTCGAACAGATGCGGCAGATCGCGCGCCGCGACGCCGGCGCCGCGATCCTCGATGCTGATGACGATCTCGCCGTGCTCGCGCGCCGCGCGCACGCCTACCCACTCGCCGTCGCCGCCGTGGCGGATGGCGTTGGCGATGAGGTTCTGCACCGCGCGCGTGAGCGCGGCGGCGTCGCCTTCCACCGGAGGCAGGTCGCCCGCCACCGTTACCTCGACAGCCACTCCCCTCTCCTCGGACATCCAACGGCAATGCGCCACGGCGTCGTCGACCACGCGCGCCACGTCGACCGGCTCCGCGCGCCGCCTCCGCCGCGCCTGCAGGCCGGCGAACTCCAGCACCTGCGAGACCAAGTCGGTCAGCCGCCGCGACTCCTTGACGATGGCATCGCCGTAGCGCGCCACCTGCGGCGGATCGATGACGATGCCGTCGGCGAGGTTCTGCCCGGCGGAGCTCAGCGCGGCCAGCGGCGTGTTCAGCTCGTGCGTGATGCCGGCCACGAACTCGAGCTGCTGCACGCGTAGCCGCTCCGCGCGCCGCGCCAGCACGCCCAGCAGCACGAAGCTGCCGCCGAGGAGCGCCAGGATGGCGAAGCTGACGGCGAGGTTGTTGCGGCGGCTGGTGGCCACC
>JACXTT010008349.1_pt1 | contig 14373 bp, 10 predicted proteins | sample 9270951 | NCBI WGS metagenome assembly JACXTT01 (sample SAMN15532306, study PRJNA645909) | rock metagenome | isolation source: weathered quartz diorite | place: Puerto Rico | collected 2017-06-21 | reverse complement strand
ACCCGTCTATACGTGCTGCCCGATGAAACGGTTGTCTATCCCGGCCACGGCGAGCCCACTACCATTGGGTTTGAGAAGAAGCATAACCCCTTTGTGAAGGAAGTTGTTAGATGATAGTTGATGGTTGATAGCGGGGGAGCCGCTTTTCCCATAAACCATCAACTATCATCTATCAACTATATGTATTTCCCCACCACCGGCAATTTGCGGAATTCCTTTTTTTCTACCTGCAGAATAAAAAAGCTGTAGCCAGCCAGTAATACCGTGGCAAGGGTATTGCTAAACCAGGCATGCGGCCACCAGCCGCTCACGGCCCGGTGCACAAAATAAAGCAGGGCCACAATGACCATATAGGCTACCAGTTTTTTCCAGGCATAGGGAATGCGGTATTGCTTCTGTCCCCATACAAACGATACCACCATCATGCTGCCGTAGCACAAAAAGGTAGCCCAGGCGCAGGCCATATAGCTGTAGCGGGGTATAAAGAAATAGTTTACCAGCAGCGTTACCCCCACCCCTATAAACGTAATATAGGCGCCGGCGCTGGTACGGTGGGAGAGCTTGTACCAGATAGACAGGTTGTAATAAATGCCCAGGAACATATTGGCAAAAAGCAGGATGGGCACTACTTTCAACCCCTCCCACATTTTTTTATTCTGTATAAAATGTTTCCATACGTCCAGGTACAACGCCACCACCAGGAACATCCCGGTAAGCACAATTACAAAAAACTTCATCACCCGGGCGTATGTTTTTGGCGCATCTTCCCGGGTGGATTGCCCAAAAAAGAAGGGCTCCGCGCCCATACGAAAAGCCTGCACAGACAGGGTAATAAGGATCGATAGCTTATAACAGGCCCCATAAATGCCCACCTGCGCCAGCGCTTCATCGGCATTGGCCACCGGCGCCCACCAGTTGAGCATCACCCGGTCAAAGGTTTCATTGATCATGCCGGCAAACCCGGCTACGGTCAGCGGCAGCGAATAAACCATAATCTGCTTCCATTGCTGAAAATTGAACACAGGTTTAAACTGCAGGAACTCCTTACGCAGCAAAATGAGCTGGAAAAGGTTCTGCGCCACCCCGGCCAGCAGGATATAGCCTACCACGAAATCGCGGTGATAAATGACCAGGAAAAAACTGTTAGGATTCTTTTTCAGCATGGCCGGGCAAAACGACAGAAAGAAATACGTCACCAGTATATTCAGTACCACGGCGCCAATACGGATAAAGGCAAACCTCCGGGGCCTCCCTTCCTGCCGCAATTTGGCAAAAGGGATGGCGGCCAGTGCATCCAGCCCGATGATAAAAGCGGCCAGCGTGATATAAACAGGATGTTGCTTTAAATGTATCAATGCGGCGATGGACCGGTTAAACAATACCATCAGGAGCGTAAAAACAATCGTAGTAGTGATGATAGACAGGGAGGAAGTACCGTATATATTGTCCTTATGCTCCGCTTTTTGAGAAAAACGGAAATAAGCCGTATCCAGCCCGTAAAGAAACACCACATTTAAAAAAGGGATGATAGCATACACCAGGTTCATTTCTCCATAATCCGACGTGAGCATCACAGCCGTCAGGTAAGGCGTGAGCATGTATATCAGGAACCGCGAAAAAATAGAACTCGCCCCATACCATATTGTCTGCCCGGCTAATTTTTTAATACTGCTCAACGAATAGAAGGTTTTGGCAAATTTAATAGTTTTGCGACTGCTGTTTCTTTTTTACCTTTCTTTGGTATGTAATTGACTGTTACAGCCCTGCATGTGGTTTTACTCACTAAAAATAACTGTTATGAAACGAATAATGTTACCTTTTCTTGCACTTATTGTTTCTTTTAACCTTTATGCCCAGCCCAGGGCCCAGGAAGGCACCACCGATTTTCAACGCACTACCCAGCCCGCCGCCATTATAGATCTGCCCTACCCCGAAGCCGTAGTAGAAAAAGCGGTAGACGACTATATGGGCAAAAAAGGATATAAGGGTTCAGACAGCAGGGGCTTTCGCGTGTTCAGGGGATATAAATTCAGCGACGGCAGCGAAAGCGGCAACGACCTGTATTATAAAATCGAACGCAAAAGCCGCCACGATAAAGACATGACTACCGTATACCTGGTAGTGGCAAAAAACGGGGAAGATGTAAAGGCAAGAACGGGGGCCGACAACAGTACGCTGGCCGGCGCTACCGACCTGCTCAACGATATGGTGGCTTCTATTGATTCCTATAACCTGGAAGTACAGATAAAAGACCAGGAAGACCAGGTTAAAAAAGCGCAGAAAAAGTACGACGGCCTGGTGCAGGATTCGGTAGATTATTCCAAAAAAATCAAAGGCCTGCAGGATAAGCTCGTGCAGAACCGGAAAGACCAGGATAGCCAGCTGGCCGAACTGAAAAAACAAAACGATATTATGGACGCGCTGAGAAGGAAAAGAAAATCCTGACAGCGGGAATACCTTCATGCAGGTTGTAGTAGTACTGGTGGCTTTGAACAGGTGTGTAGGCAATTGAGTATATTGTACCACCATTTAACCTTAGCGATGCATGAAGACTTCTATCGAACATTTGCCTGACGAGAAGCAGAAGCTGGTACACCATATCGTCAACATCATTGTTGAAAAAATAAGCCCCGAAAAGGTGATCCTGTTTGGCAGCCATGCCACCGGCAAATGGCAGGAGCACGAATACAAGGAAGACGGGCGCTGGTTTGAATACCGCAGCGATTACGATATACTGGTCATTACCCGCGAGGGCGACCGGCGCTCCGATTATGAAGTGCAGGATATTGTTGAATACCGCAGCGGCCTGCGCGAGAGCGTTTCAGTCATTACCCATGATATTACCTACGTTAATGGCAAACTGTCCGACGGGCAGTACTTTTTTGCCGATATACAAAAAGAAGGGGTGCTGCTGTACGATGCCGGTATTACCCCGCTGGCCACGCGCCGGGAGCTGACCAGCACAGAAAAGAGATCGATGGCCACCGACGATTTTGAGCGCTGGTTTGACCATGGCCAGCAATTCCTGATAGATGGCAGAAACGCCGCCGGGCGGGGAAAATACAATAAAGCCGCATTTGAGCTGCACCAGGCGGCAGAACGGTTTTACAATGCCATCATCCTGGTATTCCGGGGCTACAAGCCCAAAACGCATAACCTCGAAAAGCTTTACCGCTACACCAGGCATTACTCGGTAGCGCTGGCCGGCATCTTTCCGCAGCATACGCCTGAAGAAAAGCACCTGTTTATTTTATTGAAAAAAGGCTATGTAGAAGCCCGCTACGACATTAAATACACCATAAGCGAAGCCGATACCAACCTGCTCATAGAGCGCATAGAAAAGCTGCAGGAAATAACGGAATACATCTGCCGCGAAAAGATAGCCTCGTTTGATGCCGCCGCTGAATAAATTATTTCTTTGGTTTACTGCCCCCGGTTGTTTTGGCTGCCGCCCCACGGCTTGCCGAGGGTTTGGGAATAACCGGTTTTAAATCGCCTTTCAGGTTCAGCAGCTCACCTGCTTCCACTTCCAGGAAATCGGCGATTCTGAACAGTGTTTCAATGCTGGGTTGGCTGCCGTTGGTGCACCACTGGGAAACAGTACGTTCGTCATTCCCGATATAGTTACTCAAGTCTTTGTTTCGCTTCCCTCTTTTTGCCAATAGCTCCTTTACCCGGTTGTACGTAAACCCGTTCATGACTGACCTTGTTATTTTAAATAAATTGCGTAGGGTAAATATAAACAGGTTTAAACTATTCATTTCTAGTATTTAATGTTGTTTTGAATCTATTAAATAGAAATAAAAATCAAAATATTGATGAATTAATTTGTTTATTAGAGGTATAATATCTTATTTTTGTCCTGTTATTTAAACATTTGCGTTCTGTTGCTGAACCTGAACCATTCGCAAGACTATGAACGCATGCGTCATTTGCCGCGCTAACTTCTTAACAGGAAAGCGCAGGTTCGCATACACTCATGGTCAAGCATTGGTTCAGGGCTTAGCAACGGAGTATAGTGTGCGGCCTGCGCTTTTGCTGATGGCACGCTTTGCAGCATGTTTCCATTTTTCATCATTATACTTTAAGCCTGCCTGCCCGGGCGGCGCCCAACGATTTGACCATTATGAAGGAGTCTTCCTTACCGGGAAGCGCCCTCACAGAAGAATGCCTGCAACATTTTCGGAAGGGGAGCAACCTGGCATACATGACCATTGTATGTCATTTCAGCGCACCCCTCGGCGCCTTTGTATTCCGGCTTACGGGCGATGCAAAGGCTACCGCGGAAATTGTGGAGGACAGTTTCAACAAGCTCTGGTTACGGCATGAGATTATGTGCACTGCAGCCGCTATAGAGGCATTTCTCTTTACGGCGGCACGTCACAGCTGCCTGCTGTACCGGCAGTAGCAGCATTAATTATTGAAGCATTTTTCAGCGATAAGGTTAGTGAGACTAACCAACCCTCTGGCGATTTCTATTGCCGGAGCATTTTTTAAAATTTCCCATCTGTATGATTGGTTCAGCATTTATCCGCGGCCTCCGTCGTTTCTTTTGCATCGGCGCTGCGGCAGGTCATGAAAGCGAAGTGGCGGCAGTGATAGAGCAGTCGTTAAAAGATACCAGCGAACTATTTAAAGCGCAATTAAATAAAACAAAGGCCCTCCGGGCCGAACTCCAGTACATCTACCATATTTTCCTGCGGCGCAATAAATGCAGTTACAAGCTGGAATTTGCCGCGGGCCCTCATTTTCTCCTGTTTACCACCGAAAGAGATGCCAGCGGCATCAACCTGCTGGTATACATACCGCGCGAAAATACCGAAATAGCCGAAGTATATGCCCACCCGCTGGGCAATGACCTGGTCATAGACAGCATAAAACTGGACTTCTCCCATTGCGACAGCCGCTTTGGCCAATTGCTGCTGCAGGAGCTGGTGGCGGAAGCCCGGGCAAAGGGGCTGCGTCGTATTATGGGCAGGTTCGGCAAGCCAAATGAAGAGGGCATTGAACGCACCGCCCGGTTTTGCACCGAAGCCGGTTTTGAGGTACAGCTGGCCGGCGATGGCCTTACGGGTGAGATGCTGTACGAGCTTGAATTATAAGCTACAAGCCGTAGCTCCCCAAAACCTCTTACCTTTGGCCCTCAAAAAAAAGCTCGATGGAATACCGGATAGAAAAAGATACCATGGGTGAAGTAAAAGTTCCCGTGGATGCCCTTTACGGCGCACAAACACAACGCAGCATTGACAATTTTAAAATAGCACAGGACATTAACCGGATGCCCAAAGAAATTATCCGCGCCTTTGCCTACCTCAAAAAAGCCGCCGCCATTACCAATTGCGAAGCCGGCGTACTGCCCAAAGAAAAAAGCGACCTCATCGGTAAAGTATGCGATGAAATACTCGAGGGAAAGCTGGACGCGTATTTCCCCCTCGTGGTATGGCAAACCGGCAGCGGCACGCAAAGCAACATGAATGTAAATGAAGTAGTGGCCTACCGCGGCCATCTGCTCAAGGGCGGCGCGCTGACCGATAAAGACAAGTTTTTACACCCCAACGACGATGTCAATAAATCGCAATCCTCCAACGATACCTTTCCCACGGCCATGCATATTGCAGCCTATAAGATATTGATGGAAGTAACCATACCCGGCATTGAAAAGCTGCGCGCCACGCTGGCGGCCAAAAGCAGGCAGTTTATGCAGGTGGTAAAAATTGGCAGAACGCATTTTATGGATGCTACACCGCTTACCGTAGGACAGGAGTTCAGCGGCTATGTATCGCAACTGGACCATGGCCTCAAAGCCATTAAAAACACCCTGGCGCATTTGAGCGAACTGGCGCTGGGTGGCACCGCAGTAGGTACCGGCATCAATACGCCCGAAGGATATGATGTAAACGTGGCCAAACATATTGCCGCGCTAACCGGCCTGCCCTTTGTAACGGCCGAAAATAAATTTGAAGCGCTGGCGGCGCACGATGCCATTGTAGAAGCGCATGGCGCATTGAAAACAGTGGCCGTAAGCCTTATGAAGATAGCCAACGATGTGCGCATGCTCTCTTCCGGCCCGCGCAGCGGCATTGGCGAACTTTTTATACCCGATAACGAACCCGGCTCTTCCATCATGCCCGGCAAGGTAAACCCCACGCAATGCGAGGCGCTGACCATGATTGCCGCCCAGGTAATGGGCAATGATGTGGCCATCAATATCGGCGGGGCTACCGGTCATTTTGAACTGAACGTGTTTAAACCCGTTATGATCTACAACTTCCTGCACAGCGCCCGCCTGGTTGGCGATGGTTGTGTTTCTTTCAACGATAAATGCGCCATTGGGCTTGAACCCATTGAAGCCAATATTAAAAAGCATGTAGACAATTCGCTCATGCTGGTCACTGCGCTCAATACAAAAATCGGTTATTATAAAGCAGCTGAAATAGCCCAGAAGGCGCACAAAGAAGGCACCACGCTCAAAGAAATGGCCGTAAAGCTGGGTTATGTAACGCCCGATGAGTTTGATGCCTGGGTAGATCCCTCCAAAATGGTGGGAAAGATTGGCTGATAGATGATATCTATCAACCATCAGCAAAGAGGGGAGCTGGAAAGCTCCCCCGTAACCAATACTAACTATTGTCTTTCCAGACAACACGCAGCATGAGAAAACACTATCTTGAATCAGTTTATTCTTTTTCCAGTATACACTCCATGCCTGTTTCAGACACGGTCATTTTGGAGCGGCTTTCACCCATCAGGGTGGTAACGGAGCCCTGCAGCCGGTTTTTATAATGATCGCCTATCGGTATCAATACATCCTTAAGATATACCGTGGTAGTATCAAACGCCATTACATGCTCAATGGATACAATGTACGAGCGGTGCACCCGGCAAAACAATGCCGGCGACAGGTGCCCTTCCAGTTGCTTCATCGGTAACAGGGCAAGCCAGGTTTGCGAGGTAGTAACAATCCTGGAATAGTTTTTACAGCTTTCGACATATACGATTTCATGAAAATGTATTTTCATGAACTTGCCGTTGTGCCGCAGGAAGAAAAAAGGTTGCATACAGTTAATTATGGTTGGTTAAAAATCCTGGTTCAATACAATACTTGTACGAAAAAAACCGGTGTTTTTCTTCCGTTGACCTTTGACTGAGTTGCTTGAAATGAGAGAGAGATGCTGCAAAAAGGCAGAGCTTGTTCTGTTACATGCAGGTGTGCCTGCCGCGGGCAGATGGGTCTTCTGCCAGGGTTTGCATCAGCAAAATGTAATTGCTGCGCTTGTCGTTAAAGAGTTTGAATGGATAATCAGGTCGCATGGCGATAATTTCAAATGTAGTACTTTTTTGATATCCATGCAACCGGTTGCGTATTTAAAACATGTGTAAAGCATTGCTGATGGCGCGTTTGCGGTATTTTGAGATTTTAAGGGATAGAGATTGCGGTATTTTGCAGGAAAGCCTGCCATTATACAAATCCCGCAATCCTTACATCGGCCATCAGCAATTAATTATTACCCGCTTTTTTAAGTCGTTTCAGCACCGAGCCGTTTCTTATTTCTTCCGAACCCGTTCTAACAATGGTATCGCCGGCTTCCAGGTTGCCGTATATGGCTATATCGCCTTTTTCCTCTGCTCCTTTCTGCACATCGGTCCATACGGCTTTATTGCCAGCCACTTTAATCACAAACAGGCGCTCAGTAGAGTTTACCAGGGCTGTTTTGGGTATAACCAGCGTACTGTCTTTGCCCGACAGGGGTATGCTTACTTCGGCCACCATGCCCGGCAGCAGCTTTTTATTGTCGTTGATTACATCCATTTCTATACGTTCCGAGCGCAGGTTCTTATCCAGTGCGCCGGCCATCCGCTTAATGGCGGCGGTAAAGGTTTTATTGGGATAGGCTTTTACGGTAAAGCGCACGCTGTTGCGGTTGCTTAAATAAGCGGTGTAGGCTTCCGGCACGGATATTACCAGGCGCAGCCGGCGTTGCTCCTGCAGGGTAAACAGCGGCAGTTCCGATCCCTTGCCCGAAGGGCCCACATAAGCGCCGGCGTTTACATTACGGGCGCTGATGATGCCGTTAAACGGCGCGCGTATTTCCAGGTAATTCCTGGTATCGGAAATTTCTTTGTAGGCCGATTTGGCGGCTTCCCATTGCGCAAAATCGGAGTTCTTTTTGGCCAGTGCCTGGTCAAGATCGTTGGGCGATATGGTGCCCGGTGTTTTACTGGTTTCGTTTAAGCGGTTGTAATTGGCGTTGCTGGCTATATACAATGCTTCCATCGATTTGAGCCTCGACTCCGCTCCTGCCAGTTGCGCGCTGAGTTCCGGCGCTTCCAGGCTTACCAGCAGCTGGCCGGCGGTTACTTCAGAGCCTACGTCTACATTCAGCTTTTTTACAAAACTGTTTTCCTTGGCATAGAGATCTACCTGCTGGAAAGCCTGCAGTTCGCCCGGCAGTTGCAGCGAAGAGGCCAGTACATCTTTGCGCACGGTAACTACTTCGGTAGCCACGGGGCTGTCTTCAGCGGCATCGTGTTTTTCATGTTCGCCGTCGCCTGAATTGCAGCTCCATAAAACAGCGCCCATCAACAGGCAGCCGGCCGTCAGCCTAATGTTCATTCTTATCATACAAGGAGGATATATAATGTTTACTTTCTTTGTCTTCGGGGTCCAGCGATACGGACTCGGTAGAGGTCTTTCCCTGAACCCAGGCAAATACCTGTGGCAGTACCAGCAATGCTGCAAAGGTAGATGCCAGCAAGCCACCAATAACAGCCCTTGCCAGCGGCGAAGCCTGGTCGCCACCTTCGCCAATGCCCGCTGCCATGGGTATCATACCTACTACCATGGCCACGCTGGTCATGAGTATGGGGCGCAGGCGCAGGGCTGCCGCTTCACGGGCAGATTCCAGGGCATCGCCATTGTGCATGCGCAGGTGCTCGGCATTGGTAATCAGCAGTACCGAGTTGGCAATCGATACGCCTACCGACATAATGATACCCATATACGATTGCAGGTTGAGCGTAGATCCGGTAAGCCGCAGCAATACCAGCGCGCCCAGCACCACCGCCGGTATGGTAGCCAATATAACCAGCGATACTTTAAACGATTGAAAATTGGCCGCCAGCATCAGGAAGATAACCACAATGGCTACCAGCAGTCCTGCCTGCAGGCTGTTGAGCGTTTCGGTCAGCGTCTGGCTCAATCCTATGGGTTCAATGGTTACGCCCCGGGGCGGCGTGCCCAGCGCTTTAATGGCTTCCTGCACTTTTTGGGTGGCGGTGCCAAGGTCTACCTTATTCAGGTTGGCCGTAACCGTAACAATGGGTACTGCACCAAGATTGTCGTTTTCGCCGTAAGTGGTATCGGGCAGTATGGTAGCCACATCTCCCATTACGGGGCGGGAATTGTTTTTCAGCACCGGTATTTCCGCAATATCGTTGATGCTTTTCATTTTATTTTCAGGTATTTCTACCTGTACACTGTAAGAAAGATTGCTTCTTTCATCTACCCATACATTTTTTTCGGTATAGCGGGAGGAAGAAGTAGAAGCAATCAGCGAGCGGGATATATCGTTCACGTCTACGCCCAGCTGCGCTGCCCTTACCCGGTCTATATTGATGTTGACTGCAGGGTATTTAATAGGCTGGCCCAGTTGCACATCGCGCAAAAAGGAAATCTCCTTCAGCTTATCCATTACTTTATGGGCCCATTGCTCGTTCAGTTTTTTATTTCTGCCGGAAATGCGTACTTCCACCGGTGTGGGCGAGCCCTGGCTTAGTATTTTATCGGTAAGTTCAATGGGCTCAAAGGAGAGCAGCATGTCGGGCATCTCGGCTTTCATGCGTTTGCGGAAGCGCTCTTTCAAATCGTCAAGGTTTTCTTTATAATGCTCGTTCAGGCTTACCTGCAATACTGCCTCCTGGGCGCCGCTCATAAACAGGTACACGGGGCTGGAAGAAAACTGCCCCGGGTGCTGGCCCACAAAGGCGGAAGTGATATTGATGTTTTTCTTTCCTACTATATCATTCAGCACATCCAGCGTTTTCAGCATGCGTTCTTCGGTACGTTCAATGCGGGTGCCTTCGGGTGCGCGCAGGCGAACCTGGAACTGGCCGGAATTTGTTTTTGGCAATACATCGCGCCCTATATGGGTAAGCATCAGCCAGGCGGCGGCGCATGTTAGTAGTATATAAGCCACCACTATTGGTTTGCGGTAAGGCAGCATACGGTCCAGGAAACGCAGAAAGCGGGCGCGAAACCGTTCAAAGGGCGTAAGCCTTCCGCCCTTGCCGTGACCGCCTTCCAGCAGGTGTTTCTTCTGGTCCCAGGTGTCCTTTTCCATTTCGGGGTTAAGCACGGCGGCGGGCACATTTTTATGGCTCTTCATCAGCCAGTTGGCCATAATGGGTACAAACGTTTGTGCCAGCAGGTAAGAGGTAACCATCGAAAAAGCGATGGCCATGGCCAGCGGCAGGAACAATGAACCCGGAACGCCCTTCATGGTAAAAGCGGGAGCAAATACCGCCAGTATGCAAAACAGGATGAGCAGCTTGGGAAACGCAATTTCCTTACACGCGTCCCAGATGGCCAGCGCCTTGGGCTTGCCCATATCCAGGTGCTGGTGTATATTTTCAATCGTTACCGTACTTTCATCCACCAGGATGCCAATGGCCAGCGAAAGACCGCTGAGCGTCATAATATTGATGGTCTGGTGAAAAAGGCTCAGGAACAATACGCCGGATATGATAGAGGTGGGAATGGTTAATATTACAATCAGCGCGCCCCTTGCATCACCCAGGAACAGCAATACCATCAACCCGGTAAGGATGGCGCCGAGGGCCCCTTCGCCCAGCAGGCTTTTTACGGCATTGATAACGTATACCGACTGGTCAAATTCATAGCTCAGCTTTACATCATCCGGTAGCTGGGCCTGGAAGCGCGGCAGGGCTTTTTTCAGGTTCTGCACCACTTCCCAGGTAGAGGCGGCGGCCGATTTGGTAACGGGCAGGTAAATAGAGCGTTTGCCGTTTATGAGCGCATAGCTGGTGGTGATATCGGCGGCGTCTTCCACCGTAGCCACATCTTTCAGGTACAGGTTTTCCACGCCGCCTTTGTACAGCGGAATATTTTCAAAATCTTTCACCGTTTTAATAACGGTATTGGTAGGGGTAAAATAATTCAGGTCGCCAATGCGCACATTGCCGGCGGGAGAGGTTTGATTGTTAATGCGCAGCGCCTCCACCAGCTGGTCGGGTGTAAGGTGGTGCGAACGCAGCAGTCCGGGGTCTACCTTAATCACCACCGTGCGCACGTTGCCGCCAAACGGCGCGGGCGATACCAGCCCGGGTATGGAAGTAAATGCAGAGCGCACGTATACATTGGCAAGGTCCAGCAGTTCGTTGTTGGAGCGGGTGGGGCTGCTCAGCACCAGCTGCCCTACCGGCAAGGTAGAGGCGTCAAAGCGCAGTATAAAGGGTGGCTGGGAACCATTGGGAAAGATGGCCTGCGCCCGGTTGGTATAAGCGCTCACTTCCGCCGCCGCCTGCGCCATATTGGTGCCTTCATAAAAGCTCAGCTTCATCAGCGTGAGGCCTTGTATGTTTTTTGTTTCAATGCTTTTTACGCCCGATACATACAGCAGCAGGTTTACGTATTGCTTGCCAAAAAACGCTTCCATCTGGTTGGGCGTGTACCCGCCAAAGGGATGCGAGATGTAAATCACCGGCAGGTTCATGTCTGGGAATATATCCACCTTAATATCCCGCGCTGCGTTGATGCCAAAAAACAGCAGCCCGGCTACCAGCACCAGTATGGTAATGGGTTTTCGTAATGCCAGTCGAATCAGGTTCATACGTTGTATTTTGTGAATGGTGAATAGTGAATGGTGAATAGATCACGCCAGTCACTCAGCCATTCATTTTTTCATTTTCGCTTACTTTTCATTTTTAAACCCCTTGCCGCTTTAACCAATTCCCTTTTTCTCCGCAACTCCCGCTATTCACCATTCACTATTGACCATTTCCTATCTTACCTGCTTCATAAACAAATCAAAATCGCCGGAGGCCGCTGCTTTCAGCAGCAGCGCCTGCCATATATTAATGTAGGCCACGCCAAGATCGGTTTCTGCCCTGTTCAGCGCGTATAAAGCCTGTTGCAGGTCTACAATATTGGTGAGGCCGTTTTTATACAATACGCTTTTTTGCAGGTAGGCGTCTGCCGCTGCCTTGTATTCCAGCGGTACTTCTTTTATGCTTTGCAGGCTGTTGGCTATGCGCTGGTCGCTCAGTACCAGCTGGTCCTGCAGTTGCGTGCTTACCAGGTTGTATTCATCCTGGTAGGCGGCGGTCAAAAAATTTTGCGCCATTACCTGCTGGCGGATTTTTGCCGGGCTCAGCAGGTTAAATGCTATAGAGACGCCTGCCACATAATTGCTGCGCACGGGATTGATGCCGTCGAAATAATTTTTAGAGTAACCGGTGCCCAATGGACTGTAATTATAACTAAAGCCGCTGCCGCGCGATTGCCAGATGCCAAACAGGTTAAGGCCGGGGCGAATGGATTTGCGGATATAGTCGGCCGTGCTCATGCTTTGATCAATGCGTGCGCGGTAAAACTGTACCTGTGGGTTTTGCGCCACCGGGAAGCTGGTTTGAATGGAATCGGGTATTTTGGCCAGGAATACGGTATCCAGTATAAACCCGGTGGGTGCGGTATTGAGCAGTTGCGCCAGCTGGTTGGCCAGTTGCTGTTCGTTGTTGGTGCTTTCTATCAGTTGCAGTTTTGCGGCCGATACCTCGGCATTGGCAATGGACGAATCCACGCCGGCGTTAAGGCCATTGAGCGTGCGTGCGCTCACCACATGCTGCACATACAGGGTGCGGTCCAGGTTAGATTGCGCGTTTTGTACCAGGCGCTGGGCAATGAGCAGGTTAAGATAGGCGCCCGAAATGCGGATGCTATGTACAAACTGCTCCTGCTGCAGGTCGGCCGAATCCCGTTTTACCTGACTTTGAGCCAGTTGTATTTTGGCGTGTACACGGCCGAAAGTAAAAAACTCCCAGTTGCTGTTCAGCACGTACAATCCCCCAAAACCGGCATTCCAGCTTTGGCTGCCCAGTACCGGGCCGCTGGATGATACACCCGGGGCGCCGTAGGGTGAGGAGGGGCCAAACTGCCCGTTTACCGTGCCGTAATTATTTTGCAGCGAAGCAATTACATTAGGAAGATATTCATTTTTAGCATTCTGCACCAGTGCGGTAGAAGCGCCCAGGTAGTTTACTTTGGCATGAATGCCCTGGTAATGGGCCAGGCCGTTGCGCACCGCTTCCGAAAGCAGCAGGGGCTGGTTGTTTTGCTGTGCACGGGCATCAGGCGCAAAACAGGCCATTCCCATGCCAGCCAGCAGCAACGGCGTTATAAATTGCTTCATGTATCGTTCTTTTTGCACAGCTAAATGTATTAAAACCTGCCATGCGGTCAGCAAAAAACTGCTACCGGCACAGCAAGCTAATTTATTAATGAGTGAAACAGTTGTCTTTCACCGGCAAGATCGATGTTAGCGCATTAAAAACCCATTAAAGCGGCTTAACGAAGATATGAGCATTATGCAGAAGGGCGTAAGGTTATCGGCTGCAAGGCAAAATTGCAGCTTCTTAACCAATCTGCCCCTGTATAATTTTGGGTTTGTTCTGTACCTTTACGGGTATGACCGCTGAAAATCTTTACCAGCCGTTCGAAATCATTTACAAAGAAACGGATGAATGTTTGAAGCCGGTGCACCGGCACAATTTTTTTGAGCTGCTGTATATTGTAGACGGAACGGGCAGGCACTGCATCAACCGCAATAAATTTGATTACAGCAAGGGACACTTGTTTTTGCTCACCCCGCAGGATAGTCACCGGCTGTATGTAAAAACCACCACCAAATTTTTCTTTATCCGCTTTAACGATAGTTACCTGCAATCGCAGGAAGGCGTACTGGAATTTATTTTTCAGCATACCAGTCCTCTTCCGGGCTGCATACTCCACCACCAGGGCGATAAGTTGCTGGTCAATGCGCTGATAGAAGGCATTATCAATGAGTATGTCAACAAAGCGCCGTACCACCAGGAAATGGTGCAGCAACTCGTCAATACCCTTATTGCGCTTGTGGCGCGCAATATCTATATCAACCTGCCGGTAAAGATGCAGCATGTTTCGGGCAGTGAAGACACCATTATGAAGATGGTGCATTATATCCAGAACAATATTTACCGGCCGGAATTATTAAAGGCTGAGCAGATGGCCGCTACCTTTAGCTTTTCCATCAACTACCTGGGCGAATACTTTAAAAAGCATACCGGCGAAAGCCTGCAGCAGTATATTACCCATTACCG
>JACXTT010008348.1_pt1 | contig 14373 bp, 9 predicted proteins | sample 9270951 | NCBI WGS metagenome assembly JACXTT01 (sample SAMN15532306, study PRJNA645909) | rock metagenome | isolation source: weathered quartz diorite | place: Puerto Rico | collected 2017-06-21 | reverse complement strand
CGCCGCGGCGGGGAAGCGCCCCCCAGCGTCGGGCGGCATGGCGAGGATCACCTCGGGAACGCCCGCGACCGTGGCGGGCAGCGCGGTCATCAGCACGGTCGAGCAAAGGACCGCCCGGCCGCCCGGCGCGTAGAGCCCCGCGCGCGCGACCGGGCGCGACCGCTGGAGGATCCGCTTGCCGCCGCGCGCCCAGGCGATTTCGGACGGTTCGAGGATCGCGGACTGGTAGTCGCGGATCTGCGCGGCGGCATGCTCGAGCGCCGCGCGCAGGTCGGCGGGGATTTCCGCCAGCGCCCGCGCGAGGAATTCCCGCTCGATCCACAGGTCGCGCGCGTGGCAGATGGAACGATGCTCGAAGCGGTCGACGCAGTCGATCAGCGCCGCATCCCCCCGCTCGCGCACCGCGGCGACGATCTCCGCCGCCGCGCTGAGCGCCGCCTCCGGCAACACCGGCCGCCGTGCCAGCTCGGCGCGGAACTGCACGGCGGAAATCCGCCGGATCACGATCCGCTCCCCGCCCGCAGCGCCGCGATGAGGCGCGCGGTCTCGAGTTGCTTGAGCTTGAGCGCCGCGCGGCCCGCGATGAGGCGCGCTTCGACCGGGGCGACGGTGACCAGCTCGACCAGCCCGTTCTCCTTGAGGGTGCGGCCGGTCTCGACCAGGTCGATGATCGCGTCGCTCAGGCCGGTGAGCGGCCCCAGCTCGACCGAGCCGTGCATCGGGACGATGGTCGCCTCGACGTCGAGCGTCTTGAACCACTTGCGGGCGGTGCGCGGATATTTCGTCGCGACGCGCCGCCCCTGGCAATCCGCGGGCGAGCGGACCGGGCCGTTCTTCGGCGCGGCGAGCGCGAGGCGGCAGATCCCGATCCCCAGCCCCAGCGGCTGGGCCAGTCCCTCGCCGTCCTCGCCCAGCACGTCGCTGCCGCAGATGCCGAGGTCGGCGCCGCCGTAGCGGACCAGCGTCGGCACGTCGGCCGGCTTGGCGAGCGCGGCGCGCCAGCCGTCCCCTTCCCACACCAGCCGCCGGTCGAGCGCTTCGGCGTCGGGCAGAGCGAGCCCCGCCGCGCGCAGGCGCGCGACCGCGGGGGCGAGCAGGCGCCCTTTGGGCAGCGCGATGCTCAGCACGGATTGCCCCCCTCGTCCACCAGCCGGTATTGCCCGCGCAGCGCGACGAGCGTCTTCGCGTCGAGCGCGGGGAGCTGGACGACCGCGCGGCCGGCGACGCGCAATTCCGCGGCGCGCACCGAGGCGCCCGCGGTGTCGCCCACCAGCAGGACCGCCTCGGGCTTCTGCTTCCCGTTCAACCGCTCGAGGAAGGGATCGACGAGCAGCGCGGCGCCGCAGCCCGGGACCGGCTTGCCGAGCCCGGCGGTCATCCCGTCGTAGCGGCCGCCCGCGCCCGCGACCCCCGCGACGCCCGCCGCGTAAGCCTCGACCAGCGGACCGTCGTAGTAGTCGGCCCAGCCGGGCAGCGCGAGGTCGAACATCACATGCTCGACCCAGCCGCGCTTTTCAAGCGCGAGCCCCAGCGCGCGCAGCCGGGCGAGCGCCGCGAGCGGGCGGGGGGCCAGCTTTTCCGCGGCGTCCAGAACGGCCGCCTCGCCGCGCAGGAAGGGCAGTTCGTGCAGCAGCGGGCGCGACGCTTCCGGCGCCCCCGCGGCGAGCCGCGCCGCCGCCGCGCCGTCATGGCGGGCGAGCGCCCCCTTGAGCTCCCCGCGCAGCGCCGGGTCGGGGACCAATTCGATCAACAGCCCGCCGTCGCCCAGCTCGAGCGTGAAATCGGCCGCGCCCAGCAATTGCAGGCTGCGGCCGAGCAATTCGACCGCCTCGGCGTCGAAGAAGGGGCCCGCGCCGCCGAGGATCTCGCCGCCCACCTGCCAGAACTCGCGCCGACCGTTGACCGGCGAGCGGCGGAAGATCTTCTGGCAGTAGAAATAGCGGCGGATCTCGTCCGGCCTGCGCTCGCGCAGGGCGCGGCGCACGAGGCCGGCGGTGACTTCCGGGCGCAGGGCGGCCACCTCGCCGCCGTCGTCGATGAATTTGAGGGTCTGCTTGAGCGCGTGACGCCCGAGCGCGGGACGGAGTTCGTCCCACGGCTCAAACGAGGGGGTCAGCGCCTCCTCGTAGCCATACGAAATGTAAAGCTCCCGCAGGGCCGCGGAAGCGGAGCGCAGCGCCGGGGCGCCGGAAGTGATGGTGCGCATGGTCCACGAACGCAATTATACAGAGGTCCGGCACGCGGGCCGGAGTTTCGCCGGCGTCGTGACTTGACGGCGTGCCGGGCCCCGCGCCCCCCGCTACAATTCACTCATGAAACTGGTCGTCGTGATCTCGGATCAACCCTTGGGGGACTACACCGCCGGCCTGCTGCGCGAGGCGGGACACGAGGTGACCGCCTGCAACGCCAGCGCGGAGGGGATCGAGGCGATCCGCAGCGTGAAGCCGGACCTGGCGATCATCAACTCGACGCTCTCGGACGGCACCGGACTCGGCGTGATCGGCACCCTGCGCGCCGCGGGCCACGGCCGGCCGCTGCTGCTGCTCACCGACCGGCGCAAGCCCGACGATGTGGTCGCGGGGCTCGACGGCGGCGCCGACGACTGCCTCGCGGTGCCGTTCCCGGTGGACGAATTGCTGGCCCGCGTCCGCGCGCTGGGGCGCCGCCGCCCCGCGACCCTCGCCGGCTCCCGCCTGCGACTCGGCTCGCTCACCCTCGACCTCTTACGCCGCCGTGTCGACTGGGAGGGGAACGAGATCGACCTCACCTCCCGCGAATTCGCGATCCTCGAGTATTTCCTGCGCCGCCGCGGCATGGTCGTCGAGCGCGCCGCCCTCGTCGAGGGGGTGTGGGAAAAGAGCGAGAAGCCCGCCAGCAACATCGTCGACGTCTACCTCAACAAATTGCGCGCCAAGCTCCGCGACCACGGCGTCCCCGAGTTCATCACGACTCTGAAGGGCGTGGGCTACAAGATCGAGGAAATCTAGAACCAGCTCGATCCAGAATGCGCGCCTCCGGCGCGCCGCGCAGGCTGCCGGCCGCGAGAGCGGCCGGAGGCAATCCCATTGGGGTAAGACCGAGCCGGGTGGGGGGCTCCCGTCTCCGCGAATTCGAGCCGCAGGCGAAGAATGAGCGGGAGGACGCTCCAGTGGAGCGTCCGATAGACGGGTCGGTACGGATTGGCGGAGCCAATCCCCGCCGTTGGGGGGCTACCCCCTAAGAAACTTGCTTTTCCCGGCGGACGCTAGTGGCCCGCCGTCGCAACCGTGTCTTCGATTTGCGAGCGCCGATTGGGCAAAAAAGCGGGGTCCGCTTGCCGTCACCGGTCAGTTCTCGATACCGTTGCTGCCTTCCGGCCCTGGCGGGATTTTCGAGCTGTGCCGCGACGGGGCGAACCCCATCGGTTAACTGTTGACTGTAAAAAGCGCGGCTAGTCTCTATTAGATATTAGAGCAGACACGTCCCCGCGAACATGTACGCCATCTCCTGCGCCGCGGTCTCGGGGGCGTCGGAGCCGTGGACGCAATTCTCGCCGATCGAGGCGGCGAAAAGCTTGCGCAGGGTGTTGAGGGCGGCGTCGGCCGGGTTGGTGGCGCCCATGGTGTCGCGCCAGTGGGCGATCGCGTTTTCGCGCTCGAGGACCAGCGCCACGATCGGGCCGGAGCTCATGAACCCGGTCAGCTCGCCGAAGAAGGGGCGCGCCTTGTGGACGGCGTAGAAGCCCTGGGCCTCTCGAAGCGAGAAGTGATGCTTCTTCATCGCCACGATGGTGAAGCCCTCGGCTTCGATGCGGTCGACGATCTTGCCGATCAGCTTGCGCTTGACGGCGTCGGGCTTGATCATGGCGTAGGTGCGTTCGGTGGACATTTTGGTGAGTCTCCTGGCGGGGGGTGAATTTCAATTCTGCAGGTGGCGCGTTTTTTGTAACTCGAGATTCGAGATTCGTTGTTCGAGATTCGCAATGGGCGTGGCGATCAGCCGGTTTGAAATCAAATGAGTGATTCGCCGCTCAAGATGAAGAATCCGAAATCACGTGCATTGTCACGAATCTCCAATCTCGAATCTCGAGCTCAAAGCCTCACGATTTCTTGGAGGCAAGAATTCTTTCAATCGCCGCGCCCATGTCGGCGGGCGAATCGACGACGGTGACGCCGGCGGCGGTCAGAGCGGCTTTCTTCTCGGCCGCGGTCCCCTTGCCGCCCGCGATGATCGCGCCGGCGTGGCCCATGCGGCGCCCGGGAGGCGCGGTGGCGCCGGCGATGAAGGCGACGACCGGCTTCTTCATGTTCGCCTTGATCCACGTCGCCGCCTCTTCCTCGGCGCTGCCGCCGATCTCGCCGATCATGATCACCGCATCGGTGCCTTCGTCGGCGTTGAAGAGCTTGAGCGCGTCGGTGTGGGTGGTGCCGATGATCGGGTCGCCGCCGATGCCGATGCAGGTCGACTGCCCGATGCCCTTCGCGGAGAGCTGGCCGACCGCCTCATAGGTGAGGGTGCCCGACTTCGAGACGATGCCGACGCGGCCCGGCTTGTGGATGTGGCCCGGCATGATGCCGACCTTCGCGCCGCCCGGGGTGATGATGCCGGGGCAGTTGGGGCCGATCAGGGTGACGCCGCGCTCGCGCACGAAGGCCTTGGCGACGATCATGTCGTTCGCGGGGATCCCTTCGGTGATGCAGACGACGACGGGGATGCCGGCCTCGGCCGCTTCCATGATGCAGTCGGCGGCGGCGGGGGGCGGCACGAAGATGAGGGCGACATTGGCGCCGGCGGCGCGCGCCTCCTTCATGGTGTTCCAGACCGGCCGGTCGAGGTGGGTCTGCCCGCCCTTGCCCGGCGTGACGCCGCCGAGCACGGTCGTGCCGTAGGCGATCGCCTGCTCGGCGTGGAAGGTCCCTTCCCTGCCGGTGATGCCGGCGACGACGATCTTCGAATCTTTGTTGACGAGAATGGCCATGGTGATCTTCCTGTGAAGTTGCAGGCTCAGCCCGCCGCGGCGACGGCGGCTTTGGCGCCGGCGGCCATGTCGGGGACGACGGTCATCTGGAGGCCGGATTCGGCGAGGATCTTCTTGCCGAGCTCGACGTTGGTTCCCTCCATCCGAATGATGAGGGGGAGCGTCATCCCGGTCTCGCGCGCAGCGGCGACCACGCCCTCGGCGAGCCGGTCGCAGCGCAGGATGCCGCCGAAGATGTTGATGAAGATCGCCTTCACATGCTTGTCGGAGAGGATGATCTTGAAGGCCGCCGCGATCTGGTCGGGCTTGGCACCGCCGCCCACGTCGAGGAAATTGGCGGGCGAGCCGCCCGCGTACTTGATGATGTCCATGGTCGCCATCGCCAGGCCGGCGCCGTTGACCATGCAGGCGATGTTGCCATCGAGGCGGATGTAGTTGAGCCCCCAGCCGGAAGCCTGGACCTCGAGCGGGTCCTCCTCGTCGCTGTCGCGGTAGGCCGCGAGCTCGCCGTGGCGGAAGAGCGCGTTGTCATCGAGGGAGATCTTCGCGTCGAGCGCGAGGACGTCGCCGCCGCCGGTGATGATGAGCGGGTTGATCTCGGCCAGCGAGGCGTCGGCGCCCAGGTAGGCGGCGACGAGCTGCAGCGCCAGCTTGGTGAACTTCTTCGCGATGTCGCCGGTCATCCCGAGCGCGTAGGCGATGCGGCGCATCTGGAAGGCCGAAAAGCCGATTTCGGGGTGCGCCCACTCTTTCAAAATTTTCTCGGGGCTCTTGGCGGCGACCTCCTCGATCTCCATGCCGCCCTCGGTGGAGGCCATGAAGCAGAGCTTCTCGGCCGCGCGATCGAGCAGCAGGCCGATGTAAAGCTCCTTGTGGATGTCGAGCCCCTCCTCGACCAGCACCTTGCGGACGAGCACGCCCTCGGGGCCGGTCTGGTGGCTCACCAGCTTCATGCCGAGGATCGCCTTGCCGTGCGCGGCGGCCTCTTCGCGGCTCTTGGCGAGCTTGACGCCGCCCGCCTTGCCGCGGCCGCCGGCGTGGACCTGGGCCTTCACCACCGCGACCTTCGTGCCGAGGGTTTGGTAGGCGGCCTCGACCTCGGCCGGGGTGTGGCAGAGAATGCCTTTCGGGGTCGGCACGCCGAATTTGCGAAGCACTTCCTTCGCTTGATACTCGTGGATCTTCAAGGGACACTCCGGACGGGCGGGCCGTTTCCGGCGCGCCGAATAGTCGAGTTTTCGGGAGGGGGGAATTATAAAGCGGCGCGAACGACGCGGCGGCGCGCGTGAACGGATCGGCGAAAAACGGCCTGTATGATTTCAGCCATGTTTTTTCCCAAGCGCTTCCGGGCCGCCATGACGATCACGATCGCGCTGCTGGGCGGGCCGCCGCTCGCCGCCGCGCCGCTGCCGTTTTTCGCGGGCGAGCGTCCCCCGGCGACGCGGGAGGACTATTGCGCGCAGCGGCTGATCCGCTTCCAGCGCGCCGGCCGACCGCCGATCGACTGGCACCGGCCTCAGGGGGTGGCGGTGGTGGTCTCCGGCGAGCCGGTCTGCGCGCGGCTGCTCTTTTTCGCGCCGGGCGGCGAAAGCGCCGCCTACCGGCGCGACGCGTCGCTTCCCGACACCGCGGCCTACAACAACGAGTGGACGGCGGGCTTTCTCGGGCTGGTCGAGCCGGATTGCCCGCTGACCCTGCCCGCCGCGCCGGGCGGATACCTCATCGAGCTGGTGCCGGCGGTGCGGCAATTCGTCCCGATGGCGGATGGCTCGCGCCCCCAGGCGCTCTGCGACGAACCGCCCCCCGACCCCAAGCGCATCCAGGGGCTGCGGATCAACTCCGACGAAGTCTCCGCGGTCACCTGGCGGAGCGGCGCCGGGGTCGCGCCGGTCTACGGCAATGACCATCTCCGCAAGCCGAGCTTCGCCTGGCGGGACAGCGACGAGCAGTGGAAGCCGGTGGCGGCGGGAAGCTTCTGGATGGGGTGCGACCTGCCGGAGGACAAATGCCCGCAGGCCGAATCGCCGGGCTACGAGGTGGAGATCCCCCGCGAGTTCAGACTCATGGATCGCGAAGTTTCGCTGCGCAGTTTTTTCCGCGCGCAATGAACCGCTCGAACCTGCTGCCGGAGCTGCCGCCGGTCGAGGCGTCCGTCGCGTCGGTGCTGGCGGTTCCCGAGGCGGATTGGGAGCGGGCGGCGCGCCTCGACCGGGGCGAGGCGAGCGCCCGCCCGCCCCGCGACCCGGCCCTGATGACGAAGGAGGCGCGGGCCCTCACCCTCGAGGCGCTGCGGAAGCTGACCCCCGAGGAGCGGGAGCGCGCGCTGGCCGCCTTTCGTGCGCTTCGGATCTGGAATCCGGCGGGTCATGCCCAGCCGCTCGATTTCGCGACCTTCCATGCCGCCGGCGCCGGCGCTCCCGGCCGCCTCGGGCTGCGCGACATGACCGGCAACGCCGCCGCGTGGACCGCCGACCGTTTCGAGGCGACCGCCTACAACGAGCGGCGGCGGGACGACCCGCGCGGCCCCGGCGTGGGGCGGATCTACGTCGTGCGCGGCGACCGGCGCGCGCTGGCCCGGGATGGCGCCGAATTGCGCGCGAAAGACCCGCCGGGCGATCGGACGCCGCCCGCGCAGCGCGCGAGCCCCGACCTCCTCCGGGTCCGCTCCGGCCACGACGGCTCGCCCGATCCCGCGATCGGGTTCCGCTGCGCGAAGGACTGAGGAATCGCCCGACCGGGGTCGGCGAAACGGCCGGTGCGCATGGGACTGCGGCATGAACGGCGACGGCGCGGTCGCCGCGAGCGGACGCCGTCCAAAAAAATTTGCGTTGATTCGCGGCGCGCGCCATGATGACGCGGCGGCGGCGCGGGAAAAAAACGGCCGACCCGGCCCGGTTCCGCCGCGGGGAGACGCGAGATGACGCGCTGGTTTTTTCCTTCGCTCCTGGTCCTGTTCGGATCGGCGGCGGGCCTCAATTTTTTCGCCGCCAGGAGCGGCGCGATGAAGCGGCCCGCCGCGCGAGGGGCGGCGGTTTCTTCCGCGGGTGGCGCGCCGGCGCCGGCGCGGGCCGAGGCGGTCGCGCCGAGCTACGACAAGATCATCCCCGCGACCGACGCGCCTTTCCTGCAGGTCGTCCTCGCCTCGCCGGAAGGGGCGCTGACGACCCCGTCGCAAGCCTCGGAGATCCGCTGGATGTTCGACCGGCCGGTGGTCGAATTGACCGCGATCGCGCAGCGGGAGGACCCCGCGAATTTCGTGACCGCCGAGCCGCGCCTCGAGGGGACATTCCGCTGGGCCTCGACGCGAATGCTCATCTTCACCGCGAAGAATTTGAAGCTTTCCACCCGCTACCGGGTCGCGCTCGCCGGCTTGACGGCGCTCGACGGGAAAAAATTGCAAAAGCCGTTCACGCTCGAATTCGAGACGCCGCGGGTGAAGTGCGCGCTGCGGGGGAGTGCGGACGGCTGGAGCGACGCGCGGGACGATTCGCAGATCGCCGTCCGCTGCGATCAACCGGTCTCCGGCCCCGACCTCGCCGCCCGCACCCGCGTCGTCTTCCACACCCTGCAACTGGACGCGGCGCCCTACACCCCCTCGCAATCCGACTTCGCGCGGCTGGAGCAGGCGGAGCCGGAAACCGCGAAGCGGCTGGCCCGCACGCTCGAGCAATTGTCGCGCCCCCCCGCCGCCCTGCCCGAGCGGGCGACCCGGTTCGTGCGCACCGGTCCGTGCCCGAATGACCGCGATGCGATCTGCCACTACCTCGCGGTGCCGGGCGATTTGCCGCTCGACGCGGCGGCGCAGATCCGCTACCTCGACGGGATCCGGTCGGAGCTCGGGCCGCTCGCCTCGCAGCGGCTGGCCGACGACCATCTCGAGACCCCGAAGACGCCGCTCATCCGGACGCGGGTCTGCCGGCCGGAGCCGGAGCGCTGCAATCCCGAGGAGGGCTTCGCCATCGAGGAGCGCGGCGTGCGGGCCGGCCGCGGCGGGGCGGGCTGGGCGGGCCGGGTCACGGTGCGCGACCTCACCGACCCGGAGCGGCCGCCGGTCGCCTACCGACCGCCCAAAAAAATCGTCCGCCCGGGGCGCGGCGCGGATGACCGCGCCGAACTGGAGTACGAGACGCAGGCGCGCGAGGAGGACCGCTGGAACTCGGCGCGCGACCTGCGATGGGTTGGGCTGCTCGCCGGCCACGACTACGAGATCGAATACGCGCCGGAACTGACCGCGTTCGGCCGCCGCGCGGGCGGCTACCGCCTCTTCACCACCCTCCGCCTCGGCAACATGCCGGCCTACGCGCGGATGCGCGGCGGGGAGCGGGTGCTCGAGCGCGGCTTCGCAGCGGGCGTGAAGGTGCGGCTGCGCAACGTGAGCGAGCTGGAACGGGTCCGCGCGCGGATCGAGAAGCCGGCGCTCATCGCTCTCATCCGCCGCTACGACAAGCGCGGCGAGCGGCGGAACGGTTCCGGGATCGACTACGCAGGCTACCGCCCGGAAAAAATCGCGGTCCCGATGCAGCTCAACCTCCCGCAGGCGCAGACGCTCGGGCTGACCGACCTGCCCGGCTTCGCCAAGGGGGGGATCTTCCTGCTCGCCGCGCGGCCGACCCGCTACGCACCCCACAGCGCCTATTCGGCCAACGGCGAGGCGGAGGAGGAGCCGACCCACGACCGCGAGGGCGACCAAGGCTGGACCACCTCGCTGCTCCAATTCACCGACCTCGCGGTGACGATCAAGCATTCCCCGCGCAATTCGCTCGTCAGCGTGACGAGTTTGAAAAACGGCGCGCCGATCGCGAACGCGGCGGTCGATCTCTACGACCTGCGCGGCGGCGACGCTCCCTTCTGGCGCGGCACGACCGACCGCGACGGGCTGGCGCGCGGCGACGGCCACTGCCGGGCCTGCACCATCGTCGCGGTGGCCCAGCTCGGCGACGAGCTCGCCTACACCCAGAGCGGCTGGCGCGATTCTGGCTACGACTACTACGATGACGAGGGCGATGCGGCGTACGACGCGGCGGCGGGGAGCGACCGCGAGATCGGCGAGCTCTTCACCGACCGCGGCGTCTACAAGCCGGGCGAGGTCGTCCACTTCAAGGGGCTGCTGCGGAACCAGAAAGCGCGCTCGCTCGAATTCCCCGCGTCCCGCGAGCTGGCGGTGGTCGTGACCGACCCGCGCGACGGCAAGGCGGTCGAGTTGAAGACGGCGATGAGCGGGACCGGCGCCTTCGACGGCTCGTTCACGCTTCCCGCCGAGGCGGTGATGGGGACCTGGCGGATCGCCGCCGGGCCGCTCTCCGCCGATTTTTTGATGACCAGCTACCGGCGGCCGGAATTCAAGGTCGACACCGCGATCGACAAGCCCGCCTACATCGCGGGCGACACGATCACAGGGACGGTGCGCGGCAATTACCTCTTCGGCGCGCCGATGGAAAAGCGCGAGGTCGCCTGGGCCGCCACCGCCTGGCGGGAGAGCTTCGACCCCGCCGCCGGCCACCCCGAATTGGGGCTGGACGGCTACCGCTGGGAATACTGGTGCGCCTGGTGGATAAGTCGCGACTGCGACTGGCGCAGCCCGCTCGAATCCCCCGCGAACGCCAAGGGCGAGCTCGACGCCGAGGGGCTCGTCCGGCCGCGCGTCGCCTCCCGGGTCTCCGCCAAGGCGCACCTGCCCGCGCGGGTCACCCTCGAGGGGACGGTGACCGACGTGAACCGCCAGGAGATCGCCAACCGCGCCTCGGTCATCGTCCATCCCGGCGAGTTCTACGTCGGGCTGAAGGTGAGCAACCGATTTTCCGAGGCCGCGCAGACGATCCGCGGCGCCGCGGTCGCGGTGGCCCCCGACGGCCGCTGGAAGCCGGGCGAGAGATTGACCGCGCGCCTGCTGCGCTGGGAATGGGTGGCCGCCGCGCGCAAGACCGGCGACGAGAGCGCGACCCGCAGCGGCGCCTGGCGCTTCATCGAGGTCGCCAGCCAGCCGCTCACCTCCGCGAATCATCCGGTCGAATTCGCGATGACCCCCGACCGGCCCGGCTACTACGAGGTGAGCGTGCTCGGCAAAGACGCGCGCGGCAACTGGCTGGAGGCCGGCGCCGACGCCTACGTGATCGGCGACGGCTACGTGGCGTGGCGCGACACCGGCGACGACTCGCTCGAATTGCTCCCCGAGCGCGAGCGCTACGCGCCGGGCGAGAAGGCGAAGGTGCTGGTCCAGTCGCCGTGGGCCGAGGCCGAGGGGCTGCTCACCCTCGAGCGGGAGGAGGTCATCACCGCCCGCCGCTTCCACCTCAAGGGGGGCGCGAGCGTGGTCGAGGTCCCGATCGAGTCGGACCAGACCCCGAACGTCTTCGTCTCGGTCACGCTCTTCAAGGGGCGGACCGCGAAGCCGGCGCCGGGGCTGCCCGACGACCCCGGCCGGCCGCAGGTGAAGAGCGGCACGGTCGAATTGAAGGTGCCGCCGCTCGAGAAGAAATTGTCGGTGGCGGTGAAGGCCGACGCCGAGGAATACCGGCCGGGGCTGGAGGCGACCGCCTCGGTCGCGGTGACCGGCGCCGACGGCAAGCCGGCGCCCTCCGAGGTGACGCTGTGGGCGGTGGACGAGGGGGTGCTGCGCCTCACCGGCTACGAACTCCCCGACCTCGTCGCGTCGTTCTATCCCCGGCGCGCCCACCTCGTCATCACCGCCGACGGGCGGATGAAGCTGGCGCCGGTGACCGAGGACGAGGAGAAGGGCGCTCCCGCCGCCGGCGCGCCGGCCGCGATGGCGATGGCCGACGGCGGCGGCGGCGGGGTGGACGAGAACGGCGCCAAGATCCGCACCGACTTCCGCATCCTCGCGCTCTGGCAGGGGACGGTCGCGACCGACGCGCAGGGGCGCGCGAGCGTCAAGTTCAAATTGCCCGAGTCGCTCACCAGCTACCGGATCATGGCGGTGGCGGCGGGCGGGACCGACCGCTTCGGCGGCGGCGAAGCCAATCTCCGCATCAAGAAACCGTTCATGGTTTTGCCGGCGGTGCCGCGCTTCCTGAATCTCGACGACCGGGTCGAGGCCGGCGCGGTCCTCCACAACCAGACCGGCAAGCCGGGCACCGCGACCTTGAAGCTCAAGTTGCCCGACCATTCCCCGCTCGCCGCGGAAGGGCCGCTGGAGCAGACGATCAATCTGCCGCCCGGCCCCACCGAGGTCCGCTTCGCGCTGCGCGCGAATTCGCTCGGCCGCGCGACCCTGGTTCTCTCCGGCCTCTTCACCGCGTCCGGCGCGAAGGAGACCGACGCGGTCCAGGCGGCGATCCCCGTCACCATCACGCGCCGGACCGAGACGGTCGCGGCGGCGGGGCAGGTGGACGGCGGGAAAGTCGAGACCGAAAAACTGCGGCTCCCGGCGGACATCTACCCGACCGTCGGCGGGCTCGACATGCAGCTCTCCTCCTCGGCTCTGGCCGGGTTGCAGAACGGCGTGGACGAATTGGTCGAGTACCCCTACGGCTGCCTCGAGCAGCGCTCCAGCCGCGCGCGGGTGCTGCTGATGCTCGAGCGGCTCGCCGCCGACTACCCGCTCCCCTCGCTCAAGGGGAAGAAATTGCGCGAGGCGGTGCAGGCGGAGCTCGACCGCGTCCCGGATTACCTCACCCCGGACGGCGGACTCGGCTACTGGGAGGGCGGGCGGTGGGCGGACGAATACCTCACCGCGCGGGTGCTGATCCTGCTGCTCGACGCGCGCGATCTGGGCTACCGTATCCCGGAAGGGCTCGTCGACACGGTGGTGAATTACATGCAAACGCGGCTGCGCCGGGCGCAGGAGCGCGGCGAATGGGACCCCGCACCGGGCTATCGGGAGAAGGACGGCGTCGTCCGCCCGGACGATTTCCGCCGCACCGGCTTCTGGTTTTCCCGCGCTCACTTCCTCTATGCGCTGGCGCGGGCCGGCCGCCCCGAGCCGGCACTCGACGAATTCCTCTGGGCGCGGCGCGGGACGCTGCCGATCCTCGAGCAGATCCACCTGCTGCACGCGATGGCGCTCTCCGGCCAGACCGGCGAGAAGCCGGCGCGCCTCTACCGCGAATTGCTGAACTATCTCCGCGTCGAGGCCGACCGGGCCTTCGTGCAGAACGACCTGCAGTACGACGACGCCTGGTGCCCGTGCCTGAATTACCTCTTCGCGGGCGACACCCACAACACCGCGGCGTTGCTCTCGCTGATGCTCAAGGTCGACCCGCGCGAGCCGCTGGCGGCCCGCATGGCGCGGGCGCTTCTCGCGCAGCGGCGCCGCGGGGTCTGGCTCAACACGCTCGAAGACGGCTACGCGCTCACCGCGCTGGTCGAATTCGCGAAAACGCAGGAAGCCGCGCCGCCCGACTTCACCGGCGAGATCGTGATGGGGGCGCAGGTCCTCTTCAGCGAGCGGTTCAGCGGGCGCGAATTGACGGTCCGCTCCGCGGGCAAGCCGATGGGCGAATTGTCGGCCACCCTGAAAACGGACGGCGCGGTGCCGCTCAGCTTCGCCGCCAAAGGGACCGGCCGGCTCTACTACGCCGCCCGGCTCAAGTACGCCCCGCTGCTGCACACGCTGCCCGCGCTCGACGCCGGCTTCACCGTGCAGCGCGAGTACCGGGTCCGCGGCGAGGCGGGGGCGCGCGTGAATTTCAAGGCGGGCGACCTGGTCACCGTCCGGCTGCGGGTGACCACCGCGCAGGTGCGCCATCAGGTGGTGATCGACGACGCGCTGCCGGCGGGGCTCGAGCCGCTCAATGCCGCGCTGCAGACCACCTCGCGGGAAAACCTCGCCGCCGGCGGCGCCAACCGGCAGCCCGACCGCGGCAGCGACGGCGAATCGCTCGGCTGGTGGCTCGGCGTCGACCACGTCGAAATCCATGACGAGCGGGTGCTCCACTTCGCCTCGACCCTCGCCCCCGGCACGCTCGAATACAACTACGTCGCGCGCGCCACCGCGCCGGGCTCGTTCATCGCCCCGCCGACCCAGGCGGAGGAGATGTACCGCCCCGAAATTTTCGGTCGTTCCGGCTTCGCGACCGTGACGGTGAGCCCGCCGGGCCGGTGACGCGGCGGCGGAACCATCTCCTCGCGGCGGCCGGCGCGCTCATCCTCCTCGCGGGATGGGTGCGCCTCGGTCCGCTCCCCGCGGCGGCGCTCGCCCCCGCCGCGGCGCGGGACTATCTGCTGACCGACCGGGCGGGCGAGCCGCTGGCGCCGACCCTCTCGATCCCCGAGGCGGAGGGGGGCGTCCCGCTCACGCGCCGCGCGCCCAGGCTCGCCGCCGCCACGCTCGCCGCCGAGGACCGCCGCTTTTTCCTCCATCCCGGGGTGGACCCGCTCGCGCTCGCGCGCGCGGCGTGGCGCGACCTGCGCGCGCGGCGGATCGTCGAGGGGGGCTCGACGCTGACCCAGCAATTGGT
>JACXTT010008347.1_pt1 | contig 14374 bp, 19 predicted proteins | sample 9270951 | NCBI WGS metagenome assembly JACXTT01 (sample SAMN15532306, study PRJNA645909) | rock metagenome | isolation source: weathered quartz diorite | place: Puerto Rico | collected 2017-06-21 | reverse complement strand
CCGGCCGCCAGGGCGTTCAGAAGGCCGGCCGACAGGAAGGTCGCGCGTGTCCCGAGGAGCGGCAGGAGGACGAACGAGCCGGCGAGCGCTCCGAGCGCCGCCCCGAGCGTGTTGACGCCGTAGAGCGTCGAGATCGCGCCGGCCGGCGGCGCGCCGCGACCGGCCGCTTCGCGCACCAGACAGGGGAAGGTCGCGCCCATCAGCAGGGTCGGGGTCGCCACGCCCCCGAGCGCCAGGGCAAAGCGGAGGGCGGCGACGGACGCGGGAGCGGCGCATGCCGGTCCGATGCTCTCGAGAAGCGCGGGGACGGCCGCCGACAGCACCGGGCTGATCCCGGCGTAAAGCGCCAGGAGACCCTCCAGGACGGCATACGCTCGCAGCGGGTCACGCGACCGGCGCGCCAGGCGCGCGCCGGCCACGGCACCGGCGCCGAGACCCCCCAGGAAGGCGACCAGGATGGCGGTCAGTGACTGCAGGGAGTTGCCGAGGCACTGACCGAGGACGCGCGCCCAGGCGACCTCGTGGACCAGACCGGCGCATCCCGACAGGGCGAAAACGAACGCCAGCGGGCGGAGGGACGAGGTTCGGCTCAGCACCCGACCGATCCGCCGTGCGGGCTCATCGTCGCCGGCCGGTTTCGGGAGGTGGCCGGAGCAGAAGCAGACGGACCAGCGTCTCCTCCGGCCATCCGCCGGAGCCCGCGGTCAGCATGAGAGGGAACTCACGGCGTTCACCCTCGACGGTCGCGAAGAAGCGTGGCGACAGGGAGTCCTTCGCGCCGTAGAGCGAGTCGGCGCGCAGAACCTGCACGCTGCCGTCGCGCAGCGTGACGCGCAGCGTGGCGACCGCCTGGTCGGGGGGGTAGGCCAGCTCGATCTGGCGGATCTCCTGGAACTTGATCCTGGTCCAGTCCTCCAGGCGGAGACAGCGGCACTCCTTGCGCCGATCCTCGATGTCGATCCGGCTGCCACCGGCGGACTCGGAGCGCGGCGCGTGCCGTCTGTAGACGATCCGCTTGAAGTAGGCGAAGGTCAGATCGGCCACCGGTATGGTCCTTTCGCCCGAGGGGCCCTGCAGGACGAGCGTCGGATTGCCTGGCGGCGTGCGGGGGCCGCGGGTGACGGGGGCTCGGGCAACAACGGCGGCGCAGGCGGTCGCGACGGACCCCGAAACGAGAAGAGCCGCCACGATCCGCGCCGGAGCGCCGGCCGCCCGCTGACGCACGCCGCGGCTCACTCGCGAACGAACTGGATGTTGACCAGGGACGAGCTGACCACGTAGATCGTCCTGTTGTTGTCGGTGGGATCCGCCGGCACGACGTAGAAGCCGCGCCGCCCGGGGTCGTAGTCGAGGCTGTAGCCGAAGATCTTCTCGCCGTCGTAGAACTCCAGGACCGTTTTCAGATAGGACCGTCCCGAGGCGCGGCTCCGCTTCGCCCGCGGGAAGCCGCTCGCGTCGTGACCGCGGTGCCTGTCCTTGCGGCCCCAGGTCTTGACGTGGAACAGCGCCTTCAGCTCCTCGAGGCGGATCTCCTGCGACACCGCCACCTCGCCGTCGCGCCGGACGAGATGGAACAGATCGCGGGCCGGGTCGAAATCGCGCGAGAAGCCCTTGGTGACGCGGCCGTCCTTGAAATGGGCGACGAGCTTCGAGGTCCCGAGGATGGGAACGGCGCCCGGTGCGGCCGGACGGCTGGTTCCTTGCCCTGCCTCGAGGTGGGAGTTAATATCCTGTCCCCGCGCGCTTCAGTAGCCGAGTTCCGGGAAGAACCTCTTGAGCACTAGCTTGGCGACGAACAGCATCGTCAGCGGAATGCCCAGCAGGATGACCACCTGAACCGCCGCCTTCCAGCCCGGGAGTGGATCGGTCGGGATCAGGCTCGGCCGGCCCGCCGGCGGCCGCTGACCCGGGGGATTGGCGCCGCCCGGACGGCGATTCATCGTCGACATGGGGCGATCTATATCACAGGCGCACGGCAAAATCTTCCCGGGCCGGCGGATCACGGATTCGTAGGGCGGTCGGCGGTGCCCTTTCCGTCGGTGGCGCAAACAGGGTATATTTCATATGTTGCCTGCGGAGACGGGTGCCGTGACCATCGAGCAAGCCCTGCGGGACGAGCGCCTGGGGAACCTGCCGCTCTCCAGCCCCGCGTGCGTGAATCGAGGGACGAGTCTTCAGGAAACGCTTCGCCTGATGCGCCAGGAGAGCGCCGGCTGCGTCCTGGTGTGCGATGGGGAGAAGGTGGTCGGGATCTTCACCGAACGCGACGTGCTCGACAAGCTGATCGGCCACGGCATCAGCGAGAGCGAGCCGGTCGATCGCTTCATGACCTCCCGGCCGGCCTGCCTGACGCCGTCGGACACCCTGGGAGAGGCGGTGCGGCTGATGACCGAGGGAGGATACCGTCACATCCCCCTCCTCGACGAGCGCGGGCACCGCGCCGGGTTGATCGCCGCGCGTGACATCGTGAACTACGTCGCCGAGCATTTCCCGGCGGAAGTCGTGAACCTGCCGCCCCGGCTCGATCAGACCTTCAACACGGCCGAGGGCGCCTGAGCCAAATGTACGCGAGACGCGACCCGCGCCGCGGGCGCATGAGGAGATAAAAGAGACAGTGAGCACCGAGACCGAGGTAGCCCCCCCGATTGCCAAGGTCACAGAACTCGACACCGTCGTCATCCGGTTCGCGGGCGATTCGGGCGACGGCATGCAGCTGACCGGAACCCAGTTCGCCGACACCACCGCCCTGGTCGGGAACGATCTCGCCACCCTGCCCGACTTTCCGGCCGAGATCCGCGCGCCGGCTGGAACGCTGGCGGGCGTATCGGGATATCAGATCAGCTTCTCGTCCCACGACATCAAGACGCCCGGCGACCAGCCGAACGTGCTGGTGGCGATGAACCCGGCCGCCCTGAAGACGAACCTGGGCGACCTCGACGAGGGCGGCATCCTGATCCTCGACACCGACGCCTTCACCGAGGGCAACCTGCACAAGGCCGGCTACAAGACCAACCCGCTGAAGGACGGCAGCCTGGTCGGCTACCGCCTGTTCGACATCCCGCTCACGGCCCTGACGCTGCACGCCGTGTCCGAGGCCGGCCTGAGCGGCCGCCAGGCGACCCGCTGCAAGAACTTCTTCGCGCTCGGTCTGGTGTTCTGGCTGTACGAGCGCCCGGTCGACTACACGCGCGAGTGGATCGAGAAGAAGTTCAAGAACAGCGAGCAGATGGCCAAGGCGAACACCCTGGCGCTCCTGGCCGGCTACAACTACGCCGACACGACCGAGGTGTTCACCACCCACTTCCGGGTGCGCAAGGCCGATCTGGCGCCGGGGACGTACCGCAAGGTCACCGGCAACGAAGCGACCGCGATGGGATTCATCACCTCCGCGCTGATCACCGGCCGCCCGCTGTTCTACGGTTCGTACCCGATCACGCCGGCCAGCGATATCCTGCACGAACTGTCGAAGTTCAAGAACTACCCCGTGAAGACGTTCCAGGCCGAGGACGAGATCAGCGCCATCGGGGCGGCGATCGGCGCCGCCTACGGCGGGTCGCTCGGGCTCACCGGGACGAGCGGCCCCGGCGTGGCGCTCAAGAGCGAGGCGATCGGCCTCGCGGTCATGACCGAGCTGCCGGTCGTCATCGCCAACATCCAGCGCGGCGGCCCGTCGACCGGCCTGCCGACCAAGACGGAGCAGGCCGATCTGTTCCAGGCGGTGCTGGGGCGCAACGGCGAGTGCCCGGTCGCGGTGGTCGCGCCGGCCACGCCGGCCGACTGCTTCACCATGGCGATCGAGGCGTTCCGGATCGCCACGCGCCACATGACGCCGGTCCTGTTCCTGTCCGACGGCTATCTCGGGAACGGCGCCGAGCCGTGGAGGGTGCCGCGCCAGGAGGATCTGCCGAAGTTCGAGGTGAAGTTCCGCACCGAGAAGGAAGGCTTCTTCCCCTACCTGCGCGACCCGAAGACGCTGGCGCGCCCCTGGGCCATTCCGGGGACGCCCGGTCTCGAGCACCGGATCGGCGGGCTCGAGAAGGAGGACGTGACCGGCAACGTCAGCTACGACCCGCAGAACCACGAGAAGATGGTCCGCCTGCGCGCCGAGAAGATCGCCCGGATCGCCGACGACATCCCGCCCCTCGAGGTCCTCGGGAAGCCCGCCGGGAAGGTTCTGGTGGTCGGCTGGGGCAGCACCTACGGAGCGATCACCTCCGCAGTGCAGGAATTGCAGGCCAAGGGACTGCCGGTGTCGTCGATCCACCTGCGCCATCTCAACCCGTTCCCGCGCAACCTGGGCGAGATTCTCCGCACGTTCGACAAGATCCTGGTGCCCGAGCTCAATCTGGGGCAGCTTCGCACGCTGATCCGCGCCCGTTACCTGGTGGACGCGGTCGGCCTCAACAAGGTCCAGGGAAAACCGTTCAAGGTCTCCGAGATCGTCAAGTCGATCGAAGAGCTCCTCCGAGGTTAGAGTCCATGCCCTCCGGTGTCGATGTCAAAGAGCCCAAGCTGACCCGGGCCGACTTCGCCACGGACCAGACGGTCCGCTGGTGCCCGGGTTGCGGGGACTACGCCATCCTGGCCCAGGTGCAGAAGATGATGCCGAGCCTGGGCGTCCCGCGCGAGAACGTGGTGTTCGTGTCGGGGATCGGCTGCTCCAGCCGCTTCCCGTATTACATGAACACGTACGGGTTCCACACCATCCACGGCCGCGCTCCCACGTTCGCGACGGGGCTCAAGGTCACGCGCCCGGAGCTGTCAGTCTGGGTGGTCACCGGCGACGGCGACGGCCTGTCGATCGGCGGCAACCATCTCATCCACGCGATGCGCCGCAATCTCGACATCAAGATCCTGCTGTTCAACAACCGGATCTACGGCCTGACCAAGGGGCAGTACTCGCCGACCAGCGAGTTCGGCAAGAAGACCAAATCGAGCCCGTTCGGAACAGCCGAGCAGCCGATCAACCCGCTGGGCGTCGCGCTGGCCTCCGAGTGCACGTTCGTGGCGCGCTCGGTCGACATCGACACGCAGCACCTGTCGATGATCGTGGAGCGCGCGGCGCGCCACAAGGGGACCGCCTTCGTCGAGATCTACCAGAACTGCAACATCTTCAACGACGCGGCCTTCGACCCCTTCGTGGCGCGCGAGGTGCGCTCCGAGCGGATGATCATGCTCGAGCACGGCAAGCCGCTGGTCTTCGGCAAGGAGCGCAACCGCGGCATCCGCCTGCGCGGCGTTCACCCCGAAGTCGTGACCATCGGCGAGAACGGCGTCCAGGAGTCGGACCTTCTGGTGCACGACGAGAGCGCCCAGGAGCCGACCCTCGCGTACCTGCTCACGCGCATGAACTATCCCGACTACCCTGTGCCCGCCGGTGTCTTCTACCGCGCCGATCGGCCGCGCTTCGAGGAGATCGTCGAGCAGCAGAGCATCCAGGCGACCGCCCGCCTCGGCGCCGGCAGCATCGATCGCCTGCTCGGCTCGGGCCCGACCTGGAAGGTGACCTAGGAAAGGCAGGGGTCCATGGTCTGCCCCGACTGCGGCCACGACAACATCGACGGCGCGGACGCCTGCGATCACTGCGGGCAGGATCTGTCGTCGGTCGACGTCCCCGGTCCCAAGGCGGGCCTGCAGCGAGCCATCATGGAGACTCCGCTGCGCGACCTCCAGCCCGCGCTCGCCCTGACCGTCTCGCCGCGCGACCCGGTGTCGCGGGTGGTCCGGCTGATGAGCGAGAAGCGCCAGGGGAGCGCGCTGGTGATGGAGGGGCGGACTCTCGTCGGCATCTTCACCGAGCGCGACGCGCTCGTCCGCCTCACCGGCAGGACGTACGATGCCGAAACGCTAGCGGTGAGCGAGGTGATGACGCGCGACCCGAAAGTCCTGCGCGACGAGGACACTCTCGCCTACGCCATGCACTGCATGGCGGTCGGCAGCTACCGTCACATCCCGATCCTCGGGAAGGACGGAGCCCCGCGCTTCATCTCGGTGCGGGGCGTCCTGCGCTATCTCAACGACCACGCCCGATAAGAGCTCCCGGCCGGCGCGCCCTCATCCCGACCCGCCACGCGCCAGGACGGCCAGCTTCTCCATCGGGTAGGCCGCGACGATCTCGGCGACCACCGCGTCGGCGACGTCGGCCGCCGATCCCGGCCGCTCCTCGGGCGGTCCCCACTTGAAGCCGGCCTGGTAGGCGTCCTGCGCGGTGTCGCCGTCGGACATGGCCGCCGAGTCGACCGCCTCCTGGAACGCGGGCGGCAGCTGCCGGCTGACGCGCTCGGCTCCTTCCGAGGCGCGCACCCCGTACGGGATCGACTTCCAGTACATGATCCGGACCTGGGCCATGGAGTGCGAGTCCTACTGGCAGCCCCGCGTGAAGCACTGGCCACCCGACTTGGCGCAGAAGTATCCGGCCGCCTGCGTGCAGGGGCCGCCGAATCCCGCGCACGTCTTGTTGGCGCAGTGCGAGGCGGCCTCGGCGGCCGGGGCGGACAGACTCGCGAGAGCGGAGAGATACGGACTGTTGGCCGGTCCCGCCGGGGTCAGTAGGAGTCCGATCATCCCGAGCGCGACCAGGACGGCGGCAAATCGGAGTAGGAGAGAGGTCATGCGGCGCATGCGATGGCTCCTTTCGCGGCCTCGGTGGCGTCCGCGGCGCGGGCCGATGGCGCGACGCGGCGGGCGGATTCGCATCAGGCGAGACACCGCCATGAGGACGATCGACTGTGTACCATCAAAGGTAGCGGCGGGCAAGGCGAAAGACCGCCCGACGAACGGATCGAAAGCGCGCAAACGCGGAGATAATGTCGGCAGCGCCGCCAGGGTGGCGCACCATCGGAGGGTCCATGAGCCTCGATAAGGAGATCGCGATCGCCCACGAGACATGTCCCTGCTGGGAGTCCCCCTGGGGCGGCACGAAATGCCGCAACTGCGCCACCCAGGGGAAGCACTATGTCGATGATTGCGAGTGGCGCGGTCACGCGGCCATCGATCGCGTCGTCAGCGCGACGCGCCTGGACGACCTCGAGAAGATCAAGGCGTTCGTCGACCGCGACCACGCCATCTCGGCGGAGGTCAGGAAGACGCTGCAGCAGCAGACCTGAGGACGCGTCTCAGACCATCCCGTGGACCGTCCCGGCGGGCAGGTATCCCGCGTGCCCGAGAATGGCGGTCACGGCCCCGCGTCGAGTCCTCTAGCAGATCGTGGAGGCGCAGCTCTGCGCCACCTTGCAATTGGAGCCGGTGGCCGAGAAGCAGGTCGGTCCCTTGCGCGGATCCTTCTCGCAGGTCTTGTTGTTGCACCCCGGAGCGGCGAGTGCCGCCTGCGACATCAGGTCGGAAAGAGCCGACAGATAAGGCGAGCGCGCCGGCGAGGAGACGCCGGACACCACCTGGACGGCGGCCAGGGCGAACGCGAGGAACAGCAGCCTCGCGGCAATACGACGAGTCTTTCGATGCATCATCTCCTCCTCAGTTGACACGCCTGAAACGGACAATTTGCAGTCCATGTACGACGAGAGGCGCGCCCGCGCAACATCGGGCGTGGTTTCAGATGACGGAGCGCGATGGTGCCGAAGACAGGACTTGAACCTGCACGGGCTTGCGCCCACTAGACCCTGAATCTAGCGCGTCTGCCAGTTCCGCCACTTCGGCACTGTTGAAAACTATACCACTTGTCCCGATTCTTGGTGAGACTCAGGCGGTGAGACCTTTGTTCTTGTTCACCGTTTGTCCACGGTACGCGGGGGTCAAATCATCGGTTGACCACCTGCCGCGCGCGGTTGATTTCCTCGTGCATGTACCGCCGCGTTGTCTTGTAGTCGGCGTGACAGGCGGGCGCCTGGAGATCCGAGCCGTCGCCGCCACTGTGACCGTGGCGCGTACAAAACGTGTGGCGCATGGTGTGCGGGGTGACCCGGAGCAGTCGGGGAGTGTCCTTGTCCTGTAGGCCGGCCTCGCGGCAGGCTAAAACGAGCTAAGCGATCTTGGCGAATACTATTTCAACTAAGCCGATGTACCGGCGCGGATCAGGCTCAACATCGGCGGTCGCTGGCATCCGCTTGTCATCTATGGCGATGAGCTGACCCAAACGTGCTATGTAGTGACCGAGGCCCACTACAAGATGCTCCAGGCCAAGGCGAGGGTTGAGGCGGAGATGGTGAATTGAAAGAACGACAGCACGGGTTGGCCGGGCCCGTGCTGCTTACAAATCTTGGATCGGTCTTGGGTGCCAGGGGTAGACAGGAGATGACACTTGACACGGGCGGATCTAGGACCTACAATCCGGAAGTAGGAGGGTAGGAAATGCTTACGCGAGTTGGACCGAGGTACCAGGTTACGATTCCGAAGCAGGCCCGTACGGCCGTCGGCCTTCAGGTGGGCGACTACGTTGAAGCCACCGGCGAGAATGGAATGGTTGTGCTGCGGGTGAAGGACATCGTTGACAGGCATCCCGCCATCGAGGCGCGGCTCGCCGAGGCCGAGGCCGATGTCCAGGCTGGCCGTGTGCATGGGCCGTTTGCGACAGTCCAGGAGCTGGGGGCGTCGCTGCGAAAGACCACACCGAGGCGAAATAGAAAGCCTGCTCGTTGATGCGGTTCGTCTACACGGAGCGCTTCAACGAGAGTTTCGCGGACGCCCCGGGGAGCGTACAAAAGTCATTTCTTAAACAGGCCCGATTCTTGTTGGGAAACCTTCGCCATCCGTCTCTTCATGCCAAGAAATACGACGAGGCGCGGGACATCTGGCAAGCTCGCGTAAATCGAGACTGGCGCTTTTACTTCACCATCCAAGGCGACATTTACCTTCTGCGCGACATCGTGAAGCACCCCAAGTAGTAGCGCCGTCGGCCTTAGTCCTCCCATCCCCATTTCTTGGCGAGCGTGGGGTCGAGATCTGTCTCCAACAGAACCTGTATCTCGGACATATCGACCTTAATCTCTTCGTGCTCCTCCTCCGTCAATCCATGCATCCGGTGCAGCTCGGCGACAAGCGTTCCGAAATAGTTGAGCGCGTAAAGGCAGAGCCCGATCACCTCTTCATCGCCAAGTTCATCAACGACCCATGTGCGCTCAACACCAAGCTGCTCGCCAATATCGCCATGATCGCTGCGGACCATAAAACCGACCAAGAGCTTCTTGGCCATGTCTAGGGCTTCCTTGGTGTCTTCAAACGGAGGGAGATCGTGAACGATAGCCAGCTTCAGCGACCTACCGCGAAAGAGCCCCGAGGCCGCCTTGCTCTTGGCGGTGAGAGAGCTTCGTTTGACGATGATGTTGCGCGCTAGTACGAAGCGTCGCAGGAGTTCGTTCGCGCGCATCTCGCGTTGTTTCTGCTCATACCACTCCTCGAAGCCCTCCGGCGTCTTCTCTTCCGACTGCATCATAAAGGTGATATTGCGCAGCGCCTGAATGAAGGCGTTAAGGTTGTACTGGAATTCCCGGGGTTGGTGATAGCTGCGCAGAAGCCTGGAAAAGAAATAGCGGGCCTCGTGGTATTTGTCGTGTGTGCTTAGGATCGGACATTCTGTTGAAGTCTGATCGGTCAAGTTGCTCTCGGCTTGGGAGTGTTCACCGATTTTCGTTGACTTCGTGCGCGCGTGCGCGTATACAGCGGGCACAAGATGTTGTGTGGAGTGCTGGCGGATTGAGTAATCAGCATAAACCTGATACTATATTGACATCCGCAGTGCGTGGAATTATTGGGGCCGGGAGGCTATGTTGACCCCCAGGCCCCGAAAAGCTCTGGCGGGGTAGACCGGACTCGAACCGGCAACCGGGTCACTTAACAGGCGCCCGCTCTGCCATTTGAGCTACTACCCCGAACAGAGGCGACGACGGGGGTTGAACCCGTTCGGCGGGTGGGCCCTCAACAGACCGCCCGCCGGCCTTCCCTTGCTAGGGGAGCACGTTCACCGTTCCGTCACGTCGCCATATCAGCCCCGGGTCATGCACCATCGGCCCGGGGTTTTCTCTTGATACGGTCCGCCCCCAGGGAGTTCCACCCGAGAGACAGCTTGCCTCTGTTCCCGTGGGGATTGCGTTCAAGAATTTCCGATCGAGGCCCCAGCGCCGACGCTCCGGGGTGTGAATCGCGCCTCGATCGCGATGTTTGCAGAATAGTCAGCGATCAGGGTCGTGTCAAGGGGCGAACACAAAATGTTGGGGACGCCCGCAGCCGCTACACAACATCCTGAGTTTTCTACAACTTAGTCTGTGGGCCAGGATGTGGTAAATCTGTGCGCCGGCGACGAGTCGCGATGAGATTCGGCTGAACAGACCATCTGGAGCGGCTTTCGGCGGATCGTTGCTGTCCGAAGGGAATTTCCAGCAGCAGTCTTGTCACGGCCTGCGTATCAGCGCCACCACCACACCCCGCACCTTCACACCTTCCCGGAACGCCGTCACCCTCACAGCCCCGTCAATCATCGCGATCACCGTCTGCCCCGGCTCCGCTGTCCCCTGCCGTCGCACCACGAGGATGTCGCCGCCCCGGCGCCCGTCCGCGAGCAGACCATCGCCACGCACGCGCAGGGCGAACGTCTCGGGCTCGCTCATAAGTACCCGCGGGACACCTGCTGCCGTCGGCTCCGTGAGCAGCTCCAGCGGCTTCCTGGCGCCGATGGTGCCGGTGAGAGGGAGCACGACCCAGCGGGTGTCAATGGTGACGGGCTGGAGCGTGTGCAATGGCGGCCTCGGCGGGGGAGCGGAACACAGAATAGGGGAGCATCCGGCGAGCGTCAAGGGCCGGCTTTCCTGTCCACCGACTGTCCACCGTTCGGCCCGGATGGTGCGAAATGGTGCCGAATGGTATTCAGGATCGCAAGCCTGACGCGGACTTCCGGCGATCTACTCTGGAGACTCTCCGGAAATCCTTGACTGTTGCGGGTTTCGGAGGCACCGAAAAATGGCGGGCGACCCTGAATCTAGCGCGTCTGCCAGTTCCGCCACTTCGGCACTCGGAGCCGGATTGTCGCCGGTCCGTGGCTGGCGCGTAGCATATCAACGGGCGGTCGGCCGACGCAAGAACCGGGACGGACCCGGCGGGTCACTCGCGCAGCGTGTACGTCCGGGTGATGTTGAAGCCGATGCGGACGTAGCCCGAGCCGAAGTCGAGGTCGCCGCCCGGGGCGTACTGGTCGGTGTGGATGCCGGCGGTGTTGGTCGCGAAGACATGGAAGACGTGACGGGCGGTGGCGATGCTCAATCCGACCGACCCCGACTGATTGGTGCTCTCGACGCCCGAGGTCTGGGCGACCCACTCGCTCGTGAGCGCCATCTTCGAGGTCAGACGCAGCTCGCCGCCGGCTCCGACCGCCGTCGTCCCGCGATGGTCGGTGCGGTCCAGGAAGTTGACGTGCGAGACGTAGGTCGGCACCACCATGAGGGACAGGCGCCGGCCGAAACGACGGGCGAGGATCGCCTGAACGCCGGCGCGATCGCGGTTGAAGGCGCCCGTCTCGCGCAGATTGGAGTAGCTGGCGCGCAGGGCCAGCGACAGAGGAGCGCGGCCGGCGCCCTGCCGCACCGGGGTCCACTTCGCATCTGCCTCGTAGTCGTGCTCCAGGTTGGTCCTGCGCAGGCCGACCTCGAGCGTGTCGGTCAATCCGAAAGCCAGACCGATCGAGATCCATGCGCCGCTGTCCAGTCCGTAGAAATCCTTGCTGCCGGCGTCGCGCGTCGACGTCTTGAAGCGGTGCAGGATCTGGAACTCCAGCGCGCGCGCCCCGAGCGGGTCGGGCGTCGGCAGGTTCACCAGCGTCGACCCCTGAAAGGTCCGCGGCGCCGCGGCCCCCGGCTCGGCGGCCGGCGGGGCGCCCCAGAGATCGGCGGGGAACGATTCGATCCACTGTCGCACCAGGGCGATCTCCTCGGTGCCCAGCGGCTGCATCGACAGCGGCATGCGCGGCCCGCGGTAGTGGCCCTGATCCGGCGTCAGAAGCTTCAGGTAGAGGAGACTCCGATCGGGCGAACCGGGAGCGACCCGGAGGAGCCCGGGGTCGGTGCGCGACCGGACGTTCACGGCCGACCGGTAAATCTGGCCGGTCTCCATCCGCAGACCCTTCATCCCGTCGGGCCCCAGATGGCAGCCGGGCATGGCGCAGCGAGACTGGAGGAGACGGCCGACGCGCGCGAAGATCGCCGCCTGGTCCGGGGCGGGAGTCGGCTCCTGCCCGGCGGGCGGAGGCGGAGCGTCGGGGGGCGGCTCCTGCGACGCCGCCGCGAGCGCCAGGGGCGCCCACAAGAGAAGGATCGCCGGCAGGCGGCTAGTTGTCCTTCGCACCCTGGTCGATCCAGTCGCGGATGGTCTTGATGTCGGCCGATTGCAGCGCCGGCAATCCGAAGGGCATCCGCATGCCGCAGTCGTTGACCGGGCCAATCACTGTGTTGCAGGCCGTACAGACGGACGACTGCTGGGTGCCTTCGAGCTTGCGGATCAGGTAGCTCGCGCTGCTGTTGAACGGCTCGATCCGCAGGAGCGGCGACGCCTCGCAGCTGGTCACGCCGACCGCTCCGTCAACGGGATCGAAGATTCTCTCGAGACTCAGGTTCGCGGAGGTCGGGGAGCCGCCGTGGCAGCCCGAAGCGGTGCAGCCCGCATTGCTGAGGATCGGCCTGACGTGGGTGGAGAAGCTCACCTGCGCCTGGGGCGCCGGGACGACGCTGACGCCGAGCGTCGCGTTCTGGTTGGTGCAGGCCCCCAGAAGGATGCCGGCGACGAGCGCCAGCGCGGCGGCAGCGGCGGCCGACCGGGCGGCTCGATTCTTGCTCAACGTCGCGCCCGGAGCGAGCGGATATAGGCGCCGATCGCGTCCGCGTCTTCCGGCGTCAGGACCGGGCGATAGATCGGCATCTGTAAGCGCTGGCGCGTCAGGAAGTAGCCGGCCAGCCGATCCCGGGCGAAACGCTCGATCCCTCCCTCGAGAATCCACTGTCGCAGCTCTCCGTCGTCCCGCACCAGCTCCGTGTAATCCTCTCCGAGCCAGCCGGGAATGTACCCCTTGAGCGATCCGGGGTTCGGAACGCCGCCGCTGCCGGCCACACCGTGGCAGGACTCGCAGCGATGCTGCCGCACCAGCTCGCGGCCGCGCGCCGAGCGCGGCTCGCCAGGCGGCGCCGGCTCCCACACCGCCATGACGTAAGCCACGAGATCGTCGACCTCGCCACGCTGCAGAGCGTCGCGATAGGCCGGCATCCGGATCGCCGCCTTGCGACGCTCGGCGACCGCGCCGGCGCTGTCCGCGCGCCGCTTCGAGACGCCGTCCAGGATGTACTCGCGGATTTCGTCTTCGCCGCTGACGTACATCATCGGCATGCCGCCGTCCCAGGTCGGCACCGTCTCGCCGGTGCCGGGATCCGGGAGGCCGCGCGTCCCCTGCGGCCCGTGACAGGCGAAACAGCCGGTTCGGGCGGCCAGATCGGCGCCCCGGCGAACCGGGTTCGATTCGTGCCGTCGCCAGTAGGCGCGGATGGCCGCGGGTGCGCCGAGCCAGGCCACGATCAGGAGCAGGACGATGGTGCCCAGCCAGGCCCAGACCCTGCGCATCGCGTGCCGCCGGTGGTCCGGGGCTCAGACCGACTTGACTGAGTGCACGGTCAGGGCGTTGATCCCGTCCTTCGCGGCGACCTCGCCCTTGATCTCGACCTTCTTGCCGGCGAACGTCTTCGCCTTGGTGAACGGGCTCGCGTCGGCGTGGTCGGCGACCAGGATGTAGACCTTGCCGTCGGACGCGGCGAGCCCGACCGGCTGGCCCATGGCGGCGCACTTGGCGGCGCACGAAGCGTGATCCGGTCCCATCGCGCCATGCCCGACGTAACAGGCGAGATCGAGCACCTCTCCGGTCAGCGTCACGTCGGACGGCGCGGCCGCCTTGTCCGCCGCCATGACAGACGGAGCGGCGACGACAAGCGTCGCGGTCACAACCAGCGCCAGGACAGCTCTCTTCATGCGGGCCTCCTCGTGGATGGCTCACCCGGCGAGGGCGAGACGCACGATCCTAGCACGCGGCGACCGCGACGCCCGCGACCGGCTGGAACGGTCAGCGTCGGCGTCGCGAACCGTTCCTCGGCGGCCGGCCGGCGCCCGGGCTTTGCCCGGGGCCGACCCGGTGTGCTAGGTTGCAGGACCATGAGCGCCGAATTGAAGCAGGCGATCGTCGAGCTGCTGCGCGCGCCGGGGTATCGACCGGCGACGGCTCGCGATCTGCTGTGCCTGCTGCGGCTCGATAAGAAGCGGCGTCACGATTTGAAACGAGCCTTGCGCGACCTGGTGAACGACGATGCGGTGATCCGGGTCCGCCCGAACCGCTACGCGCTGGCGGGGCGGCAGGCGCCTGCGCGGGGGGCGCGCCGGGGCGCCGGTGCGGCGGAGA
>JACXTT010008346.1_pt1 | contig 14375 bp, 6 predicted proteins | sample 9270951 | NCBI WGS metagenome assembly JACXTT01 (sample SAMN15532306, study PRJNA645909) | rock metagenome | isolation source: weathered quartz diorite | place: Puerto Rico | collected 2017-06-21 | reverse complement strand
GAGCCCGATAGCCCGCGCGACTAGTGGATTCGAAAATTGCCCTTGCGACAGAAAACAGCAAACCTTCGAAGCTCTCTCCTTCCGTCTGGGCGCCAAAACCACCGTTCCCATTTTGGAACACGGCAAGGTCTCTTCCGTGCGAGAAACTCTTCGATCGCACGCCCTAGGTTCTGCGCATCTTTCGCATAGACCAGTTGTCCGTCGTTCCCGAAGTAACTGCCCTTATTCCGTGGGCTCGTTCCCATCGGCACCCAACCATTCTTGGTTGCCAACCTGAGAACAGCTTGCCATGCATATAGATTCCAGTAGAACCAGCGCCTACGTCCGATTAAGTCCATTCCCATGCGACACGCTGAACTAAAGCAACCGTGCTTGAGGATTACAGCTGAGGAACTGATTACCCACGCTGTTCGAGCCCCAAGAAGACGCCAGAGGTCACTCGCCCCAGTCCCTTAAGAATGCGCCAATTACTTTGTCGGAACGGGCACGTCGCCCGCTGGGCAATTGCAACCGCACGCTGCCGTTCGGTAGGCCGAAGACCTTCTCGATGTTGCGTTGTCCTGTCCCGACGGAAGCATCGCTGCGAAGCGCGAATTTGCGTTTGGCTGGGAACTGCTTTTTGCCGCGGCTATTTGCCATTGATGTCTCCCTTTGTGAGGCAAACGTGGATGATTGTGGCCTCAGCCCCCAGTGAGAGCCTGATTCACAGTCTTTGCGACCTGCGCAACCTGCGCCATATCTAGGCCAGGGCCCTCCTTGGTGATGAATAGATTCTTCCCGACAACATATCCGTTTTTCTCATACCACTCCCTTTTCCACTCCCATCCGCGTTTGTAGTCGTCGCGATCAAGCATCCCGAGGTGTTCCCAAAGGATCAGGTCTCCCGCGTCGCTGGTGAATGAAAAATCCGGGCGTACACGTCCCGGCGCTGATGTACCTTCGTACGGTCGGTTGTACTGGTACGTCATGTTTTTTTCTTCGAGGTATATCGCGATAGCAAGCTCTGACTTGCTCTGCACCATCTCCCCTTTGGGGGTGCGATGGACGAGGTGAGCCGCATACGGGAAGTCGTCTGCTTCACGCCGCACGCCGCCGAAGAACAGATTGGTGTTTCTTCGGGCAGTCTCCGAGTTCTCGGGTCGAGAGAGATCGAAAAGCCCGGCGCCATCGTTGCCCTCGACCAGAAGCACCAGCGCTTCCTGGGATCTTGTCAGTGCGGTATACATCAATTCCCGAGACAGGAAGCGGGATCTCTTAGGGATGATCACGAACACCGCACCGAATTCGCTGCCTTGCGCTTTGTGTACAGTCAGCACGTAAGCGAGCTCGAGCGCGCTTCCGTTGGGGCCGAAATTCTTCCGGCTGAAACCGAATCGCACATCCGCGCGATTGGCAAGCGCGACATTGAGAAACGTGTTTTTCGCATCACCGGCCGCAGGGCATGCAACGCCTATTTCGCCGTTAGCGAGGTACTCCTCGACCTTCTGCCTTGTCTTGCCGTTCCATCCATCACGTGTCCCATTGCGCGTAAGAATGACCTTGTCGCCCCAGACGATTTCCTCATCCCCGAGACGCAATCCCCAAGGCTGACGTGCCGCGCGCAACTGGGCCGCGCGATAACGTTGTTGGATCCAGCGGTTCAGCTCATGGACACCGTGCGGGTGCAGCTTTACCGGTGAAAGGATTTGAAATCTCTCGCAGCCGTCATGATCCTCGAAAGGTACCCATCCCTCCTTGGTAAGCCCAAGCGCAGCGTTGAATCCCGGCACGTCATCCGAAGCGCTCAACCCTAGCCGCGCTACAAATTGCTCCTCGATGCGCTGGTGCAGCTCGCGCGGCGTTTTCCAGTAGCAGACATGAAGGTCGTTCAGTTTGCTGCCAAGATCGATGTCGCTCAAAACCCTGTCTGCATCGACCGGCTGAGACTCGCGGGTAAACCAGGACGCAAGTCGCAGCGTGTCCGAGGGAGCCCCGGCAGCCGTGCGCAACTCAACTGTGAGCCTAGACAGCGCCTTGCCGGCGGCCTCTCCCTTCTCGGCCGCCTCATCAAGGTGGGCCACGAGATCAGCGAATGGCCTCCCGACACCGATTGGCGGCAGCTGATTGGGATCTCCGACAAGAATAAGGCGTTGCACATGGCCGAGATCCAATGCCAGAAACGTGGCGAGCATGTCGTCCATAGTGAGCATCGAGCATTCGTCGATGACCACCGTCCGTTCACGCCTATACGTCTCTTTACCGTCGAACAGCGGCCGCTGTCGAAATCCGTCGTAGCGCTTGAGCGAATAAAGGAACTGCGCGACCGTCATGGCGGATGCATTCGCCTTCTGGGCAAGGCGCACGCGCGCCTTGCCCGTGGGCGCGAGAAACAACACTCCATCCTTGCGGAGCTTGTCCGACTTCAGGAGCGCGCCTAGCACGGTGGTCTTGCCCGTTCCCGCCCGACCCACAAGCACTGTCAGCTTTCGTGTGGTGACCTTCTCCAGCGCACCGGATTGCTCAGTGAGTGCGGAAGCATGCCGAGCGTTTGTCGGATCAACCTTTGCCCCACCCTCTTCGATGGCCCCAACCAGTAGGTCTCGCCACTTTTCTGAAAGGCTGGGAATCTCGGTCTTCGTCCTCGCGCTCAACAGTTCCCGAAGTCTTTTTTCGCGCCTGCCGAGATCGGCAAGCTGCAAGCAACGCTCTCTTTCATCTGTCTTGGCATCGCGGAGTATTTCCACCCGGGCAATCTCTTCCGCGATCTGTTCCTCGTTCCCATTGAGCCAGTCCGACGTGACGACGCAAGGTTGCGCGAGAGGTAGTTTCCCGAGTGCCGTCAGCGCCTCCGATTCGGTAAGAAGCGAATCCCCGCTCACCGCGCTCGCTCTCAATACCGAAACGAGTGCTGCGCGTACTCTCCGCCAGTCCAGGGCCGACTCGACGCACGACGGTGGTTCCACCGGGTGCGCGACGGCTATCGTCGCGTCGGGCATCAGCCCGCGATCGATGGTCGCGACGGAGACCGGGTACTCCTCGTCTCCAAGGTCGAGCTCGGCGATGCGGTATGGGTTATCGATGATCCCTGCGTCGTTTATCGGCGCCCGTGTCGCCTTTGCCCGCAGCGACGGCTCGAACCAGCGCTCCATCTGCGCCGTACTGAGGTTGAACCGTGAGAGCAGCCTAAGCAGCGTGCGGCGCTGGTCGGCGAGCCCCCTCCAGGTGTTTGCCACCGCTTTCAGATCACCTGCATAGGCCTTCTGTGGCGGCTCTTTCTTTCCTGTCAGTATTGCGCTCAGGATCGGCCATGGGTCGTCCTTGGGGCCGATGCTTCCCTTGGACATCAGTTCCAGCACCAGAGATGTCCCCAAGCGCATTCCGAGCGCCTCGAGAGCGGCCCCCGCCCCGGGGAAGACGCCGCGGTCAGCCCACGCTGTCTCGATTTTTCGGTTTAGCCAGTCCTCGCGCTTTTCCCACGGCCCTTTGGCAATGCCATGCGCACGTATACGTCGCACGGCTTCGAGGCACTTGGTAAGAGTCGAGAGGGCAACGTCGGGCGCCGAGTGCTCCCCCGCGTACGAGAAGTACGTGACGTCCACCGCCTCCGGCACGATCGCAATCTCCGCAAGCAACCCTTTGCGCCGCGCGTCCTCGTCCGGATCTCCCGTTGGCTCGAGATAGTCGTGATACGGAAGTAAGAAGCCCTTCTCACCGTCCAACCGGATCGAGTGGGAGAACATCCGGTCCCACAATGGATAGGTCTCGGCTGGCTTCTTCGACTCGTACTTTAGGATCGGCGAGATCCATTCGATCATCCCGACGCCGACCACAAGACGGCTATAGGCCTCCTCCAGAGGATGGCCGCCTTTCGTATAGAAGAACACGAGTGACTTGCCGGCGGTCAGCCGATTAAAGAAGAGCTGGCAAAGCGCCTCCTGGCGTTGCCGTGAGAAAACCCAGGGTGATGAAAATGGCGACTCCTCGTCGGGCGGCAATCGATCCGGCAAGCCGTCCTCGATCTCCTCCTGGTGCTCCCGCAACATCCAGTAGAACGGCACTGCAAAAGTCGAATACGGCTTTACCGTAAGTGGCGTCTTGCGAAGATGGCCGTGAGTCTTTTCCGTTTTGGGGTTGTCAGCGTACGGATGTTCCGCCACTCGAACCCACGACTTGGGATTCATAAACGCCGCGGACTCGGCCCGACACGGCGGCAATGATTCCGGGTCGAGCTCGGCGAAAGACTTACCGTGGAACTTGATCTCCATGGCGTCGTTGCGCTCCATACGGATGCGCTCCAGATCCATGCAGTACGAGTTCGTCAGCGGGTCCTTGCAAACCGCTCCGTTCCAGCGGCTGTCGTGCCAAGCGACTCGCACATTTAAGTGGAACATCGCCATTCCCCTACCACCCTTTGGATAGCGCCTGACGCTTCGCGCTAGAGCTCAAGACGCGCTCACACGACTCCCAATCCACGCGGGCAATCTTCTCGTAACGCAGATCAAACGGGTGCTTCGTCGGGACCGAGGCGATTACCTGCTTCGCTCGTTCGACCTCACCGAGAGCAACATCGATCCAAACGTCTTCGAGTACGTCGGGCACCTGGCCAAACAGCGTATAGATGTCCTGCAGGCGATCGGACAGAAGCTGGTGGACGCGATCCTCGACCGAGTCAACGTATCTGAGGTTGTAAACGAACACTGTGTCGTTCAGCTGGCCGATTCTCTGGATGCGTCCCTTCCTCTGTTCAAGTCGAGTGGGGTTCCATGGAAGGTCAAGGTTGATCAATGTGCCCAACCGCTGGAGGTTTAACCCCTCGGAGGCTGCGTCCGTGCCGAGCAGCAATCGAAGCTCACCCGCGCGAACCAACCGTTTGATTTCCTCGCGCTCGGTTGCTGTAAAGCGCCCCGCTCGCCAAATGCCGGACTTGCCTCCGCCCGCGTAAATGGCGATGGGCTCGCCGCCAAGGTCGGCAACGAGTTGCTCGCCAAGCCACCGCACGGAATCGTGGTATTGGCTAAAGATAATGCAGCCACGCTCCAGCCATCTCTCGTTTCTCAGGCAATTGAGTACGACCTCGTACTTTGGATCCCGCTCTTGATTTGCCTCTAGCGCCCCCACGAAACGCTCTAGGAGCGCGCGTTCTTCGGGTGTCAGCGTACGAGACATGCCTGCAGCCTGATCCGCCTGATGCTCCTCGTCGTCCTCCTCGAGCGTAACGGCGCCCGTTTCGATGTCCTGCCAAGATTCCAGCATCTGGGTCGCTGTCTTGTGCCCGGCGGCGATACTGCTGCCCACCCGCCGTAAGAGAAGAGTCTTCAGGAACCCCGACCCGCTCATGCGGGCTCCGAGCTTTCGGCAAAACTCCTCGGCAAGTCCGTACGCTTCTCTGAGATACAGAGGCAACTGCACAGCGTCTTCATCGCTTTCCCCGAAAAGCTCCACGCGGATCGGCTGGAGGTAAGGATCGCCGGTCTGAGGGTCACGTGTCTCCTCAAGGTATTTGCGGCTACGACGAACGATGTGCCTGATGAAGGGGTTATGCTGGGTAGCGAAGCGCCGGAACATATCGCGAACGCGTATCTTGTCGGCTGATCTCAGCCGTTCCCAGTCGCTCCCCGTCGCGCTCACCTGATCGTTAGGCATGTTCAGCGATCGCCGAAGGATCTCGAAATCCTTGTGCTCCGTTGAGGGTGGGAATGGCGTGCGCAGCCATTGCCAACGCTGGATATCGTCGCTCGGCGCATTCGATACTCCCATGATCAGTCCAAGCGCATCGTCTGCACGCCGCCAGCGGCTCCACGCCCCGCCAAGCACCGCCTCGCTACCCCGCCCCAGAACATCTAGAAGATCCCACGCCTCGACCGGGCGCAGCTGCACAGGAGTCGCCGTCGCCAGCAGCATGCTTTTCGTCCGGGGCGACATTTCGTACAGGAACGCGAGCAAATTGTTTGGGTCGGGCTTCTCCGCGTCTCTTCCTTCACCCAAGTTCTGTCGCCGCGCGTTGTGTGCTTCGTCGACGATCACGCATTCGAAGTCGAGCGTCTTAAGAATGTCGGCGTCCGGGCATCGAAAGGTAGCGCGCGACGTCGGCACGATGCCGACGCGCCGAGGGCACTTGCGTATCCCTTCGGCACCCACCTGTGGATAGTCCACGCGGTTTTCATCTACCCAATACTTTCCCGTCCAAACAGCAGCAGGCAGATCCAGCAGCTCCATCAGCTCGTCCTGCCATTGCCACACTAGCGTCTTCGGGGCGAGGACCAGGACCGGCTTCTCGCCAGACAAGGCCATCAGTTGGGCGGCCATCGCGAGCTGGACGGTCTTGCCCAGGCCAACCTGATCCGCCAGAACGAAGCGCGCACCGCCCGGATTGTGCAGATGGGCCTCGAATGCAAGCTTGACGAAGTACTTTTGATGCTCCCAAAGACCCGCCTGTTTGCGGTAGACCGGCGCTTCGACAAAGACTGCGGCCGGGGTGGGATCCTCACCTACGGCCTTCGAGCTTTCCCATGCCCCCACGGTCGGATGCACGGAACGTCGCGAAATCCTCGCGATATCTTCGACGATGAACTCCGCAAGGGGCACCGCTGCATGATGAGTCCACAGCGCGTCGAATTCCTCCTGAACCCACTGAACCGCCTCTGGCGAGTTGTCCTCCCAAAGGAGTTCATAGTTGAGCGTCCAAGCGGCGCGAGACTCGTTCACACTTCCCATGAACGCCGTCTTCGAAGCGTTGCGTAGCGTGATTACGCCAGCCTTGCCGTGAACCAGTCCGAAATGCCGGTCGGGCAGAACGCGGACCTCCAGCTTGCCCGACGACAGAAACCGATACAGGCGGGAGAACCGCTGCCGCGCAGCTTCGCCTCCGGCATCAACGTTGTCCTCGGGCTTGGAGCTGCACCACTCCTGCCTGAGAGCCGCTGCCGCGGCCCGAGCGGTGCTGACGTCTTCTGGCTTAAGTCCCGAGTTGCACACCACCCGGATCCGGCCCTTCAAGTCGTCGAGGGCCTCACCGGCCACCTCTAGAATCGATCCGCAGAAATATCCTGCGATACGGTCATACGCAAGCGCGCCGCGCAGTCGATCTGCTAAGAACGACTCGGTAAGTCGCTGCCGCCTCGATGAAAAACGTCGAATCCCGTGTTGCTGGCCCTCAGGGTCCTTCATCCCCCACTCCATCCCGACTACCAGCTAGATATTGTCTTCGCGATTCCTCAGCGCACCGGCCACGAGCGCTGCTGCTTCGGCGTCCTTATGCCAATGGTCAAGCGAGGCGTTTTGACGTAAGGCCGCAAAGTAATCTAAGAGCGCAATCACCCTTTGGCGATTTGCTCCGTAGTCCTTAACTTCAGTCTTTAGCCACGCAAGGGCCTCTCGCGGCGACTCGGTATCGGCAGCCTTGAAGGTTGCGAAAAGCGCATGTCGTACAAGGGACGAGCCAAAGCCCGTATCGCTCATTTCTTTTCTGCCGAACTCGGTAGCTGTCCGCAACCTAGCCTGATTGGCCTTTGTGCTCGCCAGTAGGTTGCGATATTCATCCACGCCGAATCCGCGAGCCAACTCCTGGTAAACGCCGGCCCGGCGTTCACCGTGAGACTCAAGTTCAACACCCTTTACATACAGGCGTTCCATGGACGAGAGCGACTTCCAGACGTGCGCATCTATCCCGCGCGGAAGTAAATGATCACAGGCTATGGCGACTGCCCGCTCGATGATCTCCTGTACCGGTGATTTCTCATTCTCTCCTCGCGAGCGAGTCAACTCGTAAGCCACGTCAATCTCTTCAATCTTCTTACCTGTCAGAACCCTAAGCGCGGCTGCATAAGCTGCGAGCTGATAGTCCGTATCTGAAAAGCTTGGATCCTTGGCATCGTCAAGGTCTCGCATTGCATCTAACTGGCGACGGACCTCCGTCTCTACTTGCTGATAGGCCTCGTCAAGAAACATTTGCGTATCGCGCAGATTCTTGCGCAACACGAGTATTACCGTGCCTTGAACATAGTTGCCTTCTCGAGTACCGCTTGCCTCGCGCTCGGTTTGGATGCACCACGCCGCCGACACGCGTAGCCCAGCTCCCCAAAGTATCAACGCTAAATCTGCCCAGACAGACGGATCCTGGTGCGTGAACATCACGAGTTGAGCGCCGTTATCGGGCATTTGCTCAACTAGGCGTCGATAGGCCGAAGCCATTGCCTCGCGGAACGATTCGTCAGATCCTTGGACAGCAAGAGCACGCCTGCTATCAGCCGCCCAGGACGGGAATAGACGGCCTATTTGCTCTGCATACCAAGCAATAAAAAACTCGCTGAGTTCGTGATAGTTGACTGCATCCGCGTATGGTGGATCGGTAACCCAAAAATCACACTCGCATGTAACACTGCGGACGTCCTGCGCAATGATTTCCGCGGATCCAGCTGGGTCTACGACTGGACTAATTGGGAACCAGGATCCTTGCAAGAGCGACAAACCTTTACTCGCATAATTGAAAAGAGTATTGAGCGCTTGATTGGAAAATGTTTGCGCAATCGATTCTCGCGCGGCGCCGGTTCCCCACCGACACAAGCGGCTATTCCAGTCGGCGCAACGACCAGCTCCCAAAAGCGCGGCAACTTGAGCTGTACGTTCCAACTGTAGAGCTGCAGCTTGTTCTAAGAATAGTCCGTTAACAAGCAGCTGCCGAGGTGCAAAAAGATGATGCCAAAACGTCCAACCTCGTTCCCTCTGCAGGCGCGTGGTTTCCAGCCCGGGCTCTATCCTTCGCTTCGGAATGTATCCCCGTTCTTGCCACCCAGCGAAACGCTCCCGTAGCAAAGATGCAACTCGTCGTTCACACTGCAAGTCGTCTGACGTTGGTGCTAGGAAATGTCGCTCAGTAAGCTGTTTTTCGTTTCCGTTGAAATCCGTTTCAGTCCAACTATCGACCCATCGTATGCAGTAAAGCCTTTCCTGAAAAATGTCTTCAGGACCGGGCATGAAATCCTCATTCTTCCAAGCTCTCAACAAACTGCGACTTTCACCAAAGGTGCCGCGCCCGTCTCCCCTTAGCACTCGTAACGGGGTGGACTTTCGGCAATTGGGGCAATACACGTCACCGTCTATTACCGTACCGGTAGCGGCAGCAGCTATTTCCTCGTCCGAAGCGCCGTTCCGAATCTCAATATCGAACGCTTTTGTTGTCGAGTTTCCACGCAGCACTGCGACCACTCGGCTTGTAGGTCCAACAACCCACGAAGCCGCTAACGGAATCCTCCATCCACATTCTGGGCAAGTGGTCTCGGTGCAATACAGATAGGCATCAGCCCGCCATCTTCTTCCCGTATCACAATCCGGGACTCGATGCTCGATGCCCCATTCGGCAATTTGTTTGTCTACTGCTGCATACACCTCCCGCTGAGCATGCAACACTTGCTCTGCCACACGTCGTCCTCCACCTACGACGTGGATGGATGCCCAGGACAGCAGGCCTGCGACTGGGTTTAGGTCACTGCCGTACGCCGCACAACCGAGACGCGCCGCCTCAAATGGGACTGAACCGCCGCCACAGAACGCATCGCCCACACGCAATCGGTGACCAAACCTCCGAATGCTGAGCTCATTCACGAGCTCCGCTATGGAGGATGCCTGTGTACCGAGGTGCGAATTTATATGGGACCACGACTCGCGTGACGGTCCCTCTATCTGTTCTGGGCGATCGCAATACTGCAGACGCAGTTCGTAAGGAAGACTTAGGAAAACGCGACGCTGCAAGTCTTCTTTGTCTTCCGGTGTTAGCGACCGTTTCAGCTTTGGCCGTTGTTCAGACGAACCGGGCTCGAAGTACTCATTCCGGTTAGAAGGTAACAATAATCGGTGTAGTTCTTTTGCCGGTATATTCGACGACTTGCGGCGAAGCAGGCCGTCGTCATCCATCGTCATCAGACGAAGAAATGCATCTCGATCCTTTCCGGGATTCCCGCTATTCGGCAGCAGCAAACCGAGAATCGCGGCCCTGCATAGCACGAGTGGCTTTCGCCCCCACCACTTGCCCAAGCCAGTTATCGTCTGCGATTGATTCGCGCGCCGCTCGGCGTAACTCTCTTTGGAGATCTTAGCAATGGGGAACTGCAATTCGATAAAGGATTCGACCGACGATGGCTCGGTGTCTGTTCTCCTATTTTGCGAGGACACAACTGCGCTCATGAGCGAAATTGCGGCTGCATCCCGCTATTCTTTCCGCCGCTGCGGAGGCTTTGCATCCTCGATGTCCGTAATCACTGGCGAGCCCGCCCGGGCTTGTTGACTAACGAGGCGAAAAAACTCTGGGACTATTGGTTCATCGCGCGAGCGCGACGTAACTGGATTTTCTGTCAGAGCGTGGCGAACGGCCTTTCGCCAGCCGCGTCCACGTCCGGATTGGCAATGACCAGTGGCTGCTGACGTCATCGTGTACAACCACCACCGCTCCTCCGGTCGCAAGCCAGCCCAATTCGCGACTGCGGCCCCGGTCAATGCCGGATCGGCATCCTCGATAGCCCAAGCGAGAAGAGTCAACTCCTTGCCAAGCGCTCGGGAAACGATGTTGAAGCCGGTCTTCCATTTTCCGGCTCGTTTGCCTTCACGCTTCAGACGCGTATTGAATTCCGCCCTGACGGGCTCCGCTATATCATTCCACTTCGCGCGCGGGAGAATGCAGCGCACCTGTCCGTCCTGGCGATCGATGTTGAGATGCGCGGACTCGGAAACGGTGGCGGGATCGAACGATAGGTGCTCGCTGATATTGACTGGCTGTGTGCTTCCCGCCGGGATATGGACGAGGAAATGCGCTACCGATTCATCCGGCTCGAAGCCGAATGCACCGGAAAGCACCTCGCGGAGCAGATCTTGTGTCGTTGCGGCACTCACTTCTGCATAACCTCACCAGGTTTAATCTCTTCCTTGGTGTCGTTCAACCAATCAAGAAGTGCTTGACCGGTCTGGAAGTGCAACGCGGTTGCGGTGATTTCCACTTGGCCGCTTGCAGTAACAGGAAGCGCCCGAATCGCCTCCACCGCCGCCTTCAGCTCATCTGAGGCCAGTTCTACCTGCTCATGCAGAGTCAGTTCTGCCCATCTGTCGCCAGTTACCCCGATTCGCAAACCACTGGCCTTGGCCTGATGCGCCTTCAGGCGATCGATGAACGCATAAGATTCCATCGTTAGTTGGTTTTCCTGGCGTCGCTTCCAAACTGCGGGCTTCTGCGGATCGATCTTCTGGCCATCGCCTGGGGTGTCCCAATCGATCGGCACGCGCAGAACCTCGGATTGGACGCCATCACATTCGGCGAACGCAAGGACAATCTGAGTCCCTTGCCGAAGCGCGACCGGCGCGTCATATGTTCCACCGGAAATCTTGGGATCCGCACCATCGGTCGTGTATCGGATGACGGTTTTGCCACGCCTATCGGGAGCGGCTCTTAGTTCCAGCATCCGACTGCCGCTTCCACCGCGGAAGGCGCGGTACTTGAGAGTAACGCGGTTTTTCCACCGGACGACAGGTCCACTCGGGTGTACCCGCGTGGAATCAACCGCCAAGAACGACACCCCCATTTCATCGGTAGAAAACAGGCCGTTTTCGACTTTCTTAGACGCTGTAGTCGCGTCACCGCCGATCTCGGCGTATACCGTATCTCCGTGCACCGGGACGACCTTGAGCTCAACGACCCCCGTATGTTCGTCCCGAGCACGTTCCTGAATCTGCACCGTCGTTGTCTTTGGCGGGGGCGGAGAGCGATCGACATAGCCACCGCCATCCTCACGCCAGACTTCGCGATGTACTAGATCATTCTTCAAAGCGTCGAGGGCCTCACGCCGATGCCATTGCCATTGAGGGTTCATTGCCGCGCGACGCTTTACCTCCGTCCATAACATTTGGGGCGTCGTAAACAGGCGCTGCTCGACCTTCTTGCGGAAAACATCGCTGGAGACATCATCGGTGAATTTCTGCTTCTCCTTCAGCACCTGGACGATCTGCTCCTCTCCCTTGTAGCGATTGCCTTCAAACTGCATCATGAAATCGGCAACGTTAAGCAGCTCCTGGTCACCTTGCTTCGTTGGGTAGTAGACCGTCGTAAACGTTTCCTTAACCGCGAAAAGGAACTGGCCGAGGATCCGATCGCGCAAGTCGTCGGCCTGCTTGAACTGAGGATCGCTCTCCGCAACCTTATCGGCGACCATTTCATCGATGATGTGCTGAATCGCCTTAAGACGCTTCGCTGCCTCGATGAGGTTCTCGAAGGTGTTACGCGAACCGGTGAGGAAGGCCACGCGATTCTTGTACGTCTCCTGATCCCAGAACTTCCGCAGGTCCGGATTCAAACCCTGCCCGACGTGCGGTTCTGAGATGATCAGCGCTACGCGGTCCTGCGTGAGCTCGATCTCGTCTAGGGCTGGCAAGGGCAAGACATCCTGATAGCACCAGAGATTCACCGGCTTGAAGATTTCTTTAAGCCGTTCCCGCAGCTCCTTGAGCGACTGCTCACGGACGTAGGTACGCGCGAGCGACTCGAGCTTCGCGTTCAGGTTTTCTACATTGCGGAAGAACAGCTTCCCATCCCGATTTGAATGCAGATACCACGCCGCCGTAGCAAGCTTTTCCAGTACCTCGCCTTTCAACTTGGAGAGGTTCCGTCCAGGGGCGCAAAGATAGGCGACGAGCTCGGGAATTCCGAGTCCGAGCACTGCATTCGGAACGCTTGCGAGCGATGCGACATATAGCAATCGGCAAACATCGCGTGCGTCCGTGCCTCCCAGGTTCTGATCCATGACCTCAGCGACAGCATTCCCCTGTGATGCAATGTCGTGCGAGATCGCGTTTTCAAGACTCGCATTGACCTGACGGACTTCCGACAGCGTTTCGGCATCGTTAAGGTCGAGATCCTGGACCGAGATGAGGTGCTTGCGGTCTGCCTCTCCATTTGTCCAAAGCCGCGACGCAATCATCCGCATCAGGCGAATGAGCGCGCGAGTTTGCTGAAAGCCAGGGTTCTCGCGAAACCGTGCGTACAAATCCTTTATGGCGGGGTGAAACGGATAGCTCGAACGTACGAGCTGGGCAAACTGTTCAGGCGATTGCGCAGTGATATCCATTTGCCGGGCTTCGCGAACGGCGCGCGCGAATCCCTGGGCTACCTCATCCACTTCCTGTTCTTTTGGCAGATCCTTAAACAGCCGTTTACGCAGCACATGATAAAACTCATCCGTGTTCATCTGCACCGGCGTCAAGTTCATCGCGTGCCGCTGGGCCTCGTTCTGCAACTGCTGAAGCACCGCCTGAATCTGAGCGGAAGCATCGGCGTAAGTACCGACCAGATCGGTCAGCACGACACACACGTTGGGCAACTCTGCAACTGCTTCGAAGAGATTGGTGAGGGCAGTGGAAGTCACTCTCGCCAAGTCTGAGTTGCCTATCGCGATCGATTTCGCGTTATCGAGATAGGGGGGAAGCTCGTCGAGGAGGAGCAGGGTTGGCTTGCTTCCGAACAGGTTCACCCATGCCGACCGTCCCGGCGCTTTTAGCGGCGCGTAATACTCCCTAAAGGTCGCTTCCTTTTCGAGCTGGAGGGCGATTTCGCCCCACAATCCATTGGGAACATCGGTTTCCCTTCCGGAGAATGCGACTACCCGAACCGGAGGAAGGTCCTTGGCGCTCGGAAGCTCCTTTAGTACACGTTGCCGATGTTCAGGATGCTTGGCGAGCATCCCTAAAGTGATGAGGTTGTGGGTCTTGCCGCCGCCCATAGCTTGGGTAAGCTTGAAGACGGCCTGATCGGATTTTCCAAGCAGACGGCGGAACGCCTCGATCAGCAGCGTTCGCATGCCGTCTGTTACATAGTTTTCCTCGAAAAACTCAGCCGCGTCGATCTTGCCTGCGACCAAATGCGTCAGATTGAGAACCGTGTCGCGTCGAGCCCTATCGAACACCGACGGTCGCGGAGTACAGGCTTGCTTCAGGGATTTCATCGTAAAGATCGTCCTCTTCTTTGCGTCTCTATTTTGCCTCGTCTCGGGCCAGTGCAGAGCTATTTCGGATAAAGCTCATCTCGATCCGGCCGCTCGCGCGCCGACCTGTCGACCGCCGGATCGAAGCGCGGCGCGTCGTCCACCTCGTGCGGCGAGAGAATTCGACCGATGCTTTCGGCGTCGAACGTGAGGCCATAGGCAACAGACAACCGGTGAAAATTCCCCTCCCCGGCGCCTTCTATGTCCTGGAGAAGCGGGAACGCGGTTCGCTTTAGGGGAACACCATGCTTTGCGAATGCCAGCGCCAAGCTGCGCGTGTAGATCACGGAAGTGGGGCTCCCCCTGGAGAGAAATGCCGGGAACCCTTGCGCCCCTTCCCGGCACGTCGCATTAGTTGTGGCGTTGTGTGGAGTCGGTGCT
>JACXTT010008345.1_pt1 | contig 14376 bp, 17 predicted proteins | sample 9270951 | NCBI WGS metagenome assembly JACXTT01 (sample SAMN15532306, study PRJNA645909) | rock metagenome | isolation source: weathered quartz diorite | place: Puerto Rico | collected 2017-06-21 | reverse complement strand
CGGGGCCAACCCGGCGTCGAGCCGAAAAGTTGCTCGGCGTCTCGCGGGCCCGGTGGGTTCGACACCTCAGAGTGCCGCACACGAAATGAGGCCAGCGGCCTTGTTTTGAGTCCAGGCCCGGCGCAAATCAAGTCCAGGCAGTGCTCAACTTTCAATGGACGCACTGCGAGCCTGCCGATCAAAGATTTTGGCGTATCGATTCACGATGCTGACTTTGAACCGGTTACCAACGCAATCCTGGTGGCTTGAGTTTGATGTGATGATTTTTTTGTTCCAGGCTCGGGGTTGGCATCAATCCTGTTACACTTATTGCATGACCCGTAATTCAAAATTCGCGGCCAAGTCTTCGGGCCTGGCCAAATCGGGTCCGAAGAAACCCTCTGGCATTCGATTGGATGATCTGATGCCCAAAAAGAGGGTCACAGGCGGCAAGGGATTGTTGTTCGGAGCGAGCGACAATTCTCAGCCCACAACGAACCAACCAGAAGAGACAACATGAAAAAGAATAAAGGCCAGAAGAAAGCCAAAATCGCGTTGAAGGATCTGAAAGCGCGGAAGGAGATCAAGGGGTCCAGCAACACGATTCCTAAGGACACATAATCAGCGGGCCCGCAGGCGGAGGAACAGCCTCCGCCTGAGGGCCGCACGATTTCGTCTCACTGCCACTCTGGCAGAGCGAGCGCTTGCTCGTAACCGCCAATCCGACAAACACAAAAAGCACCATGAAAAAAGACAAAAACCAGAAGACACAGAAACCCAAGATCTCCCTGAAGGACTTGAAGGCGCGGAAGGAAATTAAGGGCGCCATCAGGCCTCTGTAATCAAGCAGCCGGTGGGTGGAGAGTCAAACCTCCGCCTGCCGGCCGTTGGTTTGTTCTCGAGCCACCCTCGCGGTGGCTTTTTTATTTGTTCAAAGCGCTTGGTTTACGTCCTTCGCTCTCTTTTGCAAAGGAGCATCGCAGCATCTGTTATGATCCCTTTCCCGAGTTCGTGTCCCTTCGTGTGAATTCGTGGTAAGCACCTTCCGTTTCCGGGCGTTGCGCCTTCTCTTCTTCCTTGCTGGTTTTCGAAACCACGGAAGAGACGGCTAATCCCAATGTTATCCGCCCTGCGGCAAAAGTATTGATTGTGGTTCGCCGGTCAGCAGAATGATGAGCTTGAATGGCTGAGAGCACGCGCAGATTTCCAAGAATTGCAGGCATCATCGGTTTGATTGCCGCGGTTCTGATCGTTGGCATCGCACTCGGCTGGCTGGCGACGCCCAGGAAAGCAGCCAACGCGCCACTCCCAGGCAGCCAGGAGCGGCTGTCCACGGCCATCTCAACCGGCCGGGCTTTCTTCGCACAAAACGAGCGCCCCCGGCCCTCCGATTCCTCAACCAATCAAGTCATATCCCCGCCGCCCTCGTCGGACACAAATCTCGTCGCCGACTGGGAAACCCGGCTGGACGAAATCCTGGGCTCAGACAGCGATGAAACGCAGAAGGCCAAGCAATTGCTCGCCCTGTTCCCCCGCCTCCCGGAAGAGGGCCAGGTCGAAGCGGCCCAGCACATGTCCAATCTCCTTCCCGACGTCGAGTACGCGCCGCTGGGAAAATACCTGGCGGATCCCAAAGTGCCGGAAGCGGTCCTCGACGTGCTGATCGTTGATTTGTTGAACCGTCCGAATGCCCTCAAGCTGCCACTGTTGTTGGAAGTCGCACGCGCGCCAGGCCACCCGAAGGCAGCCGAAGCCAAGGATCTGATGGAACTCTACCTGGAGGAGGACTACGGCACCGACTGGAATCGATGGCAAGCGAAAATGGAACAATGGATCAAGGACAATCCGGATTGAGTGACCAGACAATGAAAACCTCGCTGAATCAAGCGGTTCCTTATTTCGATTTACCGGCGCAGATTCGGTCGATCCGATCGGACCTTGACGCCGCCATCGCACGTTCGCTGGACAATTGCACTTTCTGCCTCGGGCCGGACGTGGCGCAATTCGAATCGGACTTTGCCCGGTTTTGTGGCGCCCGTCACTGCGTAGGTTTCAACAACGGCACCTCTGCGCTGCACGTGGCAATGCGGCTTCTAAATCTCGGCCCGGGAGATGAAGTGATCACGACGCCGTTCACCTTCGTGGCCACCAGTTGGGCGATTGATTATGTCGGCGCCCGCCCCGTTTATGTCGATATCGATGACGCCACGTTCAATCTGGCGCCAGAACTGGTCGAGAAAGCGATTACACCTCGCACCCGTGCGATTTTGCCCGTTCATCTTTACGGGCATCCGGCTGATCTGGAGCCGCTGCTGGAGATTTGCCGCAATCGCAAACTCGCTCTGGTCGAAGATGCCGCCCAGGCGCACGGCGCGAAATACCGCGGCTGCGCCGTCGGCACTTTCGGCGAGATGTCCTGTTTCAGCTTTTACCCGGGTAAAAATCTGGGGGCGTGCGGCGAAGGCGGCGCGCTGGTGACAAACGACGACGCGCACGCGGCGCGGGCGCGCGCGCTGCGCGATCACGGCTCGACGCGGCGTTATTACCACGACGAGGTCGGGTTCAACTACCGCATGGAAGGCATCCAGGGAGCGGTGCTCGGTGTCAAGCTGCGGCACTTGGAGGGCTGGACGCGCGAACGCCGGCGCGTCGCGCGCCGCTATAGCGAGCTGTTGGGCGACACGCCCTTGCAACTGCCGCGCCAGGCCGAGGGCGTCGAGAGCGCCTGGCATCTTTATGTAGTACGCAACGTCCGCCGCGACGACTTGAAGCGGCACCTCGAAGCCAACCGCATCGGATCCGGAATGCATTACCCACTGCCGCTCCATTTGCAGAAGGCCTTCGCACATCTCGGCTACAAGCCGGGCGATTTCCCGGTGGCCGAAAAAGCAGGGCGCGAATGCCTCAGCTTGCCGATTTATCCGGAGCTTACCGACGACCAAATCCAACGGGTGGCCGCAGTGATCCGGGAGTTCTTTAGCTGAACGCTTTTGCAAAAGTGGGCCCGAGTCAAATGACGAATGACGAATACTTAGAGAACGTGCCAGCACCAGCGCTTCAGGCTTGCGGGCTGCTTTCGTCATTAGTCATTCGGGTTTTGCGATTTGGGGGATGGCTGACTATTGCAACGGGCTTTAGCTAATGACGGCTGCGATCCGCGGCGAGCGCCGTGGCGGCTCAGCTGAGAATTCGAATGCTGCCAATAACCGAGGAACCGCTGCCGTTGACTGGGCGGCATCGGCCGCGTGAATACGCGCCAAAACTGATCCGACTCGCACCTGTTCGCCGATTTGGGCCAGGCCGTCTATCCCCACGTCGTAGTTGATACTCGATTCTTTAGTAAACCGGCCGCCGCCCAAGTCGCGTATGAGCTCGGCAATGAGTCTCGCGTCGCACCGGGTGACGAACCCCGGCTGTGGCGATTTGACTTCCAGGACTTCCGGTGCGGTATGATCCAGCGCGAGTTTGTTGTGGAACGCATTCAAATCTGCACCTTGAGCAGCCAACATTTCATCCCATTTTTTGCGGGGCTTGCCTGAGTCCAGGCATTCCACGGCTTGCTGATGGGCAATGTCAACCGACGAGGCTATTCCCGTCTGGACCAGCAAATGCGCGGCACAGGCAACAACGAGTTCGCGAAGGTCGTCCTGGGCGTCGAGGCTCGCCCCTCGTCCCTCGTCCCTCACCCCTCGCCCCTCTAAACACGCCACAGCTTCCTTGACTTCGAGCCAGTTGCCCGCGGCTCGACCTAGAGGGGCGTTCATGTCGGTCAACAACGCGCGGGTATTTACGTCGCAGTCGTTACCGAGTGCGACCATCGCCTGCGCCAGTTCGCGCGCTTTGTCCAGTGTGGCCATAAACGCCGCCGTGCCGAATTTGACGTCGAGCACCAGTGCCTGGAGACTCTCCGCAAGCTTCTTTGAAAGAATGGACGCAACGATGAGCGGCATGCTGGGCACCGTTCCAGTCACGTCGCGCAGCGCATAAAGAAATTTATCAGCAGGCACCATCCGCTCGGTTTGACCGCAGATCACGCACCCGACTTCCTGAACGATTTGGATTATTCGCTCCGTGGGCAGGGTGGTCCGCAAGCCCGGAATGGCATCGAGTTTGTCGAGCGTGCCACCCGTGATGCCCAGGCCGCGCCCGGAAATCATGGGCACACGGAATCCAAGGCAGGCCAGCAAAGGTGCCAGCGGCAGCGAAACCTTGTCACCCACACCACCCGTGGAATGCTTGTCCGCCAGCGGGCGCGAGTCAGATGGGAATCGCAACACGTCGCCTGAGTCCCGCATCGCCAGCGTCAACGCGCTGGTCTCGCCCGCGTCGAGTCCGCTGAAATAGACCGCCATAAGAAAGGCGGCGAACTGATAATCCGGAACTTCACCGGCCGTGCAGGCAGCAATCATTTCCTTGATTTGCTCTGCCGTGAGGGCTTTTCCGTCCCGTTTGGCTTCGATGAGCGGAAGAAAATGCACGATGGCAAGTTGTCAAACAACCTCACGAAGGCAAAGCGAAAAGCGGGAAGAATAGCTTTGTTAACTCAAAGCTTCTTTGCAATCAGGCTGGCATTGTGCCCGCCGAACCCAAACGAATTGTTCACGATGGCGTTCACCTTCATTTGCCGGGCGGCATTGGGCACGTAATCCAAATCGCACTGAGGATCGGGGACCTCGTAATTGATGGTCGGCGGCGCCGTGTCGGTGTGGATGGCCTTGGCGCAAACCACCATTTCGACGGCGCCCGCCGCGCCAAGCATGTGTCCAGTCGCGCCCTTGGTGGAACTGACGGCGAGTTTGCGCGCGTGGTCTCCAAACACGACTTTGATGGCCTCGGTCTCGGCGATGTCGCCCTGCGGCGTCGAAGTGCCGTGGGCGTTGATGTAGGAAATGTCCTCGGGATTGAGCCGGGCGCTGCGTAGCGCCGCCTTCATGCAGCGCACCGCGCCCTCGCCGCCAGGCGAAGGCGCCGTCAGATGATGCGCGTCCGCCGTGTTGCCGTAGCCGGCGAATTCGGCGTAGATGCGCGCGCCGCGCGCACGGGCGTGCTCGTATTCCTCGAGCACCACCACTCCGGCACCCTCTCCCATGACGAATCCGTCCCGCTCTTTATCGAAGGGACGCGAAGCGCGCTGCGGTTCCTGATTGCGCGTGCTCATGGCTTTCATCGCGCAGAAACCGCCAATCCCAATTTCCATGATAGTCGCCTCAGCCCCGCCGGCAAGCATGACTTTGGCATCGCCCATTTTCAAAGTACGCCAGGCTTCGCCCAGGGCATGGTTGGCGGTGGCACAGGCCGAGCAGGTGGCGAAGTTCGGCCCGCGCAGGTTGAAGAACATAGAAACCAGGCCGGAGGCCATGTTCGAGATGAGCATCGGGATCATGAACGGCGAGAGCCGGCTCGGACCGCGTTCCAGCAAAATCTTATGCTGGTCAGCCGTCGTGTGCAGACCGCCGATGCCTGAGCCGATAAAGACGCCGATCTCATCGCGGTCCGGCTGCTCCTGGTCCAGTCCTGCGTCGCGCAGGGCCTGCCACGCCGCGTGAACGCCATATTGCGCGAACCGGTCCGTGCGACGGACTTCCTTGGGCGACGGAAAAGCTGGAGTGGGATCGAAGTTTCTCACCTCGGCGGCTATTTTCGTTTCGTACTTCGAGGCATCGAACAGGGTGATGGGCCCAATCCCGCATTTGCCGGCGATGAGACTGGTCCAGAACGTGTCCAGATCATTACCCAGCGGGGAAACCACACCAAGGCCGGTAATCACCACTTTGCGCTCAGTCCAATCGCTCGCCATAAAACAAAAGGGGCAGCTTAAGCTGAAGCCAGTTCAAGCTGCCCCGAAACTGAGGAAACCGCCATTACTTTTGCTGTTGATCCTCGATATATTTGATTACATCTCCCACACTTTGGAGTTTCTCGGCCTGCTCATCGGGAATTTCATGGCCGAACTCTTCTTCCAGTGCCATGACCAATTCTACGGTATCAAGCGAATCGGCCCCCAAATCTTCAATAAACTTGGCCTCGGGCGTCACCTGGTCGGCATTCACGCCCAACTGCTCGACGATAATGTCTTTTACTCGTTGTTCAATGCTTTTGTCAGCCATGGTGGTCTCCGGTTCTGTTTTTGCAGTGTGTCTAAGCGACGATGCGGAACCCGTCAAGCCCTGAATGGCAAAATATTTCGATTTATTTGCAGCCATCCGTGACAAGCGAAAAGTCACAATTTATGCGCCAAAAAAGCCCTTTTTTTTTGCGCGCCTCACATCACCATTCCGCCATCAACTGTTAGCACCTGCCCGGTGACGTACCGCCCGCTTGAACCAGCCAGAAACAAGGCGGCATCAGCAATGTCTTCGGGCTGACCAAAGCGGTTCAATGGAATTTGCTTCAGCATCTCGTTCCGCATCTCCGGCGTGAAGCCTGACGTCATATCCGTCTCGATAAACCCCGGCGCCAACGCGTTGGCGGTAATCCCGCGCGAGGCCAGTTCCCGCGCGACTGATTTTGTAAAGCCGATCAGCGCGGCCTTGCTGGCGGCGTAGTTGCACTGGCCGGCGTTGCCGATCAGCCCGATCACCGAAGTCACGTTGATAATCCGCCCCGAGCGCTGCTTCAAAAACGCGCGCGTAAACGCTTTCGTGAACAGGAAAGCGCCTTTCAGATTCGTGTCCAGCACCGTGTTCCAATCCGCTTCGCTCATCCTCATGAGCAGGCCATCGCGCGTCACGCCCGCGTTATTGACCAGGATGTCCACACGGCCAGTCTCCACGAGAATTTTCTCGCTCGCCGCGCTGACAGCGGCGGCATCGGCCACGTCCACCGCTTTCGCCCAGGCGCGGCGTCCGGTCGCGCGGACTTCCTCGGCAACCTTCTCGGCATTTTCGGCCGTCCGCGAAACGCACACGATATCCGCGCCTTCCGCGGCGAACTTCAACGCGATGCCGCGTCCGATGCCGCGCCCGGCGCCGGTAATCACGGCGATTTGATTAGCGAGTTGGCTCATAGCGATTTTGTCTTAGCCGCAGCTTTGCAGGCCTCAATCGTTTTGAGGCTCTTTCATCATGTGCCGATGTACGAAAACGTAATACAGCGTCCCCAACGCAAGCATTGCGCCGCCGAGCCAAAGCGAAATGCGGTGCAGTTCGCCTCGCATCAGCTTTTCGTCCTGGCCCATTTTCACGCCGACGTAACAGAGCACGCCGCACCAAATGGCGGAGCCGAGCACGGTGAAGCCGGAGAAAAGCTTGTAGTTCATCCGCACGATGCCGGCGGGAATGCCAATCAAATGCCTGACAACTGGCAGCAGCCGGGAAATGAAGATTCCCATCCAGCCGTAATGAGCCGACCAGCGCTCTGCGCCGGCAATCTTCTCCTGAGTGAGGCGCACGTACTTCCCATAACGAGCCAGCAACGGCCTGCCTGCCAGCCGAGCGGCCCAATACATCAGCGTCGCTCCCAGCCACGATCCGATCGTCCCGGCCAGCACGATGCCGACAATGCTCAGGCGCGCTTGACTCGTCGAGGCCAGATACGCTGCGGGCGGAATGACGACCTCGCTCGGCAATGGGACAACCGAGCTCTCCATCGCCATCAGCAGCACAATGAGCGGATAGCCGCCGGTCTGCAGCGCGCCCAAGTACCAGTCAATCACTGCCTTGAACATGAGGCGCTGGTTATAGCGGAAAAAAGTGCTGGTGCAAGGCGCTTTCAGATTGTTTTGGAGTTTCCAGCATCCTCCGTCGCCTGCAGAATTGGGTTCGTGCATGCCAACGCAGGCTACAAACTGGTCAAACTCGCGACTGGCGCTTACAGCCTCCATTCACTGGCTTATCAGGAGACCTTCCATCCGGTAATCGGGCCAGTGGCCGAGGCGGAAGCGTTGTACGTTCGCCAACTTCGGTTGCTGGAACGGTTGCGCAACACTCAAGAGGATTTCGTCATTTGGGATGTGGGCCTTGGCGCTGCGGCGAACGTGCTCACCGTGTTCCAGGCCACTCGGCAGCTCCCCTGCTCATTACAGTTCGTGAGTTTCGACCAAACTCTCGAGCCGTTGCAATTCGCGTTGGGGCATGCGTCGGCGCTCGGCTACTTCAGCGGGTATGAACCACAGGTAGGGCGGTTCGTGCGAGAGCAACGAATTCAGTTTCAAACAGAGGCCCAGCGCGTAACCTGGGTGCTACACCTGGGCGACTTCCCAACTCTGGTCACGCAGCCGGCGGCGCGTCGTTTCCCCAAGCCGCATGCCATCATGTTCGACGCATTTTCGCCCTCAAGAAACCCGGCCATGTGGACACAATCGCTGTTTTCAAATTTGTTCCGATTGCTCGACCCTGACCGATCTTGCGCCTTGCCCACATATTCCCGCAGCACAATGCTTCGCGTCACATTATTGCTGGCCGGCTTCTATGTCGGTGTCGGCCACGCCACCGGAGAAAAGGAGGAAACCACGATTGCCGCGAACACGCTGGAATTGCTCGCGGAACCTCTGGACCGGCGCTGGCTTGCGCGCGCGCGCCGCTCCAGCAGCGCGGAACCACTTTGGGAACCCGTCTATCGCCAGACCCGGCTTTCGTCGGAGACTTGGGAGCTGCTGCAAGAACATCCGCAATTCTCATAAAACCAGGCTGCCTTTCTTGCCGAAAAGCCGTAAAGTGGGTTTTCGTGGATTACCGCAGAGAATTTCAGGAGGTGCTTGACCGCCCGGAGCCCGTGCTGGCGCTGGCACCGATGCAGGATGTGACCGACCTGGCATTCTTGAAACTGATGCCTGCCTATGGCGGGGCGGATGTTTATTTCACCGAGTATTTCCGCGTCCACGCCACTTCGACTCTCGACAAGCACATCCTCCGGTCAATCGCTGAAAATCCCACGAGCCGGCCTGTTGTGGCCCAGATGATTGGAAACGATATTCCATCGCTGGTGCGCACCGCGCGCGAGTTGCAGGAATATCCCATCGCCGCGGTGGACTTGAACCTGGGCTGCCCGGCGCCGGTGGTCTATCGCAAATACGCCGGTGGCGGCCTGTTACGCGAGCCGCAGCGCGTGGACGCCATCCTGGGTGCTTTGCGCGAGGCCGTCAGAATCCCGTTCACGGTCAAAACGCGCCTCGGGTTCGAGTCAACCGAGGTATTTTCCGAACTCTTGTCAATCTTTGCCAGGCATTCGCTTGACCTGCTGACCGTTCATGGGCGCACGGTCAAAGAGATGTATGGTCCCGCAGTGCATTACGAACACATCTCCCGGGCGGTGGCCGAACTGCCTTGTCCGGTGCTGGCCAACGGGAATGTTGCTTCGGCCCAAACGGCAGCCGAGGCTTTGCAAGCCACCAGGGCGCGCGGACTCATGATCGGGCGCGGTGCTATTCGCAACCCGTGGTTGTTCCATCAGATTCGCCAGCATTTGCGCGGCGAATCCGTTTTTCTCCCGCGTGGCCTGGATGTGCTGGCCTACGTGCGGGCGCTGTACGAAGCCGTTTGTTCGGCGGATGTGCCTGAGTACTCGCGGGTGCAGAAAATGAAAAAGTATATGAACTATCTTGGATTGGGGATCGAGCCATCAGGCGCCTTTCTTCACCAAATCCGGCGCGTCGATACGCGGTCGGATTTCTTCCGTATCTGCGAGGAGTTCCTGGCCCACGATCAACCCATGCGGTTAGAGCCCTTTAGCTTGGGTCGAATGGAAACCGCCGGGGTTGTAACAGCCGAATGACGAGTGAAGGCGTAAATCCGAACGACGACAGTTGTTTAGACTTCGACATTTGGATTTCATTCGTCATTTGCCCGCCGGGCCGTAGCTTGTGAGCGAAGGCCGGTCATTCAACATTTGTCAGCCTCCTCACCCGTACCGGTGAGGCCTTTCCATCGCGAAAGCATCGGGGAGATGGCGCACTTCACCAACGTCGCCGTCGTGCAGCAACACCTCCACGATGTCGAACCGGACTTTCACCAGTGGGTTCCGTAGCAGCCGCAAGTAATCCAGTGCGGTCCGGGTCAGCCTCCAGCGGCGTTCGGCATCCACGGCCGCGGCCGGGCGCGTCCAGTCTTCTGAAGACCGTGTTTTGACTTCGACGAAGACGAGGCAATCCTGGTCCCGGAGGATCAGATCAATTTCTCCGCGGTCGGAACGGAAATTGGCCGTAAGGAATTTCATGCCGCGGCGCTTCAAGTGTCTCCGGGCCGCGCGTTCGCCCAATCGCCCATGGCGCAAATGGACCGGCTCTTCCGAGCCGTGCACCCATGATCTGACGCGCTCGACGATAGTCATACCCGCTTGCAGGGATTTCTTTGATTGCTGTCCCGCCTCCTTCTATAACTCTGCGGTTGGCAAATCAAACGAATCTGTTCCGAAACTGCCCGGTGTGCGGCGATGACGAAACCGAACCACACATCCAAAAAGGAGAGCTGCGCCTCGTTCGCTGCCGCCGGTGCGCGATGATTTACGCTAACCCGGCGCCGGCGGACTTCGCCTCCGGTGAGTACTACGACCGAACTGGAGCCGAATACTATCTCTCGCCGGCCAAGCTTGAAAGCGACTACGCAGCGGTGCGATTTGAGCGCGAGTTGCGGCTGTTCCGAAGGTATTGCCGGGAGGGCGCGGTGTTGGACGTGGGTTGTTCCTCCGGCGCTTTCCTGTTCCAACTGCGCAAGCAGTTTCCTGGCTGCTACGATATTCTCGGCACCGACGTGAGCGGTCCACCGCTGGATTACGCGGAATCACGGGGCATCCCGGTTGCGCGTGGGAGTTTTCTGGCGGGCTCGCTGCCCGAAGACGAGTTCGACGCGATCACTTTTTGGGCGGTGATCGAGCACCTGGCCGAACCGAAATTATTTCTGCAGAAGGCGGCGACCTTGCTCAAACCTTCCGGGCTTTGCTTCGTCCTGGTTCCGAACATGAACTCACTGGCGGTGCGGTTGCTCGGTTGGCGCTATCGCTACATCTACCCACAGCATCTGAACTATTTCACGACCGAAACTTTGACCCGTCTGGCCGAGTCACAGTTTTCCGTCCTGGAACTCCGCTCGTCGCACTTCAATCCTCTGGTCATTTGGAAGGATTGGCGAGGAGGTGGAAAGGAGGTCCCAAACCAACAACGCGCAGAACTCCTCAAACGCACCACGGCTTACAAACAAAACCCCCTGCTCTGGCCGGCGAAAGCGCTCTATCTCCTCACCGAGAAGGTTCTTGGGGCTTTTTACCTGGCGGACAACCTCGCCATTGTGTTGCGGAAGACAGAGATGGCCAAGAGCGTGTCTTGAAATTGTAGGAGCCGAGGTAATGAGGCTCTAATATCCTTTGTACATCGACGGTTTTACAAGAGATCAGAGCCTCGTTACCTCGGCTCCTACAAGGCAAACCGTTTTTCCAAACGTGCTTTTAGCGCTGGCCCCGATCGTTCGGCGTCGCAAGGAGTTCCGGGGCGAACAGGTCCATTTCTGTTTCGCGGGGGCGCATGGGCCAGAAGCTGCGCCGGTGGATGGGACACGGGCCGAGTGACTGGATGGCGGAGAGGTGCTCGGGAGTGGCATAACCTTTGTGGCCGGCAAAACCGTAGCCGGGATACCGGCGGTCCAGCTCGATCATCATACGATCGCGTGTGACTTTGGCCAGCACGCTGGCGGCGGCGATGGAGTAGCTCTTGCAGTCGCCGTCAACCAGGGCAGTTTGTGGATAGGGCAGCCATTTGATCCGCAGCCCGTCCACGAGCACGTGCTCTGCTCTTGGCTGCAATTGCCCCAGGGCAAGGTTCATTGCGCGCCAGGCCGCCTGCCGGATATTGATGCGATCGATCATTTCCTCGTCGCTGCTCGCAATGGCATATCGAAGGTCGGGGTGCGATGTGATTACCGAATAGAATTTCTCGCGCTGTTCCTCGGTGAGCTGTTTGGAATCATTCAAACCGCGCAACTCACCTGGCAGGCCGGTTTCGTGCCAGGAGCAAGGAAAAACTACGGCCGCAGCTAATACTGGCCCCGCCAGAGGGCCGCAACCGGCTTCATCCACCCCCGCCACGAACGATAGCCCTCGCCGCCAGAGCTCGACTTCGAGCGACAGCCGACGCCAGTATTTTGCGCCCATTGGTCAATGCGTTAACAGAGTTGAAAACGAATAGTCAATGCAAGTTCTTCGGAACATTCATGTTCGTGTCATCCTTCGTTCTCGTCGTCGAAAGCACGCCAGCAGACCGAAGAGGCAGACGAAGAGGAAGACGCAGAGGGGAGGAGAACGAGGACGACGACGAGGACGAGAACAAGAACATCAGTGCATCTCCACCGCACAGGTTCCGATTCCCTTGCGGTAATAATTGAACTGGACGTTTGGGTGATCGGCCAGCAGGGACATCGGCACCGCAGCATCGGGAATCTTTTTGGCGATCATCAGGCAGGTCAACCGCTGGCCGAAGGGATTGTCATGCATGCCGGCCTGCCAGATAGAAACTTTCTGCGCTTGCCACGTTTCGACCGGCCCAACCGAGATGGCCTGAGTCGGCACCAGGGAAATATTCCCGCCGCCTGAAGTGCGCGCGTTCTGCGCGATAGTCAGGGGATGCAAATCCACGACGCGGGTGGCGAGCTTGCGATACTCTGCAGGTTTCGGAGGATTGTCTTTGTGTTGGCCTTTGCGACGAGGCGGGTCGTTAAAGGCCCAATGCTTCACGTCGCCTTGCCCGCCTTGCATTACGGCGCAGCGCACGCCGGCCTCCCAACTCCTGCGATAGGCCGTCGTATCGCCTTTGGGAAAATGCAGATTCGAATCGGGCATGACCAACTCTTTACGGATTCGGCTGAAGCAAAGTTCGCGGTCGGCCTTCTCGAACGAGAGCGGATGAGAAGGAGGCGTCTCCCGGCCATCGAGGAACCATTCATCCATCCCCCAGAAATGAGCGGATTTGACGTTTAGACCGAGTTCGTTCACCAGGCGGGCGACGAGCGGCAACTGCTCGGTCGGCCCGATCGGTCCGCAAATGCCGACCGGACTGTCGGGAGTGGATTGCTTCCACGCCGTGACATATTCGAGCGCTTCAGCAAGATAAAATTCTTCGAGCGTGTCGTACATCACGACTTTGAACCCGGGCCGGGAAAGCTTGACCATCTTCTCCGGTGTTAAGCCGGCAGAGTCATGGATGATGTCACTTTCCAGTGTGGTGTAATCCCACCAGTCGGGGGCAATGGAACTGAGTTTGCGAGCCATGCGGCAGTCTATGAAGGTGCAAGCGCCACGGCAATCTCGAGGTACTGAATCCCAGTAGTTCTCATTCTGATTGTAGGAGACGAGGTAACGAGTCTCTGATCTCAAATTCTCCGGACTGAAATTAGAGACTCGTTACCTCGTCTCCTACAGAGGACGGCCCGAATTAGAATCGCTGGCTCAAACCAGGCAGTTCAGGCCGCGCTCGTAGGCCTTGTTGATCAGGCACTTTTTCCCCAAGGCTTGCGTGAGTGGATCGGCACTTGGCGAGCAAAACCCAAAATGCAAGTGCCGGCGCCAGCCTTCGGCGTGCTTGAACCTTTTCGAGAGACGGCCGACCTCCAGGGACGCGGCCTCCATCGCGAGCAAATAACTGTTCATGCCCTGGCTGACATCCAGCCAGTCTTGCTGACTCTCATGCGCCGCCAGCGCGTGATGTTTGATCTTGTGGACCGAAGTGGTGTTCACAAACGCGCCGGGAATCACGCGGCGGCGCAAGCTGTCGCAGAGGCCGTGCGGCATGGCGTGGTAGATGGTCACTTCATAGTCTCCGACTGGCCGCGACGGATTGGTTCTGAAATTTGGCATGCCGCGCGCGAACGCGGCCGTGGCTGCCAGTCGGCACGTGTTGGTGTGGTCTTCCATATAATCCTGGGGCGAATGCGTCAGCACGATCCTTGGCTTTGCCTCTCGGATAATCGCCGCCAGGGCGCGAAGTAATTCCAGGCTGTAAATGATCTCCAAGTCATCGGTAATGCTTGGATGGAACTGCGCTCCAAGGACCTTCGCCGCCGCTCGTGCCTCGGTGTTTCGGATGGAGCGAGTGGTTGGTCCATTGTATTCGACGCTTCCGCAATTGCCGCTGGCCAGATTCAGATAATGGGTCTGGTATCCGGCCTGCTTGAGCAGCAGCAGCGTTCCGCCCATATAAAACTCGATGTCGTCCGGGTGCGCCCCAATAGCGATGGCAACTTTGTTCGGCATAAGTTTGGCGGACGTCCGTATAACCCATCGAGCTGCGTTAGCTGGTCAAATCATTGCCCGGCCACCAGTGTCCATCTCGGTGACAACCACGAATGGACCCGAATCCACCCAGCGCGGCTGACGCCGCAACCACAGTCAATGAGATCCGCAGTGATCACAATAAGTAGTTCATTTCTGGAAGCTTACGTTTGCTTGCGGCTAATTCTTTGCCAAGAAAACAACGAT
>JACXTT010008344.1_pt1 | contig 14376 bp, 10 predicted proteins | sample 9270951 | NCBI WGS metagenome assembly JACXTT01 (sample SAMN15532306, study PRJNA645909) | rock metagenome | isolation source: weathered quartz diorite | place: Puerto Rico | collected 2017-06-21 | reverse complement strand
TTGACGCGGGCCAAGCTCGCCGTGGCGCGCCATCACTTCGAGGCAGCGGACCGCCTCTTCACCATCGCCCGGACCATCGGGCAAGCGATCAACGACCAGCACTTCGAGGCGTACGTCGGCCGTTCGCTGGCTGATTTCCGCTTCGATCAGCATCGCTACGAGGAAGCGATCGAGATTGAAGCGGAAGTCAGTCGCCTCGCGAAATCGTTCGACGCCGACATCTACTGCAAATCGCGCTTGAACGCGGCGCGGGCTTACCGGCTGGCCGGCCGCCTGACGGAAGCGAAGGCCGCGTGCGCTGACGCCATCGCCGTCATCGAGACCATCCGCGCCAACGTTCCGGCCAACGGTGACGAACAGACGTTCTTTCACGACAAGCGCTTCGCCTATCACGAGATGTTCCGGATCGTTGTGGCCAGCGACCCGCGCGGCGCGCTGGAGTGGGCGGAACGGGCACGCGGCCGCTCGTTGCTCGACTACCTGGCGCGGCGAGGCATGGCCAGCGCCGTCGATCACACCGAGGCGGAGCGGAAAGAGGAGGCTCGGCTCGAGGCGCACATCCGGGAGTTGAACGAGAATCTCGTCGATGCCTGGACCCGGCAACCGGTCGATGCGTTACGCGCGGGAGAGTTAGCGCGCGACCTGCGGCGCGCGCACGTCGAGCGCGACGAGCTCTCCTCGCGCTTCAATCAGCATCCGAGGCAGTGGCTGGCGCGTGGTGAGGTCCCGCGCCCGACCTTCGAGCAACTGCAGCGCAGCATCCCGCCGGACGGCGCGGTCGCGGAGTTCGTCACGGCCCCCGACATGTCGTGGCTGGTGGTGATCACGAGCCACGGAGCGCCGCGTGTTTTCCCGATCCGGATGTCGATGAACCGAATCGATACAGAGGTATCCCGCTTCGTGGCGCATCTTTCCGTTGATGCCCACGGACTGCGGCCGTTGTCTCGCAAGCTGTACGACCTGTTCCTCAAGGCGGCGGAATCGGAGCTGGCCGGAAAAAAGACGATCTGCCTCATTCCCGACGGCTCGCTGTGGCGCCTTCCATTCCAGGCCCTCGTGGCGGGCGACGGAAAATACGTCATCGAGCATCACGCGATTTTCTATACGCCCTCCGTCGCGGTGCTCGCGTGGTACGAGTCGCATTCGCACGATCGCCAGCCGGCACACCGCGGCGCGCTCGTCATCGGGAACCCGAAGCTACGTCACGACACGATCTTGCTCGCCCACGCCGTTCGCCGCAGCGAATCGCTCGGTCCGTTACCCGGCGCGGAGCGGGAGGCGCGGACGGTGGCGTCGATCTACGGCGACGCGGCGCAGCTACTCACCGGATCGGACGCCACGGAGGCGCGCTTCAAGGCGATGGCTGGCCGCTTCAGGGTTCTTCACTTGGCGACGCACGGCATGTACGACGACGCCAATCCGATGTACTCCCATATCGCGCTGGCGCGTGCCGAAAACGACGCGGAGGACGGTTTGCTCGAAGCACGCGAGATCGTCGACCTCGACCTTCACGCGGATCTCGTCGTCCTCTCCGGCTGTGAGACCGGCCGCGGCCAGGCCCGCGGCGGCGAAGGAATGCTCGGCATAGCATGGGCAGTGCTGGCGGCGGGATGCCCAACGTTGGTCGTGACGCAGAGCAAGGTGCCGGAGAGCGCCGCCGAGTTGATGATCGCGTTCCATCGCCATCTCGCCGCATCGAAATCGCTCGAAGCGCGAACGGCGACGCAGGCGCTGCACGATGCACAACTGGCCATGATCAGGAGCAAGAGCTTCGCTCGCCCCTTTCACTGGGCCGCGTTCATGGTCATCGGACGGGGCTGGTGACGCCAAAACCGCAGGGGATGCACGCGCCCGCGGCACGCTTTGCGGACTGCCACTATCGAAGAGACCTCTCCAGAATGTCCGCCAGCAACGCCGCGCCGCGACCGTCCGCGTCGTGCCTCGGGTCGTAGATCGTCATTTCCATGCCGACGGCGCGCGGATGATGAACCAACGGTGTGACGAGCGATTGCAGCGCCGCCGGATCGAGTCCGCCCGGCTCCGGCGAGTCGACGAACGGCATGAACGACGGATCGAGCACATCGACATCGAGATGCACGAAAAAATCACGGTGGCCAAGCCGCTCCAGCACGTCTGAGGGGTTCGCCGCCGCCACGGCGATCCTTCCTTCCGCGAAGTCTCCGTCGGGGGCGCGCACCCCGACCGCAACCACGTGTTCGTCCCGCACCAGCGGCCTCTCACCGCGCAGCCGCGCCAGCTCTGAGTCTCCGCGGCCGGTTGCCAGCGCCAGATCCATTCCGGCAACCCCACCGGTCTGCGTCGTCTCGATCGTGTGGAAGTCGCTGTGCGCGTCGATGTAGACCAGTCCGAGATCGCCTTCCCGCGTCAAACCAAGAAGGGCGCCGAGCAGAACGCTGCAATCGCCGCCCAGGATCAGCGTGAACCCGTCGTGTGACGCGAGGACATTGGCCAGGGCGCGAACGTGATCGAGGACGAGGTCTTCGTTGCGGATGCCGCGCGGCGGGCGAACGAAGTCGCGGTACTCCGCTGCGATGACGTCGCCGAGGTCGCGCGCGCCGAGCCGCTGGACCAGACGCTGCTCCCGAATCCGTGCCGGTCCGTGATTCGTCAACCGGGCGCTTCCATTGTCTTCGTAGGGACGATTGCCGAGGCTCGTCGGCGCGCCGAGGAGGTTCAGGAGGCTAGAACACGCCGTGGAGGCGGTTCGTTCGCCACAGCAGCAAGCCGTGCTCAGAGCAGTTTTCGCGATGCTAGTAAAAGAACTCTTCGCGGACGATCTTGCCGTCGTCGACGGTGTAAACCGCCACCTCGTGCATCTTGCTGCGTTGTCCCGCCTGCGGCCCGCTCTTCGGTGTCATCTCGTAGTCGAAGATCACCGAGAAACGGTCGCCGTTGACCATCGGCCCCTCGGCTGCCGCGTAGTGGACTTCGTGGTTGTCGAGCCACCAGTTGTTCTTGTCGCGAATGGCGTCGATGCCGGTCATCACAGCGGGCATCTGATCGCTTCCCTGCGCCTCGACGCTGACGATGTCCGCTCCGTACAGCGTGTCGATGGCCTCGATGTTTTGTCCTTCGCTGCAAAGCGCGACCAGCTTCTCTCCAATCTCTCTCGTATCCATGGCATGCCTCCTGTCGAATGCGATGCGAACGATAGCCCCGCCCGCAGAAAGACGATGCGCCGGGGCGGTGAATTTGCGGTGAAGCCGTTCCTCCCCTGTCTTAGAAGCAAATATGCACGCATTTGACGATCGCGCCATTCAGCGCCTTGGCCGCGTCGTGCACCGTGCGCTTCACCTCCTCCACGCTGAGCTTCAGCTCGCGAATGTGCACCCAGTTGAGATAAAGCGCCGGTTCCTCGAGATAGAGGACGAATGCGTGCGACGCACGGTGTCACGAAGAGGAGGTCGTCGTGCGCAGTGGGTGTAAAGATCGGGCCAAGCGATCTCACCATGGCTTTACGCGGTGATGACGCGGTGAGGTTTCGCCCTTCGGGCGGCGCCGGTACAGTCCCTGATCCCTGGAGGTGAAAGAGTGAGTGCCGTGATGCCGCTTGCCTCGCCGCTCGACGCGTTCCTTCGCGAAGTGGACCATTCGTCCATCCAGCCGCTCTTTCAACCGATCGTCGACCTCCGCAGGCGGCGCGCCTTCGCGTATGAGGTCCTCTCGCGCGGCACCCCACCCTTCTGCGACCCGACACTGCTTTTCGATCGCGCCGCGGAGCTCGGACTGACGTGGGAGCTGGAACGGGCCTGCCGCCTCGCGGCACTGCGAACCATCGCCGGGCTGCCGCGCCGCCAGCGCGGCGGAGTGAAGTTCTTTCTCAACATCAGTCCGTGCGTCCTCGACGACGAGCGATTCGTCCGCGGATTCACCCTGGCCGCCCTGCGCGAGCACGGCCTGGAGCAGGGGAACGTGGTCATCGAGATCACCGAGCGCGCTTCGATCGAAGACTACGCGCGATTCGAGTCGGCCATCCGCCACTACGGGGAGCAGGGATTCAGCATCGCCCTCGACGACTTCGGCGCCGGCCACAGCGGCCTGCTCACGCTGATCTCTTGCGTGCCGCACTACCTCAAACTGGACATGGCCGTCACGCGCGGCGTGGACCACGACCCGTACAAGCAGATGATCGTGAAGTCGATGGTGGCGCTGGCGGAGAATGTCGGCGCGGTGCTGATCGCGGAAGGGGTGGAGACGTGGCGCGAGGCGGCCACCTTGATGCGATTCGGCGTGGAGCGCGCGCAGGGATTTCTCTTCGGCAAGCCGGCCCCGGCGCCGCACCCGCTGTCGGTGGAATTCACCTCATGAGATCACTGCACGTGAGCGCGCGGGAGACCGCTGCGTCTCCGTGATCGTCACGGACCCATCGCGAATGAGCTCCCTCCTCGACGTTCCCACCGGTGAGAACTTCCCTCGGCCGCAGCGCGTCTTCCGTGGCACTCACGAGGCGATGTTTTAGCAAGGAGCGCTCTGCGGCGGGTTGAAGGGAAGGCAAACCTTCTGTGCAGTGAGCGCTGATTCAGAATTTACGAGGCGCACTTCTCCGCTGATCACGGTCCCCTCCATCCGAGGCGCAATTCTCAATCGAGCGGTGCAGCGACGAGCTTTATCAACTGCTCGCCCGCGGTCAGCCCGATGCGCAGGGGCGGCCGGCTGGGAACCCTTCCACCCAGCGCTGCCACCTGGTAAGGCGGCAGTGTCACGGCCCAGAGCTCGTAGGCGCCGGCAGGAAGGTTCCCCACATGGAGCATTGCCGTGCTCTCGAATTGTCCGGTCAAGCGCATGATCACCGGAGGCGGAATCAGCTCGCCGTTGAAACGGAAGAGGAGCATGGCCGGGATGACCTTGTCGTTCGCATCGCGCATCTCCGCGCGGAGCGCGGCTCCCGGCGCAGGAACAACCACTGTCAACGCACTGGCGTCCGCTTTCTCCGGGGCGACGACGTGCGCCACGGTGAACGACCCTTCGCGCGGCAGGATATAGAGCGTCTTGACCTCACCACGCCGTAGATTCAACGTCAGCCGGCCGGTTCCGTCCGCGCTGTACGTCCGTTCGGGGTTGTATCCGTCGCTGGCAATGCCCTCGAGCACTGCTGCGCCGGCGACGGCCTCTCCCGACGGCCACCTGAGCTCCAGAACCTGCTGGACGCCGCGCGCGAGGGGAAAGTCGATCTGCCGGTCCGCGGAATCCTCCGCAGCGACATTGACGGTCGCCTTCGCAGGCACGTGATCGGGCGCTTCGACGCGCAGCTCGTATGTGCCCGTTTTCACCGCCAGAATCGAGTAACCACCATCCGGCTGAACCGTCAACGCGGAATTCGACTGACTCTCCCCCGAGGTGATCTGTAGACGGAGTGATGGTTGCGAGACCGGCTGGTTCGTATCGTCCTCGTAAATCCGGCCGCGAATGTAGCGGCTCTTGAATACGACGTCCCACACCGATGGATCGCTTCCCAGCTCGGGCGATCGAACCAGCTCATGAATGCTCGGCGCATTGACAAAGCCGGCAACCTTGCCGCTCTGCCACATGCTTCCGCCAAAACGGCCGCCATCGTCGATGGCCACACTTTCGCGCCAGGAGTGCGCCGCGTCCTGCAGCTCGATAGTGCCGCCGCGCAGAGGCTCCTGGCCGATGCGCACGCTGCCATCCAGCCGGAAGGGAGCGATGCGGATCTCCCCCTCCACATCGCTCTCTTTGATCTCGAGTCTCTTCGATAGTCGCTGAAGGCGATCCTTCCCCTCGACCAACACGACGTACGCCCCGGCACTCAGATCCGGGAACGAGATCTGGTCCTCCTTCTCTAGCGGCGCGCGCTCAGCGATGAGGGTGGGCTCGTACTTCGTTGGATTCTCACGCAGCAGTCGGACCCGCAGCGACATGTTCTCGACGTCGGGACGAATCAGGCGGAGCGTGAGCTTCATGCCCGCGCCGAGGTGAATGGACCCCAGATCGATGTCGCCGCTGAGGTTCCCAAGCGGAATCAGCATGGAGGCAAAACGCGCTTGCGTGACCAAGATCTCGTCGGGAAGAGGCTCCGCCAGCTCGGTTCGAAATTGCCCCTGCTCATCGGCGATGGCCTGGACTTTCCCGTCGGAGCGGAGGAGCTGCGCGCCGGCGATCGGCTCCTCTTTCATGTTCAGGACGCGCCCTGAGATCACCGGCAACGGTTTGAGAGCGATCTCGCCGACGGCGATGCTCTTCACCGCATTGAACGTCCGTTTGTCCGTGATGTGATGTTCGGCGGCGATGCTCATTCGATACGAGCCGGCAGGAACTCCGATTGTCCTCAATTTCCCCACCACCGCAGCGCTCAATGAGAATGCCCACTCCTGGCCCTTGGCCGTCAATGTGAGGTGCGTGGTCACCGGCCACCCCCGCCTCGGGTGGCCGTGGACTGCGAGAGTCACCTGGGACAGCTCCCTCTCGTCGATCGAGATGACGGACACCTTCGGCTCGATGATTCCCAGGAGCACCCGCGTACCGTCAGCGCTGGACCAGATGAATGGGCGGGCCGTCTCGGCGGCGGCGATTGTGAGCGTTTTTCCCTCGGCCGGGCTGCATCGCTGCTCATTCTTTTCCAGAATGCACAGCGTCCCCTTTTCGGGCGGTGCATTTCCGGCGCCGGCCGTGGCGGAAAGAAACACGAGCAAGAACACGAGAGACGTCATCGCATCGTCCTTCGCGATCAGCGATTGAGACCCATTCCGTAAGAACCGGTCGATATTCGCGTGGTCCCGAGAATTCGATCCGGTTTTCGATGGACTCAGTCGACGATGGACGATTGGCCCGCTGGATAGATCTGGTTCTGGACTTACTGAACACAAGGGCCGGCCGAACAGCCGGTGTCGTCGGCCTCACATCTACAGCCGCAACAAGTAGAGCCCCCGCCAGAACAACACGCTGCTTTGATCGACGGGACGCTGAGCAGGATTCCGCCCGCGAGCAGCAGCATTGCCGTGATTCCTTTTACCCACTTTGTCATCTCGTTACCCCCCTTTCAGCATTCGTTAGGACCACGCGAAAGATTTGACCGGTGGAGAATTCCGACGTGAAGATCCCTCCGTCGTCATCGGTGGCGAGGGTCTCCAGAGTGTGCCCCTTCCGGAGGAGAGGCCAGACGATCCTTTCCGGCGAGTTGTCGGGGCCGAGGTAGACGATCCGGTCGTCGCCGAGCAGCAGCAGCGGCCGCCGGGTCTTGCGATCGAAAACGACTTCCTTGATCACCATGGTCAGCGGAAGACCGTCCAGGTCTTGCGACATGTACTCCTTCGGCGGCGGCTGTTGCAGCACCGCCGCCGTGAGCTGCGATAAGCCCGGCAATTGAAGCGTCGTTTTCGCCAGGAGTTTGCCGCTGCGGTCGAACTTGTACACGATCGGGGCATGGATAAAGGCGACCCAAACGTGGTCTTCATCGTCCACGGCGATGCGCACCCGATTCATGGCCCTGCGGTACTCGCTGTCTTTTCCCGCGAGCTGTGAGCCATAAACCGCGGACGGCGAGAGCAGGTCTCCGAACGCTCCGATCTTCTTGCCGCTCGCGTCGTAGACGGAGACCAAACGGCCGGTGGCGGGCTGCCCGATGAATACTTCACCGTGCGCATTGACCCCGATGCCTTCGCTCTTGGGTTTGTCGGGAAATTGCCCCACATACCGGCCGTCGGCGCCAAGAATCTGGATCCGGTGATTGCCGCCGTCCTTGATGTACAGGCGGTCGTCGCTGGTCAAGGCGAGGTCGAACGGGTAGTAGAGCTCGCCGGGGGCGTTGCCGATCTCGCCGATCAGCCGCGTGCCGTCAGCCGAGACCACGCGCACGGCGTGAGTGTCGCGGTCGAGCAGGTAATATTGCGACGGCCGCCGGCGCGAGAAAACCACCTTCCGTATGGATCGTAGATCCGGGATCCTCGGAAGCTCTTTCAGTTCCGCGCGATGCTCCGGTATCGCCGCGGCGCGCGCAGGGCGCGGGCAGAAGACCAGCCCTGCAGCGATGAGAAGGAGCACAGCGCGAGCGGGAGTGGTCATGGTCATCCTCTCGTACGCCGGACGTAGGCTTCGAACGGGTCGATGCGAACGACCTTGTTTTGGGCGTTCGTCGTGATCACCACCACGTCCGAATCGGACAGCGCGCTTCGCGTGTAGTCGCCCTCGATGCCGCGCATTGGTGCGCCGGCGATGAACGCCGGCGATTGGACGTTCAATTGTTTCAGCCGGTCGCGCAGGTCGATCGATGGAATCAATGAACTGAACACCAGAGACACCGGCGCGCCGGAGGCGCTGGCATGGCGCAGCAACTGCGGCTCCAAAGAAGAGAACAGCAGCGTGTACGAGCTCAGAACACACGCGCTGCATTTGCCGCCGAAGACGACCCACGTCGCGGGGCCGGCGGCCTGCTGAGACGTCGCGGGATTTTTCGTGAGCGGCGTCAGTGACATCGCCGGCATCTCGTCGCCCGGGGCGAGCGGCTTGGTCCTCAGTTCCACCAGCGATTGCGTACGGGGAATGAATTTCTCGAAAAGCTGCCGGAGATCGTTCGGTCGCGCAAAGGAGGCAGCGAACGCAATCCGGCGGTCCGGGTTGATGAATACGACACGGTTGTCGTCGAACAGGAAGCCGTGCCGGATGAGCTCGGATTCATGCGGCTCGATCGAGACGACCGGCATGCGAAGCCGGCGGCGCCGCTCGATGCGGATCGGACCGGGGACGTCATGCTGCACCAGAACGACCGGGTTGATTGCCGACTTGACGTAACGTCCGCTGTCGAGCAGGAATTGTAAGTACGAGGCGAGTTGGAGGCCGTTGCCCGAATCGTCGACGAGAATGACGTCCCATCGGCCGCTCCCGAGTGTCACGCGCTCGTCGGCGTCAAGGAGAGTGGCCGGCTCGACGTGTTGGCCGTACTGAATGCGAGCCCTGGAGAACAGGAGCGAATAGCGCTGTTTCCATACGCCGACGCCGAGCAGCAAGACGCCGACCGCAACGAGGGCAACCGGGGCAAACCTGGTGAGACCGCGCTCTTTCATGCTCACCCCCCGCTCAGGTGTATTACGGAAGTCATGGAATAACGATCGTTTTCTCAGTCATAAAGACTGCCGGCCGTTTAGCGGGCGTTACGTGATGCATGAAATATACCCAGCGGTGACTATGGCGAGCTTAGCCGTTCAGTGGTGGCCAAGGTGCCGACGCACACCGGAATCCGGCGGTCACGAGCAACGGAACGGTCCACCTGGCGCACTCCGGCCGCCTGAACGACCTCGCCGTCGCATCGCCGGCAAAGTGAGCGCGCAGCGCGAGGCGCGTTGACGGCAGTCGGCTTTGTTCGTTCTGCTGCGCGGTGGCTGCGGTCGGTGCGGCGCTGGCGGGCGTGACCGTGACTCTGACTCCGTCGAGTTTGTCCACGAAGGTCACGTCGGCGCCGTTCTCGCTGCGCGCCCAACCCTCGGGAACTTCGAAGCTGTATCCACCGGCCGCCGACGTGAAGCGGACGAAGGCTTGCGTGTCTGGGATATCGCCCGGAGGGTTGACCTCGGGGGCCACTGCGGATTCGGTCGACGTCGCAGCGGCTGCGGTTCCGGCCGTGGTCGCCGTCTGCGGCCGGGCCGCTGACGGTGATGGTGCCGTTTCCTGTTTCTTTCAGGCCAACAACGCCGCGATGAAAAGAAGCGTGACAATCCTTCGCATCGCAACCTCCCCTGCACATGTGAGCAAGTGTCCTGCCCGCCGAGTGCAACCGCCTCACCCGCGACGCGTCAGTGGAAGTACCCGTTCATCTCCGCGCCGGTGACGGCGCGCCCGAGGGCGGAAAATGTTCCCTTTTCCGCGATCTCTTTGGCCGCGGCGAGAAATCCGGTCCACGCCGTGCGCGCCAGTGCGCCGCCGACGCTGATCCGCCGCACACCCACGGCAGCGAGCTCGGCGACGGTGGTGAAGTCGCTCGCCGCAAGAACATTCACCGGTTTCGGCGCCACCGCTTCGACCACGGCTTTGATGTCGCCGATGCTCCGCAGTCCCGGCGCGTAGAGGCACTCGGCGCCGGCGGCGGAGTACGCGACGAGGCGGCGAATCGTCTCGCCGAGGTCGGGGCGGCCGACGATAAAGCCCTCCGATCGAGCGGTGAGGAGAACGCCGGTGCCGCCGCGATCGATCGCCTGGCGCGCCGCCGCGACCCGTCGAACCGAGAGATCGAAATCGAAAAGCGGATTCGCCGGGTCGCCAGTCGAGTCTTCGATCGATAGGCCGGCGATGCCCGACGCGGCGGCCGCGGTCACGTTCGCCGCCACTCCCTCCGGCTGGACGGCGAAGCCGCCTTCAAAGTCCGCGTTGACCGGCACGCTGACCGCGCCGCTGATCGCTCGTAAATGCGCAAGCGCGTCGTCCAGCGGGACGTGGTTGTCGCGGCGGCCCATCGCCCACGCCATCCCCGAGCTGGTCGTGGCCAGCGCGGCAAACCCGAGCTGCTCCAGAAGCCGCGCGCTGCCCACGTCCCACGGGTTCGGCAGGACGAAGCACCCCGACTGATGAAGTTGGCGAAAGCGATTCGTTGACGCGCTCATCGCGCGAGCATAACCGACTCCGCGCGCGCCGCGGATGGCGGGCTCGCTATTCGCCCGCCACCGGCTCCACCACCGCCCCCTTGCTCTTGAGAAGCTCGGCCAGTTCGTCGTGATGCCCGCGCATGGCCTCGGAGAGCGGCGTCTTCCCCGAGTCGCTTCGCGAGTTCAGCTCGGCGCCGTGATCGAGCAGCAGTCGCACGATGTCGGCGCGCCCGAGGAGCGCCGCTTCGTGCATCGGCGTGAATCCTTTCGCCTGCCGCACCAGCGCGTCCGCGCCATGGTCGAGCAGTACCTTCGCCGTGGCGTACTGACCGGTGAGCAGCGCCGTCTGCAGCGGCGTGTTGCGGAACCTCGTCTGCGCGCGGGCATTGATGTCCGCTCCCCGCTCGATCAGCAACTCGGTGGTCGCGCTATTGCCGGCGAAGGCGGCGATGTGCAGCAGTGTCCAGCCGACGCGCATGGGACGTTTGATTGCGCCGGGATCGGCGGCCAGCATCTTCTCCAGTTGCGCGCGCGTGCCGACCGCGGCGGTGTCGACCACATCGAGCATCGGCGTGCGCGCCAGGATGGCCTTCAGTACCTCGTTCGTGGCGGGGTCGGGGAAACTCTCCTCCCCTTTCTTGATCGCCGCCAGCGCCAGGTTCACGGCGCTCATGCCGTCGGCGCGCTTCGCGCCGGCCAGCGCCGGGTCGGCGTCGAGCATGGCGCGGACCGCGGCCAGATCGCGCGCGGAGATCGCTTTGAAAAACGCGGCCTGCGGTTCCTCTTGCGCCGCAAGGGAGAACGAAACCATCAACACGACAAGACACGCCACCGCTATGCGCATGAACATTTCCTCCGGCACACAAGGTAGGCGCCGCGCGCGCGTCGCGCATGTGCCGTACGGCCTCCCACGGCGGGCATGACTTTCGGCCTATTGGGCCGGCGGATTGGCGTGTGGCATTCTCGCGTTCGATGAACCACGCCCGTCTCATCGGTCTGGCCGGAGTGGTGGTCTGGTTGATGGTCGGCGTGCCGGTGATCATCGGTGGCGCGAACAGCGCCGCGGTGATGGCCGGATGGTCGACGGCGTTCGTGCTTTTCGGCGCGCTGTTCGTGCTCGATCTCCGGCGGCCGCGCCTGGCCTGGCTGGCGCTGGAGGCGCTCGCCGTGGTGGTCATGGTGCTGCTGCTCTGCCACGGGTTCGAGGGGACGCTCATGGTGCTCATCGCCATGCAGCTCGGATCGCGCACGAGCCGCGCCGCGGGCATGGGCTGGATCGCGGCGCAGACGCTGCTGCTCGCCGCGGCCATCGCCATCCATTGGTCGCCGCGGCCGGCCTGGCTCCTCACGCCCCCGTACCTCGGGTTTCAGGTTCTGGCCTTCTTCATCTTTCAGGCCATGGAGCAGGAGATCGCCGCGCGCCGCGCGCTGACGGAGGTCAATGCCGAGCTGCGCGCGCTGCAGGAGATCGTGGCCGGCAGCAGCCGGATCGCCGAGCGGCTGCGCATCGCGCAGGAGCTGCACGACGCGCTCGGCCATCATCTGACCGCGCTGACGCTGAACCTGGAGGCGGCGCTGCGCCGCAGCGACGGCGGCGCGAAGCGCGACGTCGAGACCGCGCAGACCCTGGCGCGGCAGCTCCTCTCCGACGTCCGCGCCATCGTGGCCGGCAACGAGGCGTACGGCGGCGTCAACCTGGCGCACGCGCTGCAAACGTTCGTGGCCGACATCCCGCAGCCGCGCGTGCACCTCGAAATCGATGACGCGCTGCGCGTGGACGACCCCGAGCGCGGGCACATCGTCCTCCGCTGCACGCAGGAGATCGTGACCAACGCGGCGCGCCATTCCGGCGCGGAGAACCTCTGGATTGTCGTCGAGCGGTGCGGCGACGCGCTGCGCATCCGCGCGCACGACGACGGGCGGGGCAGCGACCGCTCCGGCGAGGGGTTCGGCCTGCGGAACATGCGGGCCCGCATCGAAGGCGCCGGAGGGGAGCTGCGGATCGCCAGCCGTCCCGGCCACGGCTTCGACGTCATCGCCGAGCTGCCGGCGCGGAGCGGCGCGGCGTGATCCGCATCTTCATCGCCGACGATCAGGCCCTGGTCCGCCAGGGAATCCGCACGCTGCTGGAAATGGATCCGGAGCTGGCCATCAACGGCGAGGCGGGTGATGGAGTGGAGACAATCGCCGGCGTGGCGCGCGGCCCGATCGACGTCCTTCTGCTCGACATCCGCATGCCGAAGAAGAGCGGGCTCGATGTTCTGCGCGAGCTGGCGGCGGCGGGAACGCTGCCGCCCACCTTGATCCTGACGACGTTCGACGACGGCGATGTGGTGCTCGAAGGCATCCGCGCCGGGGCGCGCGGTTTCCTGCTGAAGGACGTGTCGTACGAGCAACTGGTCGGAGCGATTCGCGCCATCGCCGCGGGGGCCACGGTCTTTCAGCCGGCCGTCACGGAGCGGCTGCTGCGCGCCGCCCCGCGCGTGCGCGCCCAGGCCGCCGCCCAATGGGAACGCCTCACTGATCGCGAGATCGAGGTGGTGCGCCTGATGGCCGGCGGCTACAGCAACAAGGAGATCGCCCACGCCCTCGGCACCGCCGACGGAACGATCAAGAACCACGTCTCCAGCATCCTGGTCAAGTTGAGCGCGCGCGACCGCACGCGCGCCGTGCTGCGCGCGCTCGAATTGGGCTTACTGTGAGCCAGTGACCCGCATCCTCGTTCTCACTCCCCGTCTTCCGTGGCCAGCGGTCGACGGTGGGCGCATTGCCATGTCGCGGCTGGCGCAGGGGCTGGCCCGCGCCGGCGCGGAAGTGGAGATCCTCTCGCTGAATCCGCGCAAGCATCGCGCGGGCGCCACCGCGGCGCCGCTGCCGCTCCAGGCCGTCGACATCGACACGTCGCGCGTCGTCCGCCCCGCGTTGCACGCGCTGGTGAGCGATGAACCGTACGTCGTGGCCCGCTTCGTCTCGCCACGATTTCGCGACGCGCTGCGCGCGGCATTGCGCAGGTTCAGGCCCGACGTCGTGCAGATCGAGAGCCCGTTCCTCCTTCCGTACGCGAGCACCGTGCGCGCGGAGAGCGGCGCGCGCGTCATCCTCCGATCGCTCAACGTCGAGTTCCGGATCTGGGAGTCGCTGGTGCGCGGCGCGCGCAACCCGCTGCGCAGGCTCGCGCTGCGGCGTGTCGCCTCGTCGCTGCGCGACTATGAAGTGCGGCATCTCGATACGCCCGACGCCCTCGTCCCCATTTCCGCCGCCGACGCGGAAGACTTTCGCCGCCTGGGATGCACGCGGCCGATGCACGTGGCCCCCTGCGGCGTGACGCTGTCCACCCATTCCAACGCCCTGCCGGAGCCGTGGAGGGCCGGCTTCATCGGCTCGCTCGACTTCAGGCCGAATCAGGAGGCGGCGGCGTGGATCATCGACGAGCTATGGCCGCGCGTGATGGAGCGCGCGCCGATGGCCCGCCTCTCGATCGCCGGCAGTGCGCCTCCCGAGTGGCTGCTGCGGCGCGCGCGCGGATCGGGCATCGAGACTCTCGGCTACGTCGACGACGCGGACGGGTTCATGCGCCGGATGTCCGTGATGATCGCGCCGCTCCTCGCCGGCGGCGGGATGCGCATCAAGGTCCTGGAGGCGATGGCGCTGGCCAGACCGATCGTGGCCACCACCCTCGGCGCGGGAGGGATCGAGGCCGAGCACGGGCGCGACATCATCATCGCCGACGACGCGCCGTCGTTCGCGGACGCCCTCGTCCACCTCCTGCCCCAGCCCGCCGCCGCGGCGCCCATCGGCAGCCCCGCCCCGGCGACGGGTGGGGCGG
>JACXTT010008343.1_pt1 | contig 14378 bp, 14 predicted proteins | sample 9270951 | NCBI WGS metagenome assembly JACXTT01 (sample SAMN15532306, study PRJNA645909) | rock metagenome | isolation source: weathered quartz diorite | place: Puerto Rico | collected 2017-06-21 | reverse complement strand
AGGTAGGCCGCGGTGACTAACCCGTTGTGACCGCCGCCGATCACGATCACATCATAAATACGAGACATGGAAGTCTCATTATAAAGGTGCGTTATCGGGCGCAGTCCCCGTCGTCGCCGTACTTGCGGCGCCCGTGCTCGAGCGCTGTGTTCCACCGGCTCAAGCGTTGCAACGACGCGCGATCCTTCGAGTGCTTGAGAATCTCTTTATACAGCGCAATCGATCGCATCAGAAAGCCGTTCGGCAACTCCTGCGTGACGGACCATTGGACGCGCAACGATTGTTCGGCGAGCGTTCTCGCCTCGCGGAGCCTGCCCTGCTGCACGCGGAGCATCGCGCGATTCAGCAGGATGGAATGCGGCAGCGGATGCTGCGGAGGCAGATGCAGGGACTCGGCGATTTGCCACGCATCCTGCAACAGGCGCTCCGCACGATCGAGATGCCCGGTTCTGCTTTCGAGCAACGCCAGCGCGGCGCGGGTCTCGAGGGCATTCACATTCGTTTCCGGAACATGCGCGGCAGACCAAAGAAGCGCGGCCTGTTCCAGATGTTTTCGCGCCTCAGGATGCCGCCACTCCTGCAAATACAGCGAACCAAGGTTGTGATGCTCGATGGCGAGTTGGGGCCAATCGTGCGGCTGGTTCTTTTCAAACCACCAGAGCGTGCGTTTCAGCACTGGTTCCGCCCGCGCCGCGTCCCCCTGCGCCGCCATTACCTGCCCCAGGTTGCTCATCGCCCGCATTGCATCCGCCTCGTGATCGGCGAAGGATGCCGGATTCGCGAGCTCCGCCTGCCGCAACAATCGCTCCGCTTCCGCTTCGCGTCCGAGGATGAACAAGGCCACGCCAAGCGTATTGGCGGCCTGGTAGTACGTCGCGGCATCCGTGCGCGGATCGGTCTTGCTCCAAACCTCGCGGGCAATCTTTTCAGCCTCGCGAAACTCGTTGCGGTAGAACAACTCTGTGGCTCGCTGCAGGAGCGCCGAATGGTCGCCCGCGTAGGCGATCGCAGCTGCGGCGAAGAACCATAAAATCCGCATGTATGATGCAACAGACGGAGAGATGCGCCGATTTTTACAAGGCGCATCCGGCTGGCAAGACGAAAACTCGAAAAAAGAGTCTAATCAACATCGTGGCCCAACCACTGACGGAACCAGTCAAATACAATAGTGACGTGCGTATTGAGGAAAGTCTCGCCCAGGCAACGCCAAAACTCGAGCGCGTCCGCCAGGAAATCTCTAAAGTAATCGTCGGCCAGCAGGAAGTGGTCGATGGAGTCGTCATCTGCCTTCTAGCCGGTGGCCACGTCCTTCTCGAAGGCGTGCCCGGCCTTGGCAAAACCACGCTGTTGCGTACCTTGTCACGGGTTCTTCATCTGAAGTACTCGCGCATCCAGTTCACCCCCGATCTCATGCCCGGCGACATTGTGGGTTCGATGATGATCGAGACCAGCGAACACGGCGCCAAGGGAATGCGCTTTCAGCCCGGCCCTATTTTCTCGAACCTGGTCCTTGCCGACGAAATCAATCGCGCGACTCCCAAGACGCAGTCCGCTCTGCTCGAAGCCATGCAGGAACGCACCGTCACCAGCGGCAACGTCACTCATGAACTCGAATCGCCCTTTCTCGTTATGGCGACGCAGAACCCCATCGAAATGGAAGGAACCTATCCGCTCCCCGAAGCGCAGCTCGACCGGTTCCTGATGAAGATCCTGGTGACCTATCCGTCCCGGGAAGATCTCAACCGTATCGTCGAACGCACGGTGCAGCGCGACGAAGTGGATCTGAGCCAAGTGCTCACGCGCGACGAGATCATGGACCTGCGCAAGGTCTGCCGCGAGGTGCTGGTCGCCCCGCACGTGCGCGATTACGCGATCGACCTCGTCATGGCCACGCAGCCGGGCACGCCCACCGCGCATGAGCTCGCATCCAAATACATCCGCTACGGCAGTTCGCCCCGCGGCGCGCAGGCGCTCGTCGAATGCGGACGCGTCCTGGCGCTGATGCAAGGCCGCCTCAATCTGAGCATTGAAGACGTGCAAACGGTGGCGCCGTCCGTCCTGCGCCATCGCATCATTCTCAACTTCGACGCGCACGCCGACGGGCAAACCACCGAAACCGTCCTGTCGCGCATCGTCAAGACGGTTGGAGCCGCGGCGGTCAAGTGAAACCGGAACCGCTAGTCGACCGGCTGCTGCTCGAGAAACTGGAGCGCCTGACGCTGCACTGGCAAAGATCCTTTCCCGGTCTGATTGGCGGGCACAACACCTCGCGTTTTGCCGGCTCGGGACTCGAGTTTCTCGACCATCGCAATTTCCACAGTGGAGACGACCTTCGGGCGGTCAACTGGCGCGCTTACATGCGGCTCGAAAAGCTCTTTTTGAAGATGTTTCAGATCGAGCCCCGCGTTCCGGTCCGCATGCTGGTGGATCTCTCGAAGTCGATGACGACGGGCGAGCCTTCGAAGTTCCTCTATGCGAGGCGTCTCGCGGCCGCCATGTGCTACGTGGGCCTCGTCAAGCTCGACACCATCACCATTCAGCCGTTCAGCAACAAGCTGCACGATTCCTACATATGCGGGGGTGGGCGCCATCGTTTCATGCCCGCCGCCGACTATCTCAATTCGCTCGAACCGGCGGAAGGCTCGAGCGACTTCATGGCCTGTTCGAAGGCCTTCATAGGCAAGTATGTGCAGCGCGGCATGCTGATCGTCATCTCGGACTTTCTCGATGATCAGGATTCGGTGAAGCCGCTGCAGTACCTGGCCGATTACGGGCATGAGCTGATGCTGATTCAGACCTACTCGGAGGAAGATCGCGTGCCTCCGTGGAAGGGCGAACTCGACCTCGAGGACGCCGAAACCGGACAGCATGTCGAGCTTTCTTTCGACGAAAGCGCGCTACAGCAATATACGGCCGCCTTTGACGCCTACATGGAATCCATCCAGCGCCTCGCTTTGCGCAACAGCGGCCGGTTTACGGGCCTTTCCACCTCGATGTCCGTGGAAGAAGCGATCTTTGGACCGATCGCAGCCACCAGGGGGGTCGCGTAATTCGCGATGTTTTTTCTAAACCTCAGCTTCGGTGAGTTCGCCGCGCTGTTTTCGGTGATTTCCGCCGGCGTGGTCGCGCTGTATCTGCTCGACCGCTCGCGAAGGCGCCAGACCGTAGCGACGCTACGCTTCTGGAGAGCCGCGGAATTCCCCACCCAGATGAACCAGCGCCGCAAGATCCAGCAGCCGCTGTCGTTGCTTCTGCAGGTGCTCGGCATCGCGCTGCTGCTGCTTGCGATTTCGCAATTGAAGTGGGGTTCGAAAGAACTGAGCACGCGCGATCACGTGCTGGTGCTCGATACTTCAGCCTGGATGGGCGCGCGGTCGGCCCGCGGTAATTTGCTCATACAGGAAGCCAAAGCGGTAGCGTTCGCTTGGTTGAAAACGGTCCCTTCCGAAGATCGGGTGATGGTGTTGCGGGCGGACGCCACGGCGACGCCGGCCACACGCTTTGAACGCAATCGGGAAACCATCGAGAAGGCGATTCGCGACTCGCAACCCGGGGCCTCGGCATTGCAGTTCGACCAGGCCTTGCGGTTTGCGTCGCAGTTCCAGAAACTGCATTCGCAATCGAGCGGCGAGATTGTCTACGCCGGCGCTTCGCGCATCGCGACTGGCGACGTCACCGTACCATCCAATTTGCGCGTGTTGAATGTGCCAGGTCCCGCCGAAAACGTCGGCTTGCGCCGCATGGGCCTGCGGAGGTCCGCCACCGAACCCGATGCCTGGGAAATTTTCGTTTCCGTCAAGAACTACGGCCGCACCGCGCAGAACGCCGCCATCGGATTGCAGTTCGCCGGTTCGCCCGCAGGCACCAAGACTCTCAGCCTCAAACCCAACTCCGAGCAGGAAGCGACCTTTGTTTACCGCACCCGCGCGGCTGGCGTCATCGAAGCGAAGTTGCTCACGGGCGACGCCTTTCCGCAGGATGACCGCGCAGTGCTCGAGCTTCCACAGCAGAAGCAGTTGAAGGTTGTCGTGTACACCAACGAACCCGAATTGCTGCGCCCCGTATTGAGCGCGAACCCGAACATGACCGCGACGTTCGCATCGCCGCAGTCTTATGCCGCCGGCGCGCAAGACGCCGACATCGTGGTGCTCGATCGTTTTGCGCCCCCGCAACGCCCCACCGTGGACAGCCTGTGGATCGACCCGCCGGCATCCGCCTCGCCAGTGGTGGTTGCCTCCACCAAGGCAAACGCGAAGTTGTCGAGATGGACGGACGATGTTCTGCTTGGCGCAGGGTTGCATACGCGCGATCTCGAAATCGATTCCGCCTCCGTCTATCGCACGGCCCCCAGTGACATTGTGATTGCAGATTCCGGCGGTTCGCCGCTCATTGTGGCCCGGCCGGGAAAGCCCAAAGTCGTCGTGATGGGCTTTCACCCGGTTCGTTCGCGCATGAAATATGAACTGGCGACGCCCCTGTTGTTCGCGAACACGATCCGCTGGATGGCGCCCGAAAGCTTCCGCCGCTGGCAGTTGAATGGCGGCCACGTCGGTTCGATCAACGTCAAAACCGAAGGCAAATTGAATCCGGCTGCTGTTCGTGTAATCAATGAAGACGGCAATCCCGTTCCCTTCACCGTCGATCAGGATCAGGTGCGGTTCTTCACCAGCAACCCTGGTACGGTGCGAGTGCTCACAGGCGATCGGGATTACGTGTATTCCTTGACGGTGCCGGAAGTCGGCGACGCCATGTGGGAGATTCCGGCGAATGTCAAACGAGGCGTGCCCCGCAGATCCGGCGGCGGACCTTCGTCCAAAGACCTCTGGTATTGGCTGGCTCTCGCCGGACTCGCGGTGCTGTTCGCCGAGTGGCTGCTTTACGGGCAACATCGAATCCGAATGCGGAGCGGTACAGGACCGGCTGCGGCAATGCCTCCATCCCCTCCGTCGGCCGGATTTGAGCATAGGAAGGCGTCATGACCTTCGAACGAAGCTGGGTCCTGCTACTCGCGCTGCTTCCGCTGGCCTGGGCCGCCTGGGAATGGAAGCGCGCGCCCCGCAAGCTGGGGCTGCTGTTGAAAGCGATCGGATTCGCGGCGATCCTCGCAGCTCTGAGCGAACCCGTGATGAGCACCCTCGAAACCAAGACCGCCGTGGCGGTGCTCGTGGACACCTCGGCGAGCGTTTCGAAGAACGATCTGGAGAACGCGTCGAAACTTCTAAACCGCCTCGACAGCGAGCGTGGACGCAATTGGATGCGTGTGCTGCCCTTTGCCCGCGGCACTCGCGCCGTCGATCCGAAGGAGAACGGCAAAGGTTGGGCGTTGATGAACACGGCCAATGAAGCGGGCCGCGGAACCGACCTCGAAGCGGGCATTCGCGAGGCTCTGGCCGCGGTTCCGAGCGGCATGGTGCCGCGCGTGGTGCTGATGTCGGACGGCCGTGAAAATGGCGGCAGCGCCGCTCGAGCCGCCTGGCAGGCCAAGCAATTGAACGTCGCGATCGACGTGGTTCCGATGGCCGGACGGGAAAAGCCGGGCATCGCGCTCGATTCCGTGAGCATGCCTCCCAATGCGTTCAGCGGCGAACGCTTCGCCGTGGAAATGACCGTCACAGCCCCTCGCTCCGCCAAGGGAATTATCGAAATTCAGGCGGAAGGCAAAACCCTGGGTACGAGTCCGGTGCAACTCGAGGCCGGATCGAACCGGGTTCGCGTGCAGGCGAATGTCGCAACAGTCGGCGCCGTGGACGTCGCGCTGCAGTTGAAGGCGGAAGGGCTCGGCGAGGTCCGTTATGACCAGGCAATCAATCTGCGGCGGCCGAAAGTCCTCTATATTTCGCAGGACCCGGCCGGCACGGAGGCAAACCTGATGCAGGCGTTCAGCGCGGCGCAGTTTGACGTCGTGCCCTCGAACGATCCGCTCAAGACGAAGTTGAACGACTACCAGATGGTGGTGTTCAACAACTGGGATCTCGAGTCGATTCCCGCCTCGCGCAAAGACGAGTTCGAAGACTATGTCAAGAAGGGCGGCGGTCTTCTGATCATCGGCGGCGAGAAGAACGTTTACGTCGAAGGTAAGAAAGTCGAGGACGGGCTCGATCGCGTGATGCCGGCAAAACTTGCGCCGCCGCGTTCGCCCGAAGGCACCTGCGTGGTGCTGATCATCGATAAATCGTCTTCGATGGAAGGCCGCAAAATGGAACTCGCACGCGCCTCATCGATCGGTGTTATCGAGAACCTGCGGCCCATCGATCTGGTCGGCGTGCTCATCTTCGACAATTCGTTCCAATGGGCCGTGCCGATCCGCAAGGCGGAGGATCGCGCATTGATCAAACGCCTGGTCGCGGGCATCACGCCCGATGGCGGAACGCAGATCGCCCCTGCGCTCACCGAGGCGTATCGCAAGGTCCGCCCGGTCACGGCTACCTATAAGCACATCGTACTGCTCACCGACGGTATTTCCGAAGAAGGCGACTCGCTCGAACTTTCGAAAGAAGCGGCGCAGAATAAAGTCACGATTTCGACCGTCGGCCTGGGCCAGGACGTCAATCGCGCCTACCTCGAGAAGGTCGCTGCGTTCGCCGGCGGCAAGTCGTACTTCCTCACAGAACCATCGGGCCTCGAACAGATCCTGCTGCGGGACGTAATGGAACACACGGGTTCCACGGCGATCGAGAAACCCTTGGCTGCCGTAGTCATGAAAAAGGCGGAAATCCTCGAAGGCACCGGCATCGAAAAGGCGCCGGCGTTGAAGGGTTATGTGAAGTTCAAGGCGAAGCCGTCGGCTGACCTGCTGCTGCAGATCGACAAAGATCCTCTCCTGACCCGCTGGCAATATGGTTTGGGCCGTTCCGCCGTGTTCGCGTCGGATGCCAAGTCCCGCTGGGCAGCGGATTGGATCGCCTGGGGCGGCTTCGACAAGCTCTGGATGAACGTTCTTCGCGATCTGCTGCCGCACGCACAAACGTCGGAAGCAACCGCGGAATTCGACGGCGCGAGCGGCGAGCTGATCGTGGACTACAAAGTCGCCCGCGATTCGGAATCGCCCGCAAGAGTCCCGCAGATCTTCGTGCTCGGCCCGGGAGGCTTTCAGAAGCCGATCCACGTGCTGAAGGTTGCCGAAGGCGCCTATCGCGGACGCCTGCACATCGGTTCCAAGCAGGGCTTGTTCCGCATTCGCCCGGTCGAAGATTCACGGGTGTTTCCGGAAATCGGCCTGTACCGGCAGGAAGACGAAATGACCCAGTATGGATCGAACGATCAGTTGCTGCGGCAGGTCGCCGCCTACACGGGCGGCCGTTACAATCCGTCGGCGGCGCAGGTGTTCGACGCCGGTGGCCGCTCGATCGAATCTACGGTTCGCTGGTGGCCGGGGTTGCTTGCGCTGGCGTTGATTCTGAACCTCGCGGAACTTGTTTTGCGCAAGTGGCCCGGACTGATGCAGCGCCGCGCGGCGTAACGGCATCTGGCACACTGTGAAGATGGCTCGCCCGTTGATTACCGTGGTGATTCCTACGTTCAATCGTGCGCCGTTGGTCGGCCGCGCGATCGATTCAGTGTTGAGGCAGTCCTATGACAACTGGGAACTGCTCGTCGTGGACGACGGCAGCACGGATCATACGCAATCGGTCGTCGCCAACTACTACCCGCGGGTTCGATACCTGCATCAGCCGAATCGGGGAGTGGGCGCGGCCCGAAACAACGGAATCTCGCAGGCGCGCGGCGAGCTGATCGCCATGCTCGATAGCGACGACGAGTTCCTGCCTGCGCACCTGGAATCGCGGTTGCAGATCCTGCTGGACGATGCAAATCCAACGGACCTGCTCACCGGCGGAGTGACCATCAACGGCAACTCCCAGGCGGTGGACTACTACGACTGTTCCAGACTGGTGGATCTGCGGGACTGTATCATGGGCGGCTGCCTGTTCGGGCGGGCGGAGGTGTTTCGCACTGGTGGCGGCTTCAATGACGCGCGCTATGGCGAGGACACCGACTTCTGGATGCGTGCGGAACGGCGGTTCCGCGTGCGGCGCATTGACGAGCCTCGCACCTATCTGATCCACGATACGCCTGGCAGTCTGCGCAACGAGCGCATGAACGCCTGGCGAGGCCTCTGAAGCGGCATCGCCCCTAGGCCGGCAGCGGCTTCAAATCCGGCGCAATCCACATCCGGCGGGCTTCGCGCGATTTCACCACATCGAAGCTGTAATAAGCCTGGAACATGCCGGCCGGCAGCGTCGCAACGGCGCAGTTCACAGCGGCAAGGCGTCCCTTTTCACGATGCTCGCGGCAAAAGGCCTCGAGCACGTGCGTCCAGAAAACGGTCAGGGTCTCGTGATAGCCGCGGTCTTCGGTGCTGATGGTCCCATGATGCCAGTTCAAATGGTGGATGCCCGCCCGGATCCGGTGAAACGCCGCCTCTCCGTATTGCCATACATAGGTGGCGGCCATGGCTACGTGGGCGGCGTGATTCCAGTCTTGCGCGGAAATCTGGCCGTCTTCGAATCTTTGAATGAAGAACTGCAAAGAATCTTCTGTTTCGAACGTCATATGAAGTATTGTATTATGAATCGAATGTCGTTGTCGCTATCTTCATTGGATTCGAAACTCCTCCGCCGTCTCATGATCGATGGCCGGGCCACTTGGGCGGAACTCGCGGCGGAACTGGGCCTTTCCGCGCCAGCGGCGGCCGAACGGGTCCGAAAGCTCGAGGAACGCAAGATCATCCGGGGCTATGCCGCCATTGTCGACCCGGCGCAAACCGGATACGAGTTGACCGCGTTCGTCTCGGTGACGCTCGACCGGCCGCAGCATCGTTCCAAGTTCACCAGGGCGCTCGAGAAGATGCCCGAAGTCGTTGAGTGCCACCACGTGGCAGGCGACTTTGATTACCTGTTGAAAGTCCGCTGCCGCGGGACAGCGGACCTCGACGGCCTGCTCAGCAACCGGATCAAAGAACTGCCGGGCATCGCGCGAACCCGCACCACGATCGTTCTCGGAACCCTGAAAGAATCGATCGTCGCGCCCCTCGCATCCGCCACGGAAGACTGAAGCCTTGCTAAGCTGAACCTATGGAGAGTTATCGCAAGTTTCAGGCAGGCCCAGACCCGTTCGGACGCATCTGGGATGTCGAGTTCCAGTGGCTGCAGACCGCCATTTCCATCCGCCACAGCGATTCGGTGGATGTGAAGTTCGTCATTTGGACAGAAGGCGCAAGCAACGACGCGGAACCGAAGCAGGAACGCGTGATCGCTCTCATGCACCCTGACCTGCTCGAGGTCACCCGCGAGGCCGGACACGCGTTGACCGACGCGTTCTGCGGCAAGCTCGCCGCACTGCATCTCGCCAATATGATCGAGACTTTTGAAGATATGGACAAGACGCTCGTCACCGTCAACAAACGCGAATTGCTGCACTACGCACTGCAACTGACGCACGCGCCGGCCGGGACCCGCTAGTTCTTAACGTGCAGCCTATTTCACGGCTGTCCAGATCAGAAACAAGCCGTCCGGAGCTTCTTCTTCCCAGTACGAAATCGGCCGGCTTTCTACCTGGCGGCAATGCCGCTTCAGCTTTTGTTCGAGTTCGGACTGCCCGAACCATCTTTCCCACGCGGGCGTGTCGAAACGTCCCCAATGGTCTTTGTTCTTGTCGATGATCGCGAGCCTGCCCCCCGGAACGAGAATGCGGCAGAGTTCCGCGATGGCGAGATCGATGTCCACGGCGTGTTCGAGCGACTCGGTCGCGTAGACGCCATGGCAGGACTCCGTCGCCACCGGCAGCGCCGTGAGGCTCCCGGCGCAGCGCTCGACGCCTTCCGGCACGTGCTGCAACATCGCGGTTGCGATGTCGATGGCGATCATCGTAGCGCCAGGGCTGCCCTGCTTGACCAAAGTGGCGAAGCGTCCTTTGCCGGAACCTGCATCCACCACGCATTTGCCATTGACGTCACCCAGATGATCGAGCACCGCGCGCACGTGCAGAATGCGCGGATCGATCGTCGAAGGAAAATGTTCTTCGTCTTTCGACGCTTCATTGAAGAAGGCCGCGATCTCCGTAGGGGAGACGGCGGCCTTCTGCTTGTTCCGAAAAATACGGTCGAGCAGACCCATTCTTCTTACGACTTCGTCAGAAAGATCGGTAGACCCTTCTTGTTGGCGTAGTTCGGACGGAAGCGGTCTGTGTTGTACATCGTATCGATATCCACCTTGCGGGGTCCGAGGGACGGATCGGGAATCGGCATCATCGCGTAACGGCCTTCGACCAGCGCGGACATCAGGCCACTCTTGCCTTCGAGAATCGTATCGAGAGCCATAGCGCCAAACGTGGACGCAACCAGCTTGTCGACAAAATCCGGATCGCCTGAACGCAGGTCGTATGTCAGATCGCTGACGATCGTTTCTTCCTTTGTACGCTTTCGGATCTCTTCCGCAAACGCTTCGCCCACGCTGGCTTTCTTGCGGTGGCCGTAGGCGTCGGGTTCGCCGTATTCCATCACCGTGTAGCCTTCCCACTTGGCGCCCTCGCTCAGCACGACGAGCGCGTAGTTGCTGGGGTTTAGGCGCTTGTCGGCAACCAGCACGTCAACGAGCTTTTCCACGTTGACCTTGTATTCCGGAATCACGCATCGAATGGAGGTTACATAGGCGGTATACAGCGCCGTATAACCGGCATCGCGGCCGAAGATGCGGAAGATGCCGATGCGCTCGTGCGATCCGACGGTGGTCCGCTGGCGGTTGATGGCGTCCATCGCGCGCGTGATGGCCGTCGAGAAGCCGATACAGTATTCCGTGTGACGGACGTCGTTGTCCATCGTTTTCGGAATGCAGACGACCTTGAAGCCAAGCTTGTCGAGATGCGCCGCGTAGCTCAGCGTATCGTCGCCTCCGATGGCGATCAGGTAGTCCAGTTTGAGAGCCTCGAGGTTCTTGAGAACCTGCGAACTCATGTCATGCACCGTCGAAGTGACGCCACCCTTAGTGGATTCCGACGTGGGAAACGAAACACCTTTCAGGTGGTCCGGGATAGACTTCATCTTCTTCGGGTTCGTCCGCGAAGAGTGAAGGAACGTACCGCCAGTGCGGTCGATGGCGCGAGTATTATCGCGGCTCAGAGGCAGGATGTAGCGATCCCGGCTGCCGGGATTGTCGAGCATGACGTGCGTCAGCCCTTCCCAACCGCGGCGGATGCCCACCACTTCACAGTCATTTTCATATCCGCGATAGACAACGCTTTTGATTACGGAGTTCAAGCCGGGGACATCGCCGCCCCCGGTGAGGATTCCAAGTCGCTTTTTCGGCATGGTTTCACTTACCAGTTTGTCACGATCCGAAGCACGCGTGCGGATTCTTCCACAACAATCTCTCGCGCTGCCGCGGCCCCAACTGCGGAGCGAAATCGGTTTGGATGAAGGAGTAGCCTCGAAACGCGCCTCCGCCCGGCTGGCCCATCGAATACCATCCGGCATCCTGCGAAATCAGGACGCGGTGCAGCAGGTGACGTCTGGACATGTGCTCGATGCAATGCAGGTTCCAGGCGACTGTCGGTTTGCCGATGCCGTCGAATTCCACCCACGCGCCAGCACGCGCGATGCGCTCGTGAATGCCGAGGTCGAGTTCGTTCTGGGCATGCACCCACACGAACTTGCGGGGTTCCACGCGGGCTTGTTGGATGATTTCCAACTGTTCGAGTGCGGCTTGGCCGTTGCCGGTGTGCGAACAGACGACGAGCCCGGTCGATCGGGAGGTTAACGCCGCAGCCTGCACAATCTTGCGATCGAGTTCGTCGAGTGGACCCTTGTTCACGCCGATCTTGATGAAGCGGGGCCTCATTCCCTCCATGCCGCTTCGCGCTTCTTCGATCCACCGCGCTGCCAGTTGCTCCGCGGTTTCGCGTAAAGCCCAAGCGGGCAGGTGGCGATGTTCGCGGGCCGAATAGAGACCCGTGTTCGTCCAGATTTCGATGCCGGATTCACGCGCCAACCGCTGCAGCAGCAACGGGTCGCGGCCGAGAAAATTCGGCGTGCAGTCGTGAAACCGCGTGCAACCAAGGCGGGCGATTTCCTGCAGCTTCGGCAATGCGGCGCGAACCACATCGTCCCGATCGTACCGGCCGGGGCGGATCTCGCTGGCATCCGCAAAATCCACCAGGATGTGCTCGTGAACGAGAATCCACGGTCGCGGCTTCGATACAGCCGCCATCGCGGTCAGAAAGCGCCGCCTCGTCATGCGTTAGCTTCAATGATAGTGCGTAAAGGAAAGTCCAAGTCCGGATTGAAACAGAAACTCGGCAAAGCGTGCAAGTGGTTGCTCGCGGCTACTCTCGCTGGTTACATGCTCATCGTGCTGCAATTTGTGGCCCTGCGGTGGGTGGATCCCTGGTTCACGGCGGTTCAGGCGCAACGGCGGGTAGAGTCCTGGTTTGCCAAAGTGAAGTATCAGAAGAGAAGGCAGCAGACGCCGTTGGCCAAAATCTCGAAGGACCTGCAACATGCGGTGATCGCCGCCGAGGATGGGCGCTTTTACCAGCACCACGGAATCGACTGGCAAGTGGTGGAGGAATTGATCGAAGACGATCTTCTCGAGGACGGCAAGCTTGGCCGCGGCGGTTCCACAATCACGCAACAGTTGATCAAGAACCTGTACGGCACCACGCACCGGTCGATCCTTCGCAAGGGACTGGAGTTCGCGCTCGCGCCCGCAGCGGAGTTCGTGCTGCCCAAGGACCGGATCCTGGAAATCTACCTCAACAACATCGAGTGGGGTCCAGGGGTGTTCGGCGCGGAGGCGGCGGCACAGTACCACTACCGCATATCGGCTTCAAGACTCACGCGGGAACAGGCCGCGAGGTTAGCAGTGTGCATTCCGAGTCCACGCAAGCGAAAACCGCAGTGGATGGATCAATCCTCCGCAGTGATACTGAACCGCATGACTCAAATGGGTTGGTGAGTGATATTACTGCCGGGAAGGACCGCCGGTTGGCAAAGAATCGATCGCCGCTTTCGCTTCCTGTTCGGTCTGGGCAGACATTACCGCGTGGATAGTCTTTCTCAAAGCCTCAACATCATCGAGAGATGCGTCGGCCGGTAAGTACCCGAGAAGCGAAGGGAACCGGGATTGCACGGTCTCTCGAAGGAGATCACGAGCCAATTCGAGCCGGCCTTCCTGCCGGCCCTCTTCGAACCAACCCTGCACGGTCGGAGAATGCTTGCGGAGAATTTCAGTACGGATCATCTTCAAGCCTTTCCGTTCCAGGAACTCTTCCCAGATACTTTTACCATATCGCATCTCGCCCAAAACCTGGAACGTTTCCGAGAGCAAGCCATCCCCGGTCCAGGCGATCTTGCGGCCTGCCTCCAGCCAGTCCTCTTCGCTCGCCTGCGTCATTGGAACCCAGGTCAACAGCCTCGGCCTGCCCGTCTGCAGCAGTCGAGACGCGGGAACCTCCCAAATTCGCACCGTTTGGATTTCGAGAGACGCGACAAACCCTCCCCTCCGAACCTCGCAGCGTAGCGGAGCGAATTTTGGAGCATACTGTTCCAGCATCAGCAGCACCGTTGAACGAACCGGCAATCTCGTCCGGACCGTCAATTCCGCGGCATACCATAAAACACGCTCCCAGTCCTCGTCGGCAATATCACTGAACGCCTCAATGTGCGCGATCCAGTCGGCGTGAGACTCGTGAATGACGAAGCCCTGGTCGATCAAAACCGGATCCCGGACCATCTCCCGGTCCAGCGGCGACACTTCCGCCTCGCGATCCAGCGGCAGAATGCCGAGCATGTCGAGCAAACCGCGCGGATCGGCTTCCGCCAGCGTTTTGAAGAACTGGTCGTGTTGCCTGCGCACCCTATATTCAATAGTGGCGGCAAGCCTCGAAAACTCTCAAAAAATCCCTCGTAACCTTCGGCAATCAGCCTGCGTCGGAGCCCCTGGAAAACGGCTACAATACGGTTAATGGCGGCAGGGTGCAACGCCCTTGCCTCACGTCTCGCGTTCTTTCGAGGAGTTAATTATATATGGCACGCAAACTAGCGATGCTTGCTTGTGCCGGCCTGATCCTAGCCGGCCTAGCGTCCGCTCAAACCATTACCGCATCAATCACCGGTACTGCGAGCGATCCCACGGGCTCGGTGGTTCCGAACGGAACCGTCACCGCGACCAATACTGAAACCAACGTCCGCACCACCACCACTTCAAACGCAGAAGGAATCTACACGTTCCCATTCCTCCGCGTAGGTCCCTATACGATCACCGTTGAGGCCAAAGGCTTCAAGAAGTCCGTGGTCGGACCTTTCAATGTGGAAGCCAACCAGATCGCCCGCATCAATGTGAAGTTGGAGCTCGGCGATACGTCTCAGACCGTCGAAGTCGTCGATG
>JACXTT010008342.1_pt1 | contig 14380 bp, 9 predicted proteins | sample 9270951 | NCBI WGS metagenome assembly JACXTT01 (sample SAMN15532306, study PRJNA645909) | rock metagenome | isolation source: weathered quartz diorite | place: Puerto Rico | collected 2017-06-21 | reverse complement strand
CGACGCGGATCGCGGCGGCGGCGAATGCGAGCGCCGCGGCGCCTGCGTAGGCGCCGGCGACGCGACCGTTCACCGGGGCACCGCGGCGCTGCGCCCAGAGCAGCACCGCGCAGGGCAGCGCCGCGACGCCGAGCACGCTGCACGTGCACTGGACGCCTTGGGCGAAGAATTGTCCCGCGGACGCTGGCGCGTCCAGCGGCTCGACGAGCGCGAGCAGCAGACCCGCCACGACCAGGACCACGCTCACCCCGAGCTCCTCGACGTCGAGCACCAGATCCGGAACGGCGGCGCGCAGCGCGAGGTGCGCGGCGATGGCGCCGCCAAGCAGGAGGAACACGACCTGGAAGATGAACACCGCGTCGCCGAGCTTGGGCAGCAGCGATGCCCGCAGCCCGAACGCCGTCACGAGCGCGAACGTGATGCCCTCGAAGGCGAGCCAGGACGCGAGGCGCGCACGGGGTGACCAGAGTGGGCGCACCTGTTGCGCGTCGGCCACGAGCTGGTCGACCAGCTCGTCGTGGAGGGTGGGACGTCGGGGCATCAGGTTCCCAGGAGCGCGCGGAGTCGCTTGTACGCCCGGTGCGCACGCACGCGGAGCGCGCCTGGCGTCGTACCGAGCCGTGTCGCGGCCAGCTCCGTCGACAGTCCCTGGCCTTTGAGGAGCGTGATGATCTGGAGGTCGCCACGCGGCAGGATCCGCAGGGCCTCGGTCAGCCGGAGCCGGAGGTGCGCGACGCTCGGGATCGCCTGGTCCGCCGTCGGCTCGCCGAGGACCTCGATCCGCCGGCGAGCCCGCTGCTGCCGGAGGTGGTGCGCGATGACGTGGCGCGCAATCGCGAAGAGCCAGGGCTCGAACGGCCGTGGCGCTTGATAGGTATGTCGAGCGCGGTGCAGCGCAACCAGCACGTCCTGGCAGACGTCGTCCACGTCCTGAGGAGCCGGAACCCGCGCCCGGACGAACCGTTCGACCTCGGGCGCGACGTCGTCGAGGAGGGCGCGATAGGCTTCCCGGTCGCCGTGCTGTGCTGCAGTCATCAACCGGACCCGGTAGAGGCAACGGTTTTCGCGGCCAGTCGTACTCTCACTAGGCTGCAACGGATGCAATGTTACCGTCCTCGCAACAAAAGGGACCTGCGACCGAGGCAGGGAGGAACACGCGGCAACCGGTCCGGTTGCGGCACCGCACGATGGCCCGGGCCGCGGCTCCGAGTCAACTCGAAAAATCTTGCTGCCCACGACGAGGAGGGGTAACACTCGGCGCTGCGACGACAACAATAACCGGGAGAGGAGCACCCATGTCGCCATCTGCCCCACGTCTGCTCGCATTGGCACTGCTCGTCGCAGGGGTCGGGACCGCGTCGGCCGCGGACGACCAGCCTCTGTCCGGCCGGCGGCTCGTGCTCACCGCGCGCCCGACGCTCGCCGTCCGCTCGACCGACGCCGCCATCGGCATCGGTGCGGGACCCGGCACCGCCGACGATCCGACGGTGTTCGGGGGCAGCCTTCGGGTCCATAGCGAGACCGCAAGCGGGTTCGATGCCTTCTACCAGCTTCCCGCGGCGGAGTGGCACGTGCTCGGGCACCCGGGGGACCACAAGGGCTATCGGTTCCGGAACCGAAGTGGCCCGATCGCCCGCGTCGTGGTGCAGCCCGGGCGTCAGCTCGTCGTGATGGGTCGCGGCGCGCTCGCCCAGACCCTCGCCGCCAATCCCACCACGGTCACCGTCGTGCTCCAGGCCGGGGCGCGGCGCTTCTGCATGCAGTTCGGCGGGACCGTCACGTTCGTCGCCGACGCGCGCTTCCGTGCGTTGGGAGCGCCGGCGCCGGCGTCCTGCCCGGCGCTCGTCGACTGGCCCACGTATGGCTTCGACCTCGCTCGCAGCCGCTTCAATCCGCACGAGGGGCTCATCAACCGGAGCACCGTGCAGAACCTGGCGGTGCGGTGGTTCTTCTCCACCGGCAGCGGGGTCGGAGCCGTCTCGGCGTCGCCGACGGTAGCTGGCGGCGTGGCCTACGTCGGCTCCTGGAACGGGACGATGTACGCGCTCGACGCGTTTTCCGGGCAACCGGTGTGGACGTTCGACATCGCCGACCCGCATCCGGAGGCGCGCGGCGGCATCCCCGGCATCCAGTCGTCGTCGGCGGTCGCGAACGGCGTCGTCTACTTCGGGGCCGCCGACGCGAACGTGTACGCGCTCGACGCCGCGAGCGGAGCGTTGGTATGGAAGACGTCGCTCGGGGATCCGGATCCGGCCGTCGAGGGGGCGCACGTCTGGTCGTCGCCCGCCGTGTTCGGCGGCAAGGTGTACGTCGGCAAATCGTCCCATCTCGACAACCCCTGCGTCCGCGGGGCCGTCGTCGCGCTCGATGCGGCGACCGGTCACGAGGTCTGGCGATTCGAGGCGCTTCCCGAGCGCATCTGTGGCAGCGATACGCGCCACCCGTGCACGACCGATGCCGACTGCTCCGGCGGCTCCGCCTGCGGCGCCTTCCTCGTGTGCCGCTCGGGCAACGGGGAACAAGTGCAGAGCCAACTCTGCACCACCGACGGCGACTGCACCGCGCCGGCCACGTGCCAGCGGCCGCTCGGCGGCGGCGTCACGTCGTCCCTGGCGCTCGATGCGGCGAGAGGCGCGGTGTACGCCAGCGTCGGCGACTGTGTCGGCTCGGGCGCGACCGGCTTCGCGGAATCGATCGTCGCCCTCGACGCGCAGACCGGCGCGGTCCGATGGAGCTTCCAGCCGCTGCCGCCCGGCGACCTGAGCGACCTCGACTTCGTCGCGTCCCCCAACGTCTTCTCGGCAACCGTCGGGATGACGCCGCGGAATCTGGTCGGGGCGGGGAGCAAGGACGGGATCTACTACGCCGTCGACCAGGATACCGGCGCGCCTGTCTGGCAACGGAGCGTCGTACCGGGTGGCTTCCTCGGCGGCTTCAACGCGTCGACGGGGGTGGCGGGCGGTCACATCTACGCCGGGACCTTCACCGGGCCGCCGTTCGAGTTCGCGCTCGCCGCGTCGGACGGAAGCTCGGCGTGGCAGTGCCCGGGCGCTGAGTGCGGGGCCTTCAGCTTCGGGCCTCCGGGGATCGCCCCGGGCGTCGTGTTCATCGGCGACGGGAGCGGGAAGCTCCGCGCGTTCGACGCGGACAGCGGCATGATGCTGTCCAAGCTCGATCTCGTCGGCGGGATATCCTCCGGCCCGGCGGTCGCGAACGGCATGGTCATCGTCGGCGCCGGGACGGCGAGCTTCGGGAGCGGCCAGAAGCAGGGCGTCTACGGGCTCGCGCTGCCGTAGACCTCACGGGAGACACGTCGCCCTCCGGGCGCGACGCGAGAAGCCGCGACGCGACCTGTGCCGCGCCGTGCATTGCGGCCCGCGACGGCGCGGTGTTATCGGGCGACCGTGCGCCCCGGCCTTCCGTTGCTCGTCCTGCTGCTCGCCGTGCGGGCGGCGCGGGCATGCCCCGAATTGCCGACGGCGCCTGATGTCCCGAATGCCTACGGTGAGTTGCAGCTCGGCGCCACCAACGTGAACGCCGCCCTCGGCAGCGGCGGATTGACGGCCGCCGTCTCGCGCTGCGGCGAGCTCACCGGCCTCAGGTGGCCGAGCCCGAGCTACTACGATCAGCTCGCGTACCTCACGTCGAACGCGCCCGACGCGCGCAGCCAGCCGCATTTCGGCGCCTTGGACGACATGGGGGCGTTCGCGGGCATCGCCTACCGGACGGCGCATGGCCGCGGAGTCTCCTGGCTGCGTGACGATGCTTGGACGCACGTGCAGCACTACGCGGGCGACGGCTCGGACGTCCTCGTGACCGAGACGACCAATGGGGCGCTCCGCCTCCGGGTCACCGCCTGGACCTTCGTCCTCCCCGAGCGGGACGTGCTGGTGAATCACTACGTCGTGGAGCGCCAGCGCGGCTCGCCGGTGCGCTCGGCGCAGCTCGTGTACTACACCAACTTCTCGCCGTCGCTGCGCCGCCTCCCGTTCGTCCCGCTCGGCGACACGGCGCTCGACTTCGAGAATGACTTCGCGGTCGTCTACGACCAGCAGAACCGCGCGCTGTTGCACTTCCTGCCCGCGACGCCGGACTACGGCCTGGTCACCCCGTTGCTGGCCGCACCACCCCGCAGCCGGCGCGCGCTCGGACGCGCGGTGCAGCAGCTCGCGAACGGCCTCACCGCGAGCGGCGTGTACCTCGCGATCGGGGCGACCCCCGCCGACGACGGCTACCAATGCGGCTTCGACGACGCACCCCTCTGCGCCCAACAGAGCAGCTTCATCGACACGCTGCTCGCGTCGTCGGGGACGGATCCCACCTCGGCGGATCTCGCCCGGGCGTTTCTCTCCTGCGACCACCAGGCCGGCGGGTCTGGCGGTCCGCTCGCGGCGTGCCGGAGTGCCAACCACTGGAGCTACCGGGCCGAGAACGCCTTCACGAACGCCGCCAGTGGTCGTCTGTCCCGGTCACCGATCGCCGCCTGTCAGTCGAACGCCGCACTCGCGCGCCGGCTCCGCTTCCACCGTGGAAGCGCGAGCGCCACCTTCTATGTGGGGGTGGCCGCGACCCGCGCGGACGCGCTCGGGCTCCTCCACGAGGCCCGCGCGGCGACCGCCGACCAGCAACGGGCCGCGACCGACACGTGGTGGGCGAACTTCCTCGCCCCCGCGCACCTTCCCGACACCGACGACCCCGCCGTGCAGGCGTTCGCGCGCCGCGCGCTGATCGTGATCCGCACGGCGACCGACAACGCGAGCGGGGCCATCGTCGCCAGCCTCGCGCCCCAGGTGCCGTACGGCTTCGACTGGCCGCGCGACGGATCGTTCATCAACTACGCGCTCGACCTCGCCGGCTATCCCGACCTCGTCACCCGGCACAACGAATTCTACGCGCGCGTGCAGCGCCGCGAGTTCAGCCCGTGGTCGGTCGTGTATCCGTCGACCTGCCCCGCCGACCCGGCGCTGCGCGCATATCCCGACTGCGTCCCGCCGGGGACGTTCGAGAACAACTACTACGCCGATCCCATGGCGATCGTGCCGGGCACGCCGTTCTCCTTCGAGATCGACGAGGCCGGCCTCGGCGTGTGGACATTCTGGGGCCACGCCGCCTTCCTCACCGACGCAGCCACGCGCGCGGCCTACCTCGCCGAGGTGTGTCCCGCGATCGAGCGCGGCGCCGTCACGCTGGCCGCGTGTCGCGACCCGCAGACCGGCCTGCAGTGCGCGGCGAGCGAGGACGACAACATGGCGCTGACGCAGGGGCTCCAGGGCGCGGAGACCGTGCTGCTGGCACTCGACAGCGCGGTTGCGGCGGCCGCGGACTGCGGCTTCGGGAGCGCCGAGGTCGACGGCTGGACGGCGCGCGCCGTCGAGCTGCGGCAGGCGATTCTCGACCACTTCGCGGTGGGCGGCCCCCCCGCGCACTTCGAAGGAGCGCGGGCGGCCTGGCTCACCTGGCCGGTCGGCTTTCCGCCGTCCTCCGACCCGATGGCGCTATCGCATGCCCGGTACCTGCAGACCCAGTTCATCGACCCGATCCTCACGCGGACGGCGCTCGGCGGCGCGTACAACGCGGAAGCCCTGCTGGCGCGTGCCCAGCTCGCGCGCACCACGGGCGACCAGTCGGCGCTCGCAGCTGCGCAGGACGCCGTCCGCTTCTTCGTCCGCGAGCTGCCGACGCCCGACACGCATCACCTCGGCGAGTTCTACGCGCGAGTCGCGCTCGACCTGAACGGCGACGGCGTGATGCCGGACTACCTCTCGGAGAACGACGTGCCGCACGTCTGGGAGCACGCCTATCTCTACGCCGCTGCGATGATCGCATTCGGAAGCCGGTGACGAGACCGGCAACGGCGGCGCACGCTTGTCGTGGTCGTCGAACGCGCGTAGGGGGAAGGGGGTACGACACTCCGTGTGCCCCGTCGCGCGTCTCCGTGCTCGCCGACGTCCGGTGCCCGTGTCCGGTGACGGAGTCGGAGCGTCATGGGACGGGCAGGGTGGTTCGCGGTGGTGGTGGGTATCGCGTGCCTCGGCGGGGCAGGTTTCCCCGCGCACGCATTCGCACGCGCGATACGCCCGCCGAGCTGGGTCCCGTTCATGCGCGGCGTGTGGTCGCTCGACGAACCCGCGGGGAGCGTGCGGCACAATGCCACGGGAGACGCTGCGGGCGACCTGATCGAGAGCGTGAGCGGCGCGGTCGCACCGTCGCAGGGGCCGGCGCGACGGATCCCCAACGACACGACCCCGGGCGAGTTCCAGCAGGGGACGGGGTCGGCGCGCTGGAACCAGACACCGCCGCTCGAGCCCGGCGACGGGCACGATACGTTCCTCCACTGCGGCGCCACGTGGGACGACTCCGCATGCGCGGCGCTCTTCGACCTCCGTGGATCGATGAGCATCGGGTGCTGGACGCGCGGGCGCGACAGTCCGTTCCACATCGAGCATCGGATGATCGATCACCTGGATCTCGCGACGCACAGCGGGTACGAGGCGGTCTGGTCCGGGGGCCACCACACGGGTTTCCACTACGGCTGCAAATGGTGGCCCGAGCCTCCCGGCCTCGAGGCGGTCTCCGGCGTGCCGTTCGCGGTTCCCGCCGGGCAGTGGGGGCATGGGGTCTGCGTGCTCGACCTGGCAGCGACCGGGGACGAAGGGAAGGTGTACTCGAACGGCATGCTCGCCAACGACCAGCGATGGACGCCCCCCGCGAGTCCCCCGCACGTCGGCTTCAACATCAGCGATCACGCGAGCGACGGGGGCTTTGACGGCGAGCTCGACGAATGCTTCGTCGCCGCGGGTGCCCTCACGGCGGCCGAGGTCTGTCGCATCTGCTCCTGCGGGGTCGACGGCTCGCTCTGCGCCTGCGACCCTGCGGATCCGCGCCGATATGCCGCCGCCGGAACCGGGCGGAATGGGACCGCGTGTGTGGCGCGCATCTGCGTCGGCGGGATCGACACGCATCGAGTCCACGAGACCGGGCCGGGCGAGGTCTGCGCGGCCGCCGATGACTGTCCGGGCGGTGGTCGATGCTCGACGAACGCCGTGCCCTGCGATCTCGGGCCCGTCGCGTGCAACCAACCGGCGCCCGCCTTCGCCGGGACCATCACGACCACCACCTCGATACCTCCGCCCTCCTGCCGTCCGGCCGACTGCGACGACGCCGACCCGTGCACGCTCGACCGCTGCGTCGACGGGAGCTGCCGGCACGCGCTCGAGCCGGGCCTCGACGGCGCGCGCTGTCTCCTCGGGGCGATAGACGCGGAGGTCGAATCGGCGGGGTCCCCGGAGATCACCCTGCACGCGCGTCGGCGCCTCGCGGGACGCGTTTCCCGGGTGCGCGCTCTGGTGGGGGCGGCCGAAGTTTCGATCCCGCATCGTCGCCGCGATCTACGACGCGCGACGCGGCGCCTGGCCGCGACGCTCCGGCTCCTGCCGGAGCTTGCCGGCCGCGCCCGCATCAGTCACGACCTGGCCGGTCTGCTCGCATGGCGGCTCGACGCGGTGAAGCTCGACGTCGAGCGGCTGATCGGCGAGCCACCCGGGTCGATGCCGTGACCGCTCTGCAGGCGCTCCCAGCGAGCCGTTGACACTCGCGGGAGCGAGGGCCGAGAAGAACCGGCATGACGGAACACACCCAGGCGGACAGAAGCGCCGCAAGCGGGGGCCCACGCGAGGTGGTCGTCCGCGGTGGCTCGGCGGGGTTTGCGCAGGAGATCGTCGTCGGCCCGCATCGCTTGGCTGCCGACGAGCCCACCGCCGCGGGCGGAGGGGATACGGGACCCAATCCCTACGACCTGCTGCTGGCGAGCCTCGGCTCGTGCACGTCGATGACCGTCTCTCTCTACGCGCGACGCAAGCAGTGGCCACTCGACGCCGTCAGGGTCCGGCTCCGGCACGCGAAGATCCACGCGGCAGACTGCGCCGACTGTGAGACCCGCGACGGCATGGTCGACCGCATCCAGGTCGAGCTCGAGCTCGTCGGATCGCTCACGGAATCGCAGCGAGCGAGGCTCCTCGAGATTGCCGGACGGTGTCCGGTCCATCGGACCCTGACGTCCGAGATCGACATTCGCACGCACCTGACCGACTGACCGCTGCGCGCCCGGTCGGTGGCCGATACCCGGCGCCGACCGCCATCCTCGAAAGGCACGTCCATGCGCCTGACTCTCCTTGCCATCTCGCTGCTCGCCGCCTGCGTGACCGTTCAAAGCGTCGGGATGCTCCTGTTGATCCATTGGCTCGCCGGCCTGCGTCACCTCATCGAGTCCAGGAGCGCCATTCGCCGGATCGGTCTGCTCCTCCGCCTCTTCGTCTCGATCGTCCTGCTCCATCTCGTCCAGGTCGGCCTCTGGGCGCTGGTCTTCTGGGGCGCACACGAGCTGCCGAGCCTGGAGACCGCGATCTATTTCTCACTCACCACCTACACCACGATCGGCTTCGGTGACGTCGTCCTCGGTCCCGGCTGGCGCGTCCTGGCGGGGGTCGAGGGCCTCACGGGAATGCTGTTGGTCGGCTGGTCGACCGCGTTCGTGTTCGCGGTTGTGAACCTCATGTACGAGCACTGGCGGCGGAGCCACGAGCGATCCTGACAGCACGGCCGTGCGCCGCTGTCTCCTTTCTTGGACTCCTGTCTCGTTCGCTGGACGGCCTCGGGCATCGACGGACGACCCGGCGCGGTGCCGATCGAGGTCGTCCCGCGGTATGGCTCTTGCTGCCTGGCAACTCTCGACGACAACGTCACCCGCGCAGAGGACGTGAGACCGGCATGGCGGACATCAAGCAGCTGAAGGCGAAGGTCGACGTCCATCCCCTCTACGGTGTTCCGCGCCGCATCTACGACTTCGAGCGGCGACCAGCGAAGGCCACCGTGGGCCGCATGGCCGCCCGTCGCAGCACGGGTGCCGACGACGCGGCGTGCGCGACGGCCGAGAGCTTCCTCAAGAAGGTGGCCAAGCACCTGAAGATCGAGCCGGATCTCTCGCAGCTCCGGTTCGACAAGGTGACGAAGTCGATCCTCGGCAGCCACGTCCTGTTCCAGCAGTACCACGACGGCAAGCCCATCTCGGGCGCCTGGGTGAAGGTCGATCTCGACAAACACGGGAACGTCTTCAACGTCGTGAACGACCTCGTGCCGGCGCCCTTCATGCGGAAGGCGGCCAAGCAGGCGAAGAAGCAGGCGCTGACCCGCGCCGAGGCGCTGCAGCGCGCACTCGCCGCGGTGAGGGTGCCGGCGGGCAAGCTGCAGAAGGTCGAGGAGCCGGAATCGGTCTTCTATCCCGTGGACGGCGTGCCCACGCTCGCGTGGAAGGTGATGGTGAAGGGCGCCATGCCGCCGCGCGAATTCAAGGTCTACGTCGACGCCCAGAGGGGCAAGATCCTCGACACCGTCGATCTGCTCAAGCACGTCGACGGCTCCGGCAAGGTCTTCAACCCCAACCCGGTGGTCGCGCTCAACGACACCAAGCTGAAGAATTCGTCCATGATTCTGCCAAAGGCCTACGTCCGGGTGAAGCTGAAAGAGCTCGCCGGCACCGGGTTCCTCGACGGGCCGTACGTGAGCACGCGTCGGACGCCGAACCGGGTGAAGTCGACCAACGGCAAGTACAACTTCACGCGCAAGGATCGGGCGTTCAAGGAAGTGATGGCGTACTTCCACATCGACACGGTGCAGCGCTACATCCAGTCGCTCGGCTTCGACAACGTGAACAACCGCTCGATCGAGGTGAACATCGACGGCACCAAGGAGGACAACTCCAACTACAGCCCGATGACGAAGTCCTTGACCTTCGGGACGGGCGGCGTCGACGATGCCGAGGACGCCGACATCATCCTGCACGAGTACGGCCACTCGATTCAGGACAACCAGGTGCCGGGCTTCGGGCCGAGCGGCGAATCGCGCGCGATGGGCGAGGGCTTCGGCGACTACCTCGCCGCGAGCTTCACCGAGCACCTCAAGCAGGGAGGCCTGAAGCCGTGCGTCGGATCGTGGGACGCGGTCGCCTACAGTACGGACAGGCCGCCCGCGCTGCGAAGGGTCGACGGCAAGAAGCGCTACCCGGCTGACCTGACGGGCGAGGAGCACGACGACGGCGAGATCTGGTCATCGTGCCTCTGGGAGGTGCGCAAGACAATCGGCCGCAAGACCATGGACGCGCTCGTGCTGGCGCATCACTTCCTGATCACGCCCAAGGCTTCGTTCCGCGACGCCGCCGAGGCGCTGGTGACGGCGGACAAGCACCTGAACCGCGGGAAGCACGAGGCCGTCATCCGCGACGTCTTCACGCGCCGGGGCATCCTGAAGGCGACGAAGGCGACGCACCCGAGACGTCGACGCAAGGCGGCTCGGCGGGGCCGGCGATAGGGCGCGCCGGGGAGCGTCGCCTCATGCGCGCTCGTTCCGCACGAGTCCAGGTCGAATCCGGATCGCACATCGCGGAAGGTCGAGCGAGGCGGCGTTCCGGAGCCGTTCGCCCCCCGCTCTTGTATAGCCTATCCGGCCGCGAGGCCGCGCTGCTCGTTGGCGCACTCTGGCTCCTGTTCGGCGGCACGCACGTCGGGCTCGCCTCGGGCAGGGTACGGTCCACGCTGACAGGCTTCCTCGGCGAAGAAGGGTTCCTCACGGTGTACTCGCTCGTGGCCGTCGGTTCGTTCTCAGCCTTGGTCGCATTCGCGGACCATCGCTACGACGGTGCCGCCGGCCTCGGCTGGAGCGACGTCCCGGCGCTCCGCGCGCTCTGCATCGTCGTGATCGTGGCGGCGTTCATGCTCATGATCGCAGCGCTGGCGGCCTATGCGCGGCTGCCGTCGCCGTTGTCCAACGAGCCGATCCGCACGCCGCGCGGGATCGAGAAGATCACCCGCCACCCGTTCTTCGTGGGCGTCGCGATGATGGCGCTGGCGCACGTGCTGCTCGCCCCGCACCTGGTAGGAACGGTCTTCTTCGGCGGGCTGGCGGCGCTGGCGCTCGGCGGCGCACGGCGCCAGGACGCGAAGCTGGTCGCGCGGCGGGGCGCCGCCTACTCGAACTATGTCGCATCGACGTCCATCCTTCCCTTCTGGGCGATCGCCACCGGCCGACAGCGCCTCGAGCTGCGCGACGTCCCGATCGTGCCGTTCGGGGTCGGGGCGATCGCGGCGATCGCGCTGCGCTCGGTCCACCCGGCGATCCTCGACCACCGCGGCGTCTGCATGATCCTCGTCGTGGTCGGCGGCGCAGCGGTGGCCACGGTCCAGAGCTTCCGGCGATCGCAGCACATCGGAGCCGTGGAGCTCCGGCCGCGCGGCGACGGTACTCCCGAGGCCGCGCAGCCGGAGCGGTCTCGACCTACGGACAGACCGCGGCCGTCGGCTTCGACACCTTGAACGCTCGCGCGCCCGAGTTGGCGATCGTCCCCTGCGCCTCGCCTCCGAAACCGACGCAGTAGGAGCGGCCCCAGTCGATCTGGAACACGACCCGCGCTCCGAATCCGGGGTTCGGCGGTACGACGACGACCGGCGGCTCCGACACTTCTCCGGACACCTTCCCGGAGATCGTCACGCGGACGTCGAAGACCCCGGCGCTGGACCGCTTCACGAGCGCGCTCTTCACCGGCCCGTTGACGCCGCGCGAGTCGCTGTACTTGGCGCCCGTCGTCCCGACGGGCCGCCAGGGCCCGGGCATGGAGAACGTCTGGCTCGTCGCAGTCGCGCCGAACGTCGTGACCGTGAGGGAGGCGCCGCCCTGCACGAGCGTCGCCGGATCGAGCGCATCGTCCGACGCGGGCTCGTGCGCGGTCAGGGTAATCTTCCGCTTCGAGGGATCGCCGCCTTCGCCCGGCTTCGGGTCGGTGATCGCCAGCGTCCGGCCGAGCACGGCCTGCGGGAGCGTGGTGGTCGTCGTCGGGAGGGTCGTCGTGGTCGACGTCGTCGCCGTCACCGCCATCGCGAAGGCGCCGTTCCCCTCGGTGCCCGCGTAGACGCGGCCCGGCTCGACGGCGAGCGAGCGCACGCGCGGGTTGAAGAGCCCGTCGTTGGTGGGCACCCACGACGCGCCGCCGTCGAATGTGGTGAAGACGCCCTGGTCGAGCGTCGCCGCGTACACCGTTCCGGTGACGACGGCGTCGGCGGCGACCGCACTCACGAGGAGCGAGCCGAGCCCGGTGTTGACGGCGGTCCACGACGCGCCGCCGTCCGTGGTCTTGAACACGCCGGCGCCCTGGATCCCTCCGTAGAGCGTCGCCGGGTCCACCGGGTCCATCGTCAGCACCATCTGCGTGCCGGTAATGGCGGGCAGCCCGGTGGCGATCAGCGTCCAGTGCGCGCCGGCGTCCGTCGTCTTGAACGGCCCTTGCTCGGCGGTCCCGGCGTAGAGAGTCGTCGGCGCCGACGGATCGATCGCGAGCGACAGGACGAACGGCAGGAGCCCGGTGTTCCGCGGCGTCCAGCTCGCGCCACCGTCCGGGCTCACGTCGAACCCGACGAGTGCCACGCCCGCATAGACGATCTGCGGGTTTGCCGGATCGAGGGCCAGCGCGTGGGCGTTGATCGGTGCGTCCGGGCCGACGAGCGCGGTCCACGTCACGCCGTCGTCGACGGTCTTGAAGACGCCGTCGCTCGCGGCGTCGCCGGCGTACACGATGCCGGGCGCCGTCGGGTCGACGACGAGGGCGGTGATGCCCGAGATGGACCGGAACGGCGCCATCGCCGTCCAGGTGTCGCCGCCGTCGGGGCTCCGCGCGGCGAGGTTCCGATCGGTACCTGCGTAGACCTTTCCGGGGTGCGCCGGGTCGGGCGCGAGCGAGAGCACCGTCGTAGCTGCCACACCCGTGTTCGACGCGTTCCAGGTCGCGGCGCGGTCGGTACTGAGGAAGACGCCGGCGTCGGTCGTGCCGGCGACCAGCCGGCTCGACGTCGACAGCGCAATGGCGTTCGTCGTTGCCGCGATCGGCGTCCCGGTCCAGTGCGCGCCGCCGTCGGTCGACTTGTAGACGCCGAATCCCGCGCTGGCGAGGCCGGCCGCGTAGACCACGTTCGGGTTCGCGGGGTCGATGGCGAGCCCGAACGTGTCGAGTCCGAACCCCTGATCCGCGATCGGGCCGAGCGGCGTCCAGTGGTCGCCCGCGTCGACGCTCTTGAAGACGCCGCCCGTGGTGCCGACGTAGATCGTCTTCGGCGCCGTCGGGTCGATGGCGAGTGTGGCGGCGAGGGCCGTGCCGGGGATCACACCTGCATCCGTCCAGGTGGCGCCGCCGTCGATCGACTTCGAGACGCCGCCGTCGGCCGCATACACGATCCTCGGCGTCACGGGGTCGACGGCGACCCCGAAGACGTTGGAGGGGGCGAGCGCCCTCCAGGTGAGGCCGGCGTCCGTCGACTTGAGGAGCTTCGGCGACGCGCCGAGGTACAGGGTGGTCGGCGCGGTGGGATCGATCGCGATGGCGAATGCCTCGCTGACGGGCACGTAGCTCCAGTGTGCCCCCGCGTCCGCGCTCCGCAGGATCCCGCCGTCGACGCCAACGTTGACGGAGGCGTAGACGTTGGTCGGCGTCACCGGATCGACCACCAGCCCGCTGATGATGCTCGCGCTGATCGTCGGGATGCCCGTGGGAAGGGGACTCCACGTGTCGCCCCCGTCGACGCTCTTGAACGCGCCGCTGAAGCAGGTCCCAAGGTAGATCGTGGACGGCGAAGTCGGATCCACCGCGAGGGACGCCATTCGTCCCCCGACCGGTCCGTGGCTGGTCGTCCAGACGCCGCCGTGGGCGGCGGACGACGTGAGTGCGAAGACACCGCACAGCGCCGCCGTGGTCCACCGTGTGCGCCGTGCGATCCATGAGCGATACCGCATCGTTGCATCCTCGTGGCGGGGCTGGTGCCCCGCAGCTCTTCCGCACCCCGATGGAGGCGCGGGGTCGACTATGGTGACGGGCGCGCGGAGTCGCGCGCGATGGCCCAGCCCTTCCCGGCGATCCGTTCGCCGGTCGCATCGAGCACGGCCATCGGCGGCGGACGGTAGGGGGCCGGCCGGTTATTCGAAAGCGGGTAACGGTAAGGATTTCGGTAAAATCGACCGGGCTCAGGCGTCGGCGAGGAGCTGGCGGGCCGCTGCGACTTCCGGCGCGGCGATGCGCGTGTCGGCGAACGGCTCGTATGCCGCAGCGACGAGGTCGCGCGTCTCCGCCCGCCGCGCGTCGCCGTGGTGCTGTGCCAGAGCGAGTGCCGCGCGGAGCTCGAGCAGGCGTGCACCCTGCACTCGGGCGACGTCGATCGCCCGGCGCAGGCACGCCTCGGACGCCCGCTCGTCCGACGTACCGGTGAACTTCAGGAGCGCGTTCCGGGCCACGAGCAGCCCGGCCTCCTGGGCACGCTCGCCGCTGCGCTCGATCTCGTCGAAGGCCTCG
>JACXTT010008341.1_pt1 | contig 14381 bp, 11 predicted proteins | sample 9270951 | NCBI WGS metagenome assembly JACXTT01 (sample SAMN15532306, study PRJNA645909) | rock metagenome | isolation source: weathered quartz diorite | place: Puerto Rico | collected 2017-06-21 | reverse complement strand
TCGGGCGCGCGGTGCGCGTCGAACCCGGCGCGCGCCATCGCGTCGACGAGCCGCACGCCGTCGACGGAAGCCATCTCGTCGAGCTTCGCGCCCTCGAGCATCCCGCAGAAGGCGCGCGAGCCGAAGAGGCTTCCGTACCGTCCCTCCTCGTCGCTCCACGCCGCGACCACCAGCGGTTTGGCGTGGCGAGTGCGCGTCTCGCTGATCGCCTGAACGCACTCGAGCCCCGCCAGCACGCCGAGCGCGCCGTCGAGGATGCCACCCTCGGGCACGGTGTCGATGTGCGAGCCCGTGAGGACCGCCGGCGCTTCCGGACGCAGGGAACGGATGCCGGTCGCGCCGAAGATGTTGCCGGCGGGGTCGACCCACGTCTCGAGCCCGGCCGAGCGCATCTCGCCGAGCAGCCACGCGCGCGCTTCCTCGTGCGGCGGCGACCAGCACATGCGTGTCACGCCGCCTCCCGGCAGGCCGCCGAAGCGGGCGAGCGTGTTGATCCGAGAGGTGAGTCGCGGCAGCGAGATCGAGATCACGGTGGACGGAGTATAAGCCTTGACTTCCCTCCTGGAATGGCCCGAAAATGAACCACGGTTCAGTCGTTTCGGCGCGCCCACCTTCAGGAGGGGAAATGGATCTCTCACTGACTCCAGAACAGGAAGCTTTCAGGGCGAGAGTCCGCTCCTGGCTCAAGACGAACATCCCGCGCGAGTGGAAGCCGACGGGCAGCTCCGAGATCCCGCGCGCCGGGCAGTACGACTTCCTCCGCCGCTGGCAGCGCAGCTTGTTCGACGCCGGCTACATCGGTCTCACGTGGCCCAAGGAGTACGGTGGCGCCGGTCTGACCTTCATGGAAGAGCTGATCCTCCAGCAGGAGATGGCGCTCGCGAAGGCGCCGCCGATCCTCAACGTGCTCGGCGTCGGCATGGGTGGCCCAACGATCGTCGCGTGGGGCAACGAGGAGCAGAAGAAGCGCTACCCGCCGAAGATCCTCTCGTGCGAGGAGATCTGGTGCCAGGGCTACTCGGAGCCGAACTCGGGCTCCGATCTCGCTTCGCTGCAGACGCGCGCGGTCAAGGACGGCGAGTACTGGGTGATCAACGGGCAGAAGGTGTGGACGTCGTTCGCCCACGTCGCGGATTACATGATGCTGCTCGCGCGCACCGACCCGAGCGTGCCCAAGCACAAGGGCATCACCTACTTCCTGCTCGACATGAAGCTGCCGGGCGTCACGGTGAAGCCCTTGCGTCAGATCACGGGCGAGGACGAGTTCAACGAGGTGTTCTTCGACAACGTCCGCGTGCACGATTCGCAAGTGCTGGGCGGCGTCAACAACGGCTGGGCGGTCGGGCTCACGACCTTGATGTACGAGCGGCTCACGCTCGGGTTCGGCTTGCAGATGCGTCTGCGGATCGCGCTCGACGGCCTGCTCGAGCTCGCGAAGGGCATGGAGAAGAGCGGCCGCGTCGTCACGAAGGATCCGGTGATGCGTCAGAAGCTCGCGCAGCTCTGGATCGACACGGAGTGCCTCAGGTACACGGGCGCGCGCGCGATCACCAAGCTCTTGCGCGGCGAGATGCCGGGGCCGGAGGCGTCGACCGGCAAGATGGCGTGGGTCGACACGCACCAGCGGCTGCAGGAGCTCGCGATGGAGATCGAGGGCCCGTACTCGCAGCTCGCCAAGGGCTCCGACTGGGCGGTCGAGGGAGGCGTGTGGACCCACTCGTTCCTCCGGTCGCGCGCCAACTCGATCGAGGGCGGGACGACGGAGATCCAGAAGAACATCATCGCCGAGCGGCTGCTCGGCCTTCCCAAGGACTAGCCCCATGGACTTCGGATTCAGCCAGGAGCAAGAGCTACTCCGCTCGACCGCCCGCAAGTTCCTCGAGAACGAGTGCCCCTCCGGGTTCGTGCGGGCGCGGATGGAAGAGCCGGCCGGCGTTACCGACGACTTCTGGGCCAAGCTCGCCGAGCAGGGCTGGCTCGGCCTGATCTATCCCGAGGAGCACGGCGGCTCCGGGCTCGGCTTCGTCGACCTCACGGTGCTGATGGAAGAGATGGGCCGCGTCGTGATGCCCGGGCCGTTCTTCTCCACGGTGCTGCTCGGCGGCCTCGCCATCCGCGAGGCCGGCTCGCCGGCGCAGAAGAAGGAGTGGCTCACGAAGATCGCCGCCGGCCAGGCCAAGGCCACGCTCGCCTGGACCGAGCCGAGCGCCCGCTGGGACGCGGCCGGCGTGACCTGCACGGCGAAGGAAGGCAAGGGAGGCTTCGTCCTCAACGGCACCAAGCTCTTCGTGCCCGACGCGCACCTCGCGGACGCGATCGTCGTGGTCGCGCGCACGAGCGAGGGCAAGGGCGAGGACGGCGTCAGCCTCGTCCTGGTCTCCAAGAGCACGCGCGGCGTCACGGTGAAGCTCCTGCCCACAATGGACCAGACGCGCAAGCTCTGCGAGGTCACGTTCCAGGACGCCTCCGTGCCCGCGGATTCGATCATGGGCGTCAAGGGCAAGGCCTGGCCGACGCTCACGCGCGTGGTCGAGCGCGCGACGGTCGCGCTCTGCGCCGAGATGTGCGGCGGCGCCCAGCGCGTGCTCGACATGACGACGGACTATGCCAAGATCCGCATCGCGTTCGGCAAGCCGATCGGCACCTACCAGGGCGTCAAGCACCGCGCCGCCGACATGCTGGTCGACGTCGAGAACGCCAAGTCGCTGACGTACTACGCCGCGTGGGCGGTCGACGAGAACTCGCCCGAGGCGCCGCTGGCCGCCTCGATGGCCAAGGCGTACGTCACCGACGCGTATCGAAAGGTCGCCGGCGCCGGCATCCAGCTCCACGGCGGCATCGGGTTCACCTGGGAGCACGACCTGCATCTCTACTTCAAGCGCGCCAAGTCGTCGGAGTTCACGTTCGGCGATGCGACGTACCATCGGGAGCGGGTCGCGCAGCTGATCAATCTGTAGCTTGTCTCGCCCATGAGCACTGCGAGGCCGGAAGCACCGACCACGCCGGCGGTGCCGAAGCCGGCGGCATCGGTCGTGCTCGTCAGAGACGCCGCACCCGCGTCTCCCGAGCCGCTCGAGGTGTACATGATCCGGCGCAACCGCAACATGAAATTCCTCGGTGGTTACTACGCGTTCCCCGGCGGCAAGGTCGATCCCGGCGACGGCGTTCCCGCAGCGGTCGCGCGCAGTCGCGGAATCGAAGCCGCCGCGGCCGAAGGGCTGCTCACGGAGCGTGAGGGCGTGCCGGCGCTCGCGTTCTGGGTGACCGCGGTGCGCGAGCTCCTCGAGGAGAGTGGCATCCTGCTCGCGTGCGACGACGCGGAACGCGCGCTCGATCCCTCGGCTCCGCACGTGAAGGACGGGATCGAGCGCTGCCGCAAGTCGCTGATGGCCGGCGAGGCGCCCTTCGCCGATCTGATCGCGCGCGAAGGCTGGTACTGCGACCTGCGGCCGCTGCACTACATTTCGCACTTCATCACGCCGACCTCGAGCCCGGTCCGCTTCACCGCGCGCTTCTTCCTGTGCCCGATACCGGCCGGCCAGAAGCCGCGGCTCTTCACCGAGGAGACGTCGGAGGGATTCTGGATCTTCCCGGGCGAAGGCTATCGGCGGTTCCTCTCCGGCGAGATGAAGATGGCCGAGCCGGGCGAGTACGGGCTTGGCTATCTGGCGCAGTTCGCCTCGGTCCGCGAGCTGATGGACGCCCACCGTGACGGCCGCCACAAGTTCCAGGGAATCGCCGACCGCATGAACGTCGCCTGGTCGAGCTTCGACTGGAAGCAGAACCGGTTTCCGAACTAACCGGGCGGAAGAAAAGAGAAATCGCGAGAGACCTATCGACCTCTTATATAGTTTGCCGAGGACTGTTGCCGCGAGGCAATCTCAGCCAGCGGTTCATTCGTGCGTTCCTCCCCCTCGCGAGGGATAGCATAGCAATGTGAGCACGGAAGCATCGCGGCCATGACCGGTCGGCGCAAGGGCGCCACCGGCGCCTTGGCTGAGCGCGAGCATCCGTACCAAGAGCGCGCCGTTGCAGTCGTCCTCGTGATCTCGTTGCTGGCCGGTTGCTCGCCGGCCGTGCACCCGGCCTACCCGCACGCCCGCTATGCCACGATCGAAGAGTGCGGAGTCAGGGCAAGCCAGCAGAACCAGGACCCGACCCTGTGTGAGAAGCATGTGGACCTGGGCTACACCGTGGACAACGCGGAAGGGAACGTCTTGGCGATCCTCTTCATCGCGATCATCGGGCCACTGGTGTACATCGGCAGCGGATTGATCTACATTGGCAGCGCATTGAGCAGGGACCCCGCGGAACCGAGCTCAACTGAACCCGGGGTAACTGACGGTCCACGTTGAGTGACGAATCTGATCACCTCGCCAAGCCTCGACGTCGCCATTCGGTGCTAAGGTCCCAGGCCGGAAATCCTTTGCAGTAGTTAGCGCGATCCATGTTGCGGGCGGCATCCGGACGATCATGAAGGTCGCACCAACGCCTATGAAGTAGGAGATTGCCCCCGTTGATGTAGAGCACGCGGCTCGCGACCCGCGCGAGCCACTCCGGCGCGTCGAGCCGCCAGAACCGCTTCTCGGCGGTCAGCGAGTCTGCCGGTCATCTCGGGAAACAGAGTGATTGGTCCAGAGCTGCGGTGGTTACGGATTCGCGCTGTTCGGCGTTGCTTGACGGGCCAGGATCACCGGGACAAGATACGGCAATTTCGTCTGATCGAAGGGCCAAGGGGTTCTCAGGAAATGGGGGCGCGACGTATGGTCAACCAATCTCGTCTCGAGCGGCGTGTGCGGTTCGACCGCCGAAGCTTTCTCCGGACCGCGCTGACCGCGAGCGCGATCGCCTCGGTCGGTGTCCCGGGCCGGGAGGCGAGAGCCCAGGCCGGGGGCACCATCACCATCACCAGCTACGGCGGGCCGTGGGAAGAGTTCATGCGCAGCACGGTCGTGCCCGCCTTCGAGAAAGAGCACCCCGGCGTCAAGGTCGAGCTCGCCATCGGCTTGTCCAAGGACTGGGTGGCGAAGCTGAAGGCCGCTGGCAAGGACAATCCGCCCTATGACATCGTCATCACCAACGAGGTCTGGGCAGCGCCGCTCCGCGCCGAGGGACGCTACACGAAGTTACCGCCTGACGTCGTGCCGAACCTCAAGAGCGTGGCACCGAACCTCAGGATCAAGGACGACATGGGAGTACTCGCCCTGGCCGGCCCCATCGGGCTCGCCTATCGCACGGACAAAATCAAAACGGTGCCCAAGGCGTGGAAGGACCTGTGGACCGTGCCCGAATACAAGGGCAAGATCGGCATCTACAACATCGTCAACTCGGCGGGCCAGATGACCATCTGCCTCACGTCCAAGATCTGGACCGGCGGCGACAAGGACATCGACACCGCTTACAAGAAGATCGCCGAGCTGAAACCCTTCAAGCAGACGGACTTCTCGGGTGACATGGAGAAGCTGCTCGTCCAGGGCGAAGTGCTGATCGGCATCCTTGATATGCCGGCCGCCGCCCGCCTCCAGAAGTCCGGGGCGCCCATCGGCTGGGTGGCGCCGACCGAGGGCATGCTCATGTTCGAGCAAGACGTGTCGGTCACCGGGGGGTCCAAGAACAAGCCCGCCGCCTTTGCTTTCGTGAACTGGATGCTCAAGCGAGAGACGCAGGAAATGTGGCTACGCCAGTTCTATTGGTTGCCGGCCAACATGCAAGTGAAGATGCCCGACGAGCTCAAATCGATCATGCCGGTCACACAGGCCGACATCCCGAAGATCCTCCAGTGGGACTGGCTCTGGATCAACGAGCAGAAGCCGAAGCTGATCGACCGCTGGAACCGCGAGATGTCAACCTGAGGGGCGACTGACCCCGATGTCGGCGATCACGCTGACGGGCCTGACCAAGCGCTTCGGTAGCGTCGTCGCCGTCGACGATCTCCACCTCCACGTCGAAGACGGCGAGTTGGTCGCGCTCCTCGGTCCTTCCGGGTGCGGAAAGACGACGACTCTGCGCGCCATCGCCGGGTTCGAGCTTCCGGACGCCGGCGACATCGACTTCGGCGATCATCGCGTGACCAACCTTCCGCCGGAGCGACGCAACATCGGGATGGTGTTCCAGAACTACGCGCTGTTCCCTCACATGACGGTGGCGCAAAACGTGGCCTTCGGCCTGGAGATGCGCCGGGAGCCGGCGCCGGCCATCCGGTCGCTGGTGGCGACCACGCTCGCCAAAGTCCAGCTCACCGGCCTCGAAGGCCGCTACCCACGCCAGCTCTCGGGCGGCCAGCAGCAACGCGCGGCGCTCGCGCGGGCGCTGGTCGTCGCCCCCGACGTCTTGCTGCTGGATGAGCCGCTCGCCAACCTCGACGCCAAGCTCCGGGAGGAGATGCGCTTCTACGTGCGCTCGCTGCAACAGGAGGTTGGGATCACCACCATCTACGTCACTCACGACCAGGCGGAGGCGATGGTGATTGCCGACCGTATCGCGGTGATGTTCAACGGCCGGATCCACCAGCTCGCGGCACCCCAGGAGATCTATCACCGTCCGCACACATGGATGGTCGCGGAGTTCGTCGGGCTCACCAATTTCATCGAGGGGAAGGTTGTCGGCCTGGAAGACCAGCTGCTCGTCGTAGACACCGCGCTGGGCACGCTGCGCTGCGGCGGCCTGGCGCCGGCCGCGGACTCCAAGCCCGAGCGTCTGATGGCCGTGCGGCCGGAGGCGATCAAGCTGAGCGGACGCTCTGGGGGTAGTGCAAGCGGCGACGTGCCGGGACCCCGGGGTGCCGACCCGGCTGTGAACCGGCTCGAGGGGATCGTGCGGGCCCGCGCGTTCCTCGGTAACCTCGTCGACTACCGTGTGGAGGTGGCGTCCGGAGTCGTGCTGCGAGTGCAGGGTGACCCGCACGCGCCGTTCGCCGTTGGCGATTCCGTCAGTGCGACCTTTCAGCCCCGCTCGACGTGGTCGCTGCCGACGCGCGAGGAGCGGGCGTGCTGACCGTCGTGCCGACCCATGCGGTGAGGAAGCGCCGGCGTCCCTGGTTCCTGGTCGCACCGGCGCTGGGGCTCGTCGTGATCTTCTTCGTGGTGCCCTACGCCAACCTGCTCGTGATGAGCTTCTTTACGCCGGGGAAGGTGGAACCGTACGATGTGATCCCCACGCTCGGCAACTATACGAGCGCCCTCGGTGACTCGTTCCAGTGGTGGATCCTCTGGCGGACGCTCAAGCTCGGCTTCCTCACGACACTCTTCACGCTGCTCCTCGGCTACCCGCTCGCCTACAACCTGGCCAACGCCGGCCGTAGGGTGCGGGGCATATTGCTGGTTCTGCTGCTGTCGCCGCTGCTCGTCGGCGTCGTCATCCGGAGCTTCGGGTGGATGGTCCTGCTGGCTGACAACGGGCTGATCAACTCCCTCGTCAAGCAGTGGGGCCTCGCCCCTCACGGGCTCAAGCTCATGTACAACGAGCTAGGGGTGCTGGTCGGCAGCGTCCACATCTATCTGCCGTTCATGGTGCTTTCGCTCTCCGGGGTACTGGAGAACATTCCGCCCGACCTCGAGCTCGCCGCTCGTAGCCTGGGCGCGTCGTCCACCAAGGCGTTCTGGCGCATCGTGTTCCCGCTCTCCCTCCCAGGCGTGTTCGCCGGCTGCTTGCTCGTCTTCGTGCTCGCCGTCAGCTCGTACGTGATCCCGGTGCTGCTCGGCGGCTTCAAGGTGATCACCACGCCGTTGCTCGTCGTGCAAACCGCCGTCGACGTGCACAACTGGCCCGGAGCGGCCGCTCAGGCGGTCATTCTGTTCGCCGTCTCGCTGGCCTGCATCGGGCTGTACTTCAAGGTGATGAACCGGGCCATGCGGGGGCTCTCGGCGTGACCCGCAGTGGAAGGCGACATCTGCGCGCCGCGTTTCTCGCGCTGATCGCCCTGCTCTACGTCTTCCTCATCGCGCCGATCGTGATCGTCGTTGTCGCCAGTCTGAACGCGGGGCGCTTCCTGGTCTTCCCGCCGGATGGCTTGTCGCTGCAGTGGTACGTCAAGTTCATGAACAGCGGACCGTTCGTCCGCTCGTTCTTCTTCAGCATCCGCCTCGCCGCGCTCACCACCGTCATCACGACCGTCATCGGAACCGCGGCGGCGCTCTACGTGGTCCGCCACGCCAGGCGGAACAACGCGCTGCGGATGCTGTTGGTCGCGCCGCTGCAACTCCCGGGGATCATGACGTCGCTGGCGCTCCTGATCTTCTACTACGCCATCGGACTCGGGGGGACAAGCTACCTCGGTCTCCTCACCGGCCATGTGGTCGTCTGCATGCCGTACGTCTTCCTGACGGTGGCGGCCGTGCTCTACAACTTCGACCGCTCGCTTGAGGAGGCGGCGCGCAGCCTCGGGGCGGGGAGCGTGACGGCGTTTCGGCGGATCACGCTCCCGATCATCAAGGGGGGAGTCATCGCCGGCGCCGTCTTCTCTTTCATCACCTCGTTCGATCAGTTCCCGATCTCGCTGCTGCTGAGCGGTGTCGGCACCACTCCCTTGCCGATCCAGATCTTCGATTATCTGCGCTTCTCCTTCGACCCGACGGCCGCGGCCGTCGGCACCGTGAACATCCTGATCACGCTCGGCGTGGTCATCATCACCGAGAGGCTCGTGGGGCTCGAGTCTCTCTACTTGGGAGGCCGCCAATGACCGCTGCGCGGCGCGACGATCGGTATCGGATTGGCTTTGACATCGGGGGCACTTTCACCGACTTCGTGCTGCTGGACGCGGTGAGCGGGCGGATCCGGATCCACAAGTGCCTGACCACGCCGAAAGACCCGTCGGCGGGCGCGCTCGACGGGTTGGACGAGCTACTCCGAGCCGCCGGGCTCACGTTCCCGCAGATCGGTCAGCTCATACACGGGACGACGCTGGTCACCAACGCCATCATCGAGCGCTCGGGTGCAACCTTGGCGCTCCTCACGACGCGGGGTTTCCGCGACGCGCTCGAGATGGGCATCGAGCAGCGCTACGACATCTACGACCTCTTTCTGCAGTTCCCGGAGCCCTTGGCGACCCGGGATCTGCGGCGCGAAATCGACGAGCGAATAACCCGGGACGGCGTGGTCATCACGCCGGTCGACCTGGACCAGGTGCGCCGCGAGGTCGCCGACCTGGTCACGCGCGGGGTGGAGGCCCTGGCCATCTGCTTCCTCCATTCGTATAAGAACCCGGTCCACGAGCGAGCCGTGAAGGACTTGTTGAGGCGCGAGTTCCCCGAGCTCGCCGTGTCGCTCTCGTCCGAGGTGGTGCCCGAGCTGCGCGAGTACGAGCGTGGCACCACGACGACCGCGAATGCGTATGTCCAGCCCCTGATGGACCGCTATATCGCCCGCCTCGAAGACGCGCTCGCCGAGCGCGGCTTTGGCGGCCGCTTCACCCTGATGCAATCCTCTGGGGGCACGGCCTCGCCGCGCATGGCGCGCGAGTTCCCCGTGCGATTGCTGGAGTCGGGCCCGGCCGGCGGCGGCCTGGTCACGGCGTTTTTCGGCGATCAGGCAGGACACCGCGACGTGATCTCGTTCGATATGGGTGGCACCACTGCCAAGGCATGCCTCATCGAGGCCGGCAAGCCCGACGTCGCGCCAATGATGGAGGCCGCGCGCGTCCACCGCTTCAAGAAAGGCAGCGGGCTGCCGATCAAGGCGCCCGTCATCGACATGATCGAGATCGGCGCCGGCGGCGGCAGCATCGCCCGGGTGGACCAGCTCGGCCTGCTCAAGGTGGGCCCGCGAAGCGCTGGCGCCGATCCAGGGCCCGCCTGCTACGGTCTCGGCGGCCAAGAGCCGACGGTCACCGACGCGAACCTCCTGCTCGGCTATCTTGATCCCGACTTCTTCCTGGGCGGACGCATGCACCTCGACCGGGCGACGGCAGAGGCGGCGATGGCGCGTGTGGCCGAGCCGCTCCGGCTGTCCACTCTGGAGGCGGCATGGGGCGTCTACACCATCGTCTGCGAGAGCATGGCCGCCGCGGCGCGCGTCCACATCGTCGAGCGGGGCCACGATCCTCGACGCTACGCGATGGTTGGATTCGGCGGCGCCGGGCCCGCGCACGCCGCCCGGGTCGCGCGCATCCTCGGCGTGCGCGAGGTCGTCATTCCGCCCGCATCGGGTGCGGCCGCGGCGCTCGGGTTCCTCGTGGCGCCCATCAGCTTCGAGTTCGTCACCTCGCTGCCCGGCGTGCTCGACGAATTGGATCTCGATGCGGTCAATGCGCTGCTCGGTGACCTCGAGGCGAAAGGACGCGCGCTGCTGACCGAGGCCGACGTGGCGCCCGCCGATGTGACGGTCACGCGACGGGCCGAGATGCGTCTGCTCGGCCAGGTGCACGACATTACAGTCATGCTCCCGGCCGAGTCACTCACAAGCGAAAGCCTGGACACCGTCAAGGCCGCGTTCGCGACCGAGTACACGAGGCTCTACACGCACCTCTACACCGGGACCGTGATCCAGGCGATCAACTGGCGCGTCCTCTGCGCGGGCCCCGCTCCGAACATTCGCGCCGCGGGCATCCACGTCGCGAGTCCAGACAGCGTCACGGAGTCACGCCTCGATTCGACCTCGCGCGTTCTCACAAAAGGCAGGCGCCGCGCTTGGTTCGGCGAGTCCGTCGGCTGGGTGGAGACGCCGGTCTACGATCGCTACGTCCTGAGGTCAGGCGTCGCGCTCGAGGGGCCCGTGATCGTGGAAGAGCGCGAGTCGACCACGGTAGTACCGCCGGGCGACCGGCTCGTGGTCGACGACGGCCGCAATCTGCGGCTCACTATTGGGCAGAGCGCCTCGCAGGAGCCGCTCGGCGCGGCTGCCCCGCCGCTCGAGCAGGCGATGGCCCGGATCGAGCGTGACCCGATCGGGCTCGAGATCATGTGGAGCCGGCTCGTCAACCTGGTCGAGGAATGCTGGCTCACCGTCTGGCGGACAGCGTTCTCATTGATCATCGGTGAGGCCCAAGACTTCGCCTGCGAGATCCTCGACGCGCGCGGCAACTCCCTGGCTCACTCGCCCCGTGCGATGCCGGTCTTCAACCTGACGCTGCCCCTCGCGGTGAAGGCAATGCTGGCCCGGTTCCCGGTGGAGACGCTCGAGCCGGGCGACATCCTGACCACCAACGACCCTTGGATCTGCGCCGGCCACCTCTTCGACGTGGCCATCGTCACGCCCGTCTTCCGCGAGGGGAAGGTGGTGGCCATCATCGGCACCATCGGCCACGTCAGCGACATCGGCGGCACCAAGGACAGCCTGAATGCCCGCGAGATCTACGAGGAGGGCCTTCAGGTCCCGCCCATGAAGCTCTATCGCGCGGGCGTGCTGAACGAGGATCTCGTGACTCTGCTCGCCGAGAACGTCCGCAAGAGCGAACAGGTGATCGGCGACATCCACGCGATGGTATCCGCCAACGCGTCGGGCGCTCGGCGGTTGCTCGACTTCATGACGGAGTACGGCCTCGAGGACCTCGAGGCGCTCGCGACAGTGATCCAGAACCGCGCCGAGGCCGCCATGCGCGCGGCGATCCGCCGCGTGCCGGACGGCGCGTACACGAGCGAGATCTGGAGTGACGGCATGGGCACGCCGCAGCGCATTCCCGTCGAGGTGGTCGTGCGGGGCGACGCGATCGCCGTCGACTTCGCGGGCGCACCGCCACAGGCGCCACGGGGCGGATCCAATTGCACGTTCGGCTACGCCGCCGCTCACACGACCTACCCGCTCAAGTGCATCCTCTCGCCGGCGGTGCCGGCCAACGCGGGCTCCTACCGTCCGTTCACCGTCACCGCGCCCGAGGGCAGCATCCTGAACTGCACCAAACCGATGGCCGTCAACACGCGCACCCGCACCGGTTGGTACATCGCCCCCAATCTCTTCATGGCGCTTGCGCGTGCGGTGCCACAGCAGGTCCAAGCGTTCACGGGTCTGCCGGCCTCGCTGCTGGCGTACGGCGTTGGCCCGAACGGCCGTGTGTACAACGACCACCTCTTCCAGGGGGGCGGGCAAGGCGCGTCGGCGCAGGGCGATGGGAAGTCGGCGCTGCTCTGGCCGACCAGCGCCGCCAACACCTCGGTTGAGCTGTTCGAAACGCGCACGCCGGTGCTCGTGCTCGAAAAAGCGCTCGTCGCCGACACCGGCGGCGCCGGCCGTCACCGCGGCGGTCTTGGCCAGGTGGTCCGCGTCCGCAAGCTCCTCGACGACGGGCGCCCGACGCTGGCCAGCCTGCACCCCGACGGGGTCATGACGCGGCCGCCGGGCCTCTTCGGTGGTCGCCCCGGCGGCGCCGTGCGGGGTGTGATGCTCGACCCCGCGGGCAGGGTTGTTCAGGACTATGGCATCGGCGCGCTCGTGACGCTCTCGGCGCCCGACCAGATCCTCGAGCTTCGGCTGGCGGGCGGCGCCGGGTACGGCGATCCGCTCGATCGTCCGGTGGACGAGGTGCAGCGCGATCTCGACCTCGGCTACGTCACCGCCGAGGGCACCGAGCGCGACTACGGTTGCGTTCTGGTCGACGGCAGCATCGATCCAGCTGCCACCGCCGTCCGCCGCGTCGTCCTGAAGAGTGCCGGGAAGCCGATCTGAGCGCGATCAGGCGACGGCCCGGCCGGAGAGCGCGGCTGATTGCAGAGGCGGATGAAGGTCGCGAGCCCAAACGAGTAGCGTGACGCCATGGTCGAGCACACGACCCAGGTGCAGATCCGCTGGAGCGACGTCGACCCCGCCGGCATCGTCTTCTATCCGCGCTTCTTCGAGTGGTACGACCTCGGGTGTGAGGCGCTGTTCGCGGCGCTCGGCCTTCCGTGGCCCGAGGCGTTTCCCAAGTACGACATCGTCGGCGTGCCGATCGTCGAGTCCGGCTCGAAGTTCATGAGCCCGGCGCGCTACGGCGACGTGCTGACGATCCGGTCGAAGGTCGCCTGGGTGAAGACCAAGACCTTCCGCATGGAGCACGAGATCGCGGTCGCCGCGCGGCTCTGCTCGCAGGGCTTCGAGGTGCGCGCGTGGGTCGGGCGGCCGAAGACGGCCGGCGAGCCGCTGCACGCCCGCCCGATTCCCGACGACGTGCTGGCGCACCTGCGCGGCTGACCGTCCCGCCGCGCGGCTCGCCCCATGTATACTCGGGCCGCCATGTCCGTCTCGCGCGGAGTCGAGTGGGGCGTGCTGCTCGGCATGCGCAAGGTCGAGACCGTCGAGCAGATGCCCGAGGAGTACCGCCAGGTCATTCTCAAGCTCCTGGCGGCGATCGCCTCCACCGAGTTCGCCTCGGTCGAGCAGCACCATCCCTGGATCAACAAGGGGCCGACGGCGGAGGATCGCTACATCCAGGCGCAGGTGGCGGCCGACGAGGCGCACCAGGGGTTCATCGACTGCCGCCTGCTCCGTACGTTCGGGCCCGAGGGCCAGGCCGAGGCCGATGCCCTGATGCGGCGGAAGATGGGCGAGCACCCGATCGACGCCTTCAACGTGCCGTTCGAGAGCTGGATCGACACGATCACCTTCTGCTTCACGATGGACCTGGTCGCCTGGTACCACCTGCGGTCCATGGAGAACTCGAGCTTCGCGCCCTGGGCGCGCGAGATGACCACGATGGTCCACGAGGAGAAGTTCCACGCCTCGTTCGGAGCCCGGCGGGCCGCCGACGTCGTGCGGAACGCGGAGTACGCGCGTCTCTGCGGCGGCGGGCGTGACGAGGTCCAGCACGCGGTGAACAAGTGGTATCCGCGCGCGCTCGACACGTTCGGGAAATCCGAGTCGCGATTCAGCGATCTTGCCGTGGCCTACGGCATTCGCCGCTGGGGCAACGTCGAGCTTCGGCGGATGTACAAGGACGACATCGACGCGCAGATTCGCGGCCTGGGGCTCGAGGTCCCGCCCGAGGACCGCGGACGCAAGATTTTCTAGTCGCCGGGGCCTCTGCTAGAATCGCGCAACTCGTTTCGGCAGGAGGACTCGATCGTGCGAACGACCACGATGCGCATGGCTCTCGCGGGATTTTTCGTCGCCTGCTTCGCCGCCGCGCCCGCATCGGCGCAGACGGTGAAGATCGGCTTCATCACCACGCTCTCCGGGCCGCAGGGCGCTATCGGCGAGCACATGAAGAACTCGGTCGAGCTGGCGCTCGATCATCTGGGCCGCAAGGTCGGCGGCCTCGACGTCGAGGTGATCTACGGCGACGACCAGGTCAAGCCCGACGTCGGCAAGCAGCTCGCTGACGAGATGCTCAAGAAGCACAAGGTGAACTTCGTGTCCGGCGTGATCTGGTCGAACGTGATGCTGGCGGTCGCGCCCACCGTGACCGGCGCCGGCACGTTCATGATCGGCACCAACGCCGGGCCGCACGAGCTCGCCGGCAAGATGTGCAACGAGCT
>JACXTT010008340.1_pt1 | contig 14382 bp, 12 predicted proteins | sample 9270951 | NCBI WGS metagenome assembly JACXTT01 (sample SAMN15532306, study PRJNA645909) | rock metagenome | isolation source: weathered quartz diorite | place: Puerto Rico | collected 2017-06-21 | reverse complement strand
CCGCGGTCGGCGGCCTGGCTCAGTACGCGCCAGGCGGTACGATCCAGGCGTTGCACGAACGCAAGGTCGAGCGATGACATGGCCTCGCCGTAGGCCGCGCGCAAGAAGACGGCCGCCATGCGCCATGGTTCACGGATCGCAGCATCGCCGCCCGGCAGGGGGACGTAGTCGAAACGGCCGGCTCGATCGAACCCGGCCAGATCGGCTACCAGGAACTCGCCGCCCCAGACACAGCCGTCGGTTCCATAGCCGGTCCCATCCCAGGCGACGCCGATCACCCGCCGGTCCACACAGTTGTCGGCCAGACAGCTCGCGATGTGCGCGTGATGATGCTGGACGGCCACACGCTCGACGCCGTCGATCGATTGCGCGTAGACGGTCGAGCGATACGCCGGATGAAGATCGTGAGCGACGACCTCAGGAGCGAAATCGAACAGGCGACGGAAGTGGCCGATCGCTTCACCGTACGCGCGGAAGGCGGCCTCACTTGTCAGGTCGCCAAGGTGCTGACTCAGGAACGCATCGGTGCCTCGGACCAGCGCGAAGGTGCTCTTGAGCTCGCCCCCGCAGGCCAGGATCGACCGCCTCGCCTCCACGGGAAGCTGAACGGCTAACGGGACATAGCCGCGCGCCCTCCTGATGATACGCGGTACCTCTGCGACCACGTGCACCACGGAGTCGTCGCAGGGTGTCACGATCTCACGGTCGTGCGTGAGGAACAGGTTGACGATCGAGCGCAGACGCTGGCGGGCATCGTCGTCACGGTGGGCGATGGGCTCGTCGCTTGCGTTGCCGCTGGTCATCACCAGGGGGCGACCAGTCTGGGCGAGCAATAGATGATGCAACGCAGTGTAGGGAAGCACGAGGCCGAGCTCGCGACAACCAGGCGCCACCTCATCGGCTATTGCGCTGCCATCGCGCCGGCCGACCAGGACGATCGGGTGGGCGGAAGATGCGAGCAGGCTCGCTTCAGTCGGCGATACATGCGCTAATTCAGAGGCCCCGTCCAAGTTGGCGACCATCACGGCCAGCGGCTTAGCCTCTCGGCGCTTTCGGCGACGGAGCTCTGCGACCGCGCCGGCGTTCGTGGCATCGCACACGAGGTGAAAGCCGCCGACCCCTTTTATGGCAACGATGCATCCAGCCAGGATCTCTCCGGCAGCAGCCGCGATTGGATCGATGGCGAACTGGGTCGCGCTATCCGGCCACCGAAGACTCACGCGTGGCCCGCACTCGGGGCAGGCGATGGTCTGGGCGTGGAATCGGCGGTCGCGCGGTTCGCTGTACTCGGCGCGGCAGGCGGCGCACAGCGCGAAGCCGGACATCGTCGTGCGCTCGCGGTCGTAAGGCAATGTCCGGACGATCGTGAAACGCGGGCCGCAAGTCGCGCATGTCTGCAGCGCATACCGAGTGCGCCGGTTGCCGGGTTCAACCACCTCGGCGGCGCACGGCGCGCACATGGCGCTATCGGGGGCAGGCGAGAGGCGGGCCCTGCCATCCTGAGCGCTGACCGCGATGGAGAAACCGGCAAGTCCCTTCGGCTGTGCCCAGGCAACCGAGACAGCACCTGGCGCGTCGTTCCCTAGCGCTGTCAGGAAGGCCTCAAGCGATGCGTCGTCCCCCTCGGCTTCGATGACTATGCCGGCTCGTGAGTTACGGACCGTACCGGCGACGCCGTAGGTGACCGCTAGACGATACACGGACGGGCGAAAGCCGATGCCTTGGACGACGCCGTTGACCGTGATAGTGCACCGCCGAACGCGAGGCGAAGAAAGCGGTGCGTGCTGGGCGATGCTCATTCACGCCTCATTTTTGTGGTGCCAGTGTAGGAGTCTCGTACGGGTGGGTCAAACGAACGGATTGGTGATCACTTCGAAATTTCGAACGGACCTCGCGTGTGCGGTGCCACGTTTCAGGGAATGATCTCGAGCAGCGTTCCTGAACGAGCCGAAGAGAGTCGGCTATCTCCTGGGTTGTCTTGGTGGCGTGGTGAGCTCAGCCCCCTCATAACCCCACGTTCCCTGTATCCGACCTGCGACCGCACTGGCCGGGCGTACCGAATCCTGATGAAGGGCAGCAGGTCACGGAGACGTGTGTGATGGACGGCTTGGCGGCTACTGGCGGACTCGGCAGTTGGGGGTGGGCGTTCGAGGTGCTTTTCGCACTTCCTCGCGGGTCGTTTAGGCACGCGCGCGACTAGTTCCTGGACAGCGGTGGCTCCAGTATGGCGGCCTCGCGGAGCGTCCGGAGCGCGACTTCGAGTTCGCGCATCAGGACGTCCGCACGGTCACCAAGTTCCTGGCTGCGCTTCACGAGGCGTTGGGCTGCTTCCCGCACCTCCCGGGCTCTCTGGCGAACCGCCGCCGGAAGCATTGTGCAGTTGTCGAAGTGGGTGCGCACGCTCGCGATCAGATTCGAGCGGCAGCGTGGGCAGAGTAGCTCCCGGCCGCGGAACAGGTCCGACGCAAGTTCGGTGATGCGGTAGCCCTTGGCGCACCCCTGGCACTCGGCAGCCGCGTGGTCCCAGCAGTAGCGGAAGAGCAGGACGCGCTCCTCAGGGCTGAGAGTCCGGGGTCGGTTGCAGTCCAGATGAGAGAGGCGACCACAATGGAGGGTGAAGGTGTCTTCAGGCGCGATCATCCACGAACACCTTGAACAGATCCACTGCGGCTGCTCCATCCGCCCCCTCGGCGGCGGAAAGCTATCACCGAGCCTGCGCGTTGTCCAGCGCCTCCACGCCGCCCGCGTGCCTGGGCGTGGGCCCATCACGCTGGACAGCGACGGCGAGTCAGAGAGGCAATCTCCGGAAGCGCCGATGCAGCACTAGGCGGCCACGGTCTCGTAGTAATCCTCAGAGACTAATTTCCTGCCCGTGCGGTTGAAGATTCTGAAATAGGAGAGCCCCGTTCGCTGCAGGCGGAACTTGATGCTGGTCGTCAACACGCCGACTCCGTACCTGATGCTGCGCCTCAAACTGATCGAGGACGCGTCCTTAAAGTACCTGGCCGGACTCGAGAGCTCGCCAATTCGGTAGCCGAAGTAAATGGCCTGGGCCAAAACTTCATTGTCAAATACAAAGTCGTCGGAGTTCTCTTCTAAGGGGAGTGTCTCCAACACAGTGCGGTGAAACGCGCGGTACCCGGTATGGTATTCGGAGAGTTTGTAGTTCAGGAGAACGTTTTCGACAAAGGTTAATAATCTATTGGCGACGTATTTGTAGATCGGCATTCCACCTTTGAGGGCTCCGACACCCAGTATTCTGGAGCCGAGCGCCACGTCGAATTCGCCATAGGCGATAAGGCTGACCAGCGAGACAAGGAGCCTCGGCGAATATTGGTAGTCGGGGTGTAGCATCACGATGATCTCGGCTCCGTGCTTGAGAGCTTCCCGATAACACGTCTTTTGGTTCTTGCCGTAGCCGAAATTGTGTTTGTGTCGGAATACCTTCAGGCCGATGCCGACCGCGAGCTCGACCGTGTGGTCGGAGCTACTGTCGTCGACCAGAATGACCTCGTCAACGATGTCACGCGGTACCTCTTCATAGGTGCGCCGCAGTGTCTTGGCGGCGTTATATGCAGGCATCACTACCGCGATTTTCTTGCCGTTCAGCATCGGCCCTACCTCGCAGTTTCTCTACTATTCAAGCCAACGACTTCTGCACCGTCTGTGCTGTGGCATCGAAGTCAGCCGTAGCGGCGGTCGGACCTGTCACCTGACGGCATAGACGCGGTAATTCTCGTCACCCACCGCATCATTAAAATCCGCAACAATTTCAGTTCGGCGTTTGAACTCGGCAAGCTCGTCGGGCGTCCACGAGAACGTCCGCTTGTAGACGCTGCGGGTAGTACCTGTCTCGCTGGTCGAGACTGTCTTGCGACCCAAGACGATCAAAACCGGGCGTTCAGAACGTGCTTTGATATCTCGAGCAGCTTGGAGGAGCTCACCGAGGGACAGGTGATGTTGGGAAGCGGTTGTGAAAGACACTGTGGTGTTGAAGCGATGCTCCCGCGGCAGGTAGAGGGAATTCTTTGCGTAGTACGGCAGCGACTCGACTAGATAGTCTGGTTCCGAGACAATTATCGCATCGTGATAGGTCTGCGATTCGGTGAGCAATCGACCGAACGCCTTGCTCGAGCTCTTCGCCGCATGCAGATCTTCGAGTACCGTGAGGCTGGCCTGACTTACGCCTGCGACCAGGAGCATCACCAGCGCGACATACAGGCCTAGTTTGAACAGGGCGTGTCTTATTCCGTCATGGCTTGACCGGTAAGATTGGATCGCGATCCAGTAAAGAGACAGCATAAAAACCAGAAATAGCCCTTGATGACGCAGGGAGCCAGGGTAGACCCCGCGGAAAATTATCCCAAGGCCGATTTGCCCGGCGAGGGCAGCGCCGAAGAGTTGGGGCTGGCGGATCAGGCCCAGGAGCAGCGTATAGATGAGTGCATCGCGGGCCCATAAGGGAAGCGTCTGACCACCTGGCATAATTTCGCGAAAGGATTGGCCGGGATGTTTCACAGCCGCCACCATGAAATAAGCTAGGTCGCGCGTTCCTAGTCCATACGCGTTGGTCACAATTGTGTTCCGGTCGGGCATCGCCACCGCAGCGGCTGCCAAGAGGCCGCCGAATCCGATCAGAATAGGCACACTCGTTGAGAGGATTCGTCGCCCTAGAGACGCGTCGCGTGGCTCCCCCCGCGAATCCCAGATCCAAATCCCCATGGCAACGCAGGCCAACAGTGCGGAATGGACGTTGGTATTCGCAAGCAGGGCGAGCACGATCATTAGCAGAGAGGGATGCCTCGCTCGGTATTGATACAGTGCGGCCCAAGCGAACAACAGCAGCATGCTGATTCCGTAGTTCCGCGTCGTGACGGAGTACTCATAGAAGGGCAGCACTCCGAACATGAAGAGGATCCGGAACCACAATGGAAACGGAGCACAGTAAACAAACACCGCGATCGCAGCAAAGGCCACCGCAATGCTGGTGATGGGCAAGACGAGCGAACTTTCGCTGACCAGATGAGCGAGATAGAGCAACACATACCAGAGAGCGGGATGGCCTTCATTCTTGAGCAAATCGAAGAGGCTGAGCGGTGACACGGCATGCCGGACAAGAGACAACGCTCGGACTTCGTCACGCCAGAATTCATGATGGCTCATCGTCAAGATGAGGCCGGCCAGCCAGACGAGGAGAAGAACGGTCGCGACACAAAATGTCGGCCAATCGGTGCGCGAGTCACGAACGCGAGGCGGCGAGGGCGCAATGGATGGTGATCCGAGCGGTGGACCTTGAGCTTGGGGACGCTCAGACACCGTCCGATCGCGCACCACTTCGAACACCCCCGAGGTAGTCAGGCTTTGAAACAATCTTGCAAATCCTAGAGGCACAACCAGTGACCGCCTCGCGAATATGAGTGTGCGAGCCCTTGAGCTGAGACGCTGATCATCACGAAGCCGACAGTGCACGTTCGGTGTATGCGTAACTCCCAGCTCGTCGATTGTCGATCAGGTCAACACCTGATTCGCCGTCGTGATGCACCAGCAATGCCTCGACGCGCAACTCACTCGGTACGATGAGCGTGGCTGGCGGGCCCACCTTCTACGTGACGGAGATGAGTCGATTCAATTGGCCGAGGCTGTACCGCTCCCGGTTTCTTGGACACGCGAGGGGGACATCACGATAGCGCCCCCACCCTTGATCGTCGATCCTGACGCCACTGAGCGATCGCGTTTCATCCGTCACGCCGCCAATGCGGCCGCGCGCGCCGCGACAGGCGTCTGATGGCCGAGTCGCTCGATGAGCCACTCGGTGTTGTACCGGGCGATGAACTCGCCGATGATCCGGCGCGCCTCCGTGAGCGTTTGGAAGCGATGGAGATAGAGGCACTGCTCTTTGAGCGTACGCATGAAGCGCTCGATGACGCCGTTGCACTCCGGCTCCCCGACGTACGACGGCGTGATGGTGATCCCGAGCCACTTCACCTCATTGATCCACGCATCGGCGATGTACTGGGGCCCCCAGTCGCAGCGGATCCGGAGCCCGCGGGCGACGTCCTTCGCGAAGCGACCGAACACGTGGCGCACGCCCTGGCGCAGTGGCTCGAGCGCGGCCCAGCGATCACCGATCTTCGCGGTGTGCCACCCGACGAGCTCGTCGACGCAGTGATCAATCGCACCGAAGAACCAGCACCAGCCGTCCTCCTCGGTGTAGAAGCGGGTCGCGTCGGTGCCCCACATCTCATCCGGCCGCGTCGTGGTGATCGTGCCGCCGTGCGCCGGATCGCCGTTCGGCGGCCCCAAGCGCCGCGGCGCCAGGAGCTGATGCTGGCGCATCAACCGCAGGACGCGCTTGCCGCCGATGGCGAACCCGCGATGGGCGAGCCGCGCGCGGACCTTCCGGTAGCCCTCGCCGTGGAACGGCGTCGCGACGAGCACCGCCCGGATCGCCGTAATGAGCTCGCTGTCGCTGACCGCCGTCTTCGGGCCGCGCTTCGCCCGGAGGACTGGCACGCCGGGCGCGACCGCCATCGCCAGGTACATCGTCGAGCGCGGCATGCGCAAGGCCGCGCAGATCATCGTCAGCGGATACCGCCGACCCGTGCCGGGACTCACGGCACGTCTCATCGCCGCTGCCTCTTCCACTCGTCCGCGAGCCCCCTTTTTTCGATGAGGTACTCGGCCAGCTCCAGGCGCATCATCAGCTCGCCGATCTTCGCGCGGGCCAGGGTCAGCTCCCGTTCCTCGGGATCGCTCCGTGTCTTCAGCCCCCGCGCCCCTTGGTCGAGGAACACTCGCTTCCAGGCCTCGAGCTCATGGGCCGGCACTTGGCTCTCGCGCGAGACCGCGTCGAGCGCCTCGCCGCGCAGGAGCCGCAGCACCAACTCCGTCTTCCGCTGCACGCTCCAGCGCTCCGGGAGTTCCACCACCTCCGCCGGCGGTGGTTCACTGCCAGGAGTCGTGGTTGGCTTTCGCGCCTTGTCCTTCATGCCCAGCCTCCTTGGCTGCCGTCATCGTAGTCCAGACGGTGTCCAAAGAAACCGGGTCCGATTTAAGGCGATCATGTTCCAACGCTACGCGCGATACGCCTACGCACAACATGGCAAACGATTCTTATTGTGAATGTAAGAAAACGGCGCGGCTCTACATCGGGCGGGTCCAGCCGATTTCGAAAAGGTGGAGCTTCTGCTTCATGCGGTCGGTATGAGGATCGACCGCTGAACGCGATTCAGACAGCTACTGAAGAGTCTAGGTTCACTTAGCGAAAAGAAGTATGGCCAGAGCGGCAAGATTGCGGCTGATTGAGTGCGTATATCGCGATTGACTCTTATTTCACGACGGCACGCAGGAGCATCTGTTTGCCCAGTGGTTTGAAAGGGAGCAGCAAATACAGGCGGATCAGGAAAGGCCAGACCGGGAGCGCCGACTTCACTGTCAGCGGCAGAAACCGACGGTGGCACTCTGTAACACAAAAGCCATTGGCCGAGAGAAAGTCACTGATGCTCACATGCGAGTAGACCGAGATATGCGTCTAATCATCAAAATACTCGCGGTAGGCAAAATAATAGTTGGGCTGAAGGATGTTTAGCGTTCCGCCGGGTTTCAGCTTAATCCGGATTTGCGCCAGGGTGGTGGCGGAGTCGGCCTGCGTGAGATGTTCGAACAGGTTGCTCGCAAAAACAAAGTCGACCGACTGATCGGGAACGCAGCTGAGGTCGGTTGTGCTACCGATATGAGCGATTACGCCGGGGTCGACGAAGCGAGCCAGGCCTTCCCAAGTATCGACCGCAATGCGTTTCCGGCAGCGTATCTGATTGATGAAGTGGGCGTACCCGGCGCCCAGCTCAAGAACACAACCGTCATCAGGAATGAGTCGCTGGAATTACCCGTCGCACAGTGTCTTCCACAGGAGATTGCGCTTCTCATCATAAGAGAAGCGGGTGCTGTGATAACTCTCGAGTGAACTCACTTGCGTACTGCCCAGGTGGCGACGACTACCGGCAGCAGCTATGCAGACGGCATGCGGCCGGGTCCTGCAAGAAGACTCGCATCCATAGCCTGACGCTCCGTCCGAATGCGCGTCTCGTCAGCACGGCTCGTCGTCTATTGGTCGGTCTTTTCAAGAATGCAGCAGATGCGACCAAGGAATAACTCCTCGAATACAGGAAGGCGGGCTGGCAGAGCGAAGAGCAGGCTCAAGGCTCGGAACACTGGCAGCCCGGCTCGCCTCCCGTCCGTCAGGATGGGGCGCCGACTCCAGTTGATCACGCGCCAGTTCTGGCACCGGACGATCCGTCGGAATCGTGCCGCGGTAATTCCATTGAGGTAGGGCGCCCGCTCCCACGACTCGAGAGCCGGGCTCTGACGCGCGTACCAGTCCGCGCAAGGTCCGCGCTCTCGCCCGACCTTATAGATCGCGCGAGCCAGTGTCCGGCCGTCGAATAACCAGTGCAGGGCCGGCAAACTTGTGAACAGCTCCAGATGGCTTCCAACAGGCTGGTAGAACTGTGGGAAGGCCGTCATCAACCTCCCGCGAGGCGTCAGGACGCGGGCGCACTCGGCCATCACGCGCTTGACGTCTTGAACGTGCTCGAGGACGTCAAATGAAAGGATCAAGTCGAAGCTGCCAGAGTCGAATGGAAGGGCCTCACCGCGGCCGGTTACGAATCGCACATCGATGCCGCGCGAGCTGGCGAAGATTCGCCCAGCTTCAGCATACGTTGGATCGACATCGATCCCGGTCCCGTTAGCGAATCCGTAGCGCTCTGTCCAATAGACGAGCCGCCCTCCGGTGAAGCAGCCGAGGTCCAGAACGCGGCGTCCCTCCAGCTGCTCCCGCAGGACTTCTGGAAAGTACTTACCAAGAAAGCAGAGCTGCGACTCGTATTGATAGCGATACTCGGCAGATCTCAGCTGTAGCTGGCGCCGGGCTTCCTGAGTCCCGCCGCGGTATTCCACCGTTTGGAAAGCTTCGGCCAGATCGGCGCGGTCGACGGTTGGCACGGCAGGGAACATTCGCATCAACAGGTATGCCGCCCACGTGGCTAGATTGCTAGCTCTCATACGCACTGAGGACGACGCGAAGGCCCTGTCTCGGCGTCCCATCGGGTATGGAGGATCGCGCGGAAAAGCAGAGCGATTCGGAACCATGGATGCTGCCAGGCGCGGTGGCCTCGGTAAGCATGTTGCGAAGCTTCAGCCAATGCCCAACGAGCGTCAAGAGTCGACCTTTCTTACGGCAATCACATCACGGCGACCACATAGAGAAGCGAGGTCTCACCACCCGGACGGCGTTCGTAGCCGCGCCAGCCCGCGCGGCGACTTCTTGCTACACTGACGCGGCTCGCATCCACGTCAAGGAGGGCGGCGCACGGAATGGCTATCCCTGGGGAGAAGGCGATCCAGATGGTCCGCAGCGCACACGCCCAGGCCACACAGATGGACATCGCCGTGACCGCCGTGGTGGTTGACCAGAGTGGCCGGATGATCGCGCTTGGCCGCATGGACCGTGCTCGTCCAATTACCGTGGAGATTGCCTTGAACAAGGCCTACACGGCGGCCAGCTTCCAGCAACCCACGAGGGAGCTGGCGGGTGTTGCCGGGCAAACGTGGTTTCAAAGCCTGGTTGTGTCGAGCAATGGCCGCATCATGCCCGGCGCAGGAGCGTTACCGATCGTAGAGGGCGGCAGCGTCGTGGGGGCCATTGCCGTGGCGGGCGGCACCGAGGAGCAGGATCAGCGCTGCGCGGAAGTAGCGCTTGCCTCCTACGTGTGACGTGTCAACATTGGATCCGATAGACTCGCAGCACCGGGAAAGGGGATCCTCCATGGCCGTGACGCCTGGGACCAAGACTCCGGCCCCGCCCTACCTGGGGCGTTCGGTTCGCATCGTCGGACCGGTCGCCAATGTCGACATGAACCAGACGCCGCACCCCAAGAACTCGCGCGGCGAGCTGGGTAAGGCGCTCTTCAACTGGTACCGCAACACAATCTCCAGAGACCCGCTCACGCGGGTGTCGGCGCCCAACCATTTCGCGGACCAGCGGAATTTCCTTCCTTCGGTGGTGAATCAAGCCCCGAAGGGCAAGGTCAACTCGAGACAGATCCCCGTCTCGGATCCCGCCGCGATGACGCGTCACATCAAGGCGGTAGCCCATCACATGGGCGCCGACGTGGTCACCGTGGCGCGCGCGCATCCATCCTTTCTATACGCGGCCAGCACCCCACCCAGCGGGGCGCGAGATGTCTACCAGAACCGGTCAGGTGACGTGTACCAGGGCCGCACGCCCGAGCAGATGGCAGAGCGGTACCCGTACATCATCGTGGCGACGACGGCGTGGGACTACGACAAGCTCCAGGCGCACCGCCACTTCATCGGGGACGCCGCGTACCACGTCTCGCAGATGAAGGCCCAGCTGATCCTGAAGGCCCTGGAAGGCTACATCAAGGAACTGGGATTTGCGGCGCTCCGAGGCATGTCGAATCCACAAGCGGCGGGGCTTGCCTCGGGCGTGGGGGAGCTCGGGCGTAATGCGCTCCTCATCCACAGGAAGTTCGGCGCGCGCATCCACATGCCCGATCCGATCATGACGGATCTCCCGCTTGTCCCGGATCAGCCGGTCGATAACGGTGTGGAGGACTTCTGCAAGATCTGTCGCAAGTGCGCCATCAACTGTCCCACCAACAGCGTGCCGTTCGGGGATAAGGTCGTCTTCAACGGCGTCGAGAAGTACAAGATCAACTGGCTCACGTGCTACAAGGTGCGGCCTTATATGGACGCGCACTGGGGAAGCTGCCTCACGTGCGCCACCGTCTGCCCGTTCACCAAGCCGAACGTCTGGTGGCGGAGCCTCACCGTGTGGGCGCTCAGCACGTGCCCTATCCCCGCGCGTCCGGTGCTCGTGCGTGTACTCAAGGCGATCGACGACCGATTCTGGGGTGCGACGCGGCAGACGCGAGTCCGGTGGCTGGGCTACGACTCGGGCATCAAGCCAGGAGAGCAGGCCTGCACGGTGGCCGGCTGCACCGCCGAGCATGGCACCGCCCACGCCGCCGAGCCGGTGGGGGACATCGGCTACTACGCGCCGCTGAAGGAGAACACCAACCGGTTCGTCAAGCGGGACGCGTAGTGGGGTTGCGATCCGACTGGCTCAGGGTTCCGTGGCGCCGGACCGAGCGGCGGAGCGACGATCCCTACTGGGATTTCTTCATCAACACTCCGCCGGCCGATCGGGCGAACTCGATACTCGACGTGATCCGCAAGGCCCCCGAGGGCAATGTCTTTCCCACGCGAGCCGATCTGCACTCGCCGGAAGTCACGGCGAGCCACGTCAAGGAGATGGCCCGCTACGTGGGCGCCGACCTCGTGGGTATCACAGAGCTCGATGACGACGACGCCGGCCATTCCTTCGCCATCGTCTGCGCGGTGCGCGCCGGCGACGATCCGCGTGAGGCGCTCGGTATTGGCGGTCAGGTCCCGGTGCAGAACGGGCTGTTCGTCACGTTCGTGCTCAGCGCATGGATCCGCGAGCTCGGATATCGCGCGAGCATGGCGACTTCACTGGACGGCACCCGACTCGCCGTAGCGGCGAAGCTTGGTACGCTCGATCGGATCGGGAGGCTCGTGACCGCGGAGTACGGCACCCGGGTTCACGTGGCCGACGTGATCCGCACCGACTTGCCCCTGACCGCCGCGTAACGCGGCGCTTTCCGCGTCTCGTGCCGTACGTCATCACTCGGCTGTGCACGAACGATGGAGCCTGCGTCGAGGTGTGCCCGGTTGCCTGCATCCATACCCGGCCCGGCGCCCCGCAGTTCTACATCGATCCCGACGTGTGCATCGATTGCGAGCAGTGCGAGATCGTCTGCCCGGTCGATGCGATCTTCAAGGACATCGAGGTCCCTGCCGAGCATGTGGAATCCATCGATGTCAACGCCGCGTTCTTTCGCCAGAACAAAGCGGTAGTCGGCCCCGTCTCTTTCGAGACGGCATGGCAGATGGTGCACCGCGCGCACACGTACGCGAAGAGCGTGGGGATTGCGGTGACGGCGGCCGTCGTCGACGAGGCCGGGATTCCCATCGCCGTCGGGCGGATGGACGGCGCTGCCACGCGGACGACCGAGCTTGCGGTGAGCAAGGCCTATACAGCGGCCGCGTTTCACCTCGCGACGGCGGATCTCGCAACTCAGGCGCGCCAGCCCTGGCTGAAGAGCCTCGTCGTCGCGCATCGCGGGCGGCTACTACCCGAGGCCGGCGGTCTCGTGATCTTCGACGGCATCACGATCATCGGCGCCGTTGGCGTCGCGGGCGGGAGCACGACCGACGAGGATGTCCTGTGCTGTCAGGCCGCCTTCTCGATCCTGGAGACCGAAGGTCACTGAGCCCGGCAGCCGGCCGAGTTCCCGACCGGCCACTGGAGCCGGCCGCCAGCGTGAGATACGATGCGGGACACCGTCCATGGAGGACCGCCGAGAAGAGCCGGGAGGCGTACCATGAAGAGGCTCGTACTGGAGTCGACCGCCCCGTTCCAGGGCCTGCCTGAGCTCGTCGCCTACGACGAGGGCTTGTTCGAGAAGGAAGGGCTCGACATCGAATGGGTCGACCGCGACGCCGGCGCGGAGAAGAGGAAGACCGTGATCGATGTCACCAGTCCTCGCGGACTGAACCCGTTCACGAGTCACGGCCGCCTCTTCGAACAAGGTCAGGCCGACATGTACAACGCGTGCGAATGGGGCAACTACTGCCGCGTGCAGGAGACCGGCATCAAGAGCCGCCAGCTCGGTCGCCGCGCGATCATCGCCTATGGCGCCATCGTGGTCCCGCCGGCGTCGCCGGTCTACACGCCGCAGCAGCTCGCGAATCGCACGGTCGGCGTGCCGTTCTACTTTGGTACGCACTACCTCGCGCTCCACTTGCTCGAGGGCTTCGTGCCCCGAGAGGCGATCAGGGTGTGCCATGCCCCGAACGGCTCGCGTCCCCGCCTCGCTGCTCTTCGCAGCGGCGAGATCGAGGCGACGACCTTGACGGAGCCCTACATCACGCTGGCCGAGAAGCAGGGGTGCCGGACGATCTGCTCAGGGTTCTTCCACGGGACCGAGGTCGGGTCCGAGCGGGTCGACGCCCAGACCTATGCCGCGTTCAACCGCGCGGTGCGCGAGGCGGTGCGGCGCATCAATGCCGACAAGCGCGCCTACCTCCACTACTTCATCGATTACCACGGCCAGGATGATCCGGAGATCGCGGCGCTCACCATCGACGATCTTCGCGAGAGCCGCCTCGTGGTGTGCGACCCCGCCCCGATTCCTCTCGACGAGATGCAGCGAACCTTCGACTGGCTGAAGAGCTGGGGCATGCTCGAAAGCACGGCGTCGCCTGTCGATCTCGTCGATCTCGACGTCCAGCGAGAGGCGCACGCGGCGCGCTGAGCTACTTGCCGTTGAGCCTCGCGACGACGGGCGCGAGGGCGTCCAGGAACGGCTCGAACGTGACGAAGTAGGAGATGCCCCAGCGGTCGCGGCGCGCCCGGAGCGCCTCCACCATCTCGTCCACGGTGCCGATCAGCACGAAGGGAGCCGCGAGGATCTCGTCGACGCTGATCTGCTTCCAGGTCTTCTGAAGCTCCTCGGCCGCCTCGCGCGGGCGATCGGTCAGGATCACCCGCTGAACCTGCGCGCTCAGCTCGAGAGCCCCGAAGCGTTCGCCGGCCGCGTCGCGAATCACCCGGAGGCGCTCGTCCACGCCCGCCACCGTCCAGCCGGACATGTCGAGCGTCGTGCCGCCTCGCATGAACGTGATGCCCGTGAGGTTCACGGTATCGGCCTCCCGGGCCGCCAGCGCGAGGAGCCGCGGACCGTTGCCTCCGATGATGATCGGCGGGCGCGGCCGCTGGACGGGCAGGGGATAGATCTTGTGGGACGTGACGCGGTAGTGCTGGCCGACGAAATTGACCTCGGCGCCGCCGAGCAGATCCTTGATGATCGACACCGACTCGGCGAGCCGCTCGACCCTGATGCCACCGCGATCGAAGCGCAGCCCGGCCTGATTGTATTCGATCCGCATGTAGCCCGCGCCGAGGCCCAGCTCGAGCCGTCCGTCCGTCAGCAGGTCCATCGTGGCCGCCTCGCGCGCGAGCAGCACGGGATGGCGCAGATCGTTGTTCAGCACGTTCGTGCCGATCCGCAGGCGGGTCGTCACGTCCGCGGCGCTCATCCCCGCCGGGCTGGTTGCCAGCATGGCGGCGAGGTTATCGGGCACCAGGAGCACCGCGTAGCCGAGCCCCTCGACCTTGGGCGCCTTGTCTTGCCCCTGGGCGCGCGTCTCGGCTTCCCGACTGTTTCCCCCGACCCCGAAGTCATTCCACCGCCCACTCCTCACCGTCGCGTC
>JACXTT010008339.1_pt1 | contig 14382 bp, 16 predicted proteins | sample 9270951 | NCBI WGS metagenome assembly JACXTT01 (sample SAMN15532306, study PRJNA645909) | rock metagenome | isolation source: weathered quartz diorite | place: Puerto Rico | collected 2017-06-21 | reverse complement strand
GACTGAAAAGGGGACAGATTTATTTTTTAGGGCCGCTGACAGATAACGCCCGTTTTGTTGGTAAGGTCGAGGGTGGTTGGTTTACGTATAGAATGACTTTGGTAAGGCGCCCCGACGGCGATGTCTGAAAATAAATCTGTCCCCTTTTTGGTCTCATGTTTTAGATTATGCAGAGCCGAATCCAGACAAGACAACGCATAGTGTTTTCAGTATGGATAGAAACGAAATTTTAGGAGCTGTTGATGAGGCTTGGCTTAAGAAGGGCAGTTCAGTTGTAAATGATCCAGGAGCGTATGTTGTCCCGATGGGGCGAACGATTGGTACTTTGGGAGAAACGAGTATTAGAATAATTGTTCTGCCGGGGACCAATAAGGTCATTACTGCATATCCAGTAAAATAGAGGGGTTTTAAATGCTGTGTCCAAGGTGTGAGCAGGGGGATATTGTTAAAGTTAGAGTGAAAGCTAATGGTGTATGCTTGTTTGTATGTCAGGAGTGCGAGGCTTCATGGTTTTCATCTGAGAAGGTTGGAGTTGAAGCTTTTGTAGATTACGTCACTTATATGGAGGGTCTTGGGCTGCCTCCATTGTGGAGTGAGTTGGAAATTATTTCTGATTAGGTGCGCTGGTGCAAAAAATGAAGCGAAGACATCGATAAAGGGAATATTCGTACATGTTGTAATGTCTGAGCCAGTGGTGTCTGGTAATGGTACTGATTTGGACTGTCTCAATGCGCGGTAGTAAACAGTTATAGAGCAAATGTGGTGCAAAAAAACGAGAAGATATTGTCTTGACGGCTGAGAATGATTGATCACCTTGCGCTTCAAAAAACGATGGGGTGAGAAGGGGGCAAGTTTCGCACTTGCCGTCATATCATATTTTACGAAAAAGGGGTAAGTGCAAAAGAAACAACGGCGGGCTCAACGGACTAAAAAGGGGACAGATTTATTTTTTAGGGCCGCTGATAGATAACGCCCGTTTTGTTGGTAAGGTCGAGGGTGGTTGGTTTACGTATAGAATGACTTTGGTAAGGCGCCCCGACGGCGATGTCTGAAAATAAATCTGTCCCCTTTTTGTGAATCGGAAAGGGCAACGTATAGGAACTTATGATAAAGATCTAAATAGAGTGAAAAACTAATGGGTTTTGGTATTTTTTTAGATAATGTGTTGTCCGACTCTTTTGGTGTGGCATCTCTAAAAGGGGTTATACATCTGTCAGGTAGTCAGGAATTTTTCTATGCGCCGGTTTCTTATTGGGGGCGAAGAGAATATATTGAGAGTTGGCGTGCAGCATTTACGACCGGGTATGCTCGTGGTGAGCATTCTGTCTTGGTTACATCTATGCTTGATCCAGAGGAGGCAAATTTTCTTATCGTATGGGTTTTGTACTATGTAGGATCTAAAGTATATGTTCAGAACTCAATTGTCTTTTTAGACGAGGTTGGAGAAAAATTTGATGTATCTGATCCGAATTCTTATGTCGGTCCTCGAGAAAAAATTGATGAGGATGGGGATGAGATTTCAGAGTGGGAGGTCTCGTTGGATGATGTTGTTTCGTTTTTTGAAGGCTTAAGTTTTTGAGAGTCAGAAATGCGAGAAAAAGGGGCACCCATTAGCCGGTCTCGTTGAAAAGGGGACGGCGGGCTCAACCGGTCGACGCAACGTACACTATTCGTCCGTTGGTGAGAAAAGGGGTCGCCCCAGAGGATATTAAATTTACAAATGCTTTGCGATCAAGAACTGTTCTCGTAAGTGGAGTTACCTCGGAGTCAATTATCGAAACTTGTCCTAATTGTGCTGCCGTATGGCCGGGAGGTAAGTAGTGAGCGAGTTGGATGAGCATTGGGTTCCTGGGTTTGGGGAAATTGTGACCTGGTTTGCAATGGACCGGCACGGTCGTATAGCTGTGATGGTCAATAATTGTTTTGGTACGCTTCCGAAAGCTTTGTTAAGAATGGCTGGTGTAGAAAGGGGGCTAGATCAACTAAATGAGTATATGTGGGGGGAGTCAAACGAATTTTCTAGTGTGCCTGAAAATAAAAAGGGAAAAACAAAACTGGATTGTTATTCGGCAGTTGTGTATCGAGATGTTCTCTCTAGGTATGAGGTAGAGCAGCTTGTGCTGGAGGGAAGTGCTTCGGATTTAAATGTGATTGAGTATAGCTTGCCTTCTGTTCGTGGATATTTTGTTTATCATGCTGTAGAAGGGGCTGAGGAAGGGCAGGACTATCCGGTTGGTTACGAAGGTTTGAGCAAGAATGGAGATTATTTTAGATATTTAGTTCCTACCGTATATGCTGGGATTGAAGATTTTCCATGTCCGCTGAGAAGATTTATTGCTGTGTCAGATAAGGCTGATTTTGAAGAGGATAGGTTGTTTGGAAGTGAGTGGGTGGATACGCTGTTTATAGAGATGTATTCTGATAAGTCTATGTAAGTAGAGAAAAGGGGCGCTCCATTAGATTGGTCTAAAGTCAAGGTAGCAAGCCACCACCTCTGCACGATTTAGCAGCAGGGTTTGCCCTTTTGCGGAAAGAGGGTGTCTGGTCGACCGGGCATGCCCCCAGCGGCCTTGATTTTTCTACCACCCAGGCGTGATTGCAACCCACCTTAGAGACTATGTAATGTCTGGAAATATCGGTGATGAATACGTTCGAGCAGTGCTAACCGGACTGAGGAAAACGGACGCATTTATTTCCCCCCATTTGCTATGCCCCGTATGAAGCGGGGAGCCCGACTCCCCGCTCAGCGCTCTACACAACGTCACCCACTGACGTTGGTCGTACTTTTGTCCAACACCGAATCCACCCACAACTGCGCCAGCTCAATCAAATGCACCACACCCATCGCCACCTTGCGATTGGCGCCGGTCTGGTTGTCGGCGTTTTCATAAGCTGTGGCAGCAGCGGATTGCAGGATGGAATACGCATTGACCAATGCCTCTTCCTGGCTCTGCGCTTCAGGCAACAGTTCTCGTGGTGGTGTCGCACGGATGGGTTTCGGATTGACCCCAGGCGTCAGGTTGTAATGGGCAAAGGCCCGCTCGGCCGCTTGCGGGTCGATGGCTTCGGCACTGGATAAAGTGGGTGGGTTGGGGGTGATCTTGAACATATCGCATTACTCCCTAGTTTGATTGGGGCCGCCGCTGATCGCGACTAAACGATGGGGTGGCGGCCGCGCGCAGGTTAGTCGACCGGAAACTAGGGAACCGGCGCACCCGAAGGTGCCCTGCGCACGACCACCATAAAGTGCAGGCGATAAAAAAACGCCCGTCTCAAGGATGGCGCTGTGCGCCGTAGTTTCGCGGGCGACTAAACCCGATCACTGAATAAGCAGTGACAAGGAGGAGACTAGCCAGCGAAATTGGCAGGCGCAACGGGTTGGGATTTTCTAGGAAATTTCAGTCAAGGGAAAGCGAGTTGTCTTGCTGGCAATGAAAGATCACACGCAAGCCTTGGCCTCTTGAAGTGTTCGTTTGTCTGTCACCAGGGCCTCACCCTCCATTCACCCTAAAGAAAAGCAGCCCCGCGCCGACAATTGTACTGACCACGCCTTCATTTTCGGTCGGCTACTTGAAAGGGACGAGCGCTGCACGCCTTCACTGCGCAGACAGAGAGGCCTCGTGATGACAAGAAAGCTCCTGGATACCCTGCGGACGCTCATGTCCGTACCCCATGACAATCCCAAGCTGCTCCGGGCCCAGTACGCGGCCTTGTCTCGTCAGCTGCCGCTGATGTATCTGGTCCTGCTGCTGAATATGTGGGCCTTGGCCATCACTCACCTGCCCACCGCGCCCCTGTGGTTGACATGCGTCATCCCGCTGGTCATGACGGTGATCTGTGTGGCGCGGGCCTGCATGTGGTTGCGTAGCTCCAGGCACGTGCCTGCCGACGCACGGATCCTGGCATCGCTGCGGCGAACCAATCAGTTGGTGCCCATTATTGCCGGTGCCTTCACTTCCTGGTCCCTGGCCCTGTACCCCTACGGCAACGGCTATGCACAATCCCAAGTGGCCTTTTTCATGGGGATTACGGTGATCGTCTGCATTTTTTGCATGATGCACCTGCGGCCCGCGGCGCTTGTCGCCACATTCGTGGTCAACGTCGCGTTCGTGATTTTTTTCGCTTCTACCCACAACCCGGCCTTTATTGCCACGTCGGTGAATATCCTGCTGGTGTCGCTGGCCATGTTGATCATCCTGCAACATCACTACCGCGACTTCACCCGTTTGGTGAATGTGCAGGCGCAGACCGAGCAACTGAGCAACGAGAACCTGCGACTGGCCAATCAGGACAGCCTGACCGGACTGCCCAACCGGCGACAGTTCTTCGCCACCCTGGAGAGCGCCATGCACCAGGCGATCGCCAAGGAGAAGCGCCTCGCGGTGGGGATCCTCGATCTTGACGGGTTCAAGCCGGTGAACGATCTCTACGGGCACAGCGTTGGCGACAAGATTCTGATCATGGTCGGTGAGCGTCTGCTGCAGTTGGCCGGTACAACGGTGCATGTGGCGCGCCTGGGGGGGGATGAGTTCGCCCTGGTGCTCGAAGGCGATCTCGGCGAGGAGGATTTGCACGCGTTCGGCAAGGCCGTGTGCGAGCAGTTGCACGTCGAGTTTTTGTTGGTGGATGTGCCGATCCAGATCGGCGCCACCCTGGGCATTGCCACCTTTCCCCAAGGCGCCGTCAGTGCCATGCAGCTTTTCGAATACGCGGACTATGCGCTTTACCAAGGCAAGCGCCATAACCCGGGGGCGATGTGCCTGTTCTCGGCCAGCCATCGCGAGCAGTTGCATCGCGACGCCATCACCGAGCAGGCGTTGCGCAGGGCGGTGTTGGACAAGGAGTTTTTCGTGCTTTTCCAGCCGATTCTCGACAGCCGCAGTCGTGAGACGGTCGCCTTCGAGGCGTTGGCCCGCTGGGAAAGCCCGGAGCTGGGTCGGGTTTCTCCGGCGCAGTTCATCCCGATTGCCGAACGCATTGGCCTGATCAGTCGCCTCACGCTGCCTTTGTTGCGGCAGGCGCTGGACAGGGCGCGCTTATGGCCTGACGGTATGCGGCTTTCATTCAATCTGTCGGTCCACGACTGCGCTTCCCCCGACAGCGTGCAGTCGATCATCGACGTGATCAAGGTCAGCGGCTTCAATCCGGCGCACCTGGACCTGGAAATCACCGAAACCGCTGTCATGCAGGACATCCCCCAGGTGCAATGGGCGATCGGACAGTTTCGCAAGTTGGGCTGCGGTATCTCGCTGGACGATTTCGGTACGGGCTATTCAAGCCTGAGCCAGTTGCATGCCCTGGCGCTGACCAAACTCAAGATCGATCGCAGCTTTATCACCGACATCCATCTCAAACCGGCGAGCTACAAGATCGTCAAGTCGCTGGTGACCCTGAGTCTCGACATGGAGCTGGAGTGTGTGGTCGAGGGCGTCGAGACCCAGGAGGAACTCGACGCCCTGCGTAGCCTGGGGGATATGCAGGTGCAGGGCTTTTTCTTCAGTCGCCCTGTCACTTTCGCCGACACCCTGGTCTGGTTGGCGCAGGCCGAGGCGCGGCGGGGGCAATGGGAGTCAGGGGAGGCGTTGAGTCGAGCGTAGCCCGATCACGCTTCAGGGCTGGTCTACAGATTTCATGTGCCCTGAATTCGACGCCTGAGCCGTTGAAAGGGTTTTCGCGGCTTGCTGGGCGCTGACGATCGCCTTGGCATCTTCACGCTCCAGAAAGCGCGCCATCGACTCGTCACGCCGGGCTTGCATGCGGGCCATGACCCGGGCGCCACCGCCTTCGGCGAGGGTAGTGACGGGGACGCTCAATAAAGTGATGCTCAACAACACGTTGAAGGGCTTCATGATTAACGTAACCAGATCTCGCTCACTGAATGATCCGCCGCCTTGCGCAGTACCAGGTCCGCCCGCTCACGGGTCGGCAGGATGTTTTCCAACAGGTTGACCCGGTTGATATCCCGCCAGATCTGGCGCGCGGCTTCGGGCGCTTCCTCGGGCGTCAGGTCGGCGAGCTTGCGGAAGTACGCGCCGCGGGCGCGGAACGAGGTTTTCTGCAGCATGAGAAAGCGTGCCACGTACCACTGCTCGATGTCGTGTTCATCGGCATCCAGGTACACCGAAAAATCGAAGAAGTCGGAGACGATGGTGGAGGGTTTCTGCCCGTCGACGCCATCGGTCTGCAGCACGTTGAGGCCTTCGAAGATCAGGATGTCCGGCTGGTCGATCACCTGGTACTGGTCGGGCACGATGTCGTAGCTGACATGGGAGTAGATCGGCGCCTGGATGTTGCGCTCGCCGGCTTTCACGGCGGCGAGGAACTTGACCATGTGCTTGCGATCGTAGCTCTCCGGAAAGCCCTTGCGGTGCATGATGCCATCGGCCACCAGCTTGCTGTTGGGGTGGAGGAAGCCGTCGGTGGTGACCAGGGCGACGTTGGGGTGGTCCGGCCAGCGCGCCATCACCGCCTGCAGGACGCGGGCAAAGGTGCTCTTGCCGACGGCGACGCTGCCGGCGATGGCAACGATGTACGGTCCCCGGTGGGTCGGGCGACCCAGGAAGGTATCGCGGATGCCCGTCAGTTGGCGCGCGGCGCCGATGTGCAGGTTGATCAGCCGCGACAGGGGCAGGTAGACGTTGGCGACATCTTCCAGGGAGACGTCTTCGTTCACGCCGCGCAATGCCGACAGATCTTCTTCCGAGAGGGTCAGGGGCGTGCTGGCACGCAGTTCTGCCCACTCGTTGCGGGTCATTACGAGGTAGTCATCGGATATCATCGGTTGCCGTCCAGGCCTCTTCAATGGGACGATTATCCAACGCTTTGCCCCCACTTGTCCGAAGATCAGAATAATCTTTTGAAATCATTGGATATTCTGTAGCCTTGCGCGGCTGCAAAGCAGTCCATGCCTGATGGATTCACTCTCCCGGTCCGTACGTTGCACTTAATATCCTGTCTCGGAAAGGGGCAGGGCCCGGGGTATACTCGACTTACGCGCTCTCGCGCTTGCAGGTCTTGCGAACATGACGCAGATTTCCGAACGCCTTCTGGTTCAAGCCCACCTTGACGCCAAGCAACCCAAACCCCTGAGTGCCGCCGAAGAGGCGCAGCTGCGTGCGGCTATCGCCGCCGAGCTCAAGGCCCAGGACGCGGTGTTGGTAGCCCACTTCTATTGCGATCCGGTGATCCAGGCGCTCGCCGAGGAAACCGGCGGCTGTGTGTCCGACTCCCTGGAAATGGCCCGCTTCGGTGCCGCGCACCCGGCCAAGACCGTGCTGGTGGCCGGCGTGCGCTTCATGGGCGAGACCGCGAAGATCCTCACCCCGGAAAAGCGCATCCTGATGCCGACCCTGGAGGCGACCTGTTCGCTGGACCTGGGCTGCCCGGTGGATGAGTTTTCCGCGTTCTGCGACCAGCATCCCGAGCGTACGGTGGTGGTGTATGCCAACACCTCGGCGGCGGTGAAGGCGCGGGCCGACTGGGTGGTGACGTCCAGCTGCGCACTGGAGATCGTCGAGAGCCTGATGGACAACGGCGAAACCATTATCTGGGCTCCGGACAAGCACCTGGGGCGCTACATCCAGAAGGAAACCGGCGCCGACATGCTGCTCTGGGACGGCGCTTGCATCGTCCACGAGGAGTTCAAATCCAAGCAGTTGGAGGACATGAAGGCGCTGTATCCCGAGGCGGCGATCCTGGTGCACCCCGAATCGCCGGAGTCGGTGATCGAGCTGGCCGATGCGGTGGGGTCCACCAGCCAGTTGATCGCGGCGGCGCAGCGCCTGCCGAACAAGACCTTTATCGTGGCGACCGACCGCGGCATTTTCTACAAGATGCAGCAGCTGTGCCCGGACAAGGTGTTCATCGAGGCACCGACCGCCGGTAACGGCGCGGCCTGTCGCAGTTGCGCGCACTGCCCGTGGATGGCGATGAATACCCTGGAGCGCACCTTGCAATGCCTGCGTGAAGGGAGCAACGAGATCTTTGTCGACCCGGCAGTGATTCCACGCGCCGTTCGTCCGCTCAAGCGCATGCTGGATTTCACCCAGGCGGCACGTTTGAAGCTGGCGGGGAATGCTTGAGGAGCGTTTGTAGGAGCGAGCTTGCTCGCGATGGACGTCAACGATAACGCGGGGCACCTGATACCCCGCGGGGCCTGGACTACCATCGCGAGCAAGCTCGCTCCTACACGGGCGGTGTTTCAGCCGCCCATCATTTCCTTGACCATGCGCTCCTGGTCGATCAACTCCTTCTGACGCGCATCGATGCGTGAGGCCAGTTGGAAGTTCGGCGCGCGGCGCTTGGCGAAGTCCAGTTGCTGGATCGCCTGCTTGAAGTCGCCCATCAGTGCAAAGTACTCGGCCCGCGCCTGGTGCAGGCCGATGATGTTGCCGGACTGCCCGCGGGTTTCGGCGAGCTGATACCAGACGTCCGGATCCTCCGAGCGGCTCTTCAACAAGGCATCCAGGGCCTTTTCCGCCTCGGCGGGGCGATTCTGCTTGATCAGCAGGTCGATGCGTGCCTGCTTGAGCGGGTAGCTGGCGGGATATTGCAGCAGCATCTTGTCGACCCGTTGCAGCGCTTCGGGAAAACGGCTGGCTGCCGAGTCCACGTCGATCTGGGCCAGGTTGTAGGTCATGTCGTTGGGCGACTTGTCCAGCAGTGGCTTGAGGGTCGCGCGCGCCTCGTTCAACTGGGCGGCCTTGAGTTGCGCGATGGCCAGTCCATAGCGGGCCACGTCGGACTTGGGGTTTTCGTCCAGCTGCGCACGAAAGCGCTTGGCCGCAAGGCCGGGGGAGTCTTCATAGGACAGCATCACCCGGGCCCGAATCAGCTGATAAAGCTGGCTGTCCTCGATGCCGCCCTGTTTGGATTGCTCGGCACGGTTGCGGGTGTCGGCGATCCGCGACTCGGTGACCGGGTGGGTCAACAGGAATTCCGGCGGCTTGGCATCGAAGCGGTAGATGCGCATCAGGCGCTCGAACATGGTCGGCATCGACCGTGGGTCGTAACCGGCTTTTTCCAGATTGAGGATGCCGATACGGTCGGCTTCCTGTTCGTTCTGGCGGGAGAAGCGCTGCTTCTCCTGGAAGGCCGCGGCCTGGGTTCCGGCGATGGTGGCGATGCCGGCGTCACCGCCGCCCGCCGCCGCGATGACGATCCCGGTCAGCAGCGCCGCCATCATCGGCAGTTGCATGCGTTGCTGGGCTTCCACGCCCCGGGCGAAGTGGCGTTGTGACAAGTGCGCCAGTTCGTGGGCCAGTACCGCGGCGTATTCGCCCTCGGTCTGGGCGTTGAGGAACAGGCCGCCGTTGATCCCGACAATCCCGCCGGGAGCGGCGAAGGCGTTGAGCTGGTTGCTGTCGATCAGGATGAACACCAGGCGGCGGTCCTGGACCTGGCTGGTTTCAGCCAGCTTGTAGACGGTGGTCTCGACGTAATCCTTGAGCTGCGGGTCATTGAGTTGCTTGACCTCGCTGCGCAACAGGCTCAACCAGGCACGGCCCAGCTGGAACTCCTGTTGCGGGGAAACGATGGCGGAACTGGCGTCGCCGAGTGACGGCAGGTCGTCAGCGAAGCCGGGAGAGGCGAGCAGGCAAGCGAGCGTCAGCAGGGTGGGGCGCAGAAAGGTCATGCACAGGGCTCTAGTCGGCAAAGTCCTTACTGTAGCCGGACACTGGGCCTGCGACCAGAGCCGCTTCCACTTGGGGTATCCTAGAGCCTTCGAACCGCACGCCAGGAGTGAAGCAATGACCGAAGTTGTAGAGCACGACGCCGAGCTGGATGCCAGTGGCCTGAACTGCCCGCTGCCGCTGCTCAAGGCCAAGCTGGAGCTTAATCGCCTGGCCAGTGGTGCGGTGCTCAAGGTGATTGCCACCGATGCCGGATCGCAGCGCGACTTTCGGACTTTCGCCAGGCTCGCCGGACACACGCTGATCCATGAAGAGGAGGCGTCCGGCGTTTATCGCTACTGGTTGCGCAAGGCCTGACGCAGCGCGTCGGCTCAGGCCTTGTCCAGCGCCTGGGCGGCCGCCAGCACGGCGTCCACGTGCCCTGGGACTTTCACCCCGCGCCACTCCTGGCGCAGAACACCCTGGGCATCGATCAGGAAGGTGCTGCGGTCCACGCCCAGGTATTCCTTGCCGTAGAGCTTCTTCAACTTGATCACGTCGAACAGCTGGCAAACGGCTTCGTCCTTGTCGCTGATCAGCTCGAACGGAAACTCCTGCTTGCACTTGAAGTTCTCGTGGGACTTCAGGCTGTCGCGGGACACGCCGAAAACTTCGGTGTTGGCGGCCTGGAAGGCAGCGTACTGGTCACGAAAGCCCTGGCCCTCGGTGGTGCAGCCCGGGGTGCTGTCCTTGGGGTAGAAGTAGATCACCACCTGCTTGCCCTTGAGACCCGCGAGGCTGACGGTCTGCCCGCTGGTGGCCGGGGCCTGGAAATCGGCGACGGGTTGATCGATGACGACGGCCATGAATGCTTCCTTACATTGGGTTTTGTGGGCGCCACGGTTCGATCAGGGCGTCGAGGTTCATCGCGTCGGCGAAGTCCAGGAACTGATCGCGCAACCAGCTGATCTGCACGCCGGCAGGCAGGGTCACGGTAAAGGTGGCGTTGAGCATGGTGCCGCCGGTCTGGGGGGCCAGGTACGTGTCGCAGGTCAGGTTTTCCAGCTCGACGTTATGGTCGATGAAGAACTGGCACAGCTCGTTGATGATGTCCGAGCGGTAGGCCGCGCTGACATAAGCGACGTACGGCAGTGCCTGGGGACGGTTCTCCAGGGCGCCGCTGCGCACCACGTTGACGATGAAGGCATGCTTCTTCGCCAGGTTCGGCAGGCCGGCTTCAAGGCGCGCCAGGGCATCCCAGCTACCGGAAATCTGCAGGACCAGCGCGCTGTACTCGCCATGGCGGGTCAGGCGCGAGGTTACGACGGCGCAGCGATTTTCATGGCTGGCGCGGCACAGGACGTTGGTCAGCTCCATGGGGTTGGCGCCGAGGGCACTGATGACAAGGAATTGTTCGCGGACTGTGGGGGTGGACATGCAGCATTCCTAAAGCGATGAGCGGTCGGGACCTGGGGGCCGGTCGCGGGCTGGGTTCGGGTGTCCGGATACGGATGGCGAGGCCTGGAATCGAACGCTGGCGCCGGGTGCCGCCTCGCAGAGGACGGACGGCGGCCAGGCCGGAGCGGGCTTCGGGCAGCGAAAATGGAGGCTGGAACCCGGCACGCGATGGACTCGGTACCGATCAAAGTCTGAAGGGTAGCGAAAACCTGCGCTCAGGGGAATGCTCATAGACAGTACTTCGCTTGTACAAGGCTGATAGCGCCAGTACCATTACGGCTCTCTTTTTCCGGCAGGAGCGGTTGCATGATTGCGGGCAGTATGGTGGCACTGGTCACACCCATGGATGCACAGGGTCGTCTTGACTGGGACAGCCTGAGCAAACTGGTGGACTTCCACCTGCAAAACGGCACCAACGCCATTGTCGCGGTCGGCACCACGGGTGAGTCGGCCACCCTCGATGTGAACGAACATATCGAAGTGATTCGTCGCGTGGTCGATCAGGTGGCGGGGCGTATCCCGGTGATTGCCGGTACGGGCGCCAATTCGACGCGTGAAGCGATCGAGCTGACCACCAATGCGAAAACCGCCGGCGCCGATGCGTGCCTGCTGGTGACACCTTATTACAACAAGCCGACCCAGGAAGGCCTGTACCAGCATTTCCGTGCTATCGCCGAAGCCGTCGACATCCCGCAGATCCTCTACAACGTTCCGGGCCGCACCGCGTGCGACATGCAGGCCGAGACGGTGATCCGCCTGTCGACGGTGCCGAACATCATAGGGATCAAGGAAGCCACCGGCGACCTGGAGCGGGCCAAGGCGATCCTGGCCGGCGTGAGCAGCGATTTCCTGGTGTATTCCGGTGACGACGCCACGGCGGTCGAGCTGATCCTGCTCGGCGGCAAGGGCAACATCTCGGTGACCGCCAACGTCGCCCCCCGCGAAATGAGCGACCTGTGCGCTGCCGCCATGGCCGGCAAGGCCGACGAGGCGCGGGCGATTCACGAAAAACTGATGCCGCTGAACAAGACCCTGTTCATCGAATCCAACCCTATTCCCGTGAAATGGGCGCTGCATGAGATGGGCTTGATGCCGGACGGTATCCGTCTGCCGCTCACCTGGCTCAGCGCTGCCTGTCACGAACCGCTGCGGCAGGCCATGCGCCAGTCCGGCGTCCTGGTTTAATTGAGGAAATACCCCGCATGAAGCGATTGGCCGGACTTTCCGCACTTGCCTTGATTATCTCCAGCACCAGTGGCTGCGCCTGGCTGTGGGGCCCGGAAGGTTATTTCCGCGACCGCGGCAGCGACTACCTGGATTCGAAACAGACGCCGGCCATGCAATTGCCGGCGGATGTCGCCACCAGCAAGCATCTCGACCCCTTGCTGCCGATTCCGCGCAACGTCGCCGACAGCACCGCCAAGGGCGAGTTCGAAGTACCGCGTCCGCAGGCTTTGCAGGCCGCGGCCAGCGCCAGCGACTACAGCCTGCAGAAAAGCGGCGATTCGAGTTGGGTGATGGCCCAGCATGCGCCGGCCGAAGTCTGGCCGGTGGCCTTGCAATTCTTCCAGGACAACGGCTTCCGCATCGACGCGCAACGCCCGCAGACCGGTGAGTTCACCACGGCCTGGCAGCGTTCCGAGGAGCTCTCGGCGGTCATGGGCAAGCGCCTGGCGGTCGGTGACAACGAAACCCGCGTGCGGGTCCGTATCGAGCCGGGCGTGCAGCGCAATACCAGTGAAGTCTATGTGGTCAGCGCCCAGCGCCCGGCCGGCAGCACTGCCAACGTCGATTTCACCCCACGTTCGGTCAACACCGGACTGGATGCAGCCCTGGTCGACGAAATGCTTTCCAGCATGAGCCGCAGCGCCGAGAAGGGCGGTTCGGTGTCGTTGCTGGCCGCGCGTGATTTCGACACCCCGAACCGTGTCAGCCTTAGTCAGGACGGCAGCGGCAACCCGGTGCTCAACGTCGGCGAAGACCTCGACCGTGCCTGGTCGAGTGTCGGCCGTGCGCTGGAGCGTGGTGACTGGCGTGTGGAAGACATCAACCGCAGCCTGGGCCTGTACTACATCAACCTGGCGGAAAAAGCCGAGAAGAAGGGTGACGAGCCTGGTTTCTTCGGCAGTTTGTTCGGCAGCAAGCCGACCAAGGCAGAGATCGAGACCCGTGCCGTGCGTTATCAGGTCCGCCTGAGCAAGGTCGGCGACAGCGTCCAGGTCACTGTCGAGAAGGACATCAACACCGTGGCACCGGCCGATGTGGCCCGTCGGGTGTTGGGCGTGATTCAAGACAACCTGGGCTGATCCGGTGCGGTTTGCCGTTCTCGGCAGTGGTAGCCAAGGGAACGGCACGCTGGTCGCCAGTGAAGACACGCTGATCCTGGTTGATTGTGGTTTCTCGCTACGGGAAACCGAGCGACGTCTGGCGCGCCTCGGGGTGAGTCCGGCGCAATTGAGTGCGATTCTGGTCACCCACGAACATGCCGACCACGTGCATGGCGTGGGTTTGCTGTCTCGGCGTTACAATCTACCGGTGTACCTGAGCCGTGGCACCTTGCGCGGCCTGCGCAAGCCCATCGAGCCCGCGGGTTTCGTGGCGGGCGGCGAGACCTTGCAGGTCGGGGCCTTGAGTATCGAGGTGGTGTCGGTGGCCCACGATGCCCTGGAGCCGACGCAGTATGTGTTCAGTGACGGTCGGCGGCGTTTCGGCCTGCTGACCGACCTGGGTTCCTATTGTGGCCGGGTCATGGACAGCTACAGCGGTCTCGATGCCTTGATGATCGAGGCCAATCATTGCCGCGACCTGCTTGCCCGTGGGCATTACCCGGCCTTTCTCAAGCAGCGGGTGGGCGGGGAAGAGGGACATTTGAACAACCACCAGGCCGCGAGCCTGGTGGCCGAGTTGGGCTGGCAAGACCTGCAACACCTGGTATTGGCCCACCTCAGTAGCAAGAACAACCTGCCGCGGCTGGCCCGGCAATGTTTTGTCGACACCCTCGGGTGCGACCCGGACTGGCTGCAACTGGCCGATCAGGATTCAGGGCTCGACTGGCGACATATCGCCTGGCCCAACAACTTAACAAGCGGAGCCCATCATGGAAAAACGTGAAGAACTCTACCGCGGCAAAGCCAAGTCGGTGTACAAGACCGACGACGCCGACCGCTTGATCCTGCTGTTTCGCAACGACACCTCGGCGTTCGACGGCAAGCGTATCGAACAGCTGGACCGCAAGGGCATGGTGAACAACAAGTTCAACGCCTTCATCATGCAGAAGCTCGAAGCGGCCGGTATCCCGACCCAGTTCGACAAG
>JACXTT010008338.1_pt1 | contig 14382 bp, 14 predicted proteins | sample 9270951 | NCBI WGS metagenome assembly JACXTT01 (sample SAMN15532306, study PRJNA645909) | rock metagenome | isolation source: weathered quartz diorite | place: Puerto Rico | collected 2017-06-21 | reverse complement strand
CGAACGCCTTGCCTGCAACCAGCGGTTGCGGCTGCGCCCCGTTTCATCCCTAACAATTAGAGAGACCGATCCATGAAGCCACTGAACACGAGCAACGTTTCCTCCCACGCCCTGCTGGCCATCGCCCTGGCCAGCGCGACCCTGCCGGCACTGGCCGAGGAGCATGGTTTTGTGGAGGACGCCCAGGCCAACCTGAACCTGCGTAACTTCTTCATCAACCGTAACTTCGTCAACCCGGCCTTCCCTCAGAACAAGGCCCAGGAATGGACACAGAGCTTCATCCTCGATGCCCGATCCGGTTTCACCCAGGGCACCGTGGGCTTCGGCGCCGATGTGCTGGGCACTTTCGCGGAGAAGCTCGACGGTGGCAAAGGCACCGGCGGTACCCAGTTGCTGCCACTGGACGGCGACAAGCGCCCGGCCAGCAACTTCGGGCGCCTGGACGTGGCCTTCAAGGCGAGGATTTCCAAGACGGAGCTGAAGGTCGGCGAATGGATGCCGGTGCTGCCGATCCTGCGCTCGGACGACGGCCGCTCGCTGCCGCAAACCTTTCGCGGCGGCCAGATTACCTCGAAGGAAATCGATGGCCTGACGCTTTACGGCGGCCAGTTCCAGAAGAACAGCCCACGCAACGACTCGAGCATGACCGACATGTTCATGAACGGTAAGCCCGGCATCACCTCCGACCGCTTCAACTTCCAGGGCGGCGAATACACCTTCAACGACAAGCGCACGATGATCGGCGTGTGGAATGCCCAGCTCAAGGACATCTACAGCCAGCAGTACGTCAACCTGGTGCACAGCCAACCATTGGGCGACTGGACCCTGGGCGCCAATCTCGGCTACTTCTATGGCAAGGACGACGGCAGCGCCCGGGCCGGCGAGCTGGACAACAAGACCTGGTCCGGACTGTTCTCAGCCAAATATGGTGGCAACACTTTCTATGTCGGCTTGCAGAAGCTCACCGGTAACAGCGTCTGGATGCGCGTCAACGGCACCAGCGGCGGTACCCTGGCCAACGACAGCTACAACAACAGCTACGACAACGCCCGGGAGAAGTCCTGGCAGCTGCGCCATGATTACAACTTCGCGGCCCTCGGCATTCCGGGGCTGACCCTGATGAACCGCTATATCAGCGGGGACAATGTGCACACTGGAACTATCACCGACGGCAAGGAATGGGGGCGCGAGTCCGAGTTGGGCTACACCGTGCAAAGCGGTACCTTCAAAAACCTCAACGTGCGCTGGCGCAACTCCAGCATTCGCAAGACCTTCAGCAGCAACGAATTCGACGAAAACCGCCTGATCATCAGCTATCCGATTTCGTTGCTGTAGGCCGCCGTCGACCTAGTGTGAGTTCTTATCCCACCACCAGTTCCAGAACCCGGGCAACTGCACCGGCGCGGAACTGTCCTGAACCGTGCGGGCCATCACGGCCCGCAACAAGGCCGAGCTATCCGTATAGAACGGTTGCTCGGCCGTCCGCACCCCGGTGTCCCGTGCGCAGTCCATCAGGATCTGCAGATACTCCTGCATATGCCGGGCGGTATAGCGGTTGAGGTCGTGGAAAGTCACCACCACCGGAATCACCCCATCGACCACCGGCATCTTCCCCTGCGCAATCTGCTCGCGGACTTCGGCCAGGTGCTTGAGCAGGTTGGCCCGGCGTTGCGGACTGGCGGTGATGCCCCAGATCTTGCCGTCATTGGCACTCAGGTCCGTCAACAACACGTGCAGGCCATGCTGCTGGTAGGCGGCGAAGGTACGCTTGTCGTAGTTCCAGAACGGCGGGCGCAGGATCGTCGGTGGCGCACCAGTCATCGCGGCAATGTCCGCGCTGCCGTCGGTGAGCGACTGCTCCAGCTCCTGCGGACTCAGCGAGCGGTGATTGGTGTGCCAGGGGGTCGCGGTATGAAAGCCGAGGATATGTCCCTCGGCATGCTCACGGCGCATCAGGGCACGGCCTATGTCGCTGTTGCCGGCCCGAGGGGCGCGGGTCTGGACAAAGAACACGGCCTTGATCCCCGGCTGGATCGGGTTGCGGGCCAGGTCATCGAGCACCGACGCCGTCGGGTTCCAGAAACTCGACGCACTGGGCCCGTCATCGAAGGTCAGCAGGAAACGGATCGGTGGTTGCGAATGCAGGGCTTGTTCGGTCTGCGCGGTCAAGGGCATCGGCGGACCGATGCAAGCGGCAAGGCTCGCGGCGATCACAAGCGCTGACAACAGGGCGATAAACGACTTCATGGGAGTAAGCGGGTCCAGATAAAAGCAATGGCAGAGGGGCCATTGCCTCCATCAGAACACAACAACCGGTAGCTGTTCAGCTCGTCGCGAAAGTTTCATCTAAAAGGGAAAGATTTCGCTCGGAGCGCTTCAACCCCCAGCCGACAGGAAGTCCAGCACCCAGCGGCTGAACGCGTCGCCGGCCTGCACGTTGGACAGGTGCGCGGCATGGAACTCGGCGTATTCGGCGCCCTCGACGTGTTCCTGGATAAAGATCCCGCCCGAAGGCGGTGTCACTGCATCCTCGGAGCCGGAAATCACCAGCAACGGCAGCTGAATCCGAGTCAGTTGATCGCGAAAATCCGCATCGCGCACCGCACAGCAGTTGGCCGCATAGCCCTGCGGCGACGTGGCGGCGAGCATATCGGTAATCGGCTTGACCCGATCCGGATGCGCCTGGGCGAACTCCGGGGTGAACCAGCGTGAAACCGCCCCATCGCGCAGGGCCAGCATCGCTGCCTGGCCACCGGTCGTCACCGCTTCGATCCGTGGATTCCAGCCAGCCGCGTCGCCGATCTTCGCCGCGGTGTTGCAGACAATCAGCCGCTGCAGTCGATGACCGGCATTGATGCCCAGCCACTGGCCGATCAGGCCGCCCATGGACAGGCCGCAGAAATGCGCCCGCTCGATCTGCAACGCATCCAGCAATGCCAGTACGTCACGCCCCAGTTGCTCGATGCTGTAGGGCCCCGGCGTCACCAGGGAACGGCCATGGCCGCGGGTGTCGTAGCGCAATACCCGGAAATGCTCGGTAAACGCCGGCATCTGGGTGTCCCACATCCCCAGGTCGGTTCCCAGCGAGTTGGACAACACCAACACCGGCGCACCGGCTGGCCCCTCCAACTGGTAATGCAGTTCACCCTCGGCAAGTTGTACGAAAGCCACACTCATCTCCTTCAAGTAAAAGTCGGGGCACGCGCGCCCGCAAAGGGCGCGCAAGCCGATCAATGATCGTGGTGCAGGTAGGCCGCCTGCTTCGGCAGGCGCAGGCTGAACAGGAAAGCGACCGCCATCATCACGGTCACATACCAGTAGAAGGCATTTTCCATCCCCGCCAACTTCAGGTTCAGGGCCACGTATTCCGCCGAACCACCGAACAGCGCATTCGCCACCGCATAGGCCAGGCCCACACCGAGTGCCCGCACCTGGACCGGGAACATCTCGGCTTTGACCAGGCCACTGATGGAGGTATAGAAACTGACGATCGCCAGCGCCAGGGTGATCAGCACGAAGGCCAGGAACGGACTGGTCACAGTCTTCAGGGTCAGCAGGATCGGCACGGTGAACAACGTCCCCAGGGCACCGAACCAGAGCATGCTGTTGCGCCGGCCGATCCGGTCCGAGAGCATGCCGAACAACGGCTGCATACACATATAGAGGAACAGCACGGCGGTCATGATGAAGCTGGCGGTCTTGGCCGTCATCCCGGCGGTGTTCACCAGGTATTTCTGCATGTAGGTAGTGAAGGTGTAGAAAATCAGCGAGCCGCCAGCGGTGTAACCGAGCACGGTAATAAAGGCGGCTTTGTGATCGCGGAACAGCGCCCGCATGCTGCCGGCGTCCTTGTCCTGGCGGTTTTCCTTGCTGGTGGTTTCCTTCAGCGCACGGCGCAGAAACAATGAGATCAGCGCCGCGATCGCGCCGATCACGAACGGAATCCGCCAGCCCCAGGCCTTGAGCTCCGGTTCGCTAAGGAACTGCTGCAGGATCACCAGCACCAGCACCGCCAGCAATTGCCCACCGATCAGGGTCACGTACTGGAACGAGGCAAAGAAACCGCGCTGACCACGCAGGGCCACCTCACTCATGTAGGTCGCGGTGGTGCCGTATTCGCCACCCACCGACAGGCCCTGGAACAGCCGCGCCACCAACAGCAGCACCGGAGCCCAGAAACCGATGGTCGCGTAGGTAGGCAGGAAGGCGATAACCAGGGAGCCGGCGCACATCATCAGCACCGAGATCATCATCGAGTTCTTGCGACCGTGCTTGTCAGCCACGCGACCGAACAGCCAGCCGCCGATGGGCCGCATCAGGAAGCCGGCAGCGAACACCCCGGCGGTGTTGACCAACTGCACCGTGGGATTGTCGGAGGGAAAGAAGGCCGGGGCAAAGTAGATGGCGCAGAAGGCATAGACGTAGAAGTCGAACCATTCGACCAGGTTGCCGGAAGAGGCACCGACGATGGCAAAAATCCTCTTGTTACGTTCTTCGGGGGTGTACGGCATCGTTGTTGTTGTCATGTTTCATCACTCGAAGGAGGTAAGTTGCAGTCTAGACATACTTTGCAACAGACCTGTTCCGCAAGAACATTCGCCCGAATGACAGTACGTGGCAGTCATCCGGGCGCCTGTTTTGTTGCCTGAGGAACTCAGACCCGCTCAATCGCCAGCGCCAACCCCTGCCCGACGCCAACGCACATGGTCGCCAGGCCTTTGCTGCCGCCGGTCTTCTCCAACTGGTGGAGCGCCGTCAGCACCAGGCGGGCACCGCTCATGCCCAACGGATGGCCGAGGGCGATGGCCCCACCGTTCGGGTTGACCTGCGGCGCATCGTCGGCAATGCCCAGTTCACGCAACACCGCCAGGCCCTGGCTGGCGAAGGCTTCGTTGAGTTCGATGACGTCGAAGTCGCTGACGGCCAGCCCCAGGCGCTCGATCAACTTGCGCACCGCCGGTACCGGGCCGATCCCCATGACCCGGGGCGCGACACCCGCACTGGCCATCCCCAGCACCCGGGCACGAGCCGTCAGCCCGTGTTTCTTCACGGCTTCGGCAGAGGCCAGGATCAGCGCCGCGGAGCCATCGTTGACACCGGACGCATTGCCGGCGGTAACGGTCTTGTCCGCGCCATTGACGGGCTTGAGTTTGGCCAGGGCCTCCAGCGTCGTGTCGGCCCGTGGATGTTCATCCTGCGCCACCACGGTTTCGCCTTTCTTGTGGGCGATACGCACCGGCACGATTTCTTCATCGAAGAAACCGGCAGCCTGGGCAACCGCCGTACGCTGCTGGCTGCGCAGGGCAAACGCATCCTGGTCGGCGCGGGACACCCGATAGTCGTCCGCCACGTTATCGGCGGTCTGCGGCATCGCATCGACACCGTATTGGGCCTTCATCAGCGGATTGATAAAGCGCCAACCGATGGTGGTGTCTTCCAGTTTCATATTGCGGGAAAACGCCGCGTCAGCCTTGCCCATCACGAAAGGTGCACGGGACATGGACTCCACGCCGCCGGCAATCGCCAGTTCCATCTCGCCGCTGGCGATGGCGCGGAACGCGGTGCCGATCGCGTCCATGCCCGAGGCGCAGAGGCGGTTGAGGGTCACCCCTGGAATGCTCTCAGGCAGTCCCGCCAGCAACAGCGCCATGCGAGCGACGTTGCGGTTGTCTTCGCCGGCCTGGTTGGCGCAGCCGAGAAACACTTCATCGACCTCGCCCCAGTTCACCGACGGGTTACGCTCCATCAGCGCCTTGATCGGCACGGCCGCCAGGTCATCGGCGCGCACCGTGGACAAGCCGCCACCGAAGCGACCGATGGGAGTACGAATGGCGTCACAGATAAACACGTCGCGCATCAGGCTTCTCCCGGGGCTTGGCCATGGGCCGCGGCGGTGCGGGCTTCGAGGTCACGCAGGGCGGCCAGTTCAACCTCAGTCGGGGCGGCGGTGACGTCTACCTGTTCGGCGAAACGCACGGCCCAGCCAGTGGCGGCGATCACTTGCTCGCGGGTCACGCCCGGATGCAACGCGGTGACAATAAATTCGTTGCTCTGCGCTTCCGGCTCCATGATGCACAGGTCGGTGATGATCCCCACGGGACCGGCACCCGGCAGGCCCAGGCGCTTGCGCGAATCGCCGCCTTCGCCATGACCGACGGAGGTGATGAAGTCCAGCTTGTCGACAAAGGAACGGGACGACTGCTTGAGGATGATCAGCACGCTTTTCGCCGAACCGGCGATTTCCGGCGCGCCACCGGCACCGGGCAGGCGGACCTTGGGTGCGAAATAATCGCCGACCACGGTGGTGTTGATATTGCCGAAACGATCGACCTGGGCCGCGCCGAGAAAACCGACATCGATGCGCCCGCCTTGCAGCCAATAGCGGAAGATCTCGCCGGTGGGGACCACGGTATCGGCGGTTTCCGCCAACTCGCCGTCACCGATGGACAGCGGCAGCACACTCGGCTTGGCGCCGATCGGGCCCGACTCGTAGATCAGCACCACGTCCGGCGAAGAGGTCAGGCGCGCGAGGTTGGCGGCCTTGGACGGCAGGCCGATGCCGACGAAGCAGACCGAACCGTTCTTCAGTCGACGGGCGGCGGCCACCGTCATCATTTCATTGGTGGTGTAGGTCATTATTCAGCCTCCGAGGCGTGGGCCAGCTTGCTCTGGAACTCGGCAAAGTTCGCGGTGCCGTGGATGTACTCGGCGATCCAGGCGGTAAAGGTCGCGCGGTCACGGGCAATCGGATCCCAGGCCTGGTAGAAACGGTTATCGCGCTCGGTATAACCATGGGCGTAGGACGGATGGGCACCGCCGGGGACATGACACACGGCACTCAGGGCCCAGGTTGGCAAGACGCAGGCGTTCATCGGCGCCTGCAGGTCGTCGACGATTTCCTCGACGGTGACGATGCAGCGCTTGGCCGCCAGGGCCGCTTCCTTCTGCACGCCGAGAATCCCCCAGAGCAGCACATTGCCCTTGCGGTCGGCTTTCTGGGCATGGATCACGGTGACGTCCGGGCGCACCGAAGGCACGGCGGCCAACACTTCACCGGTGAACGGGCAGGTGACCGTCTTGATCAGCGGATTGACCTTCGGCAGGTCGGAACCGGCATAGGCCCGCAGTACCGCGAACGGCAAGCCGGAGGCACCGGCCACGTAGGCATTGGCCAGGTCGGCGTGGCTGTGCTCTTCGATTTCCAGGGCCTGTGGCCATTGTTTCTCGACGGCATCGCGCAGGCGGTGCAACGAGCCCACCCCCGGATTGCCGCCCCAGGAGAAAATCAGCTTGCGGGCGCAACCGGAACCGATGAGCTGGTCATAGATCAGATCGGGTGTCATGCGGACCAGCGTCAGGTCTTTCTTGCCCTGACGAATGATTTCATGACCCGCCGCAGTCGGAATCAGATGAGTGAAGCCTTCAAGCGCGACGGTATCGCCGTCGTTGATGAACTGCTTCACCGCTTCATGCAGCGAAAGAATTTCAGCCATGGGTGCAGACTCCCGGTTTCAACAAGCCTGAGGGGCGGCGCGAGATGCAGCGCCGTGATGAGCTCAGAGTAAGCCGGGGGTCGGCGGCCAAACAATCCGATAATCGATTATCCGTTCGATAATCGAACAAATTGTTTGCAAGCTACCGATTTATCCTTCAAGGAATTCGTTTCAGGAAAACAACTGCGCACTCAGCTCGCTACTGGCCTTGAGCAGACTGGGCAGGAAACGCTGCTCCAGTTCGCCACAACTGACACGCCCGGCATGGGTACTGACGTTCAGCGCCGCCAGCACTTGCCCGGAGGCGTCGTAGACCGGCACCGCAATGGAGCGCAAGCCCTGCTCCAGTTCCTGGTCGACAATGCACCAGCCCTGCCGACGCACCTGTTGCAGGCATTCGAGCAAGGCTTCGGGGGTATGCAGGGTCCGACTGGTCTTGGCGTGCAGGTCGGCGTGCTCGAGATACTCGCGCAAGGAAGCATCGTCCAGCGCCGCCAGCAGGATTCGCCCCATGGACGTGCAGTAGGCCGGCAACCGGCCGCCCACCGACAGGTCGACCGAGATCAACCGCTGGGTGGTGGCGGAACGGGCGATGTAGAGAATGTCGTCACCCTCCAGGGTCGCCATGTTGCAGGCTTCATGCAGTTGCTCGCTCATGCGGTCGAGATAGGGTTGGGCCGATACAGCCAGGGGCGTGGACGACAGATACGCGTGCCCGAGGGTCAGCACCTTGGGCAACAGCGAATAGGTCCGTCCGTCGGTGGTGGCATAGCCGAGCTTGATCAAGGTATGCAGGCACCGTCGCACGGCTGCGCGGGGAATTTCCGTACGGTGGCTGATCTGCGCAATGGTCAGGTGCCGCTTGCGCTCCTGGAACGCCTGCACCACGGCCAGGCCACGCGCCAGCGAGGTCATGAAATCGGGGTCGCCGGTAAACGCCTGGATGCGCTTGGCCGGCGAAGCAACGATGGGCGGCGCCACGGAGGCGAAGGCATCACGCAGTTGGTCGTTCATTGCAAATCCCTTCTCTGCGGTGGAAGCCCATTACAGGCGGGGCCCGGGCAGATAGGCAAGCCAGGGGCACTCAGTTTTGTTCGATTATCGAACCAGTGGCCGATAATCGCAATTGACCCTGATCGTCACAGCTTATACCTTGGACACGCCGTTGTGGATGCCCCGGGATACTGGTCAGGTACCCACCGGGAGTTCCGGCGGTCCGGCCTCACCCACGAAGTGAGGCCGTTTTTTTTGCCCCTGGGTGCGCATGAGCGAGGGGCTAAACAAGAAGTTGAACCACTGTTCTTCAACAGGCCGGGATTCTATTTCCTAATACCGGGCTTATTGCAGTGCAACTTGAGTTGATAATTGTCGTCAAAAAACAGGCAGCGGTTAGCCGCCCCTCAAGTTACAGTTCAAAACTCCTACATCACAAAACTCACCGACAAAGTTGACGAATTCCCTTATCTTCGCGATAGTGTGGGTCAAACCGACCGCTATAATACCCTGTACGCCCCAAGGCCATCTGGCCCGGCAGTGGTTCCAACTGTCAGCGTTCAAGCCCAAAATTGAACGACTCGTCAGGGCGGTTGCGTTTAATGGAACACAATAACCCAACTCAAATTAGGTAGTACTGTGACGAAAGACGAACTGCGCGCGGAACTTGAGCGCCAGGAGCAACGTTACAAGGATGTTTACGGCGGGGCAGTCACCACCTACGCCGCGCAACCCGATCCGGAACGCAAACCCTGGCGCAAACGAGCCAGTCTTCTGGACCAGGCTTTTACCCAGGAACTGCAAAAGATGGAAAAGGAACTCAAGGCCGAAGAGCCTTAGGCTTATCGGTATTGAACCTATCGAGACCTGCCCTCGCTGCCTGGCCCTTCCTACCCGGACAACGCCAGGCCCGCCGGACGCCCAGACTTGCGCTATCCGCGTGTCAACCGTCGGCCCGACCACCCGCTCAGATCAAATGGCGTCAGGCAGGCCCTCACACAGAAGTTTTCTGGCATAATCGCGCCCCCTTATGACCGGGTCAGAAAACCTTCATGATCGATTTATTCAGCGGACTGGATGCCTGGGTGCTTGTGAGCCTGGTGCTCGCCCTGGCCTTTGTCCTCAGCTTCGAGTTCATCAATGGCTTTCATGACACCGCTAACGCGGTGGCCACTGTTATCTACACCAAAGCCATGCCGCCGGAACTCGCGGTGTTCTTTTCCGGTGTGTTCAACTTTCTCGGCGTGCTGCTGGGCGGGGTGGGCGTGGCCTATGCCATCGTTCACCTGTTGCCGGTCGAGCTGCTGATCAACGTCAACACCGGACATGGCCTGGCCATGGTGTTTTCACTGCTCGCCGCGGCCATCGCCTGGAACCTGGGCACCTGGTACTTCGGTATTCCGGCGTCCAGTTCCCACACCCTGATCGGCTCGATCCTCGGTGTCGGCCTGGCCAATGCCCTGCTCAACGGCATTCCCGTGAGCGAGGGGGTGAACTGGCAGAAAGCGATCGATATCGGCGCCTCGCTGGTCTTCTCGCCGATTGCTGGCCTGGTGGTGGCGGGCCTGGTGCTGGTCGGCCTCAAATGGTGGCGACCGCAGTCCAAGATGCACAAGACCCCGGAACAACGGCGCAAGATCGACGACAAGAAACACCCGCCGTTCTGGAACCGCATGGTACTGGTGATCTCCGCCATGGGGGTGAGCTTCGTGCACGGCTCCAACGATGGCCAGAAAGGCATCGGCCTGATCATGCTGGTGCTGATCGGTATCGTCCCGGCGCAGTTCGTCCTGGACCTGAGCACCACCACTTACCAGATCGAACGTACCCGCGACGCGACCCTGCACCTGAACCAGTTCTATCAGCGCAACCACGAAACCCTGAGCGAGTTCCTCGCCCTGGGCAAGAATGTGGTGGACGACATGCCGGGCAAGTTCCGCTGCAACCCGCAACGGACCGAAGCGACCATCAATGCCCTGATGAGCAACCTCACGGGCGTGACCGACTACCATTCGCTGTCGGCGGAAAAACGTATTGAAGTGCGTCGCGACCTGCTGTGCCTGGACGACACCGCCAAGCAAGTCAGCAAGTTGTCGAACCTGGATTCCCGTGAAAAGGCCGACCTGGATAAACTGCGCAAGGACCTGACCGCCACCACCGAGTACGCGCCGTTCTGGGTGATCATGGCGGTTGCGCTGGCCTTGGGCCTGGGCACCATGATCGGCTGGAAACGCGTGGTACTGACCATCGGCGAGAAGATCGGCAAGCAGGGCATGACCTATGCCCAGGGCATGTCGGCGCAGATCACCACCGCAGGCCTGATCGCCCTGGCGAACGTCGTCGCCCTGCCCGTCTCGACCACCCACGTGCTGTCCTCGGGTGTGGCCGGGACCATGCTGGCCAGCAGGAGCGGCCTGCAAGGCAGCACCATCAAGACCATCATGCTGGCCTGGGTCCTGACCCTGCCGATGACCATCGGCTTGTCCGCCGGCCTGTTCTGGTTGGCGACCAAGGTGCTCGGTAGCTGATCCCGGGCGGATAACAAAAAAGGTGCGCTCCCGGTCGGGACCGCACCTTTTTTATTTCATTCTATGACAAGCCTGGATACCGGCTGTTCCCACACAAGAAAGGCAAAAAAAAGGGCGACCGAAGTCGCCCAAAATGCCTTGCGTGCTCGTTCCCTGGAAGCTCTACGGTTTCTTCCGTTTATGTGAGTCTTTCCAGATAAAAATTCCAAAACCGGCGAAGAACATCACCATGAGGCCGACGGTCAGCACTCCGGCGATCACCACGTTATCAAAGAACATGACTGGCCTCCTGCACTTGCCCTGTTGCGATGGTGCTAAGTTAGCCCAACAGGCACAGTGGAAAATTGACCAGGGTCAATACCGCCCAAGGCTGGGCGCGGGAGAAGGGGAATAACTGATCCATATCAAGAATCAGCGGGGGGGATCAGCGCTTTTTCGGTTTGTTCTTCGGCTTTTTCTTGCCCTTGCCCAGCGGCATGGCCTGCTCGAACGCCTGGCGAACTTCGTTCAAGCGCTTTTCATTGAGATCATGGACACGCTTGGCCCGCTCGGCATTCAGGTCGATCAACTTATCGTCTTGGCTCATGGTCACATTACATCGCTATCAGTCGAGTTCCATCGAAGCACCACTATGGGCAACCTTCATCACGCGCTACAGGCTAATAATGCGGGCAAGTGTGCCGGTTATCCAGACCTTCCCCTCAACAAGGCCTGGGCAGTCCCGCGATTTCCCAGCAGAATCCCCCTAACCCGATTGAATGCAAAGGAGAGCTGAAGTGGCGCTGCACCAGGATCTCCCGCCTCTGATGGCCTTGCGTGCCTTCGAGGCCGTGGCCCGTCACCTGAGCTTTATCAAGGCCGCCGACGAGCTGTGCGTCAGTCAAAGCGCGATCAGTCATCAGGTACAGAAACTCGAACAACATCTGGGCCGTCGGCTGTTTATCCGACGCACTCGCGCCATTGATCTCACAGAGGAAGGCGGCCAGTACTACCTGCAAATCCGCCCGGCACTGGAACAGATCGCCCTGGCGACACAACGGTTCAGCCAACCCCGGCAAAACCAGGTCCTGCGCATCGGTTTGCTCGCCTCCTTCGCCACCCTCTGGCTGGCCCCGCGCCTGTCCGGTTTCATCCGTCATTACCCGCAGATCCGGGTCGAGCTGGAACCGTCGGTCCAACTGGCCGATGTGGCCGGCGCCGAGGTGGATTTGGCAATCCGCTATGGCAAAGGCGGCTGGCCCCATGTCGACGCCGTGCGCCTGATGGGCGAACGGCTCTTTCCGGTCTGCAGCCCAGCTTTCAAGGCCAACGGTGTCGAGCAGGGGCCGTTGCTCATGTCACAGGCACCGCAACCGTTCGAATGGATCGACTGGGCCCGCCATCATCGCCTCGACGTTCAGCACTACCCCAGCGTGATGCTCCACGACTACAACATCGTGGTCGAAGCGGCCATCGCCGGGCAAGGCATCGCCATGGGACGCCAGCGCCTGATCGAGCGACGTCTCAAGGAGGGTGCACTGGTGAATGCCTTCGACCAACCGGCCTATGAAAGCGAAATCGGCTACTGGCTGGTCAAGCCCAACGCGGCACTGAGCCCCGCCGCCGAATGCTTCTGCGAGTGGTTGCTGGAACAGTGCAGTACAGCCGACACATGAGTTATCTGGATACGTCGGATTGAATCTATCCGTTTGTCGACCCACCGCGCACCCAGCATGCTCAAGCCTCTTTCCCGGAGGTTTGCCCATGAATCATTCCCTGTTCGACCGAGTGGCCCAACTAGGCCTGAGCCTGCCACAGCCCAGCCAGCCGATCGCCAACTATGTGAACTACGTCATCAGCCAGCAGCAGCTGTTCATTTCCGGGCAGATTCCCCTGCTGGACGGCAAACCGGCCTTTGTCGGTCGCCTGGGTGACACTCTGGACGAAGAGGAAGGCGCGCGGGCGGCGGAACTCGCCGCACTCGGCCTGCTGGCACAACTGGGCCACGCCCTTGACGATGATCTGTCACGGTTGGCGCGGATCGTCCGACTGGGTGTCTTTGTCGCCAGCAGCCCCGACTTCCAGCGCCAGGGAGCCGTGGCCAACGGCGCTTCCAATCTGCTGGTCAACGCCCTCGGTGACAAGGGTCGCCATGCGCGCACCGCCATCGGTGTCGCCAGTCTGCCCAGCGGTGTTGCGGTGGAGATCGACGCGATTTTCGAGCTGCACCCATGAGCAATATGCTGGATGACCAGATCGCCCACCTGCGCGCCGCCACCCCCGGCTGCGCCCGGGTGATCCATTTCAATCACGCCGGCGCCTCCCTGCCCAGCCAGGCCACGCTGGACGCCATCACCGCGCAACTGCTGCGCGAAGCGACAATCGGCCCGATGGAAGCCAGTGTTGAAGGCACCAGGCTGCAGGAAGAGGCTCGCCAGCGGGCGGCACAACTGCTCGGCACCGACAGTGCCGCCATCGCTTTTACCAGCAGCGGTTCGGCGGCCTGGAGCATGGCATTCAATGCCTTGGGCGACTGGCGAGCGGGCGACCGGATCCTGGTGGGACGGCATGAATGGGGCGGTAATCTGGCCTGCATGACCCAGGCCGTCCAGTCCGGTGCCCGGCTCGAAGTGATTCCCTGTGATGAGAGCGGTGCGGTGTCGGTGTCCGCCCTGGAGCGGATGATCGACTCACGCGTGCGGTTGATTGCCCTGACCTGGCTACCGGCCAATGGCGGCCTGATCAACCCGGCCCAGGCCATCGGCGCAGTGGCGCGGCGTCATCGCATCGCCTACTTCATCGACGCCGGACAGGCGCTGGGCCAGTTGCCCTGCGATGTCCAGGCCCTGGGTTGCGATGTGCTCAAGGGGGCCGCGCGCAAGTTCCTGCGCGGACCTCGGGGAACCGCACTGTTGTATGTACGCCCGGAGTTCATGGCGCAACTCAGGCCAACCCAGTTCGATGTGCTTTCGGCCCCCTGGGACGGCCACGCCTTCATCCCGCGAACCGATGCCCGACGCTTTGAAACCAGCGAAGTCTCCCTGGCGCTGCTGGCTGGACTGGCCAATGCGCTGAAAGAGCTGCTGGAGTTGGGCATCGAGCGCGTTCATCAGCGCATCCAGGCGTTGAGCCAGACACTGCGTCAGGCACTTGGGCAGATCGACGGACTTGAACTGCGCGACCTGGGCCGGCCAGGGCAACAATCAGGGCTGATTGCGTTCACGCTGGAAGGTTGGGACGTTTTTGCACTGAAGCAGCGGCTGGCCGAAAGTGGCATCAACCTGGGGGCCAATGGCACGGCTTACACGCCACTGGATATGCAGGCCCGGGACCTGCCGGCGATTGCACGGATCGCCGTCAGCCACCTCAATACCGGGGAAGACATCGAC
>JACXTT010008337.1_pt1 | contig 14383 bp, 9 predicted proteins | sample 9270951 | NCBI WGS metagenome assembly JACXTT01 (sample SAMN15532306, study PRJNA645909) | rock metagenome | isolation source: weathered quartz diorite | place: Puerto Rico | collected 2017-06-21 | reverse complement strand
ACACTTCCGCGACCTGGAACTGATCGTGCCTGAGTTGATCGTCACCACCATCGCCTGCGTGGCGCTGGTGATGGAAGTCATTCTTCCCTACAAATTAGGCAAGTGGACTGCGTACTTCTCACTCGGCGGCATTGGGCTCGCACTCGTTTCGCTTGGCGCGCAGTTCCTCAATATGGGGGGCACATTCCGATTCAGTTCGCTCCCGTCGCTGACGCCGATGGATGGCTTTTATGGGATGGTGCACGTCGATGGATTTGCGCTGATCTTTCGCGCCATCTTCTTGATTGCCGCCGCGCTGGCGATCGCCATTTCCATCCGTTATCTCGACATCGAACGCGAGCAGCACGGTGAATATTATGCGCTGCTTTTGTTCGCGACCGTCGGCATGATGTTCCTGGCCGTCGGGTACGATTTGATTTCGCTCTACATTGCGCTCGAGTTGATGGCTTTGACGTTTTACGTGCTGGTCGCATTTACCAAGCGCGAACGCCGCTCGAACGAAGCGGGCATGAAGTACTTCCTGCTCGGCGCGTTTTCATCCGGCATCCTGCTCTATGGAATGTCCGTGCTGTACGGCATCTCCGGCTCAACGAATCTCACGCAGATTGGAACCGGCATCGCGTCCGCGCCGCCTGAGATGCGGCCGATGCTTCTGCTCGGAATGATTGCGCTCGCGGCCGGACTATTCTTCAAAGTCGCCGCCGTGCCTTTCCACATGTGGGCGCCGGATGCTTATGAAGGTGCGCCGACGTCGGTCACCGCGTTTCTTTCAACCGGATCGAAAGCCGCGAGCTTTGCTCTTTATGCGCGCATTTTCTTTGTTGCTCTTGGCCCCTTGCAAATCGACTGGGCGCCGCTGCTCGGCTTGGTCGCCGCGCTCACGATCGTGGTCGGCAACTGGGCGGCCATCACGCAGGAGAATTCCAAGCGGCTGCTCGCGTATTCATCAGTTTCCAACGCCGGCTATCTGCTGCTCGCGATCATCGCAAACAATTCGTACGGCAACATCGGCCTGGTCATTTATCTGATCGTTTACGTGCTGATGAACATGGGCGCGTTTGGCATCATCATCAGCCTGCGACGGCGCGGCATCATTGGCGACAACGTGGATGACATGACCGGTCTGGCGCAGAAAGCGCCCGGCATGGCCGCGATGATGACGATCTTCATGCTGTCGCTTGGTGGATTGCCCGGCACGGGCGGTTTCATCGGAAAATATTTTCTGTTGTGGGGATTGCTGCAACGCGGCGATGCGGATCATAAATCGTGGTATTACTGGCTGGCAGGGTGGGCGGTCATCAACATCGTCGTTTCCTTCTACTATTACATTCGGTTCATTCGCGTGATGTACCTGGGCGATCGAGTGGCTGACGAAGAACCGCTGACGCTATCACCCGCGCTGAAAACCGCGATGGTCGCCGCCCTCGTCGGAATAATCTTTATTGGGATTTATCCCCAGCCCTTCATCGTGCTCGCAAAGAAACTCATTCCCTCGACCGCGGCTGTCGCACCCGCACGGGCACCCGAAAATACAACATCGGCCCCCCTCCAGTAACATTGATCGCCACCGGTTAGTAGTTTCTGATTGCGCATTGCCCTTGATATTGTTTACTTTCGGAAGAGAGCTTTAGTAGACGAAGATCAGAGGCAAGCGGGTCGGTGGAGTAGCGCAACCTCCGACGAGATGCGTCGAACCTGTCGATCTTGTCCGCGCTTCGAACCAATGGTGGCTCCTGGAAACCAAGAAGACTCGGAAGGCGAAGTCGTCTATCGTCGCCTGTCTCCGTCGCCGCAAACTCAAGTGCGGGCTCGCAGCGAGTCGCGAATCGATCCAGCCCTGCTGCCGCTAATTGTTGGTTTTGCGATTCTGCTCTTGCTAATCCTCGCCTTGGGTAATCTCAGTGTGTCGCGCATGGAAGATACCAGCCGGCGCGCGCTCGACATGGAGCAGACTTTGCTTGCGCACACAACCTTGCTGATGCGCTTACGGGTAGTCTTGACGAGGCTCGATAACGAAGCGCGCGATCGCATGGCGGCGGATGCGCGCCGCGAAATCCGCCCACCTTTCGATCTGCGATTGGATACAGAGAGAAGGAAGCTTTCCGATTTACTTGATTCGATGGATCGGACGCATCTTTCGGAGCTGCCGAACTGGCAACACTTACGCGCGGCGCTCGGCCAATATCTTGAGATAACCAAGGATCGGGAGCGGTACACACGTGAAGGCTACACGACCTATCGCGACGTCGACGCAGAACTGAACAAGTTCATCGAAGACACAGCGTTGGAACAAGCCCGAATCTCAAATGACGCAACCGCTCTGCAAGTAGCGGCGGCTCGATCGATTCGGACGTGGAACATCATCGCCTTGGTGACGGCGCTCGTCGTCGCCTTAGGCACGATTTGGCAGGTGCAGCGGCGATTCACTCAAACTCGACACAGCACCGAAGCGGCCCGCCGCGAACGCGAGTTCAGCAACCAGATGCTCGAAGGAATGGTGAGCGCGATCGCGGCTATCGACCGCCACGACCGGATTCGGAGCGCTAATGCGGCATTCTTCCGAATTTTTCCGCAGACGGCGATTGGGTCGTCGATTCATGATGGTGTGGCGTCCGCCGACGGCACGAAATTGTTGGAAGCGGCAACCGCATCGCATATCGAAGTTGCGACGTACCGGGGACGCTGGACGTTGGAGCAGAATGGCGCGTCCGGAACTTTCGATGTTTATTCTTCACCACTCGAGATTGATGGCGACCGCGGACAAATCCTGACGTTGGTTGATGTCACTGAAGCCGCCAAGTCTGAAGCTGCCTTGCGGCGGACGGAATCGTTGGCGGCGGTTGGATCGGCTGCGGCGCAACTTGCTCATGAAATTAAAAACCCGCTCGGTAGCATTCGGCTCGGCGTCGAGATGTTGCGTCAGTACACGACGGATCCGGAAGCCGACAAAACGATCTCTCTCGTCGAGCGCGGCATTCACCACTTAAACAAGTTGGTCGTCGACGTCACTCAGTTTTCGCGGCCGCGTCGGCTCGAAATTGGCGAAACCGATCTGGATGACGTGATCAATTCAAGTCTCGAATTAGTTGCCGATCGACTGCGCGATAAAGAGACTCCGATCGAGACAAGCTTTGATGACCAGGCGATTCACGGGATCTGGGACAAAGAGCAATTGCGCGAAGTCTTCGTCAATCTTTTGGCCAATGCGATTGACGCGAGTGAAGCGAAGTCACCCGTCGAAATTTCAACAGAGATGGTCGCCGCTAGCAATGTTCCGCGCAAATTTGATGCGGCACCCACAATTCAACGCGATCACGCCACCATCACAATTATTGATCACGGCACGGGCATGAACAGCAAAACTCAGGAACACCTTTTTGAACCATTCTTTACAACGAAGAAGAGAGGCACCGGGCTAGGCCTGTCGATCGTCAGACAGATCATCGATCTGCACGGCGGCACGATTGCGGTTGAGAGCGAGAAGGGTAAGGGAACGACCTTCCGGATCGAGCTGCCCATCGAACCAGGTAACGTTCGCCCCTCATGAATTACAGAATTCACCCGCCTGCACGGACATAGAGTCTGAATAAGAACCAACTCTCGGTTCAAGGCGGAACCTCTCGTTCCGAATCGGCATCTAATGCTCATTCCGATGTTCCGGAAACTCCAAATCGTTTTGGTAACACCGCTCATTCTGGCCTGGGTGTTAGCCATCCATCGGCTGAACTCACCTTCGCCGATGTCTCCTGCACCTTTGCAGTCTGCCGTGCCTCCGTCATCTGCGCCATCTTCGACTGTGGCTGCCACGGATTTCGACCAGCATGTCGAACGGCTTAAAAAGAAACTGCCATCGAGCGATTTCACGATCATCGTGCAACGTCCGTTTGTCGTTATCGGCGACGAGCCAGCCGCGGCGATCAGAGAGCATTCAGAGCGCACCGTGAAGTGGGCAGTCGATATGTTGAAGCAGGACTACTTCTCACAGGATCCGAAGGAGATTCTGGATATCTGGTTGTTCAAGGACTCTGCGTCGTACGAAAAGAACGCTGTGCTCTTGTTCGGTGAGAAGCCAACGACACCGTACGGCTATTACTCGAGCCGTCACAAGGCGCTGGTGATGAATATTTCGACCGGCGGCGGGACGTTAGTGCACGAGATCGTTCACCCTTTTGTCGAAGCAAATTTTCCGGAATGTCCGGCGTGGCTTAACGAAGGATTGGGTTCGTTGTACGAGCAGTGCGGTGAAGTTAACGGCCACATTCACGGTTACACGAATTGGCGGCTGCCTGGTTTGCAGTCCGCGATTAAGGCGCGCACGGTTTTGTCCTTCAAAGAAATGACGGCATTAGACACGAATAAGTTTTACAACGACGAGCGCGGCGATCATTACGCGCAGGCGCGCTATCTTTGCTACTACCTTCAGCAACACGGCCTGCTCACAAGGTTCTATCGCGAATTCCATGCTCATCAGAAAGAGGATCCCACGGGATTCCTAACGTTACGCCGAGTGTTAGGCCGCCGCGTGAACATGAATGTCTTTCAAAGACAATGGGAGACATTCGTGCTGGGTTTAAGACAAGGGGTCGAAGTGCCCGTCACCCAATAACCGGAAGACGCGAAGAAAGGAGTCCGCGAGGCGGACTCCTTCTCCGTTGCGCCGATTTAAGGCCTGGTTGTCTACTGATTGTCTACTCTTGCTTCGATCACGTTTTGAATCGAGACCGGAACGTTCGAGAAGAAATCAAACCCGGTCATGCCCTCAACCTGGTCAACACTCACTCGATAAGATCGCCAGTCTGGACCGATCGTTCCTGAGTTGGGTACGACCACCGCAATGGTTCTGGTCCCAGTCGTGACGCGCGATACGTCATTGCTTCCATTGGGCAAGACGATGATCACTTTCCAGGTCTGTGTGGGTACGGCTACATGTCCGTTGGCTATGAAGTACTGCGTTCCCACTCCTCCCGAGATGATATAAAGCTCGTTGCCCTGGCTGACCAACGTGCGGCAATAGCTCTCCAGATCAGCCCACACACCCTGATTGTTAGCCGGCAATTGCGGGACCATGTTCGTCATCAGGAAGGTGGCCGAGTTGTCAGTTACGGTAATAGTTCGATCTGCGGACGGACACATGTGTCCGCGATCGAATCCCGAACCTGAGTAATCTGTTCCTTGCACCTGATACCAACCGGTTGGCAGAGTTGTGTCGGCGCGAAAGTCGTTTTGCCGCGGAGTGCTGCCCAACCACGTGCTGTCCAAATGCCAACTGACCCAATTAGATTCCCCGCGGTCACGATTGTAAGACATTGAGTACTGGCGCTTCTCCATCAAATAGTTGGTCGGTTGGTTGACGTCGGTAACGGCGCTGCTGGGATTGCCCATCGTCAAATGTTCACTGGGCGTGGGGGTCGGTGACGGTGTGGGCGTGGGTGTCGCTGACGGCGTAGGCGTGGGTGTCGCTGATGGTGTGGGCGTCGGAGTCGGTGTTGGCGTCGGTGTGGGTGTCGGCGCCGAGTAGTCGCTGATCTGAACGTTGTCCAGATTGATGCGATTGGCCCCGCCGGAGACTTTGCGAATCTCGAAACGAATTGCGTTCGGATTGTTGACGGTGAAGTTGGCAGTTTGCAGTGTCGTCGAACTGGTCGTAATCGTTGAGCCGACCTGCGTCCAGGTGCTGCCGTTATTCGTCGAAGACCATAATTGCCAGGTGCTCGATCCGTCGCTGCTGAACACGGCGTGCTGAATCGAAACAGTGCCAGCGCCGCCGGTCTTATTGAAGTTCATGTGGACCAACCCGACGTTGCGCACGCGCGCCGAGTACGATCCGGTCTTTCGATCAGTTGAAAGGTTGCCGGTAAGGGCATCGTCCATGTACCAGGACCCGGTACCCAGCGTGACATTACCTGCGGCGTAGGCGGTCTTTCCGCCGGCTTCGAAACCTTCGCTCAACGGCGTCATGGTCGCCGTCGTGACTGCGATTGTCAGAACAAAAACGATCGAACCGATTGCCAGCAATGCTCTCGTAACGCTTGCGACTTTTGGTCTCTTCATCTCGATTCCTCCGACGTAAGTGATGATCGAAGCCGAACAGGCAAGCTCCGATGTGACAGATTTCAAACACGCACCAGCGCGGCTTCGCACTCTGCAACAAACGCGTACTTTATGGGGCTGTCGGGTTGACCTGCTTGAGCGCCAGTACCTGAGGAGTACAGGCACTTAGATCGACCGATGATGTGGCTCGGCCGCAGACATACTAATGAAATCCAATTCTGTTGGCTACGAAAATTTTTGAGCGAAGTGATGAGTTTTCTAAGTTTGCTCTGTGCGACGAGGGCCCGGGGGAAGTATCATTCGGCGGCCGCGACCTCAGGCCGGTTTTAAATCCAATTTTCGGAGCAGGAGTTTTTATGCGCAATCGCACTTTGCTCACGTTAATGGGCGTGACAGTTACTATCGCCGGTAGTCTCTCAGCAGTTTCATATCCGACTGGAGCACAACCGCGCGCCGGCCTCACCCTCGAGCAAGTCGCGCAGCGCAATCAGCGCGAACAGGAACTCGAGTCGGTCGCGATCATCGAGCGCAAGCTGATGATCCCGATGCGTGACGGTAAGCGGATGGCGGCCGACGTCTATCGCCCGAAAGATACTTCGAAAAAGTATCCGACAGTGTTCGTGCGTACGCCTTACAACTTCAACTTTTGGGATGTGCGCAACGGGGTGCCGCGCGACATGAACAACGAGCTCGACGCCGTAAAGCGCGGTTATGCCTTTGTCGAGATCAACGAGCGCGGTCATTTCTTTTCGGAAGGGAACTACGACATTCTCGGACCGCCGCTCAGCGATGGTGACGATGAGTTGACGTGGATCGCGAAACAGCCGTGGTCAAACGGCAAGGTTGGCTTGATTGGTTGTTCATCGACGGCTGAATGGCAACTGGCGGTGGCTTCGCTCGGCAATCCGGCGCTGGCAGCAATCATTCCCCAGGGCTTCGGCGCTGGTGTCGGTCGCGTCGCGCCTTACTTCGAACAGGGTAACTGGTATCGCGGGGGCGCGGTGCAGATGCTTTTCATCGCCTGGCTCTCCGGCGAGCAGAACCAAGCGCGGCCGATGTTTCCCCCGAATGCTACGCAGGAAGATTTGATACGAGCTTCAAAATCTTTCGACCTGGCGCAGCAGATGCCTCCGGTTGATTGGTCAAAGGCGCTCCGTCATCTGCCAGAGATGGACATCATCAAAGCGGTCGATGGCCCGCACGGAATCTTTGCCGACGCAATGCCCGTCGAGACCGGCGGCGCGATGATCAGGCGCGCCCCGAATGATCCGGCGTGGTATCGCGGCGGGCTGTGGCACGACAACATGAAGATCAACGTGCCGGGCTTCTGGTTTATGTCCTGGTATGACGTCTCAGTTGGGCCAAACCTTGCCGCCTACAACTTTGTTCGTAAGACCGCGAAACCTGAAATTGCGAATAAGCAATACGCGGTAATCGCGCCGACACTTCATTGCTCTTACAAACGGGCGACCGAAAACACGGTCGTCGGCGAGCGCAGTATGGGCGATGCACGTTTGAATTACGATGAGTTGACCTGGGGCTGGTTCGATCAATTCTTGAAAGGCGAAAACAACGGCTTCCTCGAAAAGATTCCGCGCGTGCGCTATTTCACGATGGGCATCAACAAATGGCAAACCTCGGACACCTGGCCGCCCAAGGGCGCACAGCCGCTGACCTTCTATTTGTCGAGTGGCGGTAAAGCAAACTCGCTCAGCGGCGATGGCACACTCATCGCTTCGGTGCCCGCGTCCGACGCGCCCGACAGATTCGATTACGATCCGATGAATCCGGTGCCTTCGTACGGTGGCAATGTCTGCTGCACCGGCAACGCGGTGCAGGGAGGTGCGTGGGATCAGCGCAAGATGGAAGAGCGCAACGACATCCTCGTCTACAGCACCGAGCCATTGAAAGAAGGGATCGAGCTAAGCGGTCCGATTGAAGTCACGCTCTACGTTTCGTCCGATGTGAAGGACACGGATTTTACCGTGAAGCTGATCGACGTCTATCCGGATGGTCGCGCTTACAATCTCGATGAGACGATTCAGCGGCTGCGTTATCGCAACGGCTACGATAAGCCGCTCGCGTGGATGAAGCCGGGCGAGGTTTATAAGTTCAGCTTCTCGCCGATGAATACCAGTAACTTCTTCGAGGCCGGCCATCGTGTCCGCATTGAGATTTCCAGCAGCAACTTCCCGCGCTTCGATCGAAACCTGAACACAGGCGGAAACAACTACGATGAAACTACCGGCGTCACCGCGCACAACGTCGTGCATCATTCGCAGCAGTATCCGTCGAGCGTGACAATTACGGTGGTAAAGAAGAATTAGCCGCGGATGACGCGGATTAGCGCGGATCCGGAACCCGCTTAGACACGAAGACACCAGCATGGCACAACCGGCATTACCGCTTTATTCTTTGTGCGCTTCGTGCCTTCGTGGTTGATCTTATCCGCGTCAATCCGCGTTCATCGGCGGCCAATATTCATGAAGAAGCATCCTCTCATCTACGGACTCAATGGCACTCAAGGGACTCACCCGCAACTTACCGGCGGTTGCCCGGTTACTGACGCGTCGCGGCTTCCTTTGGTTCGACTGTGATGTTCTTGAATCGCTGAAGCCGGACGAGACCGGGCTTTGCGCCCTTGGGCTTACTCACGAACTTGCGTGGAGTGTAGTGCACATCGACTTTCGGATCTTTTTTCGCTTGCGAAAAGTACGCGGCGAGTTGTGCTGCTTCCACAATCGTGGTGTGCGGGACGTCCTTACGGGTTGAGTTGCGAACAACCACATGTGAACCACCATAATCGGCAGCATGCAGCCAAAGATCATTCGGCCTCGCCACCTTGAGCGTTAGATGGTCATTGTCTTTTGACGTCCGTCCGACAAGGATTTCGAAACCGTCAGAAGATATGTACCGGCGCGTGCCCGGCACGCGTTTCGGATCGCCGGTCGCACGTTTTCGGGGACGCCCTGTGAGCGAATCCGCCGCTCGTGACCCGTGAACCAGCCGCAGCGCGGCAGAGCCCGTTAGCTCGTGATGGGAGCGCGCGGCGGCCAACTGGTCTTCAAGCTTCTTTTGTTCTGATTGAAGTCGATCAATTTCTCGCTCTACTTCAACGATGCGCGCGGCGATTTGAACTAGCGCGCGTTTCGAACGCTGGTAGAACGCGAACCGACGCTGGGCCTCTTCGGGAAGGGACGTTGATTCGGCTAGCTCGATTTCAATCGGCGAGGCATCCTCCGAGAAATAATCAATTAACGTAACGCGATTACCGCGGCGGCGCGCGGTGGCGAGATTCGCCAGCAGGAGATCGCCCACACGTTTGTGCTCAGCCGCGTTAGCATGACTCTCCGAATCCTGTCGGAGCTTTTGCAAGAGCTTCTCTTGTTGGGAGATTTGCCTGCGAAGTTGGGCGCGCGCCGCTCTAGCGCGCGACGACAATTCACGCTGTGTCAGCAAAGCCGAGAAATATTTATCGGCGGCTTCAGACGGAGAGGCGAAGTCTCCGTGGTGAATCAGTTCGAAGAGCTTGGTCGTTGCAGCCGGTCGTTTGGGTTCACCGGCTGGAGGTTGATACTTCTCGCCGATTCGTTGCCCCGGGATATCCGTCGGGCGCGCTATGTGAATTGTCGTTTGCTGGTCGTTGAGTACGAAAAGGTTTGTAGAACGACCGGTGAGCTGTGCGACCAGCGTCATCGCCTTCGCCTTTCCTAGTTCATCTTTGCCCTCAAACCTGAATCTGACCACGCGATCGTGCGGGTCTTTCGCGATTGAGAGCGTTCTCGTGTTTGTCAGTTCTCGCTTAAGCGTAAGTCCGAATTGGTTCAACGGAGTGCTTTGTCTTTCAAGCTCCCGAACGCGCCGCTTGATTAGGTGCAGTCGTGGCAGGGCAGGGTCAACGCTGATGAAGAGGTAACCCTGAGTTCGAAGTCCAAAATCGATTGCCAATCCGGTTGGACCAAATTGAAAAATTTTACCCGGTGCGCGACCGGCGAGTAGCGGAATTATTTCGTTGACGATTTCCTGAATCGAGGCGTCGTCCATCAGTGGACAAGGTAACACAGCCGCCAGCAAGGACGGCGAATCGCCGGCGGCGGTTTGCGCTCTGCTTTACGTGCGAACGACGATGGTGTTTGAGAGACGATCGTGAACGGTGCGATGGTCGGGATCGATGAAAGCGTATAGCAGGCCGAGTCCCAGCGCCGCGAGTGACAACACCTGCACAATGGCACGTCGAATAGATTGACCACCCGTCGGAATTAAGCCGGTGCGCAGGTCAATCGTCCGCAGCGAGAACACGCGCATTGCTAATGTTCGGCCAGTAAGGGCGACGGTAATTGTGAGGTAAGCGAACATTGTGATCGCGGTGACGCCGCCGAGGATCGAGATCACTCGCGAGTCCGTCCAGGCGCTTCCTGAATAATAAACGGCAGCCATCGCGGGTGAGATCATCAACGCTATTAACGCGAGATCCATCGCGCCGGCAATAATCCGCCGCGGGAATCCCGGCAGATCCCGACGCGTGTCAGCTTCCAGAGCTGGTACCGACAAACAGGTTTCGAGATACGACAACGCAACGTCGTCATCAGAAATGACGCGTACAGGTTTCTTATCACGAGTCGGGATGGCAACCTTAGCTGTCGGCGCCGGCAGCTCGGCGAGTAACGGCTGCGGAACTGTCGGCATTGCATTGAGTCGTGGTTTCTCTTCTGCTGGTGACGAAAATTCTTCAATCGTTTCTACCGGCTCCAATTCATGAATCTCGATAACTGCCGGTTCAAGGGTAGGAAGGCGCGCAGGTGCAGCCGCGACGGCGGTCAATCGGCGCGTAGGCACTTCGGCGCGGCGGGCTCGTTCCAATCGCTCTAGTGCTTTCGAAACGATTGGGTTTCTCACCGACTGGTCTACATCCGTGACTAACTCGAGCTGCCCAGACGGAAGTGCACAGGAGACAGCTCCCGCGGCTTGGACGGCGGCAAGTTCTTCCGCGGCCTCCCGCGCCTTTCGCTCCTGTACCTCGCGCACACGCTGGCTTAACTGTCTACGCCATTCCGGAACGGCACGCGACGATCCGGGAAACTCGATCAGAGTCGAGGATGACGCTTTCGACTCCGTCGCTTCTTCAGCGACTGTTTCGTTTGCGCGTTTGCGTTTATTGATTCGTCGGTTTTTTTGGGATGAGTCCTGTAAAGCTTCCTGAGTCATTGGTTGAGACCGAGATACGGGGCAGTATCTGCGTTTCCGTACTGAGCGACGCTACAAGATCGACCGGAGCGGGCGTCTCCGTCAGCTCAAACCAAAGGGGAAAGGTGAACGCCAGAGCAATCCCTTTCCTTTTTGACGCGGCCGATACTAGCAGTTTTACTTTAAGTGGTCAACGAGAAAATATAGAAGGCGTTGAGTTTGGCTGAGACGGAACACGCGACTTAATGATGACATCAGAGAGGTTGTCTACCGGCGAAACCGGCTTCGACATCGTGCCACCACTCAAGTTGATCGCCTTCATCGGCCTTCCAACAGAGCAGCACGACGCGCCCCTCGCGCATCGACGGAAAATCGATCAGACCTTGCCGATAATCTTTAAGCTGAATGCCGAGGCTTTCGAGTTTTTCAGTATGCGTTGATAGATCAATCAGGAGTTCGGCGAACCGCTGGCCTTCAGGCATTCCGCCACCGCCGCTTTCGGCGCCATCGGCCGCATGTTTGGATTTTGTATTGAAAGAAGCAACGCGGCGATGTGATTTCTGAATCGCTCTTACGATCGGTCGAACGCTCGGTAAAAGTGAGTTGGCCTCTTCGAGGGTGAATAGCTTCATCGTTGATGCAGACCGGTTGAGCGAGTTCGCCTAATCGGCTGGTGACGAAACTATTCTACCGATTCATCCGTGACGATGCTACTCAATTGCGCGAGGCCGCTGCCTGCTCAGCATCAGGCTTGGGCATGTAATATCCGCGACGCGAACTCACGTCGAAGCGGCGCAGTTTGCCTTTCGCGTCGGTCGCCTTTACGCGCAGAACAAGTTCATGCAAGCGACCATCGTCCTTTTCATCTTCTTCGAGTTTGAAACCGAGACTATAGCGAGCGTTCAAGTTGCCGATGACGCGGGCGAGTCCTGAGCCGTAATCTTTGACGCGGCTAACGTGCACCGTTTCCCCGCCACTCTGTTGCGCCAGATGCTTCGCGCCACCGGCTAAGCTGATCCCCGTCCAGCCGATCAGCGGCTGGCCCAGCGGCAGAAGGAATTTGTAGAGCGTGCGCATGTCCACGTTCAAAGTGTTGAAGATCGCATTTTGCCGGATGAGGATTTGTTCAGTCGCGCCCACGTCCTCTTTGAAGATTGGCGCGATCCCGTCTGACAGCCAGACGATTGCGGCCTGCGAACTCGGTCGTTTCTGCTCGACGAGATGCGTCGCATCGCGCGTTGCGCCAGCCATGTCATAGATGTTGTCCAACTCAATGTTGACTTTGCCGCTGCGGCTTGTGCGGTTGATGTTTACCGATCCGTCCTTTTTGATCGTACGCGTGACAACAGCACCATTTTTGCCCTTGATCGTCTCGGTCTCAAGTACATCGTTGTCTTTGGGTTTGTCCTGGGCGCTGGTCGCTACATCAGGAGACTTATTTTTGTCCGTGTCCGAAGTCACGCTGATGCTGGTGCTACCTTCGCGGTCAGGACTGTTTGGATCGTGTTTCGAAACATCTTTCTTGTCAGACTCGGGCACTGAAGTTACGAGAGCTGGGATGCGCGCGAGGGCTTTTTCCACTTGGGCTCGATCGCGCGTGAACTCAGTCAGCCACATCGCCTTGCCGTTTCTGATCACGGCAGTTTTGTCATCGACAGAGTTCAGGTTGATCGCGAGAATTGCTACCTCGTCTCCCGGCGGAAGCTTCGCCAATTCATCGACGATCGCCGCGCGCACTTCATCGCGCTTTAGAAATCTGCCGGCGCCATCATCGCGGAGATCGAGAATCAGGACCATCGCCAGCGGCTTGCGCGCCTGACCTTCACTATTAAAGTAAGAGATTGTGCGCGGCTTGCCGTCGTCGAATAGCTCAAAATTCTCCGGCTTGAGATCCGAAATGGGGATGCCTGTCTTTTTATCTTTGACCAGCGCGTCCATAAAAACGACGCGCGTGCGAATCTTGATCGTGTCGGCGACTTCCTGAGCCAGGATTGCGGGCGCCAAGAGCAGTCCCAGCAACAAGACGACGGCAAATCGCGATGAATTGTGGGTTGAGTAGGTTCTTCTCATTGACTTCTCCTGCAAGTGGGCCTCGCTCACATCGGGCTTCGAACACGATGTTTTTAAGGATCGCTGGTAGTTGCTTCGTCGGTTAAGGCCTTGCCCATTTCGTCAGGACTCTTGAGTAAGTCCGCAAGGATTTGGGGAGCAACAGTCGCTTGCACAACGGTGCCCTCGGTTTTCTCTATAGTAATGATCAGCACGTGAAAGTTTTTGCCGACGTCGCGAACGTACACATAGGTCTGTTCTTCGGTTTTCGGCGCCAGCGTCTGCACCAAAGCTGACCAATCGACGGAGAGGGTATTCTGCATCGCACTTTTGAAGCTCGCGATCTGTCCGTGCGAATCGAATTTTTGATCTTCAAAGAACGCCACGCGCACACTGCCCGCCTCGGCCAGTTTCTTGTAACCGCCGCCGCGGATCTTTGCTCCCGTCTTCACTGCTTTCATGCCGGCGCGCGCCAGCAACGGAATGTTCTGGTGCTTCACGTGATAGAACTGCTCGATCGTTTTCACGGCATCGCTAAAGCCGTCGCGATCGGCGGATGCGCGCAGCGGAAAAGCCAGTAGCAGCGCGACAAGCAGTTCAGTAAGAATGAGCTTAGTCATCATCGGCGGTGAACGCGCCCTCCCTTACGGTCGGGCTTCTGACTCTCTATTTATCCGTCTTGGTCTTCTGCGGCGGTAGATTCAGATAAGGCACACCAAACGAGCCTTCCAGTTTTGTTAACTTGTCGAGGTCAATCGGTCCGACCACGTTGACGATAGTGACCTCTTTCGGTTCGATGCTGACGACTGCGAGCCCATTGATTTGATCGCCCACCGTCATTAAATAGACTTCGACGTTATCTCCATCCTTCTTGCTCGTCACCGCGATGATTTTGTTCCAGCCTCCGCTGCGCAATTGCGACATCACAGAGTCAATCTCTGCGGGCGAATACTCGTTTTCTTTCTCGAAGCTGACGCTCTTGACGTAATTCCCTTTCATGTTCTTGAACAGATCGGGAATCTGCGCATCGTACGCATCTTTGCCCGAAAAGAACTTCGAGGTCGGCGGCATCCTGGGCCTGATGGATCTCCCACACCCC
>JACXTT010008336.1_pt1 | contig 14383 bp, 12 predicted proteins | sample 9270951 | NCBI WGS metagenome assembly JACXTT01 (sample SAMN15532306, study PRJNA645909) | rock metagenome | isolation source: weathered quartz diorite | place: Puerto Rico | collected 2017-06-21 | reverse complement strand
GCGACCCCCCCGGTCAAGCCCCCCGCCCCGGAGTGGCATAACGTGCAGTTGCACCGGCCGGGGGTCGAGGCCGGGCACCGCGAGGACCGGCAATCCCCGGCGAATCGCATCGTTGACCGCACGGCGCAACCCGCCGAGCGGATGGTGCCGCAGGTAGGCGGTTTCCTCGAACATTCCCGACTGCCCCCAATCGGCCCCGGCGGTTCCCGAAAACCCGACATACAGGTAATCGAGGACCACGCAGCTGCGACCGTGGGCGCGCGCGATCGTCGCGAACTGGTCGAGCACCTGCTGCACGCTTCCAGGCTGAAGCGACGCGACCGCCGCGTCGAGCGCGTCGGCACGCAGGTATGCGCACACCGGGTGCAGGCGCGGCACCTCGTAATAGCTGCGCTGGCCCATGGCGTAGACGCTGCGATCGACCAGCGTCGCGTCGGCTCCGGCGCGCAGGTCCTCGTCGACGAGCGCGGAGAGCGGCGATACGTCGCAGAGCGGAATCGCCGCCGCGATGCCGGACGCGGCGTGCGCGGCCTTTCGCAGCCGCTCCTGCCACGCGAACGGCAGCCGTGCGCCTGCCGCGACGACCACGATGTCGTGTTGCGGGTGGCGCGCGCGCGCCTCCTCGAGCGCGCCGAGGAAACCGCGGCCACCCGCGCTGCCCTCGGCAGCGACGCGCACGACGGTGCCCGCCTCCGGGCCTGCCTCCCGCGTTTCCTCCGGACCCATCCCGGAATCTTACCTGCGGGCCTTCGCGAGCGTCCAAGGGTTGCCGCTGATACACTTCGCCCCGTGAAGCTCCTGCGCACCCAATCGGCCGAGGGAGAGGCCGTCCAGGCGGCGAGCCGTGCCGGACTCGTCGCCCGCTGGATGCCGCGCCTCAGCGCCAACACCTGGATCCGCATCGCATCCGGGCTGTTCCTCGTGTTCGCGTTCCTCGCCAACGAAGCCGACTGGGTGCAGTACCGCTTCGTGCAGCAGATTGAGCTGTGGGCTTACGACGCGAGGCTCAGGCTCTTCATGCCGAAGACCCTCGACCCGCGCGTGGTCATCCTCGACATCGACGAGAAGAGCCTCACGGCCGAGGGCCGGTGGCCGTGGAGCCGCGACAAGGTCGCGCTCATGGTCCGGCAACTCTTCGACAAGTACCGCATCCGCGTGGTCGGCTTCGACGTGGCGTTCGCCGAGCCGGATACCAGCTCCGGCTTGAACACGCTCGAGCAGCTGGCCGACACGGAGCTCAAGGAAGACGCCGCGTTCCAGGCGCAATTCCAGCGCCTCAAGCCTTCGCTCGACTACGACAGGATCTTCGCCGACGAGATCGCGAAGCACCCCGTCGTGCTCGGCTTCTTCCTCGGCGGCAAGACCGACCAGGCGGGCGTGCTGCCGCGTCCGACTCTCGATGAAAAGACCCTCACCGAGGGCAAGTACGAGTTCATGCGCCACGAGGCGACGGGCTTCAGCGGCAACCTGAAGATCCTCGAGGACGCAGCGAATTCCGCCGGCCACCTCTACCCCGCGCTCGATTTCGACGGCGTCACGCGCCGGGTGCCGATCTTCATGAAGTACAAGGACGGCTACTACGAGGCCGTGTCCTTCGCGGTCGTGCGCACGTATCTCGGCAACGCGCCGGTGAAGGTGCGCGTCGAGCCGCCGAAGTTCGGCAACCTCGCGCTGATGACGCAGGTGCAGATCGCCGACTACAAGATCCCGGTCGACGACCACATGGCCGCGCTCATCCCCTACCGCGGCGCACAGGGCGTCTACCGGTACGTCTCGGCGACCGACGTCGTGCGCGGCACGCTCCCGGTGGAGGAGCTGCGCGACAAGATCGTCATCGTCGGCACCTCCGCGCAGGGTCTGCTCGACCTGCGGTCCACGCCGGTGCGCGAGGACTTCCCGGGCGTGGAGGTGCACGCCAACCTTGTCAGCGGAATTCTCGATCAAACAATCATGTTCCGCCCGCCGGAGATGATCGCGATCTCGGTGCTCACGATCCTCTTCGTGGGGCTGCCCTTCGCGATCCTGCTGCCGCGGCTCTCCGCCCTCACGTCGACCGCCTCGATGGCCGCGGTGATGCTGCTCCTCGTGGCCGTGAACCTGTGGGCGTGGAAATCGCAGCACTACGTGCTCAACGTCGCCGCGCCGCTGCTGATGCTGGCGATGCTCTACCTCCTCAACATGGCGTGGGGCTTCTTCATGGAGACCCGGTCGAGGAGGCTCATCACGGGGCTCTTCGGCACGTATGTGCCGAAGGAGCTCGTCGACGAGATGTCGAGGAACCCCGAGGTGTATTCGATGCGCGGCGAAAGCCGTGTCATGACGGTGCTCTTCTCGGACGTGCGCGACTTCACGTCGATCTCCGAGGGCCTCACTCCGGAAGGCCTCAAGGACATGATGAACGCGTACCTCACCGCCATGACCGAGGTGATCCAGGACAGGCGCGGCACCATCGACAAGTACATCGGCGACCTCGTCATGGCCTTCTGGGGCGCGCCGCTCGCCGACCCGGATCATGCGGTGCACGGCGTCGAGGCCGCACTCGCGATGCAGAAGCGCATCCGCAGCCTCGACGACGATTTCGTGAAACGCGGCTGGCCGCTGCTGCACGCCGGCGTGGGCTTGAATTGCGGCGAGATGAGCGTGGGCGACATGGGATCGAAATTCCGCCGCGCCTACACGGTGATGGGCGACGCCGTGAACCTCGGCTCGCGGCTGGAAGGACTCACCAAGGAATACGGCGTTGGCATCCTCGTCTCCGAGAACATCGTGAAGACCGCGCAGGGGTTCGTGTACCGGGAGATCGACTTGGCGGCGGTGAAGGGCCGCACGGCGGGCATCCCCATCTATGAGCCCATCGGCAAGGTGGGCGAAGTCGGAGAGACCATGCTTGCCGAACTGGACAAGTGGCACAAGGGCCTCGAGCACTATCGCAAGCAGCGGTGGGACGAGGCGCAGGAGGCCTTCAAGAACCTTTCCTACGCCGCGCCCGACAGCAAGCTCTACAAGGTGTACCTGAAGCGCATCGAGTATTGGCGCGCCAACACGCCCGGGCCGATGTGGAAGGGCCTGTGGGTGTGGACGACCAAGTAACGAACCCGGTCACGCACCCCTTCGGCGATCGCATCCCGCAGCCGGGCGAGCCGCTGAAGGTTGCCGACGGCGTGTGGTGGATCCGCATGCCGCTGCCGTTCGCGCTCGACCACATCAACCTGTGGATCCTCGAAGACGGCGACGGCTTCACGCTCGTCGACACCGGCTACGGCATCCAGGCGACATGGGACCTGTGGGAGAAGCACTTCGCGGGCATCCTCGCGGGGAAGCCCGTGAAGAACGTCGTCGTCACGCACTACCACCCGGATCACATCGGCTCGGCCGGCTGGCTGGTCGAGCGCACCGGAGCCCCGTTCTGGATGACCGCGTCCGAATATCTCTCGGCGCACGCGGCGCGCGAGGATTTCGGCGGCTTCGATCCGGAGAACACGATCGACCTCTTCGTGCGTAACGGCCTGCCGCCCGAGGCGGTGCCGGAGCGCACGCGCAAGGGCAAGGGCTATTCGCGCGGCGTACCGCAGATTCCGAAGCGGTACCGGCGCATGATGCACGGCGACAAGCTCGCGATCGGCGGCCGCGAGTGGGAAGTGATCACCGTCTTCGGCCACGCGCCCGAGCACGCGGCGCTCTGGTGCGCCTCGCTGGGCGTGCTCATCTCCGGCGACCAGGTCCTGCCGCGGATCACGTCGAACGTCGCCGTGTGGGGCAACCAGCCCGAAGGCAATCCGCTCAAGCTCTTCCTCGATTCGCTCGGGCGCTTCTCGCATCTTCCCGCCGGCACGTTGGTGCTGCCGTCGCACGACCGCGTTTTCCTCGGGCTGCACAAGCGCATCGCGGAGCTCCACGAGCACCACGAGCGGCGCCTCGAGCGCCTCCTCGAAGGCTGCGCGCAACCGATCACCGCGTTCGAGGCGCTACCCTTCCTCTTCAAGAGGAAGCTCGACGACCACCAGATGGTCTTCGCCATGGGTGAGGCGATCGCGCACCTGCATTACCTCTACGCCGGCGGAAAGGTGCGGCGCGAGACCGACCGCGCCGGCGTGCGGCGCTACGTCGTGAGCTAGGTCCGGTTCGCCAGCGCCTTCACGGCACGCTCGAGGCCGGCGAGCGTGATCGGATACATGCGCCCGTCCATGACGCGCAGCACGTTCTGGATCGACGTGGTCCAGCCCCAGTGCTCTTCGGGCACGGGATTGAGCCACGCGGCGTGCGGCCACGTGCCGAGCATTCGCTCGAGCCAGGCGCGGCCCGGCTCGTCGTTCCAGTGCTCGACGCTGCCTCCGGCCTGCTCCAGCTCGTACGGGCTCATCGAAGCGTCGCCGACGAAGACGAGCTTGTAGTCGTGGCCGTATTTGCGCATGACCTCCACCGTCGGCACGCGGTCGTGGCGGCGGCGGTTGTCCTTCCACACCGATTCGTACACGCAGTTGTGGAAGTAGAAGTGCTCGAGGTTCTTGAACTCGCTCGAGGCGGCGGAAAAGAGCTCCTCCACCACGCGCACGTGCTCGTCCATGGTGCCGCCGACGTCGAGGAAGAGCAGCACCTTCACGGCGTTGTGCGGCTCCGCGACCATGCGCAGGTCGAGCCAGCCCGCGTTCTTTGCGGTGGAGCGGATCGTGCCGTCGAGGTCGAGCACCTCGGGCGCGCCTTCGCGTGCGAAGCGCCGCAGGCGCCGTAGCGCGAGCTTGATGTTGCGCACGCCGATCTCGCGGTCGGTGTCGTAGTCGCGATACTCGCGGCGATCCCATGCTTTCACCGCGCTGCGATTGCGCCCGCCCTCCTGGCCGATGCGCACGCCCTCGGGATTGAAGCCGTGCGCGCCATAAGGCGAGGTCCCCGCCGTGCCGATCCACTTCGAGCCGCCCTGGTGGCGGCCCTTCTGCGCCTCGAGCCGCTGGCGCAGCGTCTCCATGAGCTTCTTCCAGCCCCCGAGCGCCGCGATCTTCGCCTTGTCCTCGTCCGAGAGCCACAGCTCCGCGGCCTTGCGCAGCCACTCCTCGGGCAGGTCCGCCGGCACGATGTCCTCGATCGGCGCCACGCCCTCGAAGTACGCGGCGAACGCGAGGTCGAAGCGGTCGAAGTACGCCTCGTCCTTCACCAGGCACAGGCGTGCGAGTGTGTAGAACTCGTCGACGCTGCCGTACGCCATGCCGTGGTCGAGCGCGTCCAGCAGCGTGAGGAATTCTTTGACGCTCGCCGGCACGCCGGCCTTGCGCACCGTAACGAAGAAATCGAAGAGCATCAGATCGCGAACACCTGCGCGGGTTGTTGGAGCGGACAGCGAAGCTGCCGCTCAACGGCGCACGGCATCATCGACCTCCGCGGCGCTGCAGGAAGACCAGCTGCTCGAAGAGGTGGACGTCCTGCTCGTTCTTGAGCAGCGCCCCGTAGAGCGGCGGGATCGCGGCCTGGTGGCCGGGCGAGCGCAGCGCCTCGGGCGGGATGTCCTCTGCCAAGAGTAACTTGAGCCAATCAATGAGCTCGGAAGTCGACGGCTTCTTCTTCAGCCCCGGCATCTCGCGGACCTCGAAGAACACCTCGAGCGCGGCCTGCACGAGCTTCTTCTTGATCTGCGGGAAGTGCACGTCGACGATCGCCTGCATCGTCTCCTTGTCGGGGAAGCGGATGTAGTGGAAGAAGCAGCGCCTGAGGAACGCGTCGGGCAGCTCCTTCTCGTTGTTCGAGGTGATGAAGATGACCGGACGGTGGCGCGCGCGGATCGTCTCGCGCGTCTCGTAGACATAGAACTCCATGCGGTCGAGCTCGCGCAGCAGGTCGTTCGGAAACTCGATGTCGGCCTTGTCGATCTCGTCCACCAGCACCACGGCCTGCTGCTCGCAGGCGAACGCCTGCCAGAGGACGCCCCGCAGGATGTAGTTGGCGATGTTGGTGACGCCCGTCTCGCCGAGCTGGGAATCGCGCAGCCGCGACACCGCGTCATACTCGTAGAGCCCGTGCTGCGCCTTGCTCGTGGACTTGATGTGCCACTGGAAGAGGGGCTTGCCGAGCGCGCGCGCGACCTCCTCGGCGAGCATCGTCTTGCCCGTACCCGGCTCGCCCTTGATGAGCAGCGGCCGCTCGAGCGTGATCGCCGCGTTGACGGCGAGCTTCAGCTCGTCGTCGGCGACGTAGGTGTCGGTGCCGTTGAATCTAGGCATCAGGCGTTAGGCGGTAGGTGTTAGGAGAATCTACCCTAAAGCCTAGAGCCTAGTGCCTTATGCCTTTCTGATCACCGCACACGCGATCCGGGGTCCCGCGTTGCCCGTGGGCTGCGTCTTGTAGTCGTCGGGGTCGCGATGGACGATGAGGCCCCTGCCGACGAGGTCCGCGGAGCCCGAGCCGACCGCCACGCCGTGCAGCTCGAAGGACGCGTTGGCGTTGCCGTACGAATCCGCCGTGAGGCTCGGCATGTCGCCCGCGTGGTGCTCGCCCGACTGCGGCCCATGCGGCTTGCCCGTCGGATTGAAGTGGCCGCCGGTGCTCATGCCGTCGCCCGAGCTGCAGTCGCCCTTCTCGTGCACGTGGAAGCCGTGCACGGCGCCGGGTTTGAGCCCCGTCACGTTGACGCGCACGCGGACTTCGTCGCCGTCCTGAGTGAAGGTGGCCGTTCCCTTCGCGTCGTTGCCCTTGGTGGGCTCGAGGTTCGCGACGGCGCTCGGCGCCGACGTGCCCATCATTCCGCCCATCGATGCGCAGCCGGCCACGAGGAGCGCGGCCGCGAGCGCTGTGAGGTGAGTTTTCATTTCTTCGCGTCCTTCTTCGTGTTCGCCTCGGGCTTGGCCGCCGCGCCTTTGGCCGGTTCCGATTTCGCCGCGATCGGCGTCGGCTTCGGGATGGGCTTGCCCTTCTTCTTCATGTTCGACTGGAAGTTCTTCACCGTGGCCTCTTCCGCGGCGGCCTGGTCCGCCTTCGCCTTCTCCGCGGCGGCCGCGTCCTTCGCCTTCTTCTCCTCGGCTGCGGCCTTCGCCTTCTCGTCCGGCGGCGGCGGCGGCGGGATCTTCGCCCATGCGCAAGAGGCGCCCAGCACGAGCGCCGCGATCACGGCTGCGACGGGGATGCGCGTGTTCATCAGTCGTCTCCCATCGCCGGTTGCGCGCCCGCCGGGACGATCTTCTCCGGACGCTTGCCCTGCTTCACTTCCTCGTACCAGAGCGAGTGGTGCTCGCGCGCCCACTCCTCGTCGACGTAGCCCTCGCGCATCGCGCGGTAGGCGCCCTGCATGCCGATCGTGCCCATGTAGATGTGGCCGAGGCCCGCCGCGATGAAGAACGTCGCCGCGACGACGTGGACAACGTTGGCGAACTGCATCGCCTCGCGGCCCTGGTTCCAGTTCGGGAAGTCGAGGATGAGGCCGGTCACGCTCATGACGATGCCGAGCAGCACCACGCCGCCCCAGAACCACATCTTCTCCAGGCCGTTGAAGCGGCCGGAAGGCACCTCGTGCCCGCCGAACATGCCGCCGAACTTCCCGATCCAGGTCCAGTCGGCCGAGGTGAAGAGGTTGTCCTTCACGAAGATGAGGAAGCCGACGACGATCGCGAACATGAAGAGCGGGCCGACGAAGTTGTGCAGGTTCTTCGAGATGATCGTGAGCCACGAGAAGCCGGTGTAGCCGAGCCACGGCAGGATGATGTACTTGCCGAAGAGCATCACGATGCCGCTCAGGGCGAGCACGACGAAGCTGATCGCCATGGTCCAGTGCGCCGCGCGCTCGACGGCGTTGAAGCGCTCGATGAGGCGCCCGGTCGGCTGGCCCTTCAGCTTGATCTGGCCCTTGATGAGGTAGAACACGATGATCGCGGCGAGCACGCCGACCACGATCCAGCCCGAGGACTGCGTGAGCGGCCCGTTGCGGAACGCGCGCCATTCGCGCCCGCCGGCGTTGATGAGGACGTTGGTCTCGCGCCCCGGGATCGACGCGTATTGCGGACGCGTGCTCACGGAGCCCCAGTCGGCCGGTGGATTGTTCCAGCCGGGCACCGCGGTCGAGCCTTGCGCCGGCGCGGGCGGCGAGGCCACCTTCGGCGCCTCGACGGGCGCCGCGGGCGGGTTCGTCACCTTCGCATCCTTGGTCGGCGCAGTCTTCGGCGGCGCAGGCGTTTGCGCGGCCGCGCCGAGCGACCATGCGAGCGCCGCCCCCAGCATCAGCGCGCCGCAATGGCGCGCGAATCGTTGCAGCATTGTTCTCTCCTCCTCGTTATCGCGCCTACTGCTTGGCGCCGCCGGTACGGACGTATTCGTTCTGGAATTGCGCGCGTGTCGCGAGCGCCTGCTCGTACTTCTGCTGGTCGCCCTTGAATAGATCGCCGGCATAGGCCTTGGTGTCCTCCTTGCCGGCGTAGGGCTTCGGCGCGTCCTGCGGAATCTCGTGGCACGCGCAGAGCGCCAGCGCGGCAGCCACGGTGAGGAGCGCGTGTCTCATAGCTTCACCGGTTGCAGGTTGTCGGAGACCCTGTCGCTCGCCTTGTAGGCCATCTTCCATCCCCAGATCTCCTCGCCCTTGCCGCGCGTGACCACACGGGTCTTGTAGATCTTCGCGATGACCGCGGAATCCCCGGCGAGCAGCGCCTTGGTCGAGCACATCTCGGCGCACGCAGGAAGCTTCCCTTCGGCGATGCGATTGCGGCCGTACTTGCGGAACTCCTCGACCGAGAAATTCTCCTCGGGGCCGCCGGCGCAGTAGGTGCACTTGTCCATCTTGCCGCGCAGCCCGAAGGCGCCCGCCTGCGGGAACTGCGGCGCGCCGAAGGGGCAGGCGTAGAAGCAGTAGCCGCAGCCGATGCACAGGTCCTTGTCGTGCAGCACGATCTGGTCCTCGGTGCGGTAGAAGCAGTCCACCGGGCAGACCGCCATGCACGGCGCGTCCGTGCAGTGCATGCACGCGATCGAGATCGAGCGCTCTCCGGGCAGCCCGTCGTTGATCGTGACGAGCCGGCGGCGGTTCACGCCCCAGGGGACCTCGTGCTCGCTCTTGCACGCGGTGGCGCACGCGTTGCATTCGATGCAGCGTTCGGCGTCGCAGATGAATTTCATTCTCGCCATGGTGGTCTCCTTACGCCCGCTCGATGTTGCACAGCGTGGTCTTGGTCTCCTGCATCATCGTCACCGAGTCGTAGCCGTATGTGGTCGCCGTGTTGACGGCCTCGCCGCGCACGATCGGCGCCGCTCCCTCCGGATACTTGTCGAGCAGGTCCTTGCCCTGCCACCAGCCGGCGAAGTGGAACGGGACGAAGCTCGTCCCCTTGCCGACGCGCTCGGTGACGAGCGCGCGCACCTTGAGCTGCGCGCCGGTGGGCGTCTTCACCCACACCCAGTCCCAGTACTTGATGCCGCGGTCGGCGGCGTCCTTGGGATTGATCTCGACGAAGTTCTCCTGCTGCAGCTCGGCGAGCCACGGGTTGGAGCGCGTCTCGTCGCCGCCGCCCTCGAACTCCACGAGGCGCCCGGACGTGAGCACGATCGGATACTTCTCCGCGACCTTGTCGTCGAGCGCCTTCTTCTGCACGGTCTTGTAGAGCGTCGGCAATCTCCAGAACGCCTTCTTGTCGTCGTGGCTCGGGTACTTCGCGACGAGGTCGGGACGCGGGCTATAGAGCGGCTCGCGGTGCTGCGGGATGCCGTCGGGGAAGTTCCAGACGATCGCGCGCGCCTTGGCGTTGCCCCAGAAGTGCACGTTGTGGTTCACCATGCACACGCGCTGGATGCCGCCCGAGAGGTCGGTCTTCCAGTTCTTGCCCTCGGCCGCCGCCTGCTCCTCCGGCGTTAGCTCGTTCCACCAGCCCAGCCTCTTCATGAGCACGTGGTCGAACTCGGGGTGACCGATGGTGATCTCCGAGTCCTTGACGAACGAACCCTCCTCCGCCAGCAGCGTCTCGCCGTCCTTCGCGATGCCGAAGTTCGCGCGGAAGCAGCCGCCGCCGTCCATCATCTTGAGATCGGTGCGATAGAGCACGGGCGATCCTGGGTGCTTCACCGCGGCCGTTCCGTAGCACGGCCACGGCAGGCCGTAGTAGTCGCCCTTGATGTCGTAGCCGGTCTCCTTGTCGACGACCGATTCCGTGCAGCGCAGCGTCTTCGGATCGAAATGCGCCTGCAGCCGCATGTGCGCTTTCAACCGCTCGGGTGTCTGTCCCGTGTATCCGATGGTCCAGTTGCCGGCGTTGATCTCGCGCGTCATGTCCTCGACCAGCGGCTCGTCCCAGCCCGTCTTGTCCTTGACCAGCCGGATGTTCTTCACGAACTCGGGGCCGAAGCCGAGCTTCTTCGCGAACGCGTACATGATCGTGTGGTCGGGCTTCGACTCGAACACCGGCTCGATCACTTTCTCGCGCCACTGGATGGAGCGGTTGGACGCCGTCACCGAGCCCGAGGTCTCGAACTGCGTCGCGGCGGGCAGCAGGTAGACGCCTTCCTTGCGGTCGGGCATCGCCGCGGATGCGGTGGGATACGGGTCGATGATGACCATGAGGTCGACCTTCTCCATCGCCTGCTTCATCTCGAGGCCGCGCGACTGCGAGTTCGGCGCGTGGCCCCAGTAGACGATCGCGCGCAGGTTGTTGTCCTGGTCGATGAGGTCGTTCTTCTCGAGAACGCCGTCGATCCAGCGCGACACCGTCATGCCGGGCTTCTCCATCATCGCCTTGGAGGCGAAGCGCGACTTCATCCACTCGTAGTCGACGCCCCACACCTTGCACCAGTGCTTCCACGAGCCTTCGGCGATGCCGTAGTAACCCGGGAGCGAATCCGGGTTCGGGCCGACGTCGGTCGCGCCCTGGACGTTGTCGTGGCCGCGATAGATGTTCGCGCCGCCGCCCGACTTGCCGATGTTGCCGAGCGCGAGCTGCAGGATGCAGGAGGCACGCACGAAGGCGTTGCCGATCGAGTGCTGCGTCTGGCCCATGCACCACACGATCGTCGAGGGGCGGTTCTTCGCCATGGTCTCGGCCGCGGCGTACACCTCGGCTTCCGGCACGCCGGTGACTTCCGCCACCTTGTCGGGCGTCCACTTCGCGAGCACCTCGGCCTTCACCTTCTCCATGCCGTAGACGCGGTCGTGGATGTACGGCAGGTCTTCCCAGCCGTTCTTGAAGATGTGGTAGAGCATGCCGAAGAGCAGCGCCACGTCGGTGCCGGAGCGGAAGCGGATGTACTGGTCGGCCTTCGCGGCGGTGCGCGTGAAGCGCGGGTCGGCGACGATCATCTTCGCGCCCGTCTCCTTCGCGTGCAGGCAGTGCAGCATCGACACCGGGTGCGCCTCGGCGGCGTTCGAGCCGATGAAGAACATGCACTTGGAGTTCTGCAGGTCGTTGTACGAGTTCGTCATCGCGCCGTAGCCCCAGGTGTTGGCGACGCCCGCGACCGTGGTCGAATGGCAGATGCGCGCCTGGTGGTCCATGTTGTTGGTGCCGAACATGGACGCGAACTTGCGGAACATCTGCGCTTGCTCGTTGCTGTGCTTCGACGAGCCGACCCAGAACACCGCGTCCGGCCCGCTTTCCTTGCGGATCTGCAAAAGCTTGTCGCCGATCTCGTTGATCGCCTGCTCCCAGCTGATGCGGCGGTACTTGCCGTCCACGAGCTTCATCGGGTACTTGAGGCGGTGCGAGTTCTCGGTCATGCCGTGCTCGCGCACGCTCGCGCCCTTGGCGCAGTGAGCCCCGAGGTTGAGCGGCGAATCGAACACCGGCTCCTGGCGCACCCACACGCCGTCGGTCACGACGGCGTCGATGGAGCAGCCGACCGAGCAGTGCGTGCAGACGGTGCGCTTGACCTCGGTCTTGCCGGTCTTCGTGGCGGCCTTGGCCTCGGAGACGACGTTGAGCGGCAATTGCGATGCGAACGCGGCGGCGCCCGCGGTGAGCCCCGCGCCCTTCAGGAACGCGCGGCGGTCGACCGTCCTAGCGGCGAGCGCGCTGACCGCGCGCGCGAGCGGGTTGACGGCTTCGGTGCGTCCGGCGGCTTTTCGTGTGAGCAGCATGGTCGGCTCCTCAGACTTCGGTGGTCTTGTAGTACTTGCGCACGTGGTCGCTCTCGCGATAGGCGGTGCGCTCCTCGCTCGCCGACGCCTCCTTGGCGGCGATCTTCGCCTTGCGGCCGGTGACGAGGGCGGTGGCGACTCCTGCGCCGCCGAGCCCCGCCGCGATCAGGAAGTTGCGGCGCTGCGCTTTTGTTGTCGGTTTCATGTCACTGCCTCCTTTCGCGAAAGCTTCAATCCAGGTCGAACGATTCGATCTCGAGCGCGAGGAACGCCGCGCCGAACGCGGCGACCCTGCGGTAGTAATTTGCCTGCGGGGCGTGCTGCACGGTCTCGAAGAACTTGCGCGCCGAGGGCCGCAGGTGCTCGTCGAACACGCGCCTCTGCTCGTCGAGCGCCGCGGGTCCGCGCCCCGCTCCGCCCGCGACGAGCACGCGCATCATCTCGAACAGGCCCGCGAAGTGGTCCTCGGGCTCCGTGGTGCCGTCGCGGCGCGCGAGCCCGAGGCGCGCGAGCTCCGCCTGCAGGCGCACGCGCGGATGGTCGACCGCCATGGCGCCGCCGTAGAAGCCGGCGTAGATCGACACCGGCGACTTGCCCACGCCGACGAAGAGCGCGTCGTATTCCGCCGCGGCGGCATCGCCGTCCATCACACTGGAGGCGTCGACCAGGTCGCGCCATGCGCGCGTGAGCGCCGGATCGCCGTCGCCGGGAATCTCAGGGGCCGAGCCGAGCTGCGCGAGGAGCCGGCCGTCGGGGGCCGAATGGAAGAGCCGTGCGAGAAGCGCGTAGAAGTCGGCACGCGCCGCCTCCTCCGCGGCGAGCGGGCGGTGGATCTCAACGCGGGCGGCGACCGCTTCCATCAGCCCTCGCCTCCCAGCTTGAGCACGGAAACCTCGTCCTTGTCCGACATCATGTCCACCACGCGGCAGTCGGCGCACATCTGCAGGCGTCGCAGGGCCGATCCCTGGGTAAACATCGAATGGCCGGCGAGCCTTCCCAGCATCGCCTCGACCATCTGCCGCGTGCCGAAGGGCTTGCCGCAGCGCACGCACTGGAAGGGCTGCGTCTCGTTCACGACGCGCGCCTCGCGCACCGCCGGCGTGAGCGCGAGCCTGGGGGAAAGCCTGATGGCGTCCTCGGGGCACGTCGACTCGCACAGGCCGCACTGGACACAGTTGCGCTCGAGGAACTTGAGCAGCGGCTGGTCGACGCCGTCCATGAGCGCCGACTCGGGGCAGGCGCCGACGCAGGCCATGCACATCGTGCATTTGTCGCGATCGACGCGGACCTCGCCGAAGGGCGAGCCCGCCGGCAGCGCGATCTCGTCGACCTTGCGCGGCGCGTGGCGCGCGAGGTGCTCGACGGCGAATTCGATGGCCGTGCGCTTGTCGTTGGAAAGCATGAACGTCGCCGGCGTCGCGATGGCCGCGGGCGGGGGTTCGAGCGCGGCGAAGGCGCGCTCGAGCGCTTGCGCGTCGTCGGCCTCGACGAGGGCGAAGCGCTTGCCGCCGAGGCCGAGGCCTTCGAGGACCGCTTCGCCGATCGCCATCTGGGAGCGCAGCGCCCCGAGATAGTCGGCGTCGCGGCGCCCGGAGGCGAGCACCACGACCTGGGCCGCGCCGAAGGCGATCGCCGGCAGCAGCAGGTCCAGCCCGATCGCGGCGACATGCCACGCTTCGAGCGGCAGCGCGCGCCCCGGCAGGCCCTCGATGAGGTCCGCCGCCTGGGCGTCGTGGAATACGATGCACGCGTCGTTGCCGCCGGCGTTGCGATAGGCGTGCGCGAGCTGCTTCAGCTGCGCGCCGCGCTCGGCCACGCGCGGGAACTGGTACGACATGGCGCCCGAGGGGCACACGGTCGCGCACGCTCCGCATCCCATGCACAGGTGCGGATCGACCTTCACGTGGTCGCCGTCGGCGCTGATGGCCGCGGTCGAGCAGATCTCGACGCAGGCGTTGCAGCCGGTGATGCCCGAGCGGCTGTGGGCGCAGATGGATTCGCGGTAGGCGAAGTAGCGCGGCTTCTCGAACTCGCCGACGCAATCGGCGAGCTCGGCGAGCACCGCGTCGAGCGCCGCGTCGTCGCCGGGCGCGCGGAAGTAGCCCTGCGGCGGATCGCGCATCGACAAGGCGGCGTGCTCGGCGAAATCGAGGACCAGGTCGAAGCGCGCGGGCGCGCCGGCCGCGGCCGGACCTTCGGGCGTGCGCAGCTCCGCGATCGCGGCATCGAACTGGCCGAGGAATCCGGTGAGCGCCTCCAGCCGACCGCCCCAGAGCGTCACGCGCTCGAGCGGCGCGGCATCGCGATCGAGGAGCGTCACGTGCAGGCTGGCGGCGAGGCGCGCGGCCGCGCGCC